>Ga0315281_10003771_pt1 | contig 22160 bp, 23 predicted proteins | sample YL17G07_0_MG_FD_204540 | JGI IMG/M metagenome (GOLD analysis project Ga0315281, IMG submission 204540) | Sediment microbial communities from Yellowstone Lake, YNP, Wyoming, USA - YL17G07_0 | ecosystem: Environmental > Aquatic > Freshwater > Lake > Sediment | place: USA: Wyoming | collected... | reverse complement strand
AAGAACAACCGTCTTGCCCTTCAGGCAAGAATAATTGAATCCCTGCGTCACGTGGGTACGGTATCGGTGCGCGGCTGAAATACAGCGCGTTGCCGTTCTTGTCCAGCACCACCTTGACGATGTTCGGGTTGCGCAGCGATGCTTCGTCATGGATCGCATGGCAGGCGGTGGCAATCGCGCATTCCGGATGCGCGTGCAAATGTTCGGCAACGGCGCGGATCAGCGCGGGTGGCATCAGCGGTTCATCGCCCTGCACATTCACCACAATAGTGTCGTCCGGCCAGGCGTGTTGTTCGACGACTTCGGCGATCCGATCCGTGCCGCTGGCATGGGAGTCTTTGGTCAGACAGGCCTTGAAGCCGTGTTCATGCACCACATTGGCGATAGCGTGGTGATCGGTGGCGATCCATATCTGTTGTGCGCCGCTCTGCGCAGCCTGTTCTGCAACCCGCACGACCATTGGCTTGCCGGCGATGGGTAGCAGCGGTTTGCCGGGCAATCTCGTGGAAGCATGGCGCGCCGGGATAACGACATGAAAATTGACCATCAGATTTTTTCGGCTTCTTCCGCTGTGAGTTTGCGCGCCTCGTCGACCAGCATCACCGGGATGTCATCTTCGATACGAAAGGCCAGCCGGTCTGCCTTGCAGATCAATTCACGCTCGGCCTTGTGGTAGGCCAATGGCGACTTGCATAACGGGCAAACAAGGATATCAAGCAGTTTGGGGTCCATGGAGGGCGATCTTTCGCAGAATGAGGTCGGTTAGAGATGGGTCGAATTGGGCATCCACACGCAATACCCAGAATCTGGCATCGGCGAAGGCGGCACATTTTACCGCATCTTTTTCAGTCATGAGTATCGCATCGTAATCCCCGAATGCGAGATCGTCCGCACAATAGGGGTGATGATCTGGAAAGGCATGTGGTGTGAAGGGGATGCCCATTGCTGCCAATTGTTGGAAGTAACGCTGCGGGTGTCCGATGCCGGCTACGGCGTGATTTCTGGTAGTGAAAAAATGCTTGGCCGTCACAGTGCTGCTGGAATCGCCCAGGTTATGGAAAATTTCCCCCTTCAGGTGCATGGCATACTGATCTGCCGAAGCTTTGCCACCATGCACCACCACTGCATCTACCGTTTGCAGGCGTGAAACCGGCTCACGCAGCGGGCCGGCAGGAAGCATCAGGCCATTGCCGAACCCGCGCGCACCATCGATGACGGCAATTTCCACATCGCGCAGCAAGCGGTAATGTTGCAAACCGTCGTCGCACAGCACCACATCGCATTGCGGATGCGCCAGCAACGCTGCCTGTGCGGTAGCGACACGATCCGTGCCTACCCAGACCGGGCAGATGTTGCGCCGTGCCATCAGCAGCGGTTCATCGCCTACCTGTCGCGCATCGTTGCCCGCTCCGACGTGCTGTGGGGATCTGGATGATGCGCCGCCGTAGCCGCGGCTGACAATGAGCGGTCGTTTGCCGCGTTCGGCCAGTTGTTGCGCCAATGCAAGGGTAAGCGGGGTTTTCCCGGTTCCGCCGACGGTGATATTGCCGATCACGATAACGGGCACGTCCAATTTATGACCGGCAAGGATATGGCTGCGATACAACGCGCGGCGCACTGCGGCCAGCAAGCGGAACAGCAGACTGATCGGGAGCAGAATAAGGTGCAGCGGGGTAATACGATGCCAGTGTCGTTGCAGCCAGTGCACTTGGGAGCCTCCAAAAATCCATTTTGCAGGCGGATCGCGGTGTCGCGTACTCGCTCACGCCTCGTCTATCTACCGATATGCCTCGTTGTTCGCTGCGCGGCTCCTTGCGCTCCATCCCGCAAAATGGATTTTTGGAGGCTCCCAGGTTATTGGGGCTGGTTCTGGGTGGTGAAGGTGATGCGCCCATAACCGGCCAATCGTGCAGCCTCCATCACGTTGATGACAGCCTGATGGGGTGTCTTGGCATCGGCGTTGATAACGATGGTAGGGTCAGCCTGGTCGCCTGCGGCCTTTTTCAGTGCGGCAGCAAAGGCTTCCACACCCGAGTAGGGTAATCCCTGGTTATTGATGGCGTAGTGTTCGGCAGCATCCAGTCCAATATTGAGGGGCTGGACTTGCGCGGTGCCTGCCTCCCCACCGGCTTGCGGCAGGTTGATCTGCAATTCGGAAAACTTGGCGTAACTGGTGGTCACCATCAGGAAAATCAGGATCACCAGCAGCACGTCTATCATCGGAATCAGATTGATCTCCGGTTCCTCGCGGGTGCGGCCACGCTGGAAATTCATAATTTAATCCTTGCGCTGGCCATGCGCGATTTCTACCAGCCGGATGGCTTGCTGCTCCATTTCGATAGTCAAGCTATCCACCTTGGAACGGAAATGGCGGTAAAAAATCATGCTGGGAACCGCTACGATCAGGCCGAAGGCGGTGTTGTACAAGGCCACCGAAATGCCATGTGCCAGTATTGCCGGGTTATTGCCCAACGCAGTTTGCGAGCCAAAAATTTCAATCATGCCGACCACTGTGCCAAATAGTCCAAGCAAGGGGCTGATTGAGGCAATCGTGCCAAGAGTAGTCAAAAAATGCTCCAAATCGTGCGATACCGCGCGCCCCGTTTCCTCAATGGAGTTTTTCATTACCTCTGGCGGGCTTTTGATGTTTTTGAGGCCTGCGGCAAAGATACGACCCAAGGGCGAACTGCCGGCTAGTCTGGTCAGCATGCCGTCGCTGACACCGCGCTGTTTCAGTTCTTTGATGACTTCGTCCAGCAGGGCCGGTGGTGACACGCGGTTAGTACGTAAAACCATCAGGCGCTCAACAATCAGTCCAAGTGCGATAATTGAAGCCAGGATCAAAAACCAGATCGGCCAACCGGCTGCTTCTACAAGTGCAAACACGCGAACTCCTCAAATATGCTTAAATCAGCGGTGCGCAACTGTAACGTGTCGCATTGAGTTGAGCAACATTTGTGAGGGGGTTGTGAATGTTCTTTGGCGATAATATTGCTAACCCATCATTTGAAAAGAGTATTTATCTTTACTCACAAAATCTGTGGATAACTTTGTGGGGCATTTCAGGATATGACCCTATAACATGGCGTGGCATAAGGCTTTTTGTTACTTTGCCTATTTTTTGTATTGCAACAATTACGTTAATAAACAATATGTTGCCGTAAGTCTATGATTTTCTGTAGGGCGGGTTGGTAGGGAATGGCGAATTTCCTTGGTGTGTGGATTATTTTTGGTTGTCAATATGTCTTTAGGCCTATTTTTTGAAGAAAAAAATCGCGTTTTGCGTGTCGCAGAACTCAACTTTGCAATCAAACAGTTGCTGGAAAGCAATGTCCCTTTGTTGTGGGTGCGCGGGGAAATTTCCAATTTGGTGAAGGCTGCTTCCGGCCATTATTATTTTTCACTGAAGGACGATCAGGCGCAGGTGCGTTGCGTTATGTTCCGGCACAAGAGCCAATTGTTGAGTAATCCGATCGGTAATGGTCAGCTCGTCGAAGTCCTCGCTGTTGCTACCCTGTATGAACAGCGCGGTGATTTTCAACTGACCGTGGAGCAACTGCGCCCGGCAGGGTTGGGTGTGCTGTACGAGCAATTCGAGCGGCTGAAACAGTTGCTGGAAAGCCAGGGCTTGTTTGCCTCCGGGCGCAAACGTGCCCTGCCTGTCTTTCCCAAACGTGTTGGTATCGTTACATCGCCACAGGCTGCTGCGCTGCGCGATGTGCTCACCACCTTGCGCCAGCGGCTGCCGAGCCTGCCAGCAGTGCTTTACCCTACGCCTGTGCAGGGCGCTGGCAGTGCGAAAAAAATCGTGCTCGCCATTCAACTTGCCAACCAGCGTGCGGAATGCGACGTGTTAATCGTGTGTCGCGGTGGCGGCAGTATCGAAGACCTGTGGGCGTTTAATGAGGAAATCGTGGCGCGCGCTATTGCCTCCAGTACCATTCCCATTGTCAGCGGAATAGGGCACGAGACCGACTTCACCATCGCCGATTTCGTCGCCGACGAACGCGCTCCGACACCCACTGCTGCCGCGCAACGTGTCGCACCGGATCGCCATGCCTTGCTCAAGGGCTTGCGTGATGTGATCCAACACCTGCAACGCGCGCAGCGCAACCGCATGCAGAACACCATGCAGGCCTTGGATTATTTGCAGCGCCGCCTGGTACACCCAGCACAACAGTTGCAGCGCCAGGCACAACAATTAGAGCAGCTGCAACAACGCATGCAACGCGCATTTGCCTACCGCAAACAGCACAAACATTGGCAATGGCAATCCCTGACGCAACGGCTGCGCGCCGCGAGCAGCGATTTTGCGCGGCTGCGGGACAAGCAAACCAATCTGGCGGAACGCTTGGACAAGGCGATATATGCGATGCAGGCACAGCGGTCAGGACGGGTTGAAAATGCCGCACAACACCTGGCCTTACTCAATCCAAAGCAAGTTCTGGCGCGCGGGTACAGCATGGTGCAAGATGCGAGTGGCAGCGTGGTAATGGATGCGGGGCCGTTGGCCGTTGGCGCGGAACTGCGCGTTACCTTTGCCAGCGGATGGGCGCGAACCCGGGTGCAAGAAAAGGGTGAAGCGTGATGGCGCTGTGATTTGCCTGAAAGACGATGACTCCGGCAATAATTTAAGGAAGCTCTGATTAAGTCTTCATTCGTCATTCCGGCGAAGGCCGGAATCCAGTGTTTTCAATGGACTGGACACCGGCCTTCGCCGGTGTGACGGACTTAATCAGACCTTCCTTAACCGGTTTATGCGCACACCCACCTTAAAAACATGTGGGAAAAATGCCGCCGCCGTGGATTTTACCGGCAGCTTCATTTATCATGTCGCGCCAATTGGCTCAATGCACAAACATTAACCCGGTATGTCTATTGATCAATGGCGGCAGGGTTTGACTCGATGGCGCGGTGTGTAGGGCAGCTATCGAACGACTAATAATTACGGCGCAGCGTGTTGGCATGATTTCGATACGCAGCGAGCAGAGTATTAAAAGAATTGGCGGGTCTCCCCGCATTGCAGGGTAGCGAACCTGGTCAGGTCCGGAAGGAAGCAGCCACAGCTAATTACTGCAAGTGCCGGGGGTAAGGCTCGCCTCCCATTGTGAAGCTATTGGAGCATGTGATGAAGAAAATCAGTCTGCTGGTCAGTGCCTTGTTATTCAGTACGAGCGTGTTCGCTGTGGACGGTGTGTCCGTGGAATACGGTAATGGCGATGCAACCAATATGGCGCGTGTCGGAGCCAACTGGAAGTGGGACAAACAGTGGTTCACGGAAGGCAATTGGCTGGTAACCGGCTTCTGGGAGGCATCTGTGGGCAGGTGGGATGGACATAGCGCTGCGGGTGACAACCAGACGATTACCGATTTGGGCATTACCCCGGTATTTCGTTTTCAGCAGAAAAACCCTTCCGGTTTTGCGCCATATGCCGAAGCTGCAATCGGCTTTCATCTGATCACTCCAACTTTCATCAATGCCGACCGCAAGTTCAGCACGGCTTTCCAATTCGGTGATCATGTCGGTCTCGGCGTACGCTTTGGCGATCGCCAGCAATTTGATCTGGGGTATCGCTTCCAGCATCTTTCCAACGGCAGCATCAAGAAACCGAATCAGGGTATCAACTTCAATCAGATCCGTTTTGGCTACCAGTTCTGACGAGGAGTCACTTGTCAGCCACAACGGTCCTCGCGCGCAAATGGCGTCCTAAAACCTTCGCGCAACTGGCGGGGCAGGAGCATGTCGTCAGGGCGTTGAGCAACGCGCTCACCCAGAACCGGTTGCATCATGCTTATCTGTTCACCGGCACACGCGGGGTGGGCAAAACCACCATTGCGCGTATCTTTGCCAAGTCGCTGAATTGCGCGACCGGTATCACCGCCACACCTTGTGGCGAATGTAGCGCATGCAAGGAAATCGATAGCGGTCGTTTTATCGATCTGATCGAACTGGATGCCGCCTCGAACACCCAGGTGGACAACATGCGCGAATTGCTGGAAAGCGCGCTGTACGCGCCGACCAGCGGGCGCTTCAAGGTATACATCATCGATGAGGTGCACATGCTGTCGAAGAGCGCTTTCAACGCGATGTTGAAGACGCTGGAAGAACCGCCCGCGCATGTGAAATTCATCCTTGCCACCACCGACCCGCAGAAAATTCCTGTCACCGTGTTGTCGCGTTGTTTGCAGTTCAACCTGAAACAATTGCCGCCCGCACTGATTGCGGGCCACTTGCAATATGTGCTGGAGCAGGAGCAGGTCATATTCGAGACGGGCGCTGTCGCACTGATCGCGCGGGCTGCGCAGGGCAGTATGCGCGATGCCTTGAGCCTGATGGATCAGGCGATTGCTTTCTCCGCAGGCAAGGTTGAAGAAGCTGTCGTGCATACCATGCTGGGCGCGATAGACCAGGGCTATTTATTTGGCCTGCTGGAGGCATTGCGCGATCAGAACGGAATTGCACTGCTGGAGATCGCCGATAATATGGCTGCCCGCAGTGTGGCGTTTGACACGGCCCTGCAGGGACTGGCGACGTTGTTGCATCGTATTGCGTTGGCGCAGACCGTGCCGCAGGCGATCGCCGACGATGAGCCGGAGCGGTTGCGTCTACTGGAAATGGCGCAGGCATTTGCGCCGGAAGAGGTGCAGTTGTTTTATCAGATTGCCATCCATGGGCGCGATGAAATCGATCTGGCTCCCGATGAATATGCCGGCTTTACCATGACGATTTTGCGTATGCTGGCTTTCGCGCCCGCCAGAGGCGGATCGCAGCCAGCCAAGGCCGCATCTGCTGCCGCGAAACCCATCGCCACGAAATCTGTTGCGGCAACCAACAAAGTTCCGCCAGCCAATAAAGTTGAATCGGCCAGCAAGGCCGAATATGTCGCAGCAATGCCTGCTGCAAGCAGTGCAGCCACATCGGGCAATCAGCCGGATTGGGGTGTCTTGTTGCAACAATTAAACTTGCAAAGCATGGCGCAGCAACTGGCGAAACACTGCGTGCTGGAAAGTTTCTCGGATGGGCAAATCACACTACGCCTATCGCAGGAACAGAAACAGTTGAACAGCAAAATGGCAACCGAAAAATTGCAGGCGGCACTAGGCGAGTATTTTGCCAAGCCGATGAAACTGAATATCGTGCTGGGCAAAACTGAAATAACTACGCCCGCAGTGATTGAGCAACAGGGCAAGCAACTAAAACAGCGGCAGGCGAACGATTCGATCGCACAGGATAATTTTGTGCGTGAGGCGCAAGCGGAGCTGGACGCAAAATTGATCGAAGAGTCAATTAAACCACTACAGTAAACACGGGAGGATGAAAAAATGATGAAGGGTGGATTGGGCGGATTGATGAAGCAGGCGCAACAAATGCAGCAGAACATGCAGAAGGCGCAGGCTGAATTGGCCACCGTGGAAGTAGAAGGCCAAGCCGGCTCCGGCACGGTAAAGGTAACGATGACTTGCGGGCATGAAGTGCGCCGCGTGTCGTTGGATGACAGCGTGTTGTCCGACGACAAGGAGATGCTGGAAGACCTGATCGTGCTGGCGCTCAACGATGCGATGAAAAAGGCAGATGCCGTCAAGCAGCAGCGCATGAGCGGGTTTACCGCCGGTATGGGACTGCCACCCGGAATGAAATTACCGTTCTGATGGCCACGTTCAACACGAATAGCACGCTGGCGCAAAACTGCGGGAATGGCGAGCCAATGGATTATTTGAGTTCAACCCGAATTGCCCATTGGAATGCGCTTGTATGTAGGAGCGCCGCCCCCGGCGCGAATGCGGCCGCAAATCGCGGCGAGGGCGCCGCTCCCACAGCGGTGTTTCGGCTCTAATGGATAATCCGGGTTCAATATGGTGATGCCCTCACATCTGGATGAGCTGATCGCCGCATTGCGTTGTTTGCCGGGTGTCGGCCCCAAGTCCGCGCAGCGTATGGCCTATCACCTGTTGCAACGCGACCGCACTGGCGCACTGCATCTGGCGCAATCGTTGGAGCGTGCCACAACGAATATCAGGCACTGCGACAAGTGCAATAATTTTTCCGAACAAGCGGTTTGCTCATTGTGCGCATCATCCAAGCGCGATGCCGATTTGTTGTGCGTGGTCGAAATGCCCGCCGACCTGCTGATGATGGAGCAGGCGCAGTGCTATCGTGGCATGTATTTTGTCTTGATGGGAAGGCTGTCGCCGCTGGACGGTATCGGAGCAAAGGAGCTGCCTTTCGATCGTCTGGTCAAACGCGTGCAGGAGCAGCCTTGCGAAGTGATTCTGGCGACCAACTTCACCGTGGAGGGCGATGCCACGGCGCATTATCTGGCAACCCTGTTGCGTTCTTACGGGGTCAAGGTTTCGCGCATTGCGCGCGGCTTGCCGGTAGGCGGCGAATTGGAACAGGTGGATAGCGGCACCTTGGCGCAGGCCGTGCTGGAAAGACGGGAGATGACGGCATGAGCATGAATGAACAAGGCGAAAAATTGCAGAAGGTGCTGGCGCAGGCCGGGTTCGGCTCGCGCCGCACGATGGAAGAATGGATCGCTGCCGGGCGCGTCATCGTAAACGGCGAACCGGCTACCTTGGGGATGCGTGTAGTGGAAGGCGATCTGGTAAAGGCGGAGCGCCGCACCATCCGTGTGGGCGAAAGAGATAACGCCGCGCGCGTGCTGCTGTACCACAAGCCGGAAGGAGAAATCGTCAGCCGGGACGACCCGGAGAAACGCGCCAGTGTGTTCGACAAGCTGCCCAAATTGCGCGGCCAGAAATGGATCGCCATCGGGCGATTGGATTTCAACACCAGCGGTTTACTGATCTTTACCACTTCGGGTGAATTGGCGAACCGGTTGATGCATCCGCGTTTCGAGGTGGAGCGTGAATATGCGGTACGCGTGCAAGGCAGCATGACTGAAGAGCAGGTGAAGCAAGTGCTTCAGCAGGGGGTCGAACTGGAAGATGGTTTGGTTAAATTTGAAAAACTTGAGGATCAGGGAGGCGAAGGTTTCAACCACTGGTATCGCGTGATGCTCAAGGAAGGGCGTAACCGCGTGGTGCGGAGAACCTTTGATGCACTGGGATTGCCGGTGAGCCGGTTGATGCGTGTGCGCTTCGGTATAATCCATCTGCCGCCACGCCTGAAACGCGGCATGACCGCCGAATTGGGCGAAAGCGAGGTAGCGCAGGTGCTGGATTGGGTGGGAATTACTGCTGACAAAGACGAACCGCAGCAGGAAGCGCCTATTTCCAGACAGCCCACCACTTCGCAACCAAGCCGCGCACAACCCGTAAAGAACGGCCCTCGCCCCGCTGCTGCGCCAAAATCTATTCGCGGCATCGGTCGAACAACTACAGTAAAAGGCAAAACCACCACAAGACGTTGAGCATTACCGGAAGGCTGAAAGTTGGAATGGAACAGAGCGGCAATAAAACCATCATGTGCAGCGTGCTGTTTCTGGATATTGTGGAATATTCCAGAAAGTCGGTGGCTGGACAAATTTCGCTGAAAGACAGGTTCGACTGCTATCTTTCCAAGGCCATCAGCTCTGTGCCGATAGCAGACCGGATTATTCTCGATACCGGCGATGGTGCGGCGGTGAATTTCATCGGCGATGTCGAAGATGCTTTGCGGACCGTGTTCAGCTTGCGCGAGAGCCTGCTCAACGAAGCCCCCGATGTTGACCCGCCGCTGCGGATGCGCATGGGCATCAACCTCGGCCCCGTGCGTCTGGTCATGGATATCAACGGGCAACCCAATGTCGTCGGTGACGGTGTCAATGTGGCGCAGCGCGTGATGGGTTTTGCGGAGCCGGGCCAGATATTGGCATCACGTTCATATTGCGATGCGGTATCGCGCCTTTCTCCCCAATATGCCGACTTGTTCCATTTTATGGGCTCGCGCACCGACAAGCATGTGCGCGAACATGAGGTGTATGTAGTCGGTCGCCCGGGTGAGAATACGACAGAGCTGATAGCCGCAACCCTGTTGGCAAAAGAGGATGACAAATCACTAGCGCCAACATCGTCATCCGCCAATGCAGTTTGGAATACTGCCGTGGATGCCGCAATTGGAACCATCAAGCAAGCAGACCCAAAACAGCGCGCCCTGTACGCCGGTGTGTTTGTTGCCGCCATTCTGCTGGTTGGCGTGCTGCTGTTCAAGGTGAGAAATCACGACCAGCCGTCTGACGGCTCACCGCAAGCCGGGCCGACGCTGGCTGCTGCCCCCGCAATGCCCGCCAGCATTCCGCCGGATAGCACGATGACGAGAACAAGCTCCGCACAGCCCGATACCGAGGCTGGAGACGATGCAAATGCAAAAAAAATTGCCGAGGGAAAGGCGGGCGGCAAAAATGCAACCGCCAAAACTGGGCTATTACCCGCACAACCAAAAACCAAGGCGGTTGAACCAAATACTGACAAGGCACCACTTGCGGAAAAACGCGACAGTGTTCATGCATACATCTCTGTCATATGCAAGAATGACGTTGCGAAGGTATTTGTGGATCTCGTTCAACGGGGGGTTGCAAGTCGCGGTGGGGTGGTTATCCCGGTCTCGCCGGGTAAGCACGAAGTATTTGTGAATCTCGATAATGGCATTCTTAACCACAAACAAAAAATTGATTTACCGGCGGGAAAGACCGTGTCCATTGCGCCAAAATTTTGTGATTAGCAAAAAATTTTTAATTACCGGGTTGATGCAATTGGATTCAAGGGAGCCTCTATAAATTCATTTTGCGGGATGAAGCGCAAGGAGCCGCACAGCGAATGACGAGACATATCAAATGGATAGGCGAGGAATGAGCGAGCACGCGACGCAACGATTCGCCCGCAAAATGAATTTATAGAGGTTCCCTCAACAAAACAAGCTCATTCGGATGGAAATCATGATTAACCAGTTGGGACGCTATGAAGTGCTCGGCGAGCTCGGTCAGGGCGCGATGGGTGTGGTCTACAAGGCAAAAGACCCATTGATCGACCGGGTGGTGGCGATCAAGACGATCAATCTCGGCCTTGCGCTGGATGAAAAGGAAGAATACGAAGGCCGCTTTTATCAGGAAGCTAAAGCGGCAGGGCGGCTCAGCCACCCGAATATCGTGACCATCTATGACGTGGGCAAGAGCGGCGATGTCGCTTACATCGCTATGGAATTCCTGCAAGGGCGCGAGTTGCGCGATGTCATGAACGATTACGGCTTGTTGCCGGTCGATCAGGTGTTGGACATCGCGTATCAAGTGGCGCAGGGGTTGGCATACGCGCATGAGCACGACATCGTGCACCGCGATGTAAAGCCATCCAACATCATGGTGGTGCGCGACGGGCATGTGAAGATCACCGATTTTGGCATCGCGCGCATGGCCTCCTCGGCCGTGCATACGCAGACCGGTATGGTGCTGGGCTCACCGAAATACATGTCCCCGGAACAAGTGATGGGCAAGACGATAGACCAGCGTTCGGATATTTTTTCGTTGGGCGTGATGCTCTACGAAATGCTGACCGGGCAGGCGCCTTTTACCGGCGAAAACGTCAATGCCATCATGTATCAGACACTGAACTCGGCACCGGTACCGCCCAATATGCTGAATCATTCGGTGCCGGAAATGCTCAATTTCATCGTGGCCAAAGCATTGGCCAAGAAACTGGAAGATCGCTACCAGCACGCCAAGGATTTTGCCGTTGATCTGCGCGCCTGCCGCGACACATTGCCGCGTTCAGGTCAGCAGGTAGATATATCGAAGCCACCAGCCGGAGGCGAAAGGAAATTACCCGATGCGGTCGCCATTACCGGGCGGCGCAATGTGACGGAAGAAGATGAATTGAAGCCGGTGACAACCGTTGGTGTGTCGCAAGCTTTTGACTCTACCGCCGCGACCATGCGTCTGGCCGCTCTGACCGCTACCAGCGATGATGTTGATGAACTGTCCCGGACATTAAAAATAGAGCGCCCGAGCGCGGATGCCATCAAACAATCTGCACCGCCAGCCAAAGTTATTCGCCCTGCCTCTCCTCCGGTGATTCAACCGGCCGCGCGCCAGAGCCGGGTGGAAACACCTGCCAAATCAGGCGGCAGAAACGTTGTACTGATGGTCATCTTGTTGCTGATGTTGCTGGGTATTGCCGTAATTCTTGCTTTTTGATTCTTTTGCCATGGCAATCAGGCCTTCATTACGTCTTGCCTTGTTGCTGTTGTGGTTTCATCTGATGGCCGCAATCGCGGTGTATTTCACAACCATGCCGTTGGCGGCCAAATTGGTAATACTGGTAACGATCTCATTGAGCTTGGTTTACCACCTGCTGCGTGATGTTTTGCTGCTTCTTCCGCATTCATGCCGCGAGATTCTGCTTGATCAGAATAGCGTGTCAATCGCCACCAAAAATGGGGCTCTCATTCAAGGCAGCATGGTGAACAATACCGTGGTTAGCCCGCTCTTTGTCCTGTTGCGTACCAGGGCGGAGGGATATCTCATGCCGGTTTCCTTTGTTATTTTTCCGGATGCGCTGGGCACTGGCGCATTTCGTGAATTGTGCGTTCACCTGAAGTTTGCGTGCAATCCGCCCGGGTTGAAAAATAACAGCAAAACCGGCAAAGTTTCACCATGATCGGCAGCAGAAGTTAACCATCTTGTCGCCGCATCCAGATTGTCTGACGCTTTGCTGCTCAAGGGACTACCCAGCTCAAAATCGTAGCCGCGAATACGCAGCAGGAAGGCTGGCGGCGCATCCTGCCCATACACCTGCCGGTAGGCATACAGCAAGGCATTCGGGGTCATGGCATGGCTGGTATAGCTGTCATCTTTAGCGGCAGCGATCACGGAAAAATCGAATGGTTCCGCGCATGACAGGTCGGCATCAATAAACAGCACTTGGGCGCAGGTAGCCAGATCGGTGACATGTTCGACTTGCAATTGCATGTCATGCTGGCACTCGACATCCGCAAGCTGCAATTTGGCGATACGTTCGATCAACCCGGGGCCGAGCGCATCATCGCCGCGCCCGGGATTGCCATAGCCAAACAATAGAAGCTTGGACATGATTAACGAGAATGTGCAAATTTTCCGCTGCCGTCCTTGGTCAACTGGTCAAGCAGCGCACCGTTGGCATCAAGCAACTCCACCTGTAATGGCATCTTGCCCAGCGCATGTGTAGCGCAGGACAGGCAAGGGTCATAGGCGCGTACCGCGACTTCCAGATGATTGAGCAAGCCTTCCGTGATTTCGTGACCATCCAGATATTCATTGGCAACCGCGCGCACCGATTCGTTCATCGCCTGATTGTTGCTGGTGGTGGAAACGATCAGGTTGGCCTTCACAACCAATCCTTCCTCATTGATCTGATAATGATGGAACAGCGTACCGCGCGGCGCTTCGATTACCCCGATGCCCTCATGGCGCTTATCACCCTTGCCCATCACCAGATCGATACCAGTGATGTCTGGATCATGCAGCAATTGTTCGATTGATTCGGCACAATGCAGCGCTTCGATCATGCGTGCCCAATGGTAGGCAAGCGTGTCATGCACCAGGCCGCCCTGTGCGAATTCGCGGAAGCGTTTACGCGCCACCTCCGCCAGCGGCGTGGCTATCACATCACAATTGTTCACCCGCGCCAGCGGCCCGACACGATACCAGCCCTGCTCCTTGCCCAGTGCCGTCAGAAACGGAAATTTCATATAACTCCACGGGCGCACTTCTTCGCGGATGATGTCCTGATAACCGCGATAATCAAACTGGTCGAAAATTATTGTGTTGTCCGCCGCGCGTGCGCGCAGACCGCCGTGATACAGCTCCAGCTCGCCACCGCTGCCGACCATGCTCAAAAAATTGCTGCGAATGGCGGCGAAACTGTGATGCTCTGCATGTGAAGTATGAAGCTGCTCGTTCAGCGTGACGGCATCCATGCTCCAGGCAAGAATATCCTTGATGTCCGCCAGCAAGTCATCGCGTTCGGCGATACTTAAAGGCTTGTTCATCCCGCCGGGCACGGCGGCAGTGCCATGAATACGTTTACCGGAGATTGCCTTGATGATCTCTTGCCCATACTTGCGCAGCTTCACGCCTTTCAGGGCGAGCTCGGGATATTTGTCCAGTACGCCGACGATGTTGCGTTGCGCCGGGTCACTACCGAAACCGAACAAAAAATCGGGCGATGAGAGATGAAAAAAATGCAGGGCATGCGATTGCAATATCTGGCCAAAATGCAGCAGGCGGCGCAACTTTTCCGCTGTTGGCGTGAGCTGCTCCACGCCAACCAATTGATCCACCGCCTTGGCTGCCGCCAGATGATGGCTGACCGGGCATATCCCGCACAGGCGTTGCACGAAAATTGGCACTTCCCAATAGGGGCGACCCTGAATGAATTTTTCAAAGCCGCGGAATTCGACGATGTGCAGACGTGCTTCGTGGATGCGATTTTCGGCATCAAGTAATAACGTGATCTTGCCGTGACCCTCGACGCGCGTGACGGGGTCGATAGTGACAAGCCTGGTATTGGGTGAGGCTTGTGTGTTTTGTTCCATAAGTGAAGCGCCCTTAACCCAAAATAATTATTAGGGAAACGCAGATTTATTCTTCATTCCCGCCCACGATAACACCATTCGAGGGCAGACTACTGGAATCCAACTGCTTACCCTCCAATACAGAGCAACATCGTATGTAGGGCGGGTGAGCGCAGCGTTATCCCTCTGCTGTCTTGTAATCACAAGGTGCCTTGGCATAACCCAACAAATCTTCCCGATTTCAACAATGTTGGGTTACGCGATAAACCCGCTAACTCAACCTACATGGGCTGCAACGCCGCATCCGGCTGTGTGCCAATGCTGACGATCAAAATCCATGTTGTTTTTTGGATCGACGGTTTGGATAAATCTGAATCACTGAAAAAAAATGCCCCTGAACTTGGGAGGACAGGGGCGAATATCTTAACAACACGGGAGGAGAGATTGTTAAGGTTTTATTGCGAGGCTTCGACTGGCGAAACCCGAGAGAATGATATGTATCGCCTGCATAGGATGCCATCGGTATTTACCTGATTGTGTTGTAAGTGAAAGCGAAATTTTGCCATCAGCGTTTGTCTGATGAGGCACAAAGTGTCAGGAGGGTTGGGGAGAGGGAGAGCGTAGCGAGGGTGCTCGGGCATGGCGAGTTTCATAATCAGGGGTGGCATACTCGCCATGCCCGTTAGGTTCCCTTTAAAGATTCCGGCTCTTCTTGATCAGGTCATGCGCCAACTGAATCTCCTTGGCCTGTTCGGTCGCCATGGCGATCATGTCTTCCGGCACGCCCTGCCCCATCAACTTGTCCGGGTGATACTGGCTCATCAGCTTGCGGTAGGCGCGCTTGATCTCCGCGTCGCTGCTGTCCCTGGTCACGCCCAGCGCCTTGTAAGCATCGTCCAGCGCCGTCTCGGCATTGGCTTGCGCCCCGGCGAAGTGGGACTGGTTCCGCACCATATCCAACATCTGTTTGAACGCGACCGGGCCATAACCCAGACGACCGGCGATATCGGTCAGCAACGCCTCTTCAGCCGGATGGTATTGCCCGTCCGCCAGCGCCATCACGATCAGATAGGCCAGCAACACCTCCTTCAGATTCCTCGTGTGCCCGCACACCGCCATGAAGCGCATCAGCGTCGGCTCGATGTCGAACGCCGCATCGGCGCCCTGCTTGAACCACGCGATCGCCTGCTGGCGATGCTGCGCAGTCATGCCCAGCTTCTGCATGAACTGCTCGGCATGAGCGATCTCGTCCTGCGAGACCTGCCCGTCGGCCTTGGCCAGCTTGCCCATCAGAATGAACACCGTCTCGATGAAAACGGCCTGACGCAGCGCATTCTGCAACGGGTTCATCCCGCCCGAGCCATACGCCCGCACGCGGTCGATGAATGACCCGACGAACAGGCCAAACAACGCCCCGAAGAGCCCGAAAAAGTAATAGCCAGCAACGACACCAATGATCTTGAACAAGATGACTCCAACGCGGAAAAATGACGCACATTATACCCGCGCCGATAATCTCCCCGCCCGCCAACGCGAACGGCTTCATCGGCCGGGCACGCGCAACCGAACCCCTCACATCGTCATTGACATCCCCCGCCCGCCTCCCCTAAAGTCTGCCCACCTTGCACATCCACCTTGCACATCCACCTCACGTACATCGCACCGCACGCACGGCACGAGGCGCACGGCGGAATCCCCAGAACAGGAGCTGGCGCAAGGACCGCTGCCCGCACGTGCGGGCAGCAGCGCCGACAGCAACACTTGTTCAGCAAAGGTTCAATCTAAATGGAAACCCAACCCGCCTTCTTTGAAGAACACCAGATTCGCCGAATCTATAACGAAGACACCGAAACATGGTGGTTCTCCGTGGTGGACATCGTGCAAGTGCTCACCCAGCAAACGGATTATCAGACCGCGCGCAAATACTGGAACAAGCTGAAAGAGCGACTGGGCAAGGAAGGCAGTCAGTCGGTGACAAATTGTCACCGACTGAAATTGCCCGCCGCCGACGGAAAAAATTACCTCACCGATGTAGCCACCGCCGAAACCCTGTTGCGACTGGTGCAATCCGTCCCCAGCCCCAAAGCCGAGCCGATCAAACTCTGGCTGGCAAAGGTCGGCTACGAACGCATGCAGGAAATGGCCGACCCCGCCCTCTCGCTGGACCGCGCCCGCGCCACATGGCAACAACATGGGCGCAGCGAAAAGTGGATACAGCAGCGCATGACCGGGCAGGAAACGCGCAACAAACTCACCGACTACTGGGCGAACCACGACATCAAACAAGGCGAAGAATTCGCCATCCTCACCAATATCATCCATCAGGAATGGACAGGTGTAAGCGTCAAGCAACACAAAGACCTGAAAGGCCTGCAAACCCATAACCTGCGCGACCACATGAACGAAGCGGAACTCATCTTCACCGCACTGTCCGAGCTATCCACCCGCCAGATCGCCGAAAGTGTCGAAGCCACGGGTATGCCCGAGAACGAAGATGCAGCCAAGACAGGTGGCGGTATCGCCAAAAAAGCGCGGCTGGAACTGGAGGCGAAGACGGGAAAGAAAGTCGTGGGCAGTGAGAGTTTTCTGCCTCCGAACAAGCGCAAGGCTATTGGAAAAAAATGAAAATGAGCGCGAAGCTGCCATGCCCAATGCGATGGAAATGAAAAAGATCAACTCCGGCAAACTGCGCGCCATCGGCTACGACGCGCGGGCGCGCATCCTGCAAGTCCAGCTCGACAACGGCGACACGCTGCAATACAGCGGCATCGGCGAGGATATCTGGCGCCGAATAAGCAGCTCCGGCGCGGCATGGAGCTTTTATCGGGACAACATCGAAGAGGAATTCAGCGCGAAGAAAGTTTCGGGTAGTGCGCCTGCGGGGAAGAATCCGCTGGATGATTTGTTTGGGCAAAAATGATTGCGATGCTGACCCGTTTAATTCTCGTTTAATTCTGACGAACCTTTAATCCTACATTCCTCTGTTGGCGATGAGTTATCAGGTATTTCAGCGGGTTATGCCGCTTCTGTAGGTGCGAATTCATTCGCACATAACTTGTTGAGCGTGCGAATGAATTCGCACCTACCAACCCCTCAACTGAAGATTTTAGGTTAATTCGGAGTAGAATCAGCCAGCACGTGTGAATTGAGCAGGAGGGCAAGATGAACTTTACTATCGAGCAGGAACAAGAATCGGACGGGCGTTGGCTGGCGGAAGTCCTGGAGTTGCCTGGTGTTCTTGCTTACGGCGCAACCTCTCTGGAGGCGGTGTCCAAGGCAGAGGTTCTCGCTCTCCGCGTAATTGCTGAACGGCTCGAACACAGCGAGAGTCGCCCCTTCTCCATAAACCTATCCATTCCGATTGCCGCATGAGCCAGTGGCCATCGGTCAAAGCCAAGCGTCTTCTCGCGGCACTGCTTCGGCTTGGTTGGCAGGTCAAACGACAATCCGGTTCACACAAAACACTTTCCCGTGATGGCTGGCCTGATTTTGTTTTCGCCTTCCATGATGGCGACGAAATCGGCCCCAAAATGCTGGCGCGCGTTGCAAAGCATACTGGCCTTTTGCCGAATGACTTGTAACCTGAGTATCCAGGTATTTCGGCATATTGACCGCATGGCTTGTGCGGGTTAGTGTGCGCTCTGTGACAAGTTGCACATTCCGCAGGGTCTGAGTTCGCGCCTCCTTTGGAATGTGTTAATGCAAGACCTGACCCCACGTGTGCACGTGTGCACGTGCGTGTGCACGTGTGCACGTGTGAGTGTGTTTTTCTGGTTTGCCTGACGACGCCGCCACTTCCGCATAGAGCGTACTGACGTTTGCACGTGTGTTTTTCTGGTTTGCCTGACGACGCCGCCACTTCCGCATAGAGCGTACTGACGTTTGCACGTGTGTTTTTCTGGTTTGCCTGACGACGCCGCCACTTCCGCATAGAGCGTACTGACGTTTGCGTAGGACTTCCCTTGGTTCAGTGCCTCTATCATTGCGGTTCTGATCGAACCCCACAACGGGGCGAAAGCTCCGATCTTGAGTAAGGAGGTCGCTAACGCTCTGCCGGACGACACAGAGGCCCCGGCCTTATCTGCCTCTAACTCCCGATCACGACCGATTGTTCTTTCGGCTTGGGCAAACTGCTCCATGAAAAATGACAGGATGGCGAATGCTGGGAGCAGTGCCAATGTGCGCGCCCCATCTTCGCTCCGGTTTTCCAAGGCTGCAAGTGCCTGACCCGTACCAGCGTAGATGGGATAGAACCTGAGGCTGAACTTCGTATCTTCGCCTCTGAAGTGGCCAAGTTCATGGCCGATAACTGCTGTCAGTTCGTTGCGCGACAGAATTCGCATGAGGGGCAAAGACAAGTAGAGCGTCTCGTTTGGCTGTTTGTTTGCGCCGGGATAGACAACTACATCCGCCGAAGTGACGTAAAAGTTTGGTTCCAGCCCGATGATGATGTTATTTGGTGGAGTTGCACCGAGACGTGCAGCGATTTCTTTGACGAATTTCCATAGCTCCGGTGCTGCTTCTTCCGAGATTACTTTTCCGAGGACGGAAGTGGACGCGCGCCTTGATACTGAGAATCCAGCCTTGATCATGGTGAAGGCTCCCAAGAGCGCGCCCAAGCCGATACGAATCAAAGGGGTCAGCATCGCAATATGTTTTCGCATTTCAATTCTCCTGTTCAAAATCCAAAATCACTTTGATCTTCAATCCGCACACTCGGGTCGCCCTTGACCACCGGCCTGCCAGGCCTCTTTTGCGCACGCCGCACACCCACTGCTGCACACATAACTTCGCTGAACCGTTCACTGCCCAGCGGCTGCCCCTGAGCCAGTGCAAGGCGAATATCCGCCAGCGCTGCATCATCCAATTCACTGCGGAACAGCCCACGATATTCAGCCAAACGTTCAGCCTCATCCTTACCCAGTGCCAGATACAGCGTATGTGGCGTGATGCGCTCGTCCACTTGCCCCAATCCGTTGTGCCGGTAGCTTGACCAGCGATATTGCGCCGGGTCGTTCACCATGTTTGCGCGCACCGGGTTCAGTTCGATGTAGCGCATACAGGTGAGCAGGTATTCTTCTGCCTGCACCAGGCTGGATTTGAAGCGCCCTTCCCACAGGCTGCCGGTGCGGTGATAACTGCGGTTGATGTATTGCACATAGCGCCGTCCGATGGATTGCATCATCTTGGCGATGCCGTCCGGCTTTGCTGATGTCGCCAGCAGATGCACATGGTTGGTCATCAATGCATAAGCGTGTATGGCGCAGTGCCAATCGCCAGCCGATTTCTGTAGCCAGTGGAGGTAGCAGTGATAATCCTCTTCGGCAAAGAAACACGGTTCGCGATTGATTCCGCGCTGCACGATGTGCTGCGGGACTTCGGCTAATTTAATGCGTGGGCGACGTGGCATGATGTTGGAAAATTAAATGCGATGCTGACCCCTTTGATTCCCTACTGACCCCTTTGATTCTACGATGCTGACCCCTTTGATTCTCTAGCGCCGGCGTCTGGCCGGCTGTTGCTCCGGTCGTTACGTTTGACGCCGACCGGGGCGAGGTGGGCGGATCAGCGCGGAGCGCGGCGGATCGCGCTGAGTTCGAGGGTTTCGTTGAACCTGGTCCCTCTGCCGTTAAACAAAGCACTCTGCTTCAACAAGCGGCGCTGATCCTGCGAGTACCAGATGGTCACCGTGCCGGTATCGGAGCCATTGGCATTTCCCATGCTGATCCAGCCGTCGAGACGGATCGCGTCGAATATGCCAGCGGCGACCGTCAGTTTTTCGTGCCCGGAAACTTTCAAGGTAATCCGGCAATAACGACCGGGGCTGACGCACCGGCCTTGCCCTCCCTCGACCAGCACCTCGGAAACCTCGCTGCCATTCCAGTGCGGCGCAAGCATGAAATCGGCTTCGTTGGGTGTTGCAATGGCGGCGACCCGCGATCCGAAAGCCCACTCCAGAACCGGCTTTCCGTTCCAGATGACTTCCTCGAGCACTCCCTCGGATGAAACGGCCTTGACCCGCAACACGAGCTTTTGCTTCTTGCCGAACATCTCGTCATTCGCCAGGTACTCCCACTCGTCTCCGGGAGCGCTCGACAGGGCCGCGAGCACATTCTCCCCTGGCCGAGAACTTCCGGCAGTGACGGTGGAGGCAACCGTAGCCAACTGGACCGGCTGTTGCACCTGAGTGCTTGCGGGTGTCATGTTTGCCGGGCGCAGGGAAGTTTGTGCCTTGACAGGCTCGCTGCCGGCGGCCTGCCGCGCCGCGCGCTCGGCCTCGATGGCGGCATTCTGCCGGGCCAGCGCTTCCTTCAGCATCTTTTCCATCGACTGTTGCAGTTCGGTTCGCTCCCGGGCGGCCTGTTCCTTGCTGCTCTTGATCGCTTCCGCGACGGCACGGTCGCTGGCTGCCTGCTGTGCCTTGATGGATTGCTGGAACTCGGCTTTCTCGTGCGCGGCCTGTTCGTTGGCTCGCCGCATGGCCTCCAATACGGCCTTATCCACCGCTTCCTGCTGAACCTTGGCCGTATCGACCGGAGCGTCGGCCGCCTTGAAGTAAAAGTCGCCGTCAAGAGATCCATAGCGCCAGGGTTCCTGCTGACCGGCAGTCGCCTGTTTCACGCCTTGCTGCACCTTGCGCAGCATTTGTTCGATTTCCACCCCGCCCGGGTTTTCCAGCGCCGCCAAGAGCGCAGCGGTATAGGGGCTGTGCTTGCCGTCGCCGTCGGCGGCCGTATTGCCGTGCTTCGTCGCAAATGAAATCAGGGTGCCGGTGGCTTCGATCGGCGCCGCCATGCCGCGCGAACCGCCCCGGCTGAAGCTGCGCGACAAGGGGTTGTCGCGACAGGCGTCGAAAAACACCAGCTTGACCCTGGCATCACCCATGTCGTCGATGACATCGTCCATCTTGACCATGTCGCGTTTCAGGTCGCGCTCGTTTTTCGGGCTGGCGTCAATCGGCACGAGGTAGTTGTTGCCGTTCACTTGAACACCGTGCCCCGCGTAGAACAGCGCCGCGACGCCGGCCTTTTCAACCTTGCCGCTGAAGCGCCGCAGGATTCCATCCATGTCGGCCTTGGAGGCATCGAGCTTGAGTTCGACCTCGAAGCCCAATTTTCTCAGCGAGGCGGCCATTGCCGTCGCATCGTTCTTCGGATTGGCCAGCGCGCCATACGGGTAGTTGCTGTTGCCGATGACAACGGCAACTCTGGCGTTCCTCTCCGGGGCTGATGCAATGACAGCGGCGCGCCCCGGCTCGGCACCGCCTCCCGGTGCGGAGAAAATGCCTTGCATGGCAACAAGAAGCAGGAAGGAAAACCACCTGAATAGCTTCATCTGTGTCGCGGGTTCGGGCCTCCACGGAAGGCGAGTATCGTACCCCGGTTCCTCGTGGGGGGTGTTAAGGATAGGAAATCCAACCACACAAGTCAAATAAACTTCGCCCCACATCCCCTCGCCAATCTGTTTTTCATCGTCAAAACCATGACAGACACCTCGCCTCGCCAGTTCCCATGGCAAGAATAATTCAAAGGGGTCAGAATTCAAAGGGAATTCAAAGGGGTCAGCATCGAAATTCAGTTTCATCGGCTCCAGTAGCTCGCTTGCCCTCGCAGTCTTCAGCGATCCGTCGGCTTCTCCCCGATAACGCGCACGATGCCGTACGCCGTTGAAAGAT
>Ga0315281_10003770_pt1 | contig 22160 bp, 18 predicted proteins | sample YL17G07_0_MG_FD_204540 | JGI IMG/M metagenome (GOLD analysis project Ga0315281, IMG submission 204540) | Sediment microbial communities from Yellowstone Lake, YNP, Wyoming, USA - YL17G07_0 | ecosystem: Environmental > Aquatic > Freshwater > Lake > Sediment | place: USA: Wyoming | collected... | reverse complement strand
CAATGAGGTCGTGGTTACGATGGGCTAGCGCAGTGGAAACGGAAACAAGGCGATCAAGTCCCTCGGCCATCAGCTCGGACAGACACTCTTTGTGTCGAAGCCGGACCCGACCAACGGCTATCCGACAGGAACAACAAACGTAGTATTAAAGCCGAACATCACATCCTGGTCCTGGGATATCGCAGACGGCTACACCATTGAAGGGACGAGGGGGATACAAACCGACGCGAATTTTGTCGAGGGGGTGATCACTAGTCTCAATGGTCTCGATGTCCCCGGTGACAAGATCTACATCCGCGAGGCGAACTATTTCGGAGCACAGTCAATAGATGGGATATGGTACAACGATCTGGCGCAGCGCACCGGTGTGAATTTCAAACAATTCGCCACAGTCAACCAGCTTGCACCCGTGGATGTCCAGTGGGTTGATGTTCCCAGCGGCGTCTGGTACAGCAGGATCCCCTATTTGTGGCCCGTGAATTCTCAAGGCTCGTGCCTCATCAACGTCGCGAAATTCAAATCACATTCGATGGGCATGACGCTTTGTTCAAAGAACCTCCAGGGGACGAACGCGAGACCGTACGTGGCACATTGCACCGCGTGGGGGAACACGATTGTCGGAATGGACCCGAGCGATATCGTGCCGGACGCATTCGGTACGATCCAAGCGGACTACGATCGTCACAAGGCAGCGGGAATTCCGCGCTGGGATCTACCCGGCGCCGGTTCGGGTGCGCTCTGGATGGAAACCCATTCGTCTCGTTGTCTGGACAATAACTCTGTCTTCGGAAAGAATGCACGGCACGTCGATATCATTGGCACGTATCTCGCCGGACACGAGCCGGGGAATTTCGGCCTCTTCCATATGGCACTCGAGCGGAAACTATCGAAGTATCTCAACCCGCTGGATATTCCGGTCTACGAGTGGAAACTCGACGGAACAGCAACGCAGACTTTACTGGAGAACGTTCCACGTACTCCGATCAGAACGTTGTACCTGCAGCAGGCAGGAGAGCCGCAATATCATATGGTGAATGAGCCGTTCGACTATTCAGGAACGACAGCCGTTGTGTCGATAAGGCCCGAGACACCCGACGTCTTCGCTATCTATCAAAACTTCCCGAATCCGTTCAATCCGTCGACGTCGATTCGCTACTACATCCCTCAATCTGGGGATGTCAGGCTTGAGATATTCGACATCCGCGGTGACCTTGTCGATGTTCTGGTGAACGCCTTTATGCCAGCTGGCGACCATGCCGGTGTGTGGAACTCGGGCCGCAGGGCGTCGGGCACATATTTCTACCGCCTTTTGTACGGAGGCACACGTCAAACAAAGTCCATGGTGCTCGTGAAATAAAGCCCGCTGGGTAGGGCGGGTGTGCGTTGCCCCTTAGTCCGATGCGGATGAAGAACGACAGTTAGACTCTCAAGACAAGAAAGCCCAGCACGCACTGGGCTTGTGTGTTTCTAGGCGCACCACAAAGAGGTGCTGCCCCTCCTTTTCTGTGTCCGTCGCTTCCTTTCTCGTCTCGGTACTTGCCTGCTTACTACTTTCCTCTTTCTTACCGATCCATCATTCAGTACTTCCAGCGGCTTGTATCCGTTCCCGGCGGAGCGTTTTCGGTGATGTGCTCTGCCATGATCCTCAACAACTGCGCGCTGTTGTAGGGCTGCCAGCCGTGGCCACCCCGAGCGCCGTAGGTAAACGAACCGGCATAGTACGGATCCCTCGTGCTCTCGAGAAAATCCTCTACAAAATAGACGCCGAAGTTCAGCGAAAAGTCGTCCATCCGGCCGCAGATCACATGCAGCTTCCCGACAAGTTTGGGTCCAACCTCCTTCCAATGAGTCTGGAGGTAGTAGCAGAGATCGAAGTGTTCCATCCAGTATTGTGCAACGGATGAATCGATCTCACCCGAACTTTTGTTGAAGAGCGGCTTGAAATATCCGTCGTCACCAACCGGGCCGAACAGTGCACTCCAGATGTCCAGCTGTTCGCCTGAGCGTCCTTTCGTACCGTTTACAAGCTCCATCCTGTTGCGCTGCTGCGAGGTGAGCAAGACCTCGCCGGTCCGAGGCGAGCGTGTGTTCATCGTCGGAATGCTGAACCACTCATGTTGCTTGTAAAAGGCGTTCCTATCCTTATAGATATTAATCCCCTCGACGTTCCGAAAGTCGAGCGGATCAGGCGAAACCGACCAAGTGCCGCCGTAGAAGTCCGGATAGAATACTTGGAGGGCGAACGACTCCCATCCGCCGGTCGAGACTCCCGTGAGCACTCGCGCGTACGCCTGGGAAATGCAGCGAAACCGTTTTTCGATTTCAGGTATCAGCTCCTCGTGGATCGCATCACCGTAAGGACCGTTGTTGGCAGAGTTGACGGCGTACGAATCGTCGAAATAGGGGGATGGATGTTGAAGCGTAACGACGATGAATCTCGGCATGTCTTCAGAGGTCCATTCCTTATAGAATTCGCTGTTCGGTCTGAAGCGGAACGGCGGCCGGAGAGAAAAATGCCCTTCGTCGTAGACGGTGGGGTAATACACATTCGGATGATCCTCGTACCCCCTTGGGAGGAGGATCGTCGCGCCAAGATAGATTGGGTGTCCCCAGAATTCGGTGAGGATGTCGCTCTGGATCTTGATCCTCTTCACCCATTTCGTGTCCTCGGGCACCTTGATTGGTGGAAGGACCTTCGTTACCTCCAACTTCACGGTTTCTTCCTGTCCCGGACGAACGATCAGTTTCGTGATCTCGCTGACGATATTGCCCGGTGAGCGTCGCCAGTCTTGGCCTTCCCATTGATCCATGTGCATCCAGAGGATGTGCCCGTCCGCCCTTTTGAATTCAGTGTACTTATTCAGGATCGCCTGGACAAAGTATTCACCCGGAGGCAGTTCTCCCAGATGCTCGACCGGATAGCCGAGCGTTGCGCCGTCGATCGTGACGGTTGAGCCGGGCCGAAGTTGCTCAAAGTCGACACCAAAGATTTGAACGCCGTATCGTCCAACCTGAAGCCGAGGTTCGATCGTGTCGGTCCGGGCGACGGCAAGCATCATCCGCCCCGTCAAGGCCGCTGTGCTGACAGAACGAGGGAAAGAAATCTCAAATCGGAGATGGGATCCGCTTTTCTCGGCGGCGAACGACCGGAGCACGGTGAAGGCGCACGCGAGAAACAAGATAAGTGAGATTGCGAGCGCAGAACAGTGTTTTCGTTTTTCCTCTGCCATTCTTCTCCTCCTTCTTTAGGGTAACAAGACAGTGTGCGGTCAACCCATTGCTTCAATGAGAATTGGGCAAAACTTACAGAAACCAAAGAAGAAATCCAAGTGAACCCGGGAGTGATTTGGATGCACACGCTGTCGCCTCGGCAGCACCCGCGCCATGAGACGTGGAAGATCAGGATGACGGTCTGACTGAGCGAGGCAGATGTTATGAAAAGAAAGAGGAGGAACGGCGCCGGAATCGCGCGGCGCACAGGTTGCTCTCCTAATCAAGGTTTTGATGGAGGATCAGTCGACGATCCTTCTAGAAACGGATGGATGTTCAAGAAGTTGTCGACCCGTCAACATGCTGGTCATCCAGCCGGATTCCTTGATGGAATCGGGCGGAGAGCCAGCGCCCGCCGACGACCCACGGAAAAACAAAAAAGCCAGCTCACGCTGAGCTGGCGTTGTCGCGCACAATCGAAGCTCGTCAGTCGGCAATTCGCGATTGAAGATTTCTTCGTGCCCCCAACGGGGTTCGGCAACTACTGCAGTTCCGTGGAGGATGTGTTCACGATCGTATGCAAATATCCTCTGAACTGAGCAAAAAACTCAAAAAACATGGTGGCGAGCGGCCGATAACTACATCACTGCGCATAATCTCAGGTACCTTTGGCCACCCAGTTGCAGGTTCAAGTCCGGGGCAGGTGATGCACATGATAGAAACTTGGCACTTTTTCTGCCGCAGCCGCTTTGTGTGCCCGTTTTGGAACGACTGAGATAACTCATTTGACCAATTTCCGTTACGATTCTGACCACACTCTTGTTTGCGTAGCCTGTCCTGAGCGAAGCAAGCCGAAGGACGGGGGCCGCCCACCTTCGGCAGATGCAACTGTTCACCGGCTCTTTGAAATGGCACTGGAGCAGCAAGGCTAGCTGCCAAACATCCGTGCTCTGGGGCAATCTTGCAGGATTTGAACCGATGTTGGCAAATTTGCAGTGCGGCAGGCCATCTGTTGTTCAATCAGGTCTTACAAGTATCAAGATCAGGCGCAGGCAATCTTGGCAGAAATGTCATATCTTGTGAGTAACATAATCATGACTCGACCAAATCTTCATACTAGGCACATTGTCGCCATCTGCGGGAAGTATCACGTGGCCACAATAGGTCTGTTCGGCTCGATGGCCCGAAATGAAGCCACTGAAGCCAGCGACATTGACCTACTCGTTTCATTCTCGCGCCCCGTCTCTCTGCTGCAAATGGTGACATTGGAACGAGAGTTATCCGACGCGTTAGGCCGGAAAGTTGATCGCCTTACCGAAGCATCTCTGAGTCCCTACCTCCGCGACCACATTCTGAAGGAACGTCAGCTTGTCTGCGCAGCGTGACGACTCTGTTTATCTCACACACATCCGCGACGCCATTGCGAAAACCCAGGCTTACGTTAAGGGCGTGAGAAAATTTGCTTTTCTGAGCAATAGTCTAATCCAAGATGCTGTCATCGGACAGATCGAAATCATTGGAGAGGCGGCAAGGCATGTTTCGGAAGAGACACGATCTGCAAGAGCATGTCGTTCGTGGCAGGTAGCATGAGAGTGAGTGGTTCGATTCTCGGAGGATGCTTCACGTCGAAAATGTTGGTACAAGAGTAAAGCTGGGAGGGACCGCATTGCGAGAGTTCCGGAGTGGCGTGGTTTGGGGATTCGCTCGCCTCGGTCCGTCGATGTGGAGCAGAAATGAAGCGAGGTGGAGGGGGAATCCGTCGCTCTCCGCTTCATGGGGAAGTACATCGTATTCGGATTGGAGTCGTTGCCCACGGGTAGGGGCTTTGTTGGAGAGAAACACCGTCAACGTTCCTTGCCCCGTCGCAGCAACGATCCGGTTCAACGACGAGGTCAATGGCAAGGGAAAGAGGAAATGAGGAGAGCAGACGCAGTCATCGGATGCGTCCTTGCAGGGGGAAAAAGCTCGCGCATGGGTAGGGACAAATCCCTGATCTTGCTCGACGGTGTTTTGTTGATCGAGCGTGCCGTGACGGTGATGAAGGGGGGGTTCTCGACTGTTGTCGTGGCTTCAGGCAGACACGATGAGTATGCGTTTCTTCACGTTCCAATCCTACCCGACATCAAGAAAGATTGCGGTTCCCTCGGCGGTATCCACGCAGTATTTGCGCAGCGGGTGCGCAATGTTCTACAACCATTTGAACAATCTGATCTACCGCGCGTCGCAGTCGTATCGTTTCAGGAACATTGCTGACGCTCGATTGCAGGGAATCGAGATGCGCATTGCCGCGCACTTCGCAGCCGTTCTTGACGTCGATTGTTCGCTCGGGTACCTCAGCCGCGACGACCGGTCGGAGCTCCTGATGCAGGGAATCCCGCCCCTGAGCATTTCGACGACGACGACCATCAAGTTACCCATGGATGTCGCGATTCGCCATGAATTCTCATACCTTAATGACCGTAGCACGTTCCGGCCCAGTCTGTCACTGCCGGCTGTCAATCTTCACCATGTTACGGTATCGTTCAAACCCGTCTCATCACTCATGCTAAGAGTGAGACTGAACAATCTGACGGACGCTAACTATGAGGAAGAGCTTGGCTATCCGGCGGCAGGCCGCGCCCTGACCGTCGGAGCCGAGTGGTCACCGTGGTGAAGTGCGTAGCGCTCAAGCGCCGGTTTACCGGGGGGTGGGCAATGCGCGGATTTCCCGCACTAGAACAAACGAGGTATAAACCATATGGAACCCGCCCGTCGGATTCTGATGATTGACGATGATGTAAATCTGGTGAAGGTGATCAGAATGGTGCTGGAAGCCAGGGGCTACGCTTTCTTCGCAGCTCACACCGCCGTGGAAGGCATGGAAGCGATCAAGGAAGTCAGGCCCGACCTGATTATCCTCGACGTGATCATGGAAGACTTCGTAGCTGGATTCCGCGTCGTCAGGGAACTGCGCACTGCCGCGCCGGATTCGCCCTACAAGCACTTCGAACGCGTTCCCATCCTGATGCTCACCAGTGTGGCCTCGAAGACGACCGTTGATTTCAGCGGCAGGGTTGGCACCGCTCTGCTGCCCGTCGATGCATTCATCGAGAAGCCGGTGAAACCCGCCGAGCTGTTCGCAAAGATTGAGGAACTATTCGCTCGCTGCAAGATGTCGTCAGGGGGGCAGGGCGCTGAACCCCCTACGACGTAACTGCGACGCGATCCTCGCCCGTTGCTTCGTCGTCTTCGCCGCTGATCGGCAGGTCAATCGGTAGCGAGAATGTGAACTTGGCCCACTGTCCCGGTGCGGATTCCGCGCGTATGACCCCGCCGTGTTTAACGACGATGTTCTTCGTCACGAATAGACCGAGTCCAGTTCCGGATTTCGTGCTGTAGTTCTCCGCCGTGAAGCGGGAGAACTTTGTGAAGAGCTTGAGCCTTTCTTCTTCAGTGAATCCCGGTCCCTCATTGTATACCGTATAGTCGCGCATTCCTGCCTGGGGGCTGGTTGCCTCGGATATGATAATGTCGGTGCCGTGCTTTCCGTATTTGATGGCGTTGGAAACCAGATTCTGGAATACCGAGGTGATCAGATCGGGAGAGCAAACCAGGGTCCGGTCTGGGGGGATCTCGCAGCGAATCTGCATCTCATTGTCGGCGGCCATATCCTTCAATCGTAACGCCACCGGGTCCGTGATTTCGAGACGGAGATTGACAGTGCGGAGTTTGAGCTTCATTTCCCCCTCCTCGATGCGGCTCAGGTCAAGGAAATTCCCGATCGTAGAGTTAAGATAGTCGGCGCTGCTTGAGCAGGCCTTCAGGATTGCCTCCTGCTCCGCGTTCAAGGGTCCCAGCAGGCGCTCGCGCAACGATGCGATGGAGAACACGATGGAGGCGAGGGGGGACTTCAACTCATGCGTCACGAAACCAAGCATCTCGAGATAGGCGCGGTTCTTCTCGTCTGCCTCTTTGTATGCCCGTTTGAGTTCGGCCGAGGCCTCGTCCAATTCCCGATCATGGGTTTCGAGCGATTCCGCCATCGTGTTGAACGCCTGCGCCAGCTCGAGTGTTTCGCTGCTTTCGCGCAGTTTCTCGACACGCGTGTCAAGCCGGCCCGACGAGAGACTGCGCGAGGCTTCCACAAGCTGCATGATAGGACGCCTGATCTTGTTAGAGAAATACTGCGCCAATCCAATGGAGAGCACGAGCGCGATAATGCCGATGACGAGGAACTGTTGCACCAGACTCGATCGGTAATCCAGGTATTTCTTCTCGAGCAAACCGACGTAGAGGATGCCGATGACATTGTCCTCGGGGTCGCGGATCGGATCGTAGGCCGAGAGATACCAGTCGTTGACGACGAAGGCGCGCGAGTTGAAGCGCTCGCCGCGTTCAAGCACGGTTCGGTACACTTCCTCCGAGACGCGCGTGCCGATGGCCCGCGTACTGTCGGCCTGCATTACGTTCGTGGTAATGCGGACATCCCACAAAAAAATCGTCACTGTTCCGATCGGTTTGCCGTCATACCTCCCCGTTCCAAACACAGCATCGCGGATGTTGTCGACCAGTGAGAAGCGCCGGTTCAGGAGCACACCGCCGTAGAGGGCGCCGGCAACCGTATCGTTGCGGTCGAGTACGGGGATGGCAGTTTCAATCGCCATGCCGCGGTCCTCGACTTCCTGTTCTCTCGGTACGGAGCGTTCAGTCGGAACGATGGGAATATGTGCGCGCATTGCCAGCTCTGTGCTTTTCCGGCGCAGATCGCTGTGCGAGATGAGCACAGTTCCGTGCGTGACTTCGCCGTTGAGCGCGTTGTCGATTATCGGGTCGTGGCGCACAGCCTCCCCGGGCGAGACCGAGCGGCTCGATCCCGCAAGCACGTTGCGGCCCGCATCCACAACTGTCAGGAAGTCGAGCCCGTACCGCCGGCGCAAAGTCTCGAGGCGTGCGCTTGCGGTGTCTCGACGCATGGAATTTGTCAGCACTCTGCGGACGCATTGCTGCTGCGAAATCAGGCTGAGATTCGTCTGAAGCTGCGCGGCTTCGTCGTCGTAGGCAGTCCAGGCCGAGTTCAAATCCATCTGAACGCGGAGCTGCGCTTCGTCAACCACGATGTCTGTTATGAAGGTGAAGCCGGCATAGATCACGAAAAGCCCGGCTATGGCCACCACAAACGTGTAGCCGAGAATCTGGATTGTGCGGAACTTCATGGTCATGGGGCGTCTCCGGCGGAGCGTCTCATTTGCGCATTACGAGACAGTTCCAGATCGTCTCCTCCAGTAGCCGGCGCGCGTCGTCATCCGCGGCCGGGGAGGTCTCTGCAACGTGACTCGGTGACCTTTCCGCGGTCTTGCCGCTATCGCGATGGAACTCAATCTCATCGATCGCAAATTCAATCGGCATCGTTACGCAATGGTGCAGGATGGTCCGTGGTAGGCGGTGGTCTTTCCATTCTTTGGCTTCGAGAAGGACCGCATCGTTCAGGGCCTGCAGCACTGCGATCAGGTCGTCAGGACTGTATCCCGCTGCAAATCTCCCCGCCGACGAAATCTCAAAGTAATCGCGCACGAGCAGGGTGTTGCCGCTGTGTATGGACGTCAGTAGCAACCGGTAAAGCATGCGGACGAACCAGATGACTTCGTTCTTATCCTTGGAATGAAGTGAAGCAAAACGATCGTCGTCCTTGCGCGCGAAGAGGACGTCGATTGCGGCGGCGCTGACGCGCTCCTCGACCATGGAAAGCATTTGATAGATGCGCAGTTCCACCCGGAAGTGCCCCTTGCGGGAGGCTCGCTCGTTCTTCAAGCGCCACATCTCGGGTTCCGCTTTCAGATGTTCCAGTAGAAAGCGAATCCGGCGGTCAATCGCATGCCGGGCGTTCGGCGACCAATCAAGAAGATCGTATGTCCTGGACGCGTCAACATTGAGCTTCTTGTCGACGTGTCGTAGCATCCAGAGCTGCTCGAAAGGCATGTTACCCGTGATTCGTCCTAATAGCCGCAGAGCACACAGACCGGGGGCGATCGCAAAAACGGGCATGAACACTGGCCTCTTCTCCCCTCCGTAGTAGTGGCGAGTCGCCATCCGGAACAATGTGCGATGCGAAGTAGCTCCGTTCGTGCATGCCTGCAGGATCACCTTGTCCGGCAGCGTGTCGGCGATCTCGATGATACGTTGGAAGAACGAGACCACGTCGCGGATATGTATATATGGAATTGCGCTTTCCCCCCTACCGGCCAGTATCCTTGCCTTCCAGGATCCACTCAGCCAGGTGAGGAGCAGCGTGTATAGCGGCGGGTACTCGCACCAGTCGGTATAGACGGCGCCCAAACGCACGACACAGGAGCGCACCGGGTTCCGCGGGTCCATGATCAATCGCTCGCCCTCGCGCTTGCTCCAGGAGTAGATATGCTCTCCGTCCGGGGGCGTGCTCTCCCGGATAAACTCGTTCGCGGCGGGATAGCGGCATGCCGCGACGGAACTGGCGAAAACGAATAAACGTGGATGTACTTCCTGCGAGAGATGCAGCACGTTGCGCGTCCCGACGACGTTCGTTGTGTGGTATTCCGGATGACGCTCTCCACTGAAATCGTAGAACGCTGCAAGATGGAAGACCATATCCGCACCGCCTGCAGTCGCAATTTCCCTGAACACCTCACCGATGCTGTCCTGATCGGAGACGTCCGCGCGCATCCACGCGATATTGGGGTGGAATGGTGCTCCGCATTCATGCTGGGTGCGGCGCGCGACGGCAAAAATCCTGTACTCGTCCTTCCACTCGTCGAGGAGAGTTCGTCCGATCAGGCCGGACGCTCCCGTGAGGACGATTGTGGGCGTGCGCTTCATGTGTGTCTCCACGCCGCCGCGGGAACAGGCACGTGGGCGGCGGCACGATCGTTCAACAGATGCATCCCGTTCTCACTCCGGCGGCCTTTCCCCGGCAGCGCGAACGATTCTGCGGCAACCGACGAAAGCCCACAGAATCAGGAGCCCCAGCATGCCGTCAAACAATCCGGAAAGCAGGACCATCCAGATTGCCCCTGCAAAAAGGAAATAGGAAATCAGAAACACCATCGCCATGATCTTGGCGGCGATCGCAATATGCACCGCGTCGGAAGAGGAAGCGCAGCGCACCGCACCCATCGCGTACAAAACAACCATGACGAAGTGAAAGACGCCGGCCTGAACGCGGAAGAACCGCTCGCCACCCGGGGTGAAGCCGAAGTAGGGAAGCCAGGCCTCCGGGATCAGGATCAATCCCAGACCGACGCAGAACGAATGAGCCGCGACGAGCCAGAGTATCAGCGACAGCCGCTGCCTCGGCGAGAATAGCGCCAGTTTCCAAGTGGATGTTTCGGCAGATGCTGTTGTAGTCATGTGCCTCCCGATGTATGTCATGGATGCACGGAAATGCGCCCCTCACCCTTTACACTGAAATATCCGATGCGCGCGGCAATGGCGCCGAACCAGTATGGATCGTCGACCACCGGCGTGAAGAAGTCCACGGTGTGTATGATCGCCGTCTTGTCGTCGATGCGATAGACGGCGGCGGCGTCCGATGTCTCGGGCCCAACAATAATATCCGCATCGTCCGGGACCGGGAGTTCGGCGAGTATGCGTTCGAGCATCTGGGGGCGCAACTTGCAGGCACAGCCGAGTCCGCGCGTGAAACGCGTAAGGCGCACCAGCGCACCGTGTATGAGCTTGTCGATTGAGACGCCTCGACGAATGTACATCACGCCGACGCCTTTCGGCCCGTACAGCTTGTGCCCGGCGAGGGGCAGGAGATCGACGCCCATGTCATCGACCCGGCGGGAATCTTGCCCGGAGTCTGCGCCGCGTCAGTGTGGAAAAGGATTCGACGTTTCCGCGCAACCGCGGCGATTTCGGCTATCGGCTGTAGGGTCCCTACCTCGTTGTTCGCGTGCATGACAGTGATCAGGACAGTCTCAGGCGTGATCGCGTTATTGTCGAGGTAGATCACGTTCATGAGGGTCCCCACGGAAGAACAGCGGTGAGGCCAACTCCGGAAGCTGCGTCATGGGATGAACTCCAACGCTCACCCAAACCCATACATGAATGTACCGAATCTTCTCCGAAAAAACACGCCGTTGATGGACTCGTATTCTCACACATTGTTCTCACGTAAGCAGTGACGCGAGCGAGCTCATCGTTGTTTGAACCTTTGCAGCTGTTCCGGGTTCAAACCCAGCCGTCAACAGCAGAATGGCTCGCAATTAAACCTGAACACTTTGCGAAAAGTGGGAATCAGATCTTGGTCGTCGAATTCTTCATGCTCCATACTCGAAGTCATTCTTGTAGGCGAACGATGCGGGGAGTGTGAGCTTGGTCTGTTTCCAAAGCGAGTGAGTTCTGCGGAAATGAGAAGGAGTCGTGACCGCGACGTGTTGAGCGTCATCCTCTGATACTTGTGCCTCGTCAAAACTCCATCCGCAAACAAAATAGTGAATTCAAATTGGAATCGATACTTTTGTTCTGCGTCAGTTGGCAAGACAAATTGGGACGGGAATTTATTGTACGAATGTTGCCCTCGTGGGTCGAGGTAAATCCATTTCCTCCGTAGGGAACAAACCGCCCTTCACACAGAATACGCCCGCACTCCGTTCATCCCCGTCAGAGAATTCTTCCTCCATTTTATTCTCGATCTGCAAAATCACTCCTTGATCGGATTGTTCATGATGGAGTTCTGGAACGAATGGAGTTTTGAATAGGGACAGCAGGATAGTAGCGAGAGAGTATGAACTTGTAACCATTCATGAAAAGAAAATGCCGATCAACATCGGTGGGCACTCCTGCGAAAAGCTGTTAGCAGAAGTGTTAGCAGGTGGGAATATGCGGCTGTAAGTGCAGTGCCCCCAACCAGATTCGAACTGGTGTACCGAGCTTGAAAAGCTCATCGCCCGCGATTTCCAGGCTGAAATCAGGACCTTTCGGAGCGCGATCTGGGTACAAGTGTTAGCAGTTGTGTTAGCACTGCCGCCCGATTGAAACACATCTGCTTGTTTACAATGTAATCCGAGCGGAATAAGAAGTCAACTAAGAAGTGTTTGGGCTCCGCCTGGGAGCATCTTCGGCAACAGACATGAATTCTGTGGCGTTATGGGAGGTCTATGGACCTCGTTGGGGTACAAGAAGTCACCTCAGAGCGACTTAATCCTCAGAAGATATCGTGGCCCAGAATTCATGCAGGGACATACCTACATAAAGCACCCAATAGCTATTCTTTATCAAGCCGTTGTTGAGAGTCCCTTCTTGACCATACTCTACCGACACATTAAGATTGACGACATCGTAAGGGATTCCAACACCGACGCTTACTGTCATGGAGTTGATTGGCGTGTTATCTATTTCGAGGTATGAACTCTTATAGTTTGCGCCTAGCCTGTAAGAAAGACTCTTTGACCCTTCTTTTTTTTGACCTGGAGAGAATTCCACTCCGATCGAGAAACGACTGCTATTTTTTGTGTTAAAATTTGGATTAGAAAACCTTATCGTGGACCAATCTTCCCATTCGTAATCGAGACCGGCCCTCATAGCGTCTTTCTTGACCGAGATCCCGAGACCAAATTTTTGAGGAATGCTGATGGCGAGTCGTTCGTTCTCATCCAAGGAAGTAGTGCTCCCATTGGACGTGAGTTCAAGATCATCTATCGTGCTCAATTTCCTGCTGGCTCCATAAATTGCACCGATCGTGTAAAGCCAATCGTTCCTACTCAGAGAATATTGCAATCCGTAGTCCAGATAGATTGCATTCACAGCTCGTTTGTTCTTGAGCTCATATCCTGCAAGACTACTATTTATTGAAGCACTTTCTGTTTGTGTGATAGGCCCGACTATGTAGGAAGTGTTGAATCCTGCGGCCAGCCCCTTATATATCTTAAATGAGTTTCCCAAATATATTCGACTCAATCCGCCCGACCCGGTGAAGGTCTTTTCAAATGACGTCAGCTCGCCTTCAATCTTTCCGGTGGTATTGATTTTGTACTCAATGAAACTGAATGGCAGAATACCAAGGCTCGATGCCCACCAGTTCGCCAAGTAAGCACTCACCGACCAATAACTAAAATTGATATCTTTTTCAGTCTCGACGGAATTGCTATTTTCGGATTTATCGTACATACCGTAAACGCCTACTTCCATGATGTACGAATTGGGCGCTATTCCAAGATAAGACGCGGGGTTCAAATAGTTAATTGATGTCCCGGATTGGAATGCTATTCCTGTGCCTCCGAGAGACCTATTCACTCCTAGACTGTTATCGAAAAGTTCTCCAACCCCGAACATCGAGTATACAGAGTTTCTGACTTGAGCATTTGCTGTGTTAACGAAAAGAAATGCCTGCAAGGCTGCGACCACAACAAAGATATGTTTCTTGTACATCAAAAAATGCCGAAATCAATAGGACAGATAGTAGATCTTGAGCTTCGTGTTTCTATTCTTGGCGTCTGCGACAAAACGGTAGAATCTTGTCGCCTCAGCAGTCGCTGGGAGCATTATCAGAAGCCCTTTTTCAGGATCGACGTAGGAATTGGCTAACTCTTCATTGAGATACCTTGTCACGTCAAACGAATAGGTAGTTTCCTCGTGATAAAGCTCATCGACAACAAGCGTCGAGGAGGCGACACTGCCTTGGTTGGTAAACACTTGCGCGGTCTTTCTGTTGAGTCCATCTACCTCGTAAAGAACTAAATCTGACGGGAGATCAGACTTGTCGTAACTATTTCGCAAAGGAGCGATGCAAAGTTGGCCAACGACGATGACAGATCTCTCAAACAGGAGTGCCTCCTGAAGAGAGGGGAAATCGACCCGTATTGCCAACCCAATTCCGCCTTGAAGAAATGACAAACCGCCGCTTGCAGTACTTGGTAGCTTGTTCCGTTGTTCACTCATGGTTTTCAACTGTGTCGATGAAGGGTCGTAGACAATACTGTTGAATTGTTTAGTGGAATCGTTCAGGTTGAATTCGACCTCGACCTCGGTCTCTTCAGACGTTAGAGCCTTTCTGGTTGCAAACAACACCAATCTGACATCTTGTTCGGTTGCGTTGAATCCAATAATTGATCCCTCGTACGCATCGTCCGCTATCAGCGCCAACCCATGGAAGTAGTTTGTAAACGTTTCGTTGTAAGTGATGATATCAGAGTAGTCCTTTAGTTTCGCGAACAAGTCAAGGCCAATGTCGTCACTTATTTTGATGGTCAGAGTGTCAGTCGAACTGGTCGGCTCGGGAGTGTAAACAATCGAACCTATGGGATTGGCATTGTAATGAAAAGCAGTCTGCCTAGTGATAACGTCGTCATAGTCATAGTTGATGTTCTCAGTCAGTTGATGAACGGATATTCTTTGACTTTTGGTTGTATCTCCGAAATAGTACCCATTGTACTTGATGACAAGAAGCAAGGAATCATAGGTATCACTTTGCTCAACATCATAATTCTCCAGCACTCCCACCTGGAAATAACTGTTACTCGTTATTGTTCCGAAGATATCATCGTGATAACTGCCTAGGAGCACATTGCCCGTGCCGGAGGTCTGCACGGTATCAAGAATGACAGTGGAGAGTTTTACAGAGAAGGTATCGATGAGATTCAGGCCCGTGTGAGATTCGATGAATTGCTTGCCCAGGGAGAATTCGCCGGGATTTTCTCTGCACGCGCTCATGAAGAGACTCGGGATGAAAATGAGTAAGAGGGGAAATCTAACGTGGGACCTGCCCACTGAGTGGGGTTCATGAATCGAAGGTTTAAGTGCGAGAATCACGCTACTCCAGAACTCCTGAATTGGGCAAGGATCATGGAACGAGACATCAAACGGATCACAAAGGGGCCGGCAAGAAGATCAAGTCCTTGTCTCAGGGAGTAACAATGAATCCTCCTTTGTTAAGGTCTTGTTGTTCTGCATTGGGTGCAAACATCCATAGGTCATCAAAATAGTAACTACCATTTCTTCCCGTGCTTACATAACCGTAATTCCCAATGGAAAAGCCAACTGCTTCCATTCTTGCAGAGGCTTCAAGTGAGGTCTTACGTTCCCATGAATCGGAGGCTGGATCATACGCCCACACACCTGTCCCAGCTCCGCCTTCACCGCCTGTCGCAACAAATCCGATCCCATTGATCGAAAAAGCTACCTTGTTCGTACCGACGATGTCGGTATAATCATCGTCATACTTCTCGTCGGACACATTGGCGATAGGGCGTTTCTTGTTCCATTGATCAGTCGAAGGATCGTACTCCCAAAGATCATACTCGTAGAACCCGTTGTTGACTCCCGTGCAGACATACGCCTTGTTTTCAATGACAAAAGCAATGGCGTTGCGGCGTTTTGCTCCGCCCAAGCTGACCTTTTGAGTCCATTGATTCGTTGAAGGATCGTATTCCCACAAGTCTTTTAGAAAATTCCCATCATCTCCGGTCGCGACATATCCCTTGCTGCCGATGGCGAACGCCACTGCGCCGTACCTTGCAGTTCCTCCAAAATCGGATATTTGGGCCCAGGAATCAGTGGCGGGATCGTATTCATAAAAATCCTTCAGCCTGTTCACGCCGTCGTAGCCAGTTCCGAGGTAGCCTTTGGAGCCGACGCTGAAACCTACCGCCCCGTTGCGCGCTACGCCAGGGAAATCTGCTTTTCGCGTCCAATTATTCGTCTCGGGATCATACTCCCAAAAATCGCTCCGTCTATCCTTCCCATCATACCCCGTGCCAACGTACGCCTTGTTGCCTATAACAAACCCCACTGCGCTTGATCGAGGGACGCCGTCAAAGTCAGAGCGCACCATCCAGTCTCCAACAACGCTGCTACTACTACTGCTGCTGCTGTGGCAACCGGGTGCTGATATGAGGAGGATCGACAAAGCGAAGAGGCTCCAAGTAACACTACCGAATGATTTCTTATCTGGTCTTCTTGTCATATGTCGTTCTCGCTGTAGATAGTGAGAGTAAGAGTTTGTATTTATTTCCGTGCTTCACGTGTTCACGACTTGCGAATCCGCACTTATGTTGGCGCTTACTGACTTCAACCACTCTGAGCTTTGAAGCCTCCGAGTCTGCAAGTGCCAAGTACATTCCTGTGAGGAGCCGCTCGAGATCCGGAGTGCCTCACGCGCGGGATGAGTCCGAATCACAGGAGGGACCCTCTCATCCTAGGGTCTTGGCTACTGCTAAGCCAAGTCCGAAGATACGTATGAGGCAAGTTGTGGGCTATTCCTTTCGAACAGAGAAGAACACACTGTCAGAGTTGAACGCCGTGAATATTCCCAGGCCATTCTTCACGTTCGTATGCGGCTCGTTGAGGCTGCGCGAATCTTGCTGCCGGGATGCATAAAGGTCCACATATTCCTGGTTAACACGGTAAAGAGTGATTTTGTATTTTCCGGTGTAGTTGAAATCAGACTGCGGTACCCGGTAGTAATCGTCTGTCGTCGGTTCCGTCAGGAACCGGCCGATGGGATTGAAATCTCTCAGGGTGTCGGAACGTAGCGGCTGACGCGCTGAGTCTTCGCTTTCTACAACAACGTAGTATGGCAGTTGAGAAGCATTATCCCACGAAACAAGCACGGAATCTGAACTGGTGAGTCTTTCTATCGTACCCCCGAATGGTGTCGTCACTGTGTCAGCGGTAAATACCACCGTCGAAGTGCTTATCGATAATCCGACCGGCTTCCCAGGTACGACGGTCTCTGCGGTAGCAGTGATCCCATTATATGTCACGTCGATCTTGAATTGATCACCCGGTTGCACCTGGAGTTCAGTGCCAGCATAGTAGTATTCTCCGGGGTTCTGCGGTGACGGCGCCAATAGATACTGCCTTCCGCCTTTAATGAGAGACACGCTGGCATTTGCCAGCATAGCGTTAGCTGTGTCGGAGCTTGAAATGGGCCTGCTGAGCATCACGGTGATGTCCGTTACGGGCTGTTCCGCATACAAATATGCTTGAAGCACTATTTGAGTTTCCTCCGGTACGACAGGGCTGCTTTGACAACCAAACAGAAGCAGGAGCAGGCCGGGCAACGACGACGCAACTTTGTTTATGGATTTCATTTTAAAAGACATATTGAACAAAGAGTGACGGCAAGAATCCTAACCCCGTCACTGCAGTGACCACAATGGGTTGGGTGTTCAAATTGTATTGGTAGTAGGAGATATTCGTGTGGTTGTAGAGATTGAATGCGGATAACCCGACATCGAGCGAGGAGGATTCAAATCGAAACCTTTTCGAAACACTCACATCGAGACGCTGATAATCAGGCAACCTGTATGCATTTTCCGAACTGACGTGTGTATAACTGTACGTTGTCGAGTCAAGCAAGACAAGGGAGTATTGACTTATCGGAGCCGTGTATGGCTTTCCGGTCGCAAAAATAAATGTTGCTGATATGTTCCAGTCGGCGCCGGGGGTATAGCTTCCAATGACCTTCAGTTCATGAGTCTGATCATTGCTTGCCGGGAAGTAATGATTATCGTTCAGTTGAGGGAAGCGGCTTTCGGCTTTCATCAGCGTGTAGCTGATCCACCCCGTGAACGACCCAGCTTTCTTCTGGAGCAGCACCTGGATTCCTTCTGCTTTTCCATCGCCAATCATGAAGGTGTATGGTTCGAAGGCGTTTCGTTGGAAGCGCTGGGTGAACTCGGCGGTGTTCATCATCTTTTTGTAAAACCCTTCAACATCGAAAACATATCCCTCGCTCTGCCACGTCGCGCCTAGGATATAGTGAGTAGCGCCGCTCGTCGGAATGGAAGTGTCCGCAAGGACCCAGAAGTCGCGACTCCCGCCCATAACATTCTCGTTCACAATGCGGTTTGCAAACTGGTGGTACACGCCGAACGCCGCCTTCACCGAGAAGTTTTCGGTCAGTTGATAGTTTGATGAAAGTCGCGGTTCAAAGTGCCACGAGTCTGTCGAAGAGTAGCTCTCGAGGCGGAGCCCTGCCGTGAGCGTGAGATTTTCCAAAGGGTTCAGCTGGTCCATCACGTAGACCGCGTTCTCCCAACCCCGTTGGTTGAGGTCCAGCAAATGCCGTGTCCCGCCGGTCGGCTCACCGCCCGCAAGCGAGTACCTGACCCTTGTCTGCGAAAGTTGTACGCCAAAGCTGAGATCATGGAACGAATTCAGTTTCCAGTCATTATGGCTGATGATACTGAAATCATCAGTGCGATTCTCTTCATCGGTCGAAAACCGCGAAGTGTTGCTGTTTGCTGACCCTTGCGCTGAGGTATAATCGCTTGTGTAGTTGTCATATGCGACAACAAGATTCGAGTAGAGATCATCACTCCATTGTGCAAAGAGGGTAGCACTCGCGCCGTTATTGCCCTGCTTTGTATTGTTTGAATTTGAGGGAAGTGCCACAGGAAAGCCGAAGCCGGAAATGGTCTGTGTGGACCCTTGCTGTGTCAGGTCGTAATCATCTCCGCTGCCGTAGTAGCTGAGCGACAACATCCAGCGGGATGTCAGATTATACGATAGCTTCGCATTGAGATCATAGAAATTGGAACTCGGAGTCTGCTGCTGAGAAATTCCATTCCCCCCGAACCTGCCGAACCCTTGTGGTGTCGCAGCTGCTGTCGGTGCAGAGGAGCCGGTGAGCAGCTTATAGAGGGTATTGTACTGGCCACTCGCGACGATATCGCTGTAAGACCGACGTGCGGCGAGGAAGAACGTCCCGCCAAACAGCGGTCCACTCAGACTTGCATTGCCGCTCAAGAGGCTTAGCCCTGCTGTTCCATGTAGATGGTCACGATCCCCCGTCTTCCCGATTATGTTGATGACGCTCGAAAGCCGTCCACCATACGTTGCCGGGAATCCGCCCTTGTAGATTTGGACATCCTTGATCGCATCCGGATTGAACGCACTGAAAAATCCGAAGAAATGGTCCACCTGGTATACCGTCATTCCATCATACAGTATTAGATTCTGATCAGGTGTGCCGCCCTGGATATACAGATCCGAAGAGGCATCGCTCGTAGCGCTGATACCGGGTAGCAACTCTATCGAGCGGAATATGTCAGCTTGACCGATACTCGGCAAGCTCGCAATCTGCATTGGAGAAACGGTCGTTAGCGCAGGAGTTTTTTCTGTCTTGATGAAACTTGATTGTTGAGCAGAAACGGTCACTCCTTCGAGGTTGATCGCAGTTTGCTTCAGGGCTACAAGTACCCCCCTGCTCTGCTTCTTGGGGTCAACCGTTATCTGGCCCGGAAGATACCCCATGTACGTAGCTTGTACAACAAAAACCGTATCAGGAACATTTTGCAGAAGAAAAAAACCCTGGAGGTTTGTTTGCGTCCCGGTCCTAGTTCCCTTGATCATCACATTCGCATACGGCAATCGTTCCTTGCTGTCAACGTCGATTACCTGGCCAGCGATGGACCTTGTTTGTGCCGACACAACTGTCATCCCAATGCCAAACAAGAGAAGCAATATTGTCACAGAATGTCTCAGGCACATGATAAGCGCGGGGGTGCGCGTCATTCTCGAATCCTACTCTACTGTCTGCTTCTTCTTTTGACTCAACCGGAACTCAGATGACCGGGGCCACTAGGCGCATAGATGCCCGACGTCCAGCGAACTGCTAGTGTTTGACATTTGAAACAAACAACCGGTTTAGCGCAGAGTCATCTGTCACAACCACGCGCCTTGCCTGGTCGAAACACTCGAAACTGAGTGGACGCGTTCTGCGATGGTCTGCTCAGCTGTGCGTCGCTCGTGCGGCTAGACCTCGTTTCTGGTCCGATACAGCTGGAATGCGGACTGTCTCATTTTTCGAATGGTCAAGTCACCAAAGATCTCAGAAGCCTGCGCTTTCGGTCAAACAGGCCCCACCGCAACATTAGACAAACAGACAGGCATGTTTATTCCGCTCAGGGTTCGGTCGCGCTCGGTTTCACACTTATTCTCATTAAACGATGTGACCGTTGACGTGTCCCTATGATGCTAGATGAATGAATCGGCTGTTTTCCTCCCCTCGCAAGACGCAGAATTGAGAAAGCTAAAGTAACTGCGCCCCCGTCTCTATGCTCCTTTTGGAATGAAAGAATCAGTGAAACTGTCTAACAACAGGAACCCGTAATGTCACATGCCCGAATTCCGTCGGACGAGGAGCTGGTCGCTGGCGCGCAACGTGGTGAACTCGAGGCGTTTGGTAAGCTCGTGGAACGGTACGAAGGAAGAGTGGCAGCGACGGTCATTGGCATGATTGGCGATAGTGACGAAGCGGATGATATTGGGCAGGAGACATTCATCAGATTGTACGATGGGATAAAGAGGTTCCGTGGCGAATCAAAACTGGAAACATACTTAACTCGAATCGCGATCAATCTTTGCCTCAATGAGCTCAAACGTCGGAAACGGTGTCAACTTCTCTTCATTCCGTCCTCAAGTACTCCCGAAGTGGATGCAACGGGCCAGGAGTCGGAATATGATCAACGCGAGCGGCAACAGATCGTTCATCGAGCGCTTCAGCAACTCAAGCCAAGATTCCGATCCGTCATTGTGTTGCGACTTATCGACGGCTATTCAACTGAGGAGACGGCGCACATTCTGAACATTCCAGTGGGAACAGTCCTCTCGCGATTGGCGAGAGCACAGGACAAACTCAAGAAACATCTACAACCTTGGATTTCGCAGATTCAATGAACGAACAACTCCACAATGTTTTCGTCCGATCCTTTGATGCGGTGCTGACTGAAGACGAGCGTGTTCAGCTGGTGCGAGCCCTTTCAGAGGCGGAGAACAGAGTTGAGTATGATCGCCTTGTGGCTATGCGAACCATGCTCAGGGGAGCTGCTGTTTCCGCGTTCAAGCCGTTTTTCATCGAGCGGCTGCTGCAACGGATCCTTTCTTTCCAGGAGGAGTTTCGGAGGTGGCTCCTGTGGGACTTCCGGAGAATTGCTCTTGTTGGAATCATGTCTGCATGCCTGCTTGTGTGCTACAATGTCTCGAGCCACGGCTCCATCAGCCTTGCTGCCGCGTTTGCGCAGCGTGAATATACTCTCGAACAAGCGCTCCGTTTGGAGGTGCCATTCCAGTGAGTCCAAAGACACGAGCCGCGTTGGCCGTTGTGGCCACGCTTTGTATCGGAATTCTCATCGGTGTACTTGGCCACGCTGCGTATGTGACTAGCCGGGACAAGAAGATGAGATCAATTCGTCCCGCTCAATTCTTTGTTGCGGACCTCGAGCGAACAATCCAACCGGACGAGAAACAACAGGATACAGTTTCCAAGATATTGACAAAGCGTTCAGATCAGATTGCGACGATCATGGAAGCGCATCTTCAGGAAATCGACGCGATCATCGATTCCACTGAGGCTGATCTCGCGCCGATGCTAAACAGAGAGCAACGGCAGCGCCTCCGAGATCACCTTCGGCAAGGAAGGACAGGACGACCCAGGATGATGCCGCCTGAAATGATGTCGTCCGCGCAGCGGGCTGAGCGCATGAAGGAGCAGCTCAATCTGAGCGAGAATCAATTCAAGGAGCTTCAGACACTTTTTGAAGCATCGCGGAAACAAATGCTCCGGCTGGCCGAGATGCACCCCGGGAACCCGGAAGCGGTGCGCGACTCCATCCGCGCGCTCATGAGGAAAATGGACATAGAATTCAGATCATTGCTGACGCCTGACCAGCAGAAGAAGTTCGATGAGTTGAGGACAGAACCGTTTATGTTTCCCCCGGGTGGCTTCCCGCCCCCACAGGGTATGAAGGAATAGAGGAACGTTGGGCCATCTGCTATCATCCTGCTGGAAGAATGGAGTTCGTCGTGAAGGTCCGCGCCTCTCCAACGGCAGACCCACCCCTTTTCACTGCTCTCGTGTTTCTTCTGACGTCAATCAACGAGTCCGTCTTTGAGCACTGCATCCGATTAACACCGGAGGAAGAAATAGAAAGACTCAAGGAGTTGCTCTCCTTGACCGATGAACAGGCGGCGAAGGCCCTGAAGATTTATGG
>Ga0315281_10003769_pt1 | contig 22161 bp, 22 predicted proteins | sample YL17G07_0_MG_FD_204540 | JGI IMG/M metagenome (GOLD analysis project Ga0315281, IMG submission 204540) | Sediment microbial communities from Yellowstone Lake, YNP, Wyoming, USA - YL17G07_0 | ecosystem: Environmental > Aquatic > Freshwater > Lake > Sediment | place: USA: Wyoming | collected... | reverse complement strand
GTCATCCGCCAGGATGAAAACGCCCTTCTATCCTTTGCCCCCCACGACTTATCGGTCATCCTTTATCTTCTCGAAGAAGAACCTTTCGAGGTATCCGCCCATGGAGAGAGTTATATTCAGAAGGGGATTGAAGATGTCGTGTTTCTTAGCCTTCGATTTGCCGATGGGAGGTTAGCCAATATTCATTTGAGTTGGCTAGATCCCCATAAATTGAGAAAGATTACCATTGTGGGTTCAAAAAAGATGGTGGTTTTTGATGATATGGAAGCCTCTGATAAATTGAAGATTTACGATAAAGGAGTAGTCAACCCATCTTATTCTACCTATGGAGAATACCTTAGCCTTAGATTTGGAGATATCACCATTCCAAATATTAAGATGATGGAACCTCTCAGGGCCGAAGCCGAACACTTTATTCAATGCATCGATTCGAGAAAGGAGCCAAAAACTGGAGGACGGGATGGACTTAAAGTGGTAAAAATTCTCATGGCTGCTCAGGAGTCTTTGAAGAAAAAAGGATTTCCAGTCAGTCTTGAGGGGAGAGGAAAGGAAAGGTAAAAATGGAAAGAAGATATTTTGTACATCCGACGGCTGTCGTGGATGAAGGCGCGGAGATCGGTGAGGGGACAAAAATCTGGCACTTCACCCACATCATGTCGGGTGCTAAGATTGGGGGGAATTGCATCTTCGGCCAAAATGTATTTATCGGGTCTGGAGTGATCTTGGGCAATAATGTGAAGGTCCAAAATAATGTCTCCATCTATGATGGGGTCGTTTTGAAAGACGATGTCTTTTGTGGTCCCTCCATGGTCTTTACGAATGTTTTCAATCCTCGAAGTTTTATATCAAGGAAAAAAGAATTTCGGAAGACCTTAATCGAAAAGGGCGCCACCATTGGAGCCAATGTGACCATTATTTGTGGAAATACAATCGGTCATTACGCCTTTATTGGAGCCGGTTCTGTCGTGACCAAGGATATTCCGGATTATGCATTGGTCTATGGAAATCCAGGAAGGGTGAAGGGGTGGGTCTGCCAATGTGCAGAGGAGATCACCTTTCGATCTGGGAGGGCGGTATGTAAGGCCTGTGGGAAACGTTATCAGAAGGGTCGTGTTGGAGTAAAATTGGTTTGAAAGAACTTGTCCTGAGCGGAGTCGAAGGATGAAGATGGTAACCATTGTGGGCGCAAGGCCTCAATTTATTAAGGCTGCAGCGGTCAGTCGAGCGATCCAAAAATTCAATAAAAGGGAGAGTCGGATTCAGGAAATTTGGGTTCATACCGGACAGCATTACGACTATCTCATGGATAAGGTTTTTTTTGAAGAACTTGAGCTTCCCAAACCGGATTACCATCTGGGGGTAGGGTCGGGTTCTCATGCCAGACAGACCGGGATCATGCTTGAGAAGATCGAAGCCGTTCTGCAAAAAGAAAAACCCGAAGTGGTCATGGTCTATGGCGATACGAATTCGACACTGTCCGGGGCTTTAGCGGCGGCAAAACTCAATATACCCGTGGCCCATGTCGAGGCAGGATTGAGGAGTTATAATCGGACCATGCCAGAGGAAATCAATCGTCTTCTTACGGATCATCTCTCCGCTTTCCTATTCTGTCCCACTGACCAAGCCATTCGAAATTTGTTGAAGGAAGGGATAAAAGATGGAAGGACAAGAATCGTTAAAAATGTTGGCGACGTGATGTACGATTCCATCCTCTATTACTCCAAATTGGCTGAAAAGGAGTCCACCATCCTCAAAGATCTAGGTCTTGCCGGGCCCGCTCCGGACTCCGAACTCAAAACTCCAAACTATTATTTGGCCACCCTTCATCGAGCTGAGAATACGGATGACCCCAAAAGACTAAAATCTATCTTAAGAGCCCTGAATGAGATTGGTAAAAATACTCCTGTCATCCTCCCCCTGCATCCCAGAACAAAGAAGATGATAAAGGTCTATCACCTTTCAACCCTTTGCGAAAGGATTAAGCTGATTGATCCGGCCTCTTATTTGGACATGTTAATTTTGGAGAAAAATGCAAAGGCCATCCTGACCGATTCAGGAGGTATCCAGAAAGAGGCCTATTGGCTAAAGGTTCCTTGTTTTACGTTAAGGGATCAGACGGAATGGGTGGAGACAATTAAAAGCGGGTGGAATGTATTAATAGGAACAAAGGTGAAAAGGATTGTAAAAGAGGTAGGTCATACGAAGGGGCGAAGGAGGTATCTAAGGGGAAGTGAGATATTTGGAGATGGGAGGGCGAGCCAGAAAATTGTCCAAATTTTAATAAGGTACTTTGGTTAATTTGATTTGATATAAAAATGAAATATCTTACCTCCTTTTTCTGGCTCCAATTTAAATCTAAAATAATCATCTAACCCAAATCCAAAGGATTCAGGAAATTTATCCATGAAGAAGTCGGTTTTGGAAAAAGGGCCCAAATAAATCAATGATCAATAAGGTTATTTATTTTTTGAAAACCCTTAATGAAAGGCAGATCCTTCTACTCCTCATCGGGATTTCGTTTGGCTTAAGGCTTTATGCCATCCTGATGGCACAAGGAATTGCCTATGATAGCGCTGAGTATGGTTTCATCGCAAGGGATTTTTTAAAGGGCCATTTTATAAAAGGATTATCTTCGCCTGCTCCTCCTTTTTATCCCTTCTTGATTTCCTTGTTTTCACTGGATACCATACATGTTGAAATTGCAGGAAGATTAATCTCTCTTTTTTTCGGAACCCTTACAATCATTCCACTCTTTTATTTAGTCAAAGAGGCAATCGGTCAAAAAGAAGCCATCTTTTCAGCGCTATTCTATTCTTTCCATCCCTACCTGGTTACTTATTCGGGAATGCTCCTCACCGAAGCCACTTATTGGGGGTTGTTGATTCTATCGGTTTATTTCTTCTGGACAGGACTAAAGAAAGAGAGAGTAGGGAGGATGACGTTATCCGGATTTTTTCTTGGCTTGGCCTATCTGACAAGACCAGAGGGGATTGGTTATGTTTTTATTTACCTGATCTGGATCATCGTGGATGGAGGTCTTAAAAAGAAATGGCTTAAAAGATTTATTCTTATTGGAAGTCTGATCCTGACTGTTTTTATTTTTGTTATCCCTTACATCCTTTACATCCATCAAGAAACAGGCCAATGGTTGATTAGCAAAAAGGCCGTGGAAACACAATCTCAATTTTTAAAAGAGAGCGTAGGAGAGGTCGATCCTTTAAAAAGCATTGAGCAAAATAAACCCATAAAAAAGAATTTTGGAATTCTAAGGATCACCCAAAACATCGTTAAATATCTCCCTTTTGTGATCTACCACTATTTGAGGGCTTACCACTTTTCGTTGTGGCTATTTCTATTTTTTGGGTTAATAAGGGTTAAACGAAAGGTCACGGCCTATGAGTTGTTCTTAGCCTCTTTGGTTCTCTTTCATCTATTTTCTCTGTCCACCTTTCTCCCTTCCACGATCCGTTTATCAGTTCCGGTCATTCCCCTTTCTCTCTTTTGGGCTGGTTTAGGTATTTTAGAAATTAAAAGATATTTAGAAAAAATTAAAATATCCAACCCGGAAAAGGTGATTTTCTTATTTATCCTCTTAGTGATTTTAATCCAGTTGCCACAGAGTTTGACCCCAGAGAGAAGACGTCGTGCAGAGCAGAAAAAAGTTGGGCTGTGGTTAAAACAGAATACCCCACCGGATGCTATCATTATGAGTAATAGCCCTCAGGAAACATTTTATGCTGATCGAGAATTCATGATGTTACCCCAGGGGATTTCTACACCTGGGGATCCTGGCAAATCCTATAGGGAGATTATCTATTATGCAAAAACAAAAGGGGTTCGATATATTCTCGTCAATAAAAATACTCACGAAATGAACCCAGGTTTTATTGAATCAATTCAATCAACGGATTTAAGAGAAATTTTTAGAAGAGCGGATCAGGCATCGATTATTTACGAGGTGATTTATTGAAATATTTAGGATTTAAAGATGAGTTTTTCAGACATACAGGAGTGATGTTCATCGGTATTAGCCTCTTCAACCTGTTCAATCTCCTTTACCATTTCTTTATGGTAAGGACCCTTCCCCCCATTGATTACGGACACCTCAATACACTGATGGCCCTCTTTATGCTCATCACTGTCCCGGCGAATACTGTTCAGACGACCATTACGAAATTTGTCTCTTCTTTTCAAGCACAGTCCCAATATCCCCAAGCGAAAGGCTTCCTTTGGCACTTCCTCTTGTTGATGATGACAGTGGCTTTCTCTATTTTTTTAATGGTGGCTCTGGGAAGCTCCATCCTCTCTTCCTTTCTCCAGATTTCATCACAAAGGTTGATTATTCTTACAGGATTTATCCTTTTCTTTGCCATGGTGACCCCAGTCCTATGTGGAGGGCTGCAAGGCCTACAAAAGTTTGGTTCATTAGCTTTCACTCTCTTTATTAATGGAGGACTTAAACTGGCCTTGGGTATTTTCTTCGTCCTTTGGGGATGGGGAGTATTGGGTGCGATGGGGGCGATCGCCCTCGCCTATTTCATCACGGCCTTTCTTTCTCTCCTCCTATTATGGTTTTTTTTCAAGAAGGGAGAAGTGAGGGTTTATCTAAAGAAAAACTTTACTGAAGACGATTCTTCGCAAATCTTGGAAGCCTACCGGTATTTTTTCCCAGTCGGATTAACCTTATTATGCTTTATGGTTCTCACGAATATCGATTTAATTTTAGTGAAACATTTTTTCACACCCATAGAGGCTGGTTATTATTCAATTGCTCAGATGGTGGGGAAGATTATTCTCTTTCTCCCCCTTCCAGCGGTCATGGTCATGTTCCCTAAGATTTCTTTAATGAATGCTCAAAAGAAAGAGACCTTCCCCGTCTTGATACGAAGTTTAATTGTAGCGGGTTCCCTCTGTGTCATGGGGATGATCATCTGTCATCTCTTTCCAACTCTCGTCATCCAGATGTTCACTGGAAAGGACTATCGCGAATGTATCTCTTTGATAAAGTTTTTTTCAATCAACATGAGCTTCTTTTCTCTCACTTTCATTTTGCTCTATTATCACCTTGCCACACAAAGGAAGGGGTTTATATATCCCCTATTTTTCCTGACGTTGATCCAAATCGGGTCCATAGTTTTATTTCACCAAACCATGATCCGAGTCCTTTTCATCGTTGGCGTGGTGGCTTTCCTGCTATTCGGAATCAATTTCTACTTAGCTTATCGCCCTTATTCTCCTCTCCATTCGACTCAGACTTGAGAGGAGGCTTTTTGGGCGATCACTTTTAACTCAATGCGATTCTTACTGAAATGTGTAAATAATAAGGATAATGGGTATTTGAATGGAAACGATAAAATTGAAGACTCTAATAATTTTGGGATGGACAAGTACTCCCAACTGATGAGGACAAAACCGTTTTTTTCAAGTAAGGTTTGTATCCTATTCAGATCATATCCGTTCCTGTAGTGACTCCCGCCTTCTCCAATGCAAACATAAGAACCTTCCTTAGTCCGGCAGGCCCCTTGGGGCTCATCACATTCTTCTATATTTTTTGCAAAAGGGACAGATATCATTAGAATGCCATTATCCTTCAGTATTCTATTAAATTCTTGAATTACTTTTGAATCCTCTTTAATATGTTCTAAGGTTTCGAATATGATGATGACATCAAAAATATTTTCAGAAAAATTATTTGACAAAATATTCATTTCATGGAAGGTTAAGTTTTTGAGACCTAAATAATCCTGGATCTTTTGGGCCAGTTGGATACTCTCCCTGTTTACATCAATACCTACTACTGTATAGCCTAGTCTTGCCAATTCAAAACTATAAGTTCCATGAGAGCATCCAACATCCAGTAATAGACCCCTTCCATTTTTACGCAAGAATCTTAGAGTTTTTCTGGCCAAAATGCGACTTGCTGGAGCTGGCGGATAGCCGAACAACTTAACATAAATGAAACCAAACCTTTTTCCAATGTATCTCAGCTTACTCGACAAGGCTATCCGAGCAGCTGTGTGCTCGGCCATGGCTCTACATATTCCTTTTTTGCCTAATATCTTATTATAAATCATATCATTTTTTAGGGTAAATATTTCTTTTCCCGGTTGAGATTGCGATGGTCGAAATATAACCTACTCAAAAAAAAATTCCAATCTCTTTGTTTAAATAGATAATTAGGGAGATATAAAATTTGAGTAATATATTCCCGTTTGAATAAAATCATTGACTTTCACCTAATAGGACCAAGGAGATTAATCCGCTTATTTTGACATCCGTTTATTTTGATCTTGATAAAGAGGGATAGTTTTGATAGATTTTTTCAAACATAGGCATTAAGGGATGGGTTGATCTTTTATCATCCCATCCTCACAAAAGAGAATGAATAGAACGATGGATGAAATGCGCCATTGGAAAGTTCGGGATGGAAATGAAAAAGATCTAAAGGAGATCTTATCTCTCAGAAAAATTGTTTTTGGAGAGGTGGAGAAGGATAAACTGGATGAGAGATTCTGGAGATGGGAATTCGAGGAAGGGCCTGAGGGAAGGGCATTCATCTATATCGTGGAGGATGAAAGTAAGATCATTGGCCATTTTGCGGATATCCCAAGGCAGTTTTCTGTCGAAGGAGGAGTCGTTCTCGGGACTCTTTCCCTCGATTTGATGGTTCACCCCGATTACTGGAGAAAAGGTATCTTCGCGGCGATGGGAAAACATGGAGCTCAACGAGTCAAACAAGAGAATGGACTTTTTTTGACTGCATTCCCTATCCGGCTGGAGACTATTCAGGGGTTGAGAAAAATTGGCTGGAAGGGAGTGGCGGAACTTCCGGTTCTGGTCTATCCAATAAGATTTAGGGGCATTCTAAACCGATACCTCCATTTTCCACCCCTGAGTCTTCTTGCCGGAGGAGTGGCAAGGTTTTTCTATCTTCTTCCCTACGGATTAAAGAGGAGAAAAGGAATAGAGGGAATTGAGATAGAAGAAGTGGGTCTATTGGATGACCAGTTCGATAGTTTCTGGAAAAAAGTATTATCCCTTTACCCTATCATGGGGATCCGCAATCGAAATTATTTGACCTGGCGCTACCTTCAACACCCCACTCGAAACTATACCATTTATCGGGCAAAAAAAGGTGGAGAAATGAAAGGGTATATTGTCTTGAGAAAGGTTGAGCTCCTCAATTTCAATAGTGCCGTCATCGTCGATTTATTAGCATTGGATGAGGTGGCCCTTTCGGCGTTAGTTGAAAAAGGAATTCGATACAGCCGGCAGGAGGAGACTGATCTTCTCGGCTTTATGGTTCCCAAGGGTCACCCTTATTATAAGATCCTGAGGGATATGGGATTTCTTCCCAGTTTAAAAACGTTTCTTTTTATGATCTATCCCCATTCTGACAGGGAGATATTTCTATCTCCTGAGAAATGGTATGTAAACTGGGGAGATACCGATGTCATCTAATAAACACATCATTGCCATGGATTGGGAGGGGGGCAGTGAATGTTTATAGGCTTATTCAGTCCAAAAGAAAGGTTGAAGACCTTTAATGGAAAAGATAAATGCCCTGTCAATTGATTTAGAAGAGTGGTACCATTCAGAATTGGTAGAAGGAAGAAGATCTTCTTTCTCTCAGGTCGAAGAGGCTACGAGACCCATTCTTGACCTGTTGGACCGATATCAAACGAAAGCTTCCTTCTTTGTTGTGGGGGAGGTAGCGGAGCAGAATCCTCATCTCATTCAGTCAATCTTCCAGAGAGGACATGAGATTGGTTGTCATACTTTTTCCCACAAACTTGTGTGGAATTTGGATGAAAGCCTCTTCCGGGACGAACTAGAACGTTTTCATTATGTCATGGAAAAGATTTTGGGAAAGATTAAGATTAAGGGGTTTCGCGCCCCTTGTTTTTCTATTGATAACCGTAACAAATGGGCTCTCAAGGTTCTTTTGGATTTTGGGTACCAATATGATGCAAGCATCTTCCCTTTGAAAATAAATCCTCTTTATGGAATAAGTGGAGCACCCACTCGACCTTACCGTATCTCTTTTGAAGATGTAAGAAAGGAAGATCCCCAAAGTCCCCTCATGGAGTTTCCTTTGTGTCCATTGATGATCGGAAGACTGAAGATTCCCATCTCGGGGGGATTTTACCTGAGAGTTTTGCCACCTTCTTTCCTCTACTGGGGATTGAGGAGAATCAATCGATCCCAACCCTTCTTGGTTTATTTTCACCCCTGGGAAGGTTACGAAAAGACGCCTAGATTTAAACTCCCTCTTTACAATCGTGTGATTTCATACTACGGTATTTCTTCTGCATTGAAGAAATTTGAATTTCTTTTAAAACATTTCAAGTTTGCAAGAGTAGATCAAATCCTCGAATTAAAATAGTGAGAAAAAGCAATCCCATGTGTTTATTAGGTATTAACCTCTTCTTGCCTGATGTTCGAAGCTGAAAGGTTGTGCATGGATGACTGACCAGAACTCGCCCCTCATCAGCGTGGTGGTTCTTAACTGGAATGGATATCAAGTGCTGGACAATTGTTTAAAATCTCTCTATGATCAGACCTATCGGCCTTTAGAAATTATTGTGGTGGATAATGCGTCCACCGATGGTTCGGTAGATTTTGTGAGGCAGAAATTCCAGGACGTCAATTTAATTGTAAATGAAAAAAACCTGGGCTTTGGAGGGGGAAATAATATCGGGATTCGGGCGTCTCGGGGCCAATATATCATGATTTTAAATAATGATACCCGGCTGGATCCAAAATGTGTTGAGGAGTTGAAGAGATCCATTGAGAAAGATAAAAGCTATGGGGCTTGCGCTTCTAAAATCCTTTTGGAAAATAAGCCCGACATCATTGATGGGGTAGGTATTGTGGTTTGCCCGGATGGGCTCTCCTTCGGTAGGGGAAGACTTGAAAAAAGAGACCGATATGATGAAGAGGAGGAGATCTTCTTCGCCAGTGATTGTGCTTGTCTCTATCGACGAGAGATGTTAGAAGACATCGGGTTGTATGATGAAGATTTCTTTGCTTATGCCGATGAGACGGATATGGGGTGGAGAGCACGGCTGGCGGGATGGAAATGCATTTATAGCCCGAAAGCCATTGTTTATCATTTACATTCTATCAGCTCTGGTGGAAGATATTCTTCTTTTAAAGCTTTTTTGGTCGAGAGGAACCGGATCTGGGTGGCGGTGAAGAATTTCCCCATTTCCTTAATCATTCTTGGTCAGTTTTATACACTGTGGAGATATATCTTCCAGGCCTATGGTGCCTTGAGGGGCAAAGGGGCGGCAGGCCAATTCACAAGTGATTTTTCCAAAGCAGAGCTGGTCAAGATATTGCTGAAAGTCTACCTCTCCATATGGAAACAGCTTCCTTTGATGCTCAAAAAGAGAAAAATAATCCAACAAAAGAAACGCATTACCAATCGGGAGGTTTACCGATTGATTAAACAATATGGAATTTCTGCAAGAGAAATTGCCTTGAGTGAGTGACGGGAGGGATTAATGATACCGGTGTTCAAACCTTCATTCGGGGAAGAAGAATTGGAAGCCCTACGGGAACCTTTCAAAACGGGATGGATAGGTTTGGGTCCGAAGACCAGAGAGTTCGAGAAAAGGTTTGCTGAATATATTGGGACAAGATTTGCAGTAGCTCTCAACTCAGGGACGGCTGCCCTCCACCTGGCATTGAAAGTTCTTGAGATTAAGGAAATGGAAGTGGTCACCACACCGATGACGTTCATTTCAACCAACCATGCCATCCTTTATAATGGTGGGATTCCGGTTTTTACGGACATTGAACCGGATACACTTAATATTGATTTAACGGAGATCAAGAAAAATATTACTACAAAGACCAAAGCCATCCTGGTCGTCCACTATGGTGGGCATGCATGTGATATGGATCCCATTCTGGAGATAGCCAAAGAGAAAAACCTTTGGGTGGTGGAGGATGCGGCCCACGGTTGTGGTGGAGAATACAAAGGGCAGAAATTGGGCTCCTTAGGGGATCTCGGTTGCTTCAGTTTTCATGCGGTGAAGAACATGTCGACGGGTGAAGGAGGGATGATCACCACGGATGATCCGGAATTATACGGGCGACTACTCAAGTTAAGATGGATGGGAATTTCTAAAGATACGTGGTCGAGAGAAGAGCAGGATAAGAAATACTCATGGTATTATAATGTGGATGAAGTGGGTTTCAAATACCATATGAATGATATCCCTGCCGCCATCGGTCTCGTTCAACTTAAAAAACTGGACAAAATGAACCAGAGGAGGAAAGAGATCACAGAGAGATATAATCAGGGTTTACGAGATCTTGATTGGTTGGAGATTCCCGTCATTAAATCTTATGCCAATCCTTCGCATCACAACTATGTGATCAAAGTCGAGAAGAGAGATCAGCTCAATATTTATTTACAAGAGAAGGGGATTTCGACAGGAGTTCACTATATCCCTAATAATCACTATGAAATGTACCATCCCTTCAGAGGCGAAACCCCCATCTCAGATTCCCGCTGGAAAAAATTATTAACTCTTCCGCTCTTTCCCGATCTGAAGAATGATGAGGTCGATTTCATTATCCGTGAAATCAAGGAGTTTGGGAAAAGAGAGTTTTGATGGAGCATGTAAATTGCCATCTTTGTGGGTTGGATGACACGCAGGTTCTTTTTCGAAAGAGAGATAAGTTCGTCATCACTGATGATGAATTTCAGGTGGTGGAGTGCAGGGGGTGCGGCCTTCTCTACGTGAACCCAAGACCTACTGAGGCGGAGATAGGCAAATTCTATCCAGCGACCTATTCTTGGAAGGAGACACTGGAGGCGGACTCAGTTCTTACAAAATGGGTGAGGAGGTTGGAGAAAGGCTACCGCTATCATCTGCTCAAGAACGAAGTCTCAAAAGTTGTAAAATTTATCGGGAGAAGTTTTGGAAGAGTTTTAGATGTCGGGTGTGGCACGGGCGATCGACTCGATGTGTTTCGAAACAAGGGGTTTGAGACTTATGGGATAGAGACCTCTGATTCGGCAAACTATGCGAGAGAACATCTTAACCTGAATGTTTCAAAAGGAGATCTGTTTTTGGCCCAATTTCAAGATCGTTTTTTCGACATAGTGACTTTATACAATGTCTTAGAGCATACTCATAATCCAACGAGGGTTTGCGATGAAATTCATAGAATTTTGAAAGATGACGGTTTATTGGTCATTCAGGTTCCGAACAAGAATTCTTTGCAATACAGACTTTTTAAAAAGAAATGGGCGGCCTTCGATGTCCCCAGAGACCTCTATTATTTTGGGGTAGAAGTACTCAGGTTATTATTGGGAAAGGGTGGATTTACCTTGACCAAGATAGATCATTTTATGAACTGGTGGCATCCACCCACCCTGGTGATCTCTCTCTTTCCCAATCTCGATCCCCAAAAAGCTTGGGGAGAGGAGCGTCAAGGGAAAAGTCCTGTGCTTCAGAGAGTGGCCTGGATATTATGTACTCTCTTGGCGGGTCCCTTCACCCAGTTGGAAAGCAGTTTAGGACGAGGAGCCATGATTACCAGTTATTGGAAAAAAGATGGATTAAAATATTAAAAGGATATTTTATGTTGGGGAAAATTCTAAAATTTCTTTATTTCAACATGGGTTTTAAACTTCGATATTGGTTCTGGAAGGCGGCTATCCATTCGATGGGAGGAAAGATTGGAAAGAATGTGAAATTTTACGAAGGCATTCGAATCGTTGGGAACTCTCCAGGCGCCATAACGATTGGGAATGATGTTCGTATTCTCAGGGGGGTGACGATGAGCACAACTCCGGAAGGAAAGATCCAAATAGGGAATGGAGTCCATATTGGGGAGGGGAGTGTGATCTTCAGCGGGGTTGGAATAAGGATTGGGGACAATGTCATTATCGGTCCTCAGAATATCATCGTAGATCTCGATCATCGTTTCCAAAATTTAGACCTTCCCATCAACCAGCAGGGAATGAATGGCAAGGAGATCAGCATTGAAGAAGACGTTTGGATTGCCTCTCAGTGTGTCATTATAAAGGGGGTGATGATAGGGAAGGGGTCTGTGATTGCGGCGGGTTCCATTGTGAATAGGAGTATTCCCCCTTATAGTGTCGCGGCAGGCGTCCCCGCTAAAGTGATTAAAAAACGGGGAGAAACTTAAAAAACAGATGTGTGATAGGAAAGGCCACAGGCGATGGAGAAGATAGGTATTGTTACTGGAAGCGGAGGTCACCTGACCGAGGCTTTAAGCATCATCGAGGCATTTAAAGGGCATGATGTCTTTTTGGTGGTTCATAGCTTTCCCAGCCTCAGGGAAATTCAATTGGACGAGATCAAAAAGATTTATCGGCTAAAGATCCTTTTAGGATATTCATCCTTGTTCGCCGTATTTCTCACAGCCCTTGTAAACCTATTTCAGTTCATCCGGATTTTCTGGAAGGAGAAACCATCCATTCTTTTTTCAACAGGGGCAGAAATTGCCGTTCCAGCCTTCTATGTGGGGAAAATATTTTTCCGAACACGGTTAATCTTTTTAGAAACATTGACTCGGGTGAAAGACTTGTCCTATGCAGGAAAAGTCCTTTATCCGATTGTGGACCTGTTTCTCGTCCAATGGCCTGAGCTTTTGAAAAAGGCAGGGCCCAAGGCAGTCTATGGGGGGAGGCTCATATGATTTTCGTCACCATAGGTTCAGCCGTAAAAGGAATAGAATTCACACGGTTGATCAAAAAGATGGATGAGGTGGCGGACCGATTGGATGAGGAAGTGGTTATGCAAATTGGATCTGTCCCCTATGAACCACAAAATGCTAAATATTTCCGTTACACCTCTTATCAAGAGAATCTCTCTTATTTTCAAAAAGCCTCATTGGTGATTGGGCACGGCGGGACAGGGACCATCTTGAATGCCCTAAAATTTCAAATTCCCATCGTGGTCGTCCCAAGAAGGCATCATTATGGAGAGCACGTGGATGACCATCAGGTAGAGCTCGCACAGCGACTAGGGGGAAATGAGTTGATTGAAGTCGTCTATGAGTTAGAGGACCTCGAGTCAGCGGTAAAAAAGATGCTGGAAAGAAGCAAAAAAGTCGGTAAGGGAAAGACGTATGCTGAGAGAGATGCCTTGATCAAAACACTCAAGGATTTTGTTGATCGTTGCCCCTGAAATCCTGTCCTTGCTGCCTGAAACATGCAAAAAGAGATGAAGGAAACCCCTCTTTCTTATACAATGTATTGATTCCAGTTTTAAGAATCCTTTCCATCTGATGCACAAAAAGATGATTTGTATTAATAAATGTGAAACCGAGGAAGGCGTTGATCGATGATGTCCGCAGGACCTGAGAATTTATTGTTCAGATCAAGAAGGATTTCGACTTGTTTGGTGATTACGAATGTCGTTCTCCTGCATCGAAATTAGCGCAAGGAAAGTGGGGCATTTTAACTTATTTCGATTTTCATGATTGGCAGTTTAGAGGAGAACCAATGGAAGTAAAAGATCCTATGTCGAGAATCTTGGCAGTGTATAATTACGAAGCTACAAGATATACATTTATAGGAAATTTTTTTAAGAATATTAAAGGGAGAATTTTAGATGTAGGCTGCTGCAGAGGCGGACTTAGAAAATATCTTCATAGCGAGCTGGGATATTATGGTGTTGATGTTTTAACCAATAACTTTGAGAATTACATTCGTATTGACCTAAACAGTAAAATACTACCGTTTAAAAATAAACAATTTGATGCAGTAAATTGCAGTGATGTTTTAGAGCATCTTTTTTATCCTTTAGAAATGCTAAAGGAAATAAAAAGGGTATTAAAAGATAATGGTGTTGTCCTTGTCTCGCTGCCAAATGACAAAGGTCTAAATAGGATTTTCTTAGATTTATTCTCTAATATTCGGAGTTACGAGGACACTATATTGGGCCATCACTGGAGGTTTAGCATCCGGACAGCGAGAGAATTTTTCCAAAAAGAATTTAAGATTATTGAAGAATCGCCAGAATTTGGCCCCCTATTTAGGCGGTATCTATTTTTTTTGAGGCTTAGAAAGTTTTGTAGTGCTTGGTTTATGTTAGGCGTCAAGAAGTGAGAGGATTTACTTGATTTAGTAAGATTAATTTCTGTAAGATTAATTTCTTGATTTCTACTACCCCTTTCATTAGATTGTATCTTCTCAATATTTTCGATACTTAGGTTTGAGTCTGCTATGTGTTGGTGATTTTTAACCCCATTTATTTTTGGCTTGATAAAGGGGAGTGGGTTTGCTAAAAGTTGGTATAAAGGAAGTTTAAAGCTCACATGGATGTTAATCAAAAAGTTTTAATTATCATTCCGGCATATAATGAGGAACAATCGGTAGGGAAAGTGGTGGAGAATGTTAAACGACACCATCCCGAGGTTGTTATGCTGGTGGTAAACGATGGCTCCAAGGATTTGACTTCGGAAATAGCCAAGTCTATGGGAGCCGTTGTTCTGAATCTCCCTTTTAATCTGGGGATCGGTGGAGCCATGCAGGCTGGATACCAATACGCCTATGAGAAAGGTTATGACATTGCTATTCAGGTGGATGCAGATGGTCAGCATGACCCGAGAGAAATTCCAAAACTCCTCCATGCATTAGAGGTAAAAAAAGTAGATGTGGCCATTGGTTCGCGTTTTATTGGAGATTCTGGATATAAAGCCTCGACGATGAGGAAGGTAGGGATTTCAATCCTCTCCCAAGTGATTTCAATGATTGTGAGGCAAAAAATCACAGACCCCACCTCTGGATTTAGGGCGGCGAACCGAAAGGCGATTCAATTGTTTGCATCAGATTATCCGCAGGATTATCCGGAGCCAGAGGTAGTGATCTTGCTCCATCAATGTCTTTTAAAGATGCTGGAAGTTCCGGTCGGGATGAATGAGAGATATTCTGGGGAGTCTTCGATTACGAAAATCAGGTCTATCTATTATATGGTGAAGGTCTTATTGGCAATTTTTGTAGATTATTTTAAAAAGCCGCCCCTTTTAGAAAAGGAGGGAGAACGATGTTAATCAAGATTCAAATCATTGTTGGAGTGCTCAGTATTATTCTACTCCTGATCACCTTTGAACTGATCAGGAAGAAAAGGCTTCGGGAAGAATATGCCATCCTCTGGCTTTTTACAGGAATAGCGGTTTTGGTGTTTAGTCTATGGCCCGAGTTTCTCCTCTCCCAGTTTTTTGTTAGAATCACTGGTATATTCTATTTGTCCGCGGTGGTTTTAATCGCCTTTTTCTTTCTCCTCCTTATCGTCTTTCATTTCTCCGTAGTGATTTCTAAGTTAACAGGTCAAAATAAAGACCTGGCCCAACGATACGCCCTTTTAGAACTGGAGTTCAACGAATTGAAGAGGCGTTATTTTCCTCCCGGCAGCTCCCCCTCGTAATTCTTTGAGACCATTCAAACAGTAGAAATTGAGGTAAGGAATCATGCTGTTTAACTCCATCCATTTTTTATTTTTTTTCGCAATCGTGATGGCAATGTATTTCGCGATTCCTTACCGTTTTCGATGGGTCCTTCTTTTGATCGCCAGTTACTTTTTTTACATGAGTTTAAAACCCGCCTACATTGTCTTAATTACCATTTTAACCTTGGTCAGCTATTATGCTGGCCTTCAGATGGGTAAAACGGAAATAAAATCCAAAAGAAAAAAGTTTCTCATTCTTGCTGCATTGGCCAATATCGGGTTCTTGTTCCTATTTAAATATTATGATTTTTTTAATCACTCGTTTAAAGCCATTTTTGACCATTATCACCTATCTTATGAAATTCCCGCTCTTCATTTTATTCTCCCCATAGGTATTTCGTTCTATACCTTCAAGAGTTTGAGTTATACCATTGATGTTTATCGGGGTGACCAATCACCTGAAAAGCGTTTGGGGTACTTTGCACTCTATGTGGCCTTCTTCCCGCAATTGTTAGCCGGACCTATTGAAAGGGCAACAAGGTTCTTGCCCCAGTTGTATGAAAAGTTTGATTTTGATTATTCGAGGGTGACGAAGGGTTTGAAATTGATGCTCTGGGGACTTTTTCAAAAAATGGTGATCGCGGACAACTTAGCCACCTTGGTGGATCCTGTTTATAACGATCCAACTCATCATCAGGGGATCAGCCTCATCCTGGCAACCTTATTCTTCGCCTTCCAAATTTATTGTGATTTTTCAGGCTATTCCGATATCGCCATTGGAGCAGCTCAGGTCTTGGGGATCAAAACCATGGAGAATTTTAGCCGTCCATATTTTTCTAAATCCATCCCCGAATTTTGGAGGAGGTGGCACATTTCGCTCTCCACATGGTTTCGAGATTATCTCTATATCCCGATGGGAGGGAATCGTGTTTCCATTTCACGATGGTATTTTAATTTATTCATCGTTTTATTGATCTGTGGGTTTTGGCACGGAGCCAATTGGACGTTCCTTGTTTGGGGAGGATTGCACGGAATTTATCTCGTTTTTTCAGCTTTCACGCAAAATATTAGGGAAAAGATTCATAAAGCAATAGGTTTGGATAGAGTTCCAAGATTTCATAGTTACTTGAAAGTAATAGTAACGTTCTTCTGGGTGTGTTTTGCTTGGATCTTCTTCAGGGCAAACACGATTTCAGATGCTGTTTATATCATTTCAAATTTGTTTGCAGGATGGGGAAGGGCCCTCACCGTTGAGGCATTGGGAAATATTCCATTTTGGGGACCATTGAAATTTGAATTTATAGTCTCTCTTCTTTCGATTGTTATTTTGTTACTCATCCAACTCATGGAACGGGGCGTTAACATCATCGATTGGTTTTCCGAAAAGCCGATTTGGGTTCGTTGGCCCGTTTACTATTCCATCATATTATCGATTCTATTGTTTGGTAATTTTGGGTCCAAACAGTTTATTTATTTCCAATTTTAATGGCATAAGATGAGAAAATTTCTGTTCAAATCTAATTTATTTTTATTACCGTTCTTTCTCGCCCTATGCCTTGAATTATTTATTTTACCCATAGATTTCTTCACTTTCAGAGTCTGGGAAGCCATTGTGGTGAGGAAATATCGCAACTTATTTCCCGGACATTTTTATCCGAACATGGAGATCACAAAAATTGAAGAAGGCGATTTAGCCCCCCGTACTAGATTCGCCATTAAGAAGAAAGTCAGGTGGGTGACTGATCGATATGGGTATCGGAAGCGAAATACCGATCTTCAGAAACATGAAATCCTCATTATAGGTGAATCAAATATTGCTGGGAGCAGTTTAACCCAGGAGGATATTCTTTCAGAAGTTTTAGAAGATCAGCTTAAAGTTAGCGTATATCCGTATGCGCCAGTGGGTGGTATCAATACTTTTTTAAAAGATAAACGATTCATCGAGAATTCACCTGACATTGTTATTTTTGCAAGAATTGAACGAGAGTTATTAGATTTGGATTCGTTAAAACCAATCAGGGAGAAAAAATTGTTCCCCAAATTAAAGCGGCAAATTCAAAAGAATCGAATGATTCAATCCTTAGGAATACACCTGGATCGGGTATCTAAAATGATCATGCTCCATTATTTTCGAGCCAGCTTAAGGAGAATTATTTCTACTCCTAAACATTTTGGCCCTAAACCTATTTCTTCCCAATATGGCCCAATCTTTTTCATCCAAGGCCGGAGGGCCAATGAAGATGTTTCACAAGAAAAATTGGATAAAGCAATTCAAATTATTAAAAGTTATAATAATGCTGTAAAAAGTAGAGGAATACGATTTATTTTTCTGCCCATCCCTAATAAAGAAAATATTTTTTATGAGCATTTGCAAACAAAAAGGCCGGTTTTTTTAGAGCAGTTGATATCCGAATTGAAAAGCCATGGGATTGAAACCATCGATACTCAAAAGGCATTTGAGGAGGCTTTCCGGAAGAACCAGGTATTACTTTATCATACCGATGACACCCATTGGAATGGAAATGCAGTTAGAATTGCTGCAGATTTACTTATAAAAGTGATTGAAGAAAAGAATAGGATTTTACCACATTCTTAAAGATCTAAAGAGAGCACCTATTTTAAAATATAAGAAAGTAAAATTTCATGTTTAAAGTCCGATTCTTTTTGGTTTTTTCTTGATAAAGGAAGAAGGTTTTGGTAAAAGGAAGGTGTTTTCTAAAATCCATTTAAGCAATAGAAAGGCTGGACGGGAATGAAGACCATGTTAAAAGTATTAGTCACTGGAGGAGCGGGGTTTATCGGGTCAAACTTGACGGAGGCCTTGCTCCAAAGGGGTCACTTCGTACGAGTTCTCGATGATTTTTCAACTGGCAAAAGGGAAAACCTGATTTTTAATAAAGAGTTTCCTTCCCCGGAGATCATCGAAGGGGATATTCGTAACTTCCATGCTTGCCAAAATGCGGTCAAGGGAATGGAATATGTATTCCACCAGGCTGCCCTTCCGTCGGTCCAACGGTCCATAGAGGACCCGGAGACATCGAATGCCGTGAACGCAGGAGGGACTCTGAATATTCTTCTTGCCGCCAGGGAGGGGGGAGTAAAAAGAGTGATCTATGCCTCCTCCTCTTCCATCTATGGCGATACTCCTACTTTACCGAAGCATGAAGAGATGCCCTCCAATCCTCTCTCACCCTATGCCTTACAAAAATTTATCGGAGAGCAATATTGCCAACTTTTTTACCAACTTTATCGCCTCGACACCATCTCCCTGAGATATTTCAATATCTTTGGCCCTAAACAGGATCCCAACTCCATTTACTCGGCTGTCATCCCAAAATTTATCGATGCCCTGATTCATGGTCGTTCCCCGATCATCTTTGGGGATGGAGAGCAGTCCCGAGATTTTACCTATATTGAGAATGTGGTTCATGCCAATCTTCTTGCCATGTCTGCAGGACAGCTTCGCGGAGAAGCCATTAATATTGCCTGTGGAAAAAGGACATCTTTGAACCAATTATTGAATGTCCTGAAAGAGCTTCTTGGATCGAAGCAATCCCCTCTTTATGAAGAACCTCGGAAAGGAGATGTGAGACACTCCTTGGCAGATATCCGAAAAGGGAAAGAAATTATAAATTATGAGCCAAAAGTTGGAGTTGAGGTAGGACTGGAAAAGACCGCCCAATATTTTCAGAAAATGTGGCGTGAGAGAGAAAGAAAGGGGAGGAATTGAACAAGATGAAGGGACAGCAGACCCTTAAAAAGATAGTGAACAGGTTTCCAAAGGTTAAGATTCTGGTCGTCGGCGATGTCATGATGGATCGATTCATTTGGGGGAAGGTTTCCAGAATATCTCCGGAAGCTCCTGTCCCCGTGGTTTTGGTGGATAATTATGATGAATCTGAAACTTTTGGCCTTGGAGGAGCTGCCAACGTAGCGAACAATATTCATTCGCTAGGAGGAAAGGTTTCGCTTTGTGGTATCGTGGGCAATGATGAGATGGGTAAGAAAATCAGAGGAAAGCTCACGGAGAAAGGAATTGAACATAAGATATTCAGTGAAGAAGGGAGACAAACCACCGTAAAGACCCGGATCTTCGCCAACCAGCAGCAAGTGGTCCGAATTGACCGCGAAACGATTGACCATCCTAAGGTCTCCATTCTACGAGACCTTTCAAACTTTGTCATGGAGAAAATAGAAGATGTCGACGGAATCATTATTTCCGATTATGGAAAAGGTCTTTTGACCGGGACATTGATTCGGGCAATTATTCGAAAAGTGAGGAAGTCGAGGAAGCTTATTATGGTTGACCCGAAGCTAAGAAATTATAGATTTTACAAGGAAGCAACAGTGGTTACCCCCAATACCAAGGAAGCGAGTGAGGCATCGAGAATTCCTATCATTGATGGATCATCAATAGAAAAGATAGGGGAAAAGTTGTTAAAAGAACTGAAATGCAAAGCCTTAGTCATCACCCGGGGTGTAGAGGGAATGGCCATCTTTGAACCCCATCACAAACCTGAATATGTTCCTACCGTAGCGAAAGATGTTTACGATGTAACTGGTGCAGGGGATACAGTCATTGGAACGATGGCCCTTGCTTTGGGTGCTAAGGCAAGTGTTACAGAGGCAGCGAGATTGGCAAACTATGCAGCCGGGATTGTGGTCCAAGAGAAGGGAACAGCAACCGCCACCCGAGAGGACCTCATTAAAGCAATTAAGAAGGAAACTTAGTCTCCTATTTTTAAGCTTTGGGGTTAAGATTTCCTAAAAAACAAACCCGAAGGAACAGAAAGGCCCTACCTCAGAATTTAGGGTAGGGCCTCTAATTTTCTATCCTTAAGATTGTACACCGATTGTCAGGGTTAAGCGGATGTTAGATAATTAAGTCATTATGTTTCGAGGACGAAAATGACTTCCAACCTGACCCTGTATTCAATAATCTTAGAATTTTCCACTGCCACCCGAAATTCAACAACGCGCAATCCTGTGATACCCCTTAAGGTCTTTGTCGCTCTTGCGAATCCAACCTTGAGGGCATCCTCAAACCCCTTTGAAGACCCTGCAATAATTTCCGTTACCCTCGCGACTCTTGGCTCTGGCATCCTTATCACCTCCTTCTTTTAAAATGGGCGCTAATATCGAAAGTTTATACGAAACGCTTAAAGAATGTCAATGAGAAAAATATTGATAAATTTAAAAATTGTGTTATAAATTAAAAATTTAATAATATTTTCATAACTTACATCCTGTCATAAAAGAGCACGAATAAGGGTGATGAATGGCTTCTCGATCTGGTGAAAGGCGTGGCTTAATCAATCAATTTATCCATTATTTATCTGTAGAGAAGAATGCCTCGCCTCATACCTGTCGATGCTATCAGAGAGATTTGGAAGGATTTGAGGATTTTTTAAAAAGCCCGGGGATGTATCTCACTCCAACGGGAGATGTAAAGATAGAAAAAGTGGATCGGATAGCCATCCGTAAATATCTGAGCTTTCTCCACCGGAAAAATAAAAAGAGTTCTATTGCAAGAAAGATTTCCACGCTGCGCTCTTTTTATAAATATTTGGTCAGAGAACAAATGATTCCTTCTAACCCGGCTAAGAGCGTTTCAACTCCTAAGATTGAGAAAACCCTTCCCACCACTCTCACTGTGGACGAGGCATTCCGGTTGATGGTATCACCCAAAAATCTTTCTGAAAAATCCTCAGAGGGATCAAAGGGGAAAGGTCTAAGGGATCGAGCCATCTTGGAACTTCTTTATTCCAGTGGGTTGCGTGTGAGTGAATTAGTGGGATTGAATCCGAATCAATTAGACCTGGATTTGGGCATTGTGAGAGTGATGGGGAAAGGAAGAAAAGAACGCATTGTGCCGGTGGGGATGAAGGCGATCGAGGCATTGAAGGCTTATTTGGAAGAACGGGGAATGGTAAAGGGCCTCCGGCCCGGAGGGAGGGCCTCTGGCCCGGAGGGAGAGGACCCCCTTTTTGTCAACTCCTCAGGAGGGAGATTAACTGCTCGTAGTGTAGGGAGGTTGATCAAGAAGTATACGAGACATTCAGGCATTTTCCGAAAAGTCAGTCCTCATAGCCTTCGCCACACTTTTGCAACGCATCTTTTAGATGGGGGGGCTGATATTCGAGAGATTCAAGAGATGTTAGGACATTCGAGTCTCTCGACCACCCAGAGATATACTCACGTCAGTATGGGGAAATTGATGGAGGTCTATGACAAGGCCCATCCCCGCAGTTTTAAAAATGTGGGCCGAAAAAGTAAGGAGGAAGGGAAGTAGGCTTTAGCTGCAGATATTGTTCAAAAGGAATAGAGGATTAAAATGGGGAGTGATCGAGGGTGATCTTATGTCAAAGATGCGAGGCACTACAGTTTTATCTGTTCGACATAAAGGGAAGGTGGTCATGGCAGGGGACGGTCAGGTGTCTCTTGAGCACACCATCATGAAGCATACTGCCAGAAAGGTTCGTAAGATTTACCATGATAAGGTTCTCGCTGGTTTTGCAGGGGCCACAGCAGATGCCTTCACCCTTTTTGCTAAGTTTGAGGAAAAACTGGACCAATTCAGTGGAAACTTGCTTAGAGCAGCTGTGGAGTTGGCCAAAGATTGGAGGACAGATCGGATTCTCCGGAGACTGGAGGCCTTGCTCATTGTCGCCGATTCTGAACACACGCTGGTCATCTCAGGGAATGGAGATGTCATTGAACC
>Ga0315281_10003768_pt1 | contig 22164 bp, 14 predicted proteins | sample YL17G07_0_MG_FD_204540 | JGI IMG/M metagenome (GOLD analysis project Ga0315281, IMG submission 204540) | Sediment microbial communities from Yellowstone Lake, YNP, Wyoming, USA - YL17G07_0 | ecosystem: Environmental > Aquatic > Freshwater > Lake > Sediment | place: USA: Wyoming | collected... | reverse complement strand
CAGTAGTAGAACGAGATGTTTCCCGCCCCTTCCATCACGCCCGACGGCGCTGGAAATGGGAACGCACGGAAAAGCCCAGGCATGTTGATAGCCGTATGCCATCCGGGATACGGCAGTCGGGAGGCGTTACTCGCGTCCGACGACAGCCACACCCATGCATGAATGAGTCCGACAAGCAGAGGGAACGACCCGAGCGCGACCGTACCGTAGCCGCGCCAAAGCGACCCCCGACTGAGGTCGAAGGCGCCAGGCACGAGCGCGTACGTCACGATCGCCATTCGTCGCATCTTGCCGCGCTTGGAGCGTATGCAGGGTTGACGATCGCGTGTGACTGGAATCCACCAGACCGTCACGAAGAGCGCGCCGCCAAGCAACGCATCGACGACGAAGACGATCCGCGCCAACGGCTGGGGCGTTTCGCTGCCCGGCACGAGATTCCTGATGCTCGTGGTCGCCGACCCGGCCGTTGCCGCTCGATACACGTCCGACGATTGCAGCTCGACGGGCGGAACAAGGACTCCACTTCGCAAGGCGACGAGGTTCTTGTCGGCGCGCGCGTCCGAGCCACGCAGCGACTCGTAGAGCTCTTGTGCACGCGCTTGCGGTTTCCACATCGTTGTAGTGCGGACCTTTAGGTCCGCCCCGACGGCAGGCCTGAAGGCCTGCACTACGTTCAATCAGAAAACGCTGTAGGTCAGACCGGCCAGCCACAGCCACACGCCGTTCGCGAAGTATGGCATGGCGAGGGCGACGAGATCGCGCCGTCTTGACGACGAAGTGAGTCGAGCGGGGCGAACGAGACGACGGGACGAGACACGCGAGATAGCGCTGCTCGTCCCGTCGACGGGCTACTTACTCCACGGCGGAACGATGTGGTTCATCCGGGCGTAGGCGATCATCTGACCGAGGTGCTCGTGCAGGTCGCCGCCGATCATCAGGGCCGTATCGGCCACCGACAGGTCCCGTCCCATCACCTTGCGCTTGCCGGTGAGCGTGGCGGCATCGAGCGCCTCGAGCTCTTTCTTGGCGTGCGCGAAGCCCTTGTTGATGTGCTCGATCACCTGGGCCTTGTCCGCCAGCGTGCGCAGCTTGCCCATCTCTTCGCGGCTTCCCAGATCGGCCGCCTTCGCACCGAACGAGGTCGGGATGAACGAATAGCCTTCCATCGCCGCCAGCATCAGGACTTCAGAGACCGAGCGTACGCCCTCCATCGGGCGCCACGCGTACTTGTCCTGCGGGAACGCTTCGGCGAGGCCGACGAACTTGCCCCGCATCGTTTCGATGTCCGCGAGGAACGACGCCTTCACGGCGGCGGCGGCTTCTTTGTTCATCACGTCCTGCGCGCGCGCAGGGGAGGACGCGGCGAGGCCGACGAGCGAGGCGAGCGAGAGCGTGGCGAGTGTGCGGCGAAATGACATCGGTCGGCTCCTTGCGGAAATGTGTGGTTGACGACTGGGCAAATGCTTAGACGGTTGGTAGAGGGCGCGGGATTCGCACGTGACAGGGCTCGCCCATCAACACGTTCCGGGCCATTTTACGACGGCCGGACCCCATAAAACGACCGAAACCATGCAGTGACCACGACTCAACGCCGCTGACGAAACGAGCGCACAGGCCGTCGACCGGCCGCCGGAGAGGGCGGCACCTCCAGCAATCTCGCGGGTACGTTCTCCGGTGTGGTCGCCAGCCGTACATCCCACGCGCGAAGCGTCTTTCGCATGATCGTGCGTCGCCGGGTGAGCTCGGCCAGCTGCGCGTCCACTCGCGCGAGGAGGTCCTCCGCGGCGGCGCGCACCGAGCGGCACGTCGTTCGCGATCGGCGTCGCGTGCATCGTCGTGGCCGGGCTGCTGGCGACCCTTGTGCCGGCATGGCGTGCGACCCGGATCGAGCCGTTGGCGGCCCTGCGCGGGTGAGAGTCACGCGCGCAATTCGTCACACGTACGGGTAGTGTCCGCCTTCAGGCGGACCTTCGACGGGTCCGGCTGAAGCCGGACACTACGCCGACAGAGTTGTTGACAGCGCGCTACGGGTTCTGGCGGAGCGTGGCGGCCCAGTTGAGGACGATCTGCGCCGATTGCGGCGTGGTGTTTTCCATGGGCGCGTTCAGCAGGAAACGCTGGCCGTCGCGATCGGCCGCCCACCGGTACGTCTGCGGCGACCCGTGCACAAGCGCGCGCTGGAACAGCTTGACAGGATTTCCCACCTCGAGGCTGCCGGCCTTCGCCTCGACCGGCACGGCATAGAGCGTGTCGCCCGGTCCCATGTAGAAGATCTCGCGGCCGTCGCCCCTCCAGATCGGCGCCGTGCCGCCCGCCGTTGAAATCTGCCATCGTCCGCCGTTTGCCGGATAGGGCTGCACGTACACTTCGGCCCGCTTCGATTCGTTCGACTGATACGCCATCCAGCGGCCGTCGGGAGCGAACCGTCCCATCGATTCGAACAGCGGGCCCGGGGTCTGCAGAAACGGATCGGCCGTGCCGGGATGCGACGGATCAATGACGATGAGGTCGTTGTTGTCGACGGTACGCGGCGCGGTCGTGACGACCAGGCGCGAGCCGTCGCGAGACCAGTCGCTCGCGAGCCGATGGTGGTCCTTGTCCTCGGGGAACGTCTGTTCGGCGCCGGCGCCGCTGGCCAGTTTCATGGCGAGCTGATACAGCGCGGTTCCCGTGGCGGCATAGACGACGCGCGTTCCATCCGGCGACCAGACCGGGGCGATCTGCCGTCCTTCGGCGAACGTGAGGCGAGATGCCGCACCGCGCTTCACGTCGTAGATCCAGATATTGGTGCTCGATCGCCCCGAGCCGCCGGAGGCGACCGACACGGCCACGCGGGCGGCATCCGGCGAGAGCGCCAGGTCGCCGAAGCCAGCCGGATCGCCGACGGTGCCGATATCCTGGCCGGCGCGATTCACCCAGAGCAGGCGGCTCTTCTGCTCGACCGCCTGCGTGATGTACGCCAGATCACCGGCCTGCGACAGCGAGAAGTCCACGAGACCCAAGCTCTGCACCTGGATCTTGTCGGTCACGGGAAACGGGTCGCCGGTGAAGGTGCGTGTCTTCGGGGAGAACGGACGAGCAACGAGCGTGCTCTGGCTCACGTAGACGAGGTAGCCCGCCGCGTACTCGAAACGCGACTGGACGTCGCCGAGGGCCGTGGACCCTTCTTCGTCGAGCGCGCCCACGCGGAGCCCGACCGGACCGTTGGCATCGTTGACCGCGTACAAATAATGCCGGCCGTCCGGCAGGGCCGTCGGCCAGGCCACGCCGGTTTCCTTGCGCGCGGGGTCCGGCTTCATCGCCACCGTCACGTTGCCGCCGCCGGCCGGCACGCGCCAGATCGGATCGGCTGGGCCTCCGTCGAAGAGGATCACGCCCTGGCTCGACCACGATCCGTCCGCCCCGCCAGGCGTCATGGCCACGAGCTGCGGCGGACCGCCGGCGATGGCCACCTTCTTCAGCTGCTGCCGGCCGACGAAGAACGCCAGATACCGGCTGTCGGGCGACCAGAACGGCCGCAGCACGCCCTCGGTGCCTTCGAGCTCCCGCACCTCGAACGAGTCGAGCGAGCGGATCCAGATCGAGGTCCGGTTCCGCGTGGCCGCGGTGCCGACAAACGCAATCGTCCGGCCGTCGGGAGAAATCTTCGGAAAGGACAGGACGACACCGGGCGGCGACGCCACGAGGAAGCGTGTCGGCTGCGGGGCGGGGTCGGAGTGAAGCACGATCCGCGCGGTCGCGGCGGCCGCCACAATCGCCAGTACGGCGGCGAGTCCCCACGCGAGATGCTCGCGCGACTTGCGCCGCGCCACGACGGGCGCCGGCGCGCCAATCTGCGATCCGCCTTCGGCAATCCACCGCAGCTGCGTCGCCACGTCGTGCGCGGTCTGCCAGCGATCGTCGGGGTCTTTCATCAGGCAGATGCGCACGAGCCGTTCGAGCGCGGGCGGCGTCATCGGCGTGATCGACGACAGCGGCACCGGGCTCGCGTTGATGATCGAAGCAATCAGGCTCGCCTGGCTGCGGCCCGCGAATGCCTTCTGCCCGGTCACCATCTCGTACAGGAGCGCGCCGAACGCGAAGATGTCCGTGCGCGCGTCGGCGTCCTGCGCTTCGAGCTGCTCGGGCGCCATGTACTGGAACGTCCCGAGGATCGTGCCGTCGGCCGTCAGCGACTTCTCGAGCGTCGGCATCATCGACGCGCCCGACGCGGGCCCGGCCGGGGCGCCCACCTTCGCCAGACCGAAGTCGAGCAGCTTCGCGCCCTGCTTCGTCAGCACCACGTTGGCCGGCTTGAGATCGCGATGGACGATGCCCTGGCGGTGCGCGCGGCTGAGCGCGTCGGCGATTTCGATCCCGCAGCGCAGGGCCAACTCGAGCGGCAGCGGGCCGTTGGCGAGCCGCGCGGCGAGCGACTCGCCGTCGAGCAGCTCCATGACGAGGTAATCGATCCCGTCCTGGGATCCGACGTCGTAGACCGCGCAGATGTTGGGGTGGTTCAGCGATGAGACCGCGCGGGCCTCGCGCTCGAAGCGCTCGCGCCGTTCGGGGTCGGCCGAGAGCGCCGCCGGCAGGATCTTGATGGCGACGTCGCGATTCAGCCGGGAGTCGCGCGCCTTGTAGACCTCGCCCATGCCGCCGGCGCCGATCGGGGCGACGACTTCATACGGGCCGAGGCGCGCGCCGTTTGCAAGGCTCAAGGGTGGGCATTATATAGGAGCGTGTTAACATCCTGCGCGAACGGCGAACGGTGAGAGATTTTCTGCTGCGGTTGAACCGTCTTGTGCCGAGAGCCCGCGTGTGGGTCGACACGCTCCACGCGGAGTATGCCGCGCGGGCGATGCCCGTCGCGCAGGCCGGATTTCCGCGCCTGCCGCAGTACTTCCCCGAGTCAGTGCTTCGCGAGACGCGCGTCGTGCGCGTGAAGAAGGTCCCGTTTCCGACATTCTCCAAGGGCGGTCTGCCTGAATTGGCGATGCTGGAGCAGATGCCGATCTCGGCCATCACGTTCACGGATCTGATCGTCGTCCACGCGGACATGGCCACCGAGGGCACGCATGTCCACGAGCTGTGTCACGCCGTTCAGGTGCGTACGTTGGGGATGGAGGACTATCTGCTGTCGTACGTCGTGGGCGCGATCCGGCATGGCTACGCCAAGAATCCGTTCGAGATCACCGCGTTCGACCTGTAGAGCCAATTCGAGCGCAACGTGCCGGTGGCCGACGCGATGGCCGCGATCCGTGCCGACGCGCTGCGCGCCCGCGAATGGGCGGTGGAGTTCTTCCGCCGGCACGACGTGCCGATGGGCGGCTGACGGGGCGGGTCCGAAAGAACCCGCCCCTCACGACAAGGCTAGAACTTCACAATCGCGCCGACCTGGAGCACACGGCCCACCAGAATCGAGGACGGCTGGTTGTACGCCGCGGTGTTGTAGTTGAGGCTGCGGACGGCGTACACCGGAGACCGGTTGAGCATGTTGAAGACGTCGAGCTTCGGCTGGAGGCTGGCCCGACCGATCTTGATGGTCTTGGTCACGTTGATGTCCAGCTGGTTGATGCGATCGCCGAACTCGGTCTGCGGCGCGACGAGCGGCACCGACAGAGACGCGACGTTGATGCCCGGATCCACCAGCGCGCCGACCACGCAGCCGGCGGCCACCGAACCGCCGGGGCAGACCGTGTAACGCGTCGTGTTCGTGATCAGCCACACCGTGCCCGCCCCGTTTGGCGTGGCCAGCGACGCGGCACCCGGCTGGCCGCTCGGACCCGCCACGATGCCGGTGTCGATATTGAGCGCCGCCGTGCCGTACCGATAGCCGGGCAGGCTCTGGAACGAGACGCTGACCGCGATGCCGTACTTCAGAGGGACCGTGCCGGCGATCTTGAACTGCGTCCTGAAGGGAATTCCGCTCTTGCTCTGGTCGCAGTAGAGCAGCAGGTTGGGATTCCACTTCTCGTCGCACACATTCCCGATGGTCCGCTCGCTCATCCCGCCGCCAAACATCGTGAGCCCTTTTGGCAGCCTGGCATTGAAGCTGTACTCGAAGCCGTTGTACCCCAGCGTGCGATCGCTCGATGCCGTGGTGTCGACCGTGTTCACTCGCGTGCGTGCCGCCACGCTCACGTTGTAGTACGTGATGGGGGTGCCGTCGATCGGGCTGAACAGCGTGAACGGCGTGTAGTCGGTAAACGACTGCAGCACGTTGTCGCGTCGGCGCAGGTTCTTGTAGTCGCGATGGAACCAGCCACCAGACACCGAGACCCGCGGAAAAAGCTCGTGCTGGACGCTCACGCTCGTTTCGATGTTGTACATCCGCTTGATGTCCGGATCGAAGTTCGCGATGCTGAGGACGCCGAATCCGGCTGGCAACTGCGCGAGGTTGATTTCGCAGCCGGCACTCAGGTAGGCGCAACCGAGCTCGCCTTGCGGCACTTTGTCGCCGTTCAGATCGGTCCAGGTCACATTCGCCGTCGTCAGCGCCAGCGGGTTATAGGTCTCCGTGAAGCCGGTGGACCCCGCCTGCATGTACTTTCCGAGACTGAACTTGAGCGCGGTCTTCTGATTGCCGAAGAGGTCGTACACGGCTCCGAACCTGGGGGCGATGCTCTTCCAGGTCGGCATCTCGATCGGTCCGAACGTCCGCGCGGCCGTGAAGCGGCCGGCCGGAGACGTTTCGAGCGGAATGCCGTGCGTGAAGTACTCCCAGCGCGCACCGTAATTGAGGGTCAGGCGGTTCAGCGTCCAGACGTCCTGCGCGTAGATCCCGGTGTCCCCGTGCAACTCGTCGGTCAGGTCGAGTGGCGTGTTCAGGATCTGCGCCTGGGAGGGCACGCCGTTCAGGAAGAACGCCCGGAGGTCGCCGTTGGCCACGCGCGTGCGACGGTACCGCCCCCAGCTGTTCTGGATGCCGACCTTGACGTTGTGCGACCCGGAGACGTACGACACCGCCCCGGAGATGGCATAGCGGTCGGGATATTGCCCCAACTCGTAGAGCGCCGCGTTGAACTGGGTCCCGAGCGCCAGGTCCTGTTTGTTGACGGTGCTGTACCACTCCGGCGTCCCGCGCTGCTTCGAGATGCCCGGCTCGTACATGATGTTGTAACGCTCGTAGTTGGTCGAGACGCCGGCTTCCACGAGGATCCTGTTCGTCAACGTCGACGTCAGTTTCACGGAGCCAGTCGTATAGATGGGCGAATTCCAGACCTGCGCGGCGGTTGCCGGATCGAACCCCGCCGTCATCGCGGCCCCTCGATTCTTGCCGAGACGATCGTTGTAGGCCGAGAGCTTGGTCTTCTGGCTGATTTGCCAGACCACCCGCACTTGCGCGCTGTTGATGTTCTGGGCATCGACGCCCGGCGAGCCGTCCGCGTTGAAGACGTCGGCCGGCAGCGTATTGAGGTTGAAGGAGCGCGCCGAGAAGAAGAACCACGCCCGATCCTTCTTGATCGGCCCGCCGACCGAGCCTTCGAAGTTGGAGAGCTTGTCGATGCCATCGGCGGACTTCAGGCCGCGCGCTTTCAACTCGTCGGTAAGATTGTCGGTCTGGAAACTCTTGTTCTGGTAGCCGCCAAACATGCTCCCGGCGAACCTGTTGCCGCCGTCTTTCGGGATCATGTTGAGCTTGACGCCACCGCCCGACACGTCGGCCGCGGCGCCGCTGGTCGTGTAGACCATTTCCTGGCTCATCGAGCTGTTGAAGTAGTTCTGCACGGCCCCGTCGCCGTCGAGGCCGTTCACCATCAGACCATCCACCTGGACCGTCGTCTGCGACGCGCTCATGCCGTGCGCGGACATGTAGGTCTGCTGCATCGCACGCGAGCCGCCCACGTCGGGGACGTTCAGCGAGACGCCGGTGACCAGTTGGCCCATGCCCTGAATCGTGCGCCCGGTCGGAATCGCGTCGAGCGTTTCCCGGCTCAGGACCTGCGACTTCGTCGTGCTCTGCACGTCCACCACCGGCGAACTGCCGGTGACGGTCACCGTCTCCTCGAGCGCGCCGACCTTCAGCTCGCCGTTCACGGTCATGGTGAAGTCGGATGGCAGTTCGAGGCCTTCGCGTTTGACCGTGGAGAACCCTCCGAGCGTGAAGGTCAGTGTGTACGTGCCCGGACGCAGGTCCACCAGGCGGTACCCGCCGTTTTCGTCGGTCGAGCCGACGCGGATTTTTTCGATCAGCACCGGGCTGGCGGCTTCAACCGTGACACCAGGGAGCACCGCTCCCGAGGTGTCCTTGACGACACCCGTGAGCGTGCTTTGGGCGCGGGCGGCAGCCGGCACAAAGCACAGGCAGGCCAGTGTCAGCAATACCGATTTCGTTCTGTAGGCTTTCGTCATTCCGCTATTCCTCCATCGTTGCAGGCACGCTCGAGTTACGCCGGCCGGAAAAAATGCGGACTGCCACGCCGGGCCACGGAATGAATGAGGGAGTATAGGTCCTTTTTGTCTTTTTTTGTCACTGGGGGAAGAGGCCAGTGGTTATCGTTGAATTGCCCGTTACCGAACGGGGCTGGCCCGTGGGGTGCCCGACGGTTCTCTAGAACCTCACCCCCACCGAAAAACTGAACGTGCGCGCGGGCTGGTAGTCGCCGACGCCCGATGGTTGCCCGAACGTGTCGGCCTTCACCCAGTTCACGCCCTCGACCGGCGTGGTCGTGAACGGGTTGAACGGCTGAAGCCCCTTCGCCGTGCCGGGCGACGCCGCGGTCAAGGCGGTCGAATCACCGCCGACCACGCCCGAGTTGTTGAACAGATTCGAGACGACAGCGCGGAGGAACACCTCCGCCTTTCTCAGGTTCGGCAGCTTCTTGGACCAGTTGCCCGAGAGATCGGGTAGATCTTCCCGTTGTCGATGATCGCCCCGGTCGACTGGACGCGAAACTGGCTGCCCGACTGCCAATTGTTGTTCTGCCGCGTCTCCTTGTAGTTGTCGAAGCCCGTGACGATGTCGTGAGAGCCGGCATTCGCCGTCGAGAGGAAGTAGCTCATCTTGAAGAACCAGTCCCAGTTGTCGCGATTCTCGCGCCATCCGGTACCGCACACCGCGCAGAACGTCGGGGAATTGAACCGCGCCTGGCCTCTCGATCGATCCCAGATCGGCGTGCCTTTCGCGATGTCGGTGAACTGCGAGCCCGTGTCCAGCGTCAGCCCGACTTTCTTCGAGTACTGCCCTTCGAAAAACAGGTTGGACTTCAGGACGCTCGAGTAGTTGATCACCGCCAGCGTGTATTCGTTCCCGTTGTCGTAGAGGCTAGCCACATCCATCACGGTGCCGAAGTTGTTGTTTGTCGTCTGGACGGAACGTTTGGTGTAGGACGCCTTGACGTTGTTCGCGGAGTTGAGCGCCCAGGTGACCTTGCCTTCCGCGCGTTTGTCGTTCTCGCCGCGCGTGTAGTTGACGCTCGTGAAGTCCAGCGTCTTGTTCCGCTGCATGTCGTTGTAGCGCCAGGCGCCGAAGAACCAGATCTTCCGGCGCTGGAGCGGACCGCCGCCGGTCGCTTCGTATGTCGGCGTGATGCTGCTGACGACCTGGTCGCCGGGGAACGGCGTCAGCGCACGCCAGGCGTCGTTGGTGAACGACGTACGGAACGACCCGCTGAGCGTGTCGCCGCCCGACTTGGTAATCATGTTGACGACGCCGCCCTGAAAGCGGCCGTACTCGGCGGAAATGCCGCCCGTCGATACTTTCGTTTCCTGAACGGCGTCCTCGATGTACAGCGACAGCGCCTGACCCCGCAGGTTCTCGTTGACGGTGACGCCGTTGACCAGAAACAGGTTCTCGTACGAGAGCGCGCCCGACATCACGATGTTGCGCGTGCCGTCGGACTGCTGCGGGCCATTGGGCACGACGCCCGGCGCGAGCGTGACCGCGTCCACGAGCGTGCGGCCGATTGGCAACCGTTCGAGCGTTTCGGATTTGTACGTCTCGGCGACGCTCCCGGTCTTGAGCACCTCGGTCGAGGCGGTGCCTGTGACGGTGACCGATTCGGTCAGCGTCGCAAGTTGCATCGTGATCTTGAGCGGCTGCGTCTCGGCCATGGCGACGCCGACGGTCTGCTTGGCCGTCTGAAAGCTCGCCAGTTCCAGGACCACGAGATACTCACCGGGCGGGAGAAACGGGATGATGAAGTCGCCGTTGGCCGACGAGGTCGCCGTCCGCGGACCCTGCATGGCCGGCGACGTTGCGGTGATCGTCACGCCGGGCAACACCAGGCCCGTGGCATCGTGCACCTGGCCGCGGATGGTTCCGGTCGGGTTTCCCTGAGCCAGAACGCTTGCGGCGGCGAACAGGATCGCGGCGCACGCGAGCAGCGTTTGTGCACCGATACGGAGTGACAAACGATAACGGCAGGGCATAGTCCTCCTCATGTCCCGGCCAGACCGGGTCAACGGCGTTGTCGGCGGCAAGAAGAGTACCGGGGAGGTTTGGCGGCGTTTCCCTGAGACGGAAGCCTGGCGTCCGCGCCAAGGTGCCGGATTTCCGCAAGCGTTGCGACGCTCCACGGGATCCTCCGGCCGAGCGGCTCATGGCACACCCCTTGAGTAGAGGTACACATGGCCTTGCCCCCCGGCACCGTGCCCGCATTCGAGTTCGACGCCCTCGATCGCGACCGCACGTCCCTTCGCCGGTCGATCTCCCATCGGCTCGTGTACTCGGTCGGGAAGGACCCGATTACCGCCACCACGCGTGACTGGTTCTACGCCGCGGCCTACGCCGTGCGCGAGCGCCTGATCGAGCGCTGGATGGAAACCATGCGCAGTTACTACCGCTCGGACGCGAAGCGGGTGTACTACCTGTCGCTGGAGTTCCTGACCGGCCGGGTCCTGTCGAACAGCCTGCTCAACATGGGGCTGTACGAGCCGTTCCGCGACGCGCTGTCGGACCTCGAGTTAGCTTTCGACCACATCTCGGAGATCGAGCCGGACGCCGCGCTCGGCAACGGTGGACTCGGCCGGCTGGCCGCCTGCTTCCTGGATTCGATGGCGACGCTCTCGCTGCCCGCCTACGGGTACGGCATCCGCTACGAATACGGCATGTTCCGCCAGCACATCGACCACGGGTGGCAGATCGAGGCGCCGGACAACTGGCTGCGGTACGGCAACCCGTGGGAATTTCCACGCCCCGAAGTGCTCTTTCCCGTGAAGTTCGGCGGCCGCGTGGTGCAGTTCACCGACGAGCACGGCGAGCCACGGTTTCATTGGGTCCACACCGAACGTGTCATGGCGATGGCGTTCGACACGCCGGTCCCCGGATACGCGACCGCGACGGTCAACAACATGCGCCTCTGGTCGGCGAAAGCCTCGCGCGACTTCAACCTGAAACTCTTCAACGAGGGTCAGTACATCAGGGCCGTCGAAGGCAAGAGTGAATCCGAAAACCTGTCCAAGGTGCTCTACCCGGATGATACGACCGAGAGCGGCCGCGAGCTCCGGCTGAAGCAGCAGTACTTCTTCGTCTGTGCGTCGATGCAGGACATCCTGCGCCGGTTCCATGTCGCCCACACCAATTTGGACGAGCTACCCGACAAGGTCGCCATTCAGCTCAACGACACGCATCCGTCGATCGCGATCGCCGAGCTGATGCGCATCCTGCTCGATGGCCATCGCCTGCCGTGGGATCGCGCGTGGGAGATCACCGAACGGACGTTCTCCTACACCAATCACACGTTGATGCCCGAGGCGCTCGAGACGTGGCCCGTGAGCCTGCTCGAGCGCATGCTGCCGCGGCACCTGCAGATCATCTACGAGATCAACCACCGGCATCTCGAGCGCGTGCGCCATAACTACCCAGGCGACGTGGACCGGGTGAAGCGCGTCTCGCTTGTTGACGAGGGTGACGGACACCGCCGGTTGCGCATGGCGCATCTGGCCATCGTCGGCAGTCACCGGGTCAACGGCGTGTCGCAGATGCACACCGACCTGATGCGGCGGACGATCTTCTCCGATTTCGACTGTCTGTTCCCGGACAAGATGATCAGCATCACCAACGGCATCACGCCGCGACGCTGGCTGAACCAGGCGAACCCCGGACTGTCGGCGTTGATCACGGCACACATCGGGAGGGAGTGGGTCTCCGATCTGTCACAGATCCGGAAGCTCGCGGCCTTCGCCGACGACCCGGCCTTCCGGGGACGGTTCCGCGACGTCAAGCTGGCCAATAAGGCGCAGTTGGCCCGTCTGATTCGCGACAGGCTGGCGCTTGCCGTCGATCCGTCGTCCATGTTCGACGTCCAGATCAAACGCATCCACGAGTACAAGCGGCAACTCCTGAACGTGCTGCACGTGGTGACCCGATACAACCGCATTCGCGACGGCCGTGGTGACGAGCTGGTGCCTCGCACGGTGATCTTCAGCGGAAAAGCGGCGCCGGGCTACGCAATGGCCAAGCTCATCATCAAGCTCATTCATGCGGTGGGCGATGTCGTCAACCACGACCCCGCGATCGGCGATCGGCTGAAGGTCGCGTTCGTGGTGGATTACAGCGTCTCCAACGCCGAGGCGATCGTCCCGGCCTGCGATCTGTCCGAACAGATCTCGACGGCGGGCACCGAGGCGTCTGGCACGGGCAACATGAAACTGGCGCTGAACGGCGCCTTGACGATCGGCACGCTCGACGGCGCGAACGTGGAGATGAAAGACCACGTGGGCGACGACAACATCTTCATCTTTGGGATGACGGCGGACGAGGTGGCCGCGCGCCGCATGGCAGGGTACAACCCCCGCGAGCTGTACGACGCGAATCCCGAGATCGCGTGCGTGCTCGACATGATCGCCGGCGGGTATTTTTCACCGGACGCGCGCGACCGCTACCGCCCTCTCGTCGACGCCCTGACGAAGGACGACCACTTCATGCTGCTCGCCGACTTCGCGTCCTACATCGCGTGCCAGGAACGGGTCGACGCACTCTACCGCGATCGCGACGAGTGGGCGAGGCGGGCGATCCTGAATGTGGCCGGCATGGGGTACTTCTCGAGCGACCGCGCCATCCTCGAGTACGCCGACAAGATCTGGAACGTCACGCCCGTTCGGAGGGAACCCGCGCCGCCGCCGCTGAAAGCTTGACGAAGGTCCGAGCCAACCACCGACTCACGCCACGACGTCACCGCTCGTACACCACCTTGCCGCCCACCATCGTCATCAGCACGTTCATCTGCTCGATGCGTTTGGCGGGCACCGTCATGATGTCTTCCGCGAGGACGACCATGTCGGCGAGGCGGCCGGGCTCGATCGTGCCTTTGGCGTTCTCCTCGAACGTGAACCAGGCATTCCCGACTGTGGCCGATCGCAGGGCTTCTTCGCGCGTGATCTTCTGGTCGGCCCCCATGACGCCGCCCGTGATCGTGTCGCGCGTCACGAAGTGATAAAAGGTCCAGAGCGGCGGATACGGCACGACGCCCGAGTCGGTGCCGCTCGCGACCGGAATGCCGTGATCGATGTAGGCGCGCACCGGCGTGGTCCAGGCGGCGCGCGTCGGACCCCAGTACTTTGCCAACACAGGGCCCGCCAGGTAGAGGTGGTTCTGCACCGTCACGCCAAGGCCGAGCTTCTTGATGCGGTCGAAATGCTCCGGCTGCGGCAGAAAGCCGTGTTCGATGCCCCAGCGACGGCCGGCGAGTGGCCGCTCCGCGTCGGCGGCTTCGTACGCGGCGAGCACGATGTCCATCGCCGCGTCGCCGACGGTATGCGTGAACGCCCGCCAGCCCAGACGGTTGATCGCCTTCACCGTCTCCGTGTAGCGCTCGGTGGGCGTCACCTGAATGCCGCGGAACGTCCCGCCTTCGCCGAACGGTTCGAGATACGGCTCCCGCATCAGGCCGCCTTCGAACCCGCCGTCGATGATCAGCTTGATCCCGCCGACACGCAGCCACTCGTCGCCGCTATTGTCCGCGACGTTCCAGCTCTTGACGATGTCGGGGATGGCCGACGCGGGCGCGTCGCGATCCGGCCGGAACAGGAACACCACCCGCATCGTCAGCACGCCGCGCCGCTTCATCTCTTCGAGCATCCGGTAGTGTTCGACCGAGCTGCCGCCGTAGCGGATGGTCGTGAGACCCGCGGCGTGCAGCGTGTTGAATTCCGCGATCTGATCCGTGATGCGCTCGTCCAGTGATTTGGGCGGTGGAGGTGGCAGGGTCACGAGGTTCCGGGCACGATCCACCAACTCGCCGTTGGGCTCGCGGCCGCCCTCATAGCGGCTGATCCGCCCCCCGTCCAGTTCGGCGGTCGTCGCCGTGATGTTCCACCTCTCGAGCGCGGCGCTGTTGAGAATGTACTCGTGGCCCCCTCGAATGACGACAACGGGATTGTTGGGGGAGACCTGATCCAGATCGCGGCGCAGCGGCACACGCTGCTCCTTGATTTGCGCTTCGTGCCAGTCGCTGTTCGTGACGATGAGATCGCTGGGCCTGCTCTGCGTGACGCGCGCGGCGATGGCGGCCAGCAGTTCGTCCATCGTGCGGACGCGCGACAGATCGACGCCCGGACCACCGCCGGCGTTGTGCAGATGGCTGTCCCCGAGACCGGGAACAACCGTGCGGCCCTGGAGATCGACCACCTTCGTGCTGGGTCCGGCGAGCCGGCGAATATCAGCGGTCGTGCCCACGGCGGTGAACTTGCCGCCGCCGATCGCGACCGCTTCGGCAAAGGAGAACGCCCGGTCGGCCGTGACGAACCTGCCGTTGACATAGATGGCGTCCGGCGGCGTGCGTTGTGCCACAACCTGACGTCCGGGAGCGAGCCACCACAGGCTCGCCAGCGCGATGACGACGTGCTTCCTCATAGGGTCTCTCTCCTGAGAGTGTATACACGCCTGACGCAGGGTCGCCAGCGCGGCCGGAATCTGGCTATCATGCTGACATCAGGCTGGCGCGCCACGCGCTGTTCTCGAGACGACCTGGGTCGCGGTGCACGAGGGAACTGATGAATCGGATGACGAGCGTTACCGACACACGAGCGGGGGTGGCGGGCATGATCTTCGTCGCGGCGGCGCTGGTCGACACGGCGATAACTGGCGCTCCGCCCGCCCAGACGCTGGGCGCGCCCGCGCTGACCGAGTATTTCGCGAACCAGGGACCGTTCATCAACACGGCGGCATTGCTGTCGCTGGCGATCACGCCGGCGATCACGTGGTACCTGGTACGTCTCGTCACACGGTGCCAGCGGGCTGGGCAGCCGACGTTAGCGGTCGCGGTCCTCGTGCTCTCCGCGGCCGGCGGCGCGTTGTTCATCGGATCGTGGTCCCTCTTCCACGCCGCCAGCCTCCTCGCGTCGTCGCAAGCCCCGGAAACGGTGTTCGCGCTGGTCGTTGCCTCGGCACTCATGTCGGCGCAGTTGGCGTTCTGTCTCGGGCTGCTGATGCTCGTGGTGTCGGTCGTCGTGCAGCGCTCGTTGGCGTTCGACCCGTGGTACGGATGGCTCGGGTTTTTCACAGCCGCCGTGGCGATTGGCACGTCGGCCGCCGCGCTGACATCGTTGTCGCGCCTGGGCGTGCACGGCTTCGGGTTGTTCGCCTTTCTCGTATGGGTGGGCTGCGGGAGTGTGTTGTTCATTCGCGGCCGCGGAGATCTTGCGCACGCGAAGCCTTGGGTGTAGAAGGGTGCACATGAAACACGTGATGGTTGGTGCCTTTTTGGTGGCCGCGGCGACTCCGCCTCTGTCCGCGCACCACTCGTTCGCGGCCGAATTCGACGCGAACAAACCCGTCACGCTGACGGGCACGGTGACGAGGCTCGAATGGGCGAACCCGCACATCTGGGTGTACCTGGATGTGAAGGACGATCAGGGCACGCTGCAGCACTGGCAGTGCGAAGGCGGTGCCCCCAATACGCTGACGCGCAACGGCTGGACCAGGGACGCCTTGAAGGCGAACGATCGGATCACGATCGATGGCGCGCTGGCGAAGGACGGCTCGAAAACCTGCAACGCGCGCGTCGTCAAGCTTCCGGATGGCCGGAGCGTCTTCGCCGGGTCGGCTGGTGGCGATGCGCCGCCACCGCCGAAGCCATAGGAGAATTCGCCTGTGAAGAAACGTTCCGCCGCGAGTCTGCTGACGGTCCTGGCCGTGGCCCTGGCGTTCCCCGTGTCTGCCGCCGGCCAACCGGAATATCGACCGCCCGCCGGACCGACGCCTCGAACCGCCTCCGGCAAGGTGGATTTCAGCGGCGTCTGGCAAAAGGCCTACGTGCCGGACATGACCCAGGACGGCAAGGATCAAAAAGGCACCGCGGTGCTTCCCTTTACGCCCTGGGGAGAAGCCGAGTGGAAACAATACGACGCGGCCGACGGCGACTACGCAGGCTCCTGCCTCCCCTTCGGCATGACCCGCTCCGTCAACACGCCGGAGCCGATGCAGATCATGCAGAGCGACACGTACTGGGCCTTCCTGTTCGAGCAGAACTCATGGTTCAACGTCGTGCCCATCGACGGCCGTCCGCACGGCAAAGGCATCCCCACGTGGTTCGGCGATTCCGTAGGCCATTGGGAGGGCGACACGCTGGTCATCGACACCGTCAACTTCAACGGCAAGACCCGCCTGGATACGGTGGGCCATCCACACAGCGATCAGCTGCATCTCGTCCAGCGCTTCTCGCGGCCCGACCTCGGCCACATGTCCTACGAAGTGATCGTCGACGACCCGAAGACCTTCACCAAGTCCTGGAACAACACGCGGACCTTCACCCTGCGAGCCGACTGGGAAATGATGGAGTACTCCTGCGAGGAGAACAACAAAAGCCTCTGGGAAGGCCGCATCAAGGTTCCGAAGTACAAACAGTAGATCTCTTTTTAAACCATCTTCTGGGAATCTGGTCTAAGTGGTTGGAGGTCAAGACCGATGACCCGCTGCACCGTCGCGTTCCTCTGCGTCGCTCTCGTCGCCAGCGTCGTCCCGCCAGCGTTCGCGCAGGCCAGGGCCAGGCATCGGACCGGAATCAACGCGATCGTCGGCTCGCTCGATCTGACCGATGCCCAAAAAGCCTCGGTCAAGGCCGTCGTCCAATCGCACCGGGCCGAGCTGCAAGCCGCACGAGCCGGCGGTGACAAAACCGCCATTCGGCAGGCGCGCCGAGCCGTGCTGCAAGACGTGATGAACGTGCTCACGCCGGACCAGCGCGACAAGGTGAAGGCGCAGATCAAGAAGAAGCTCAGGAAACCGGGGCGCTCGAACTAGCCGCCGAGGTTGCGGTAGAACACCGTCCTATAGCGCCTCGGCAACGCGAGATCTGCAAGTCTCGGAGCGTGGGCGTTGCGCAGAAATTGCCAGGCGGGCCGGCTTCAGCTCAGGCCCGTGGACACTCCCGCAACGCCTGCGCGAAGGCCGCGACCAGACAGTCGGCGTCGCCCAACGTGAAGGGCATCGGCCCGCGGATCTTGATCACGTTGTGATGCGGCCCATCGGTTCCGATCAGCACGCCGAGGTCGCGCATGCGGTTCACGATCTCGGCGGCTTCCTCGGTCGCCGGCACGAGAGTCACGCGATTGCGCACCAGCTCCACACCGAGGAAGAGGCCCGATCCGCGCACGTCGCCGATGAGATCGGAGGCCGGCTGCAGCCGGCGCAATTCGGCCAGCAGGTGCGCGCCCACATCGAACGCGTGCGCCTGCAGACCGTCCGCGATCGTCGCGCGCAGGGTCGCCAGCCCGGCGACGCAGGCGGCCGTGCTGCCGCCGAACGTGCTGAAGAACTCCATGCCGTTGTCGAAGCTGTCGGCGATCGCGCGCGTGGTGATCACCGCACCCATCGGATAACCGTTGGCGATGGGCTTGCCGAGCACGACGATGTCCGGAACGACGTCGTGGGCTTCGAACGCCCAGAAGTGCGTCCCAAGCCGGCCGAAGCCGGTCTGGACCTCGTCGGCGATGCACACGCCTCCTGCGGCGCGAACGAGACGATACACCTCCGCCAGAAATCCAGGCGGCACGATGATCTGCCCGGCGACGCTCGGGCATGTCTCCGCGATGTAGCCGCACAGGCCCCGGCCGCGCCCGCGGATGGCGTCGACGACCGTGCCGACTTCGCGCGCGTATTTCAAACCAGCATCGGGGTCGCCGGCCTTGTGGGCGCCGCGATACACATCGGGAATCGGTGACGTGTGCACCCAGTCCGGCGCGCCCAGACCCCCCGGCCCCACGTGCTTGTACGGACTGATGTCCACGAGCGTCGTCGTGTGACCGTGATAGGCGGCGGCCATCACGACGAGGTCGCGTTGCCCGGTGCGCGCGCGCGCGAGGCGAAGCGCGAGCTCGTTGGCTTCGCTGCCGGACGCCGTGAAGAAGCAGACGTCGAGCGGCGACGGAAACCGCGCGGCAAGCTCCGCGGCGTACTCGACCACGACCTCGTGCAGATAACGCGTATTGGTGTTGAGCGTCGCGAGCTGCGCGGCCACGGCCTCGGTCACACGCGGATGGGCATGGCCGACATGCGGCACGTTGTTGTACGCGTCGATGTACGTGCGGCCGGTTTCGTCGAACAGATACTGCATCCAGCCGCGCACGATCTGCAGCGGGTGGCTGCCGTACGACAGGCGCACGTTGCCGCCGAAGTGCCGACGACGCGCGGTGAGAAGCGCCGCGGTCGTCGGATGGCGCACGAACCGATCGGACGGAATGCCCAAAATGAGATTGGGATCGGGCGAGAGGCTCAGCCACGTGCGGCGCTGGCTCGCCGGTGCCACGCCGTTGAAGTTGCAGTGCTCGTCGAGCATGTCCGCGATGATTTGGACGTGCACGTGCGGCCACCAGTCGCCGTTCTCCTGCGGCGCACCGATCGCGGCGAACCGCTCGCCGGCCTTGATCGCCTTGCCCACGTAGAGCCCGTCCAGCGCCTGACGCGCGAGGTGCCCGTAGAGCGTGTAGAACGTCAGCGGCTCGTCGCCAGGAATCTCGTGCCGCAGGACGATCACCGGCCCGTAGTCGAGTCGGGTCGCGGCATCCTCGAAGCCGTGGACAACGCCGTCCAACGGTGCGTAGAGCGGGGAGCCTTCCGGCAGCGTGATGTCGAGACCGATATGCACCGTGCGCCGTTCGTCGGTGACGACACGGGTCACAACTCCGGCCGCGACGCCGGTCGCGAAGCCATCCGCCGCATACATCACCCGTGCTTCGTCATACCCACCGGCGCCGACGGCCGCGCCGGCGTCGCGCATCGCCGCAACCACTCGGCGCGCGAACGGCTCGGCGGCGTTGTCGGCCGGGTTGCTCGCAACGAGCGTGCTCCCGGCGCTCATATCGAGGCCGAGCACGGGCGTGGTGCGCAGGTCATGCCCGGTGAGCGGCGCCACCTGGTGTGCGTTGGCGCGGAGCCATTCGACAATCCGAGGCGCGTGCGGCACCGGCGGGAGCCCGCAAGCCTCGCGCAACCGGTAGTGCGCCAGACGCGGGTGGATGGCGGCAAGCGCTGGCAGCGTGGTGCGAATGGGCCCTTGGCTGATGCCGAGATAGTCGTGGTCCGGACGTGCCGCCTGCTGCGCCGACGCGACACACACGCTCAGACACAGGCGCAGGGCCATCAGGCCGTAGAGCGCGGCGAGCTCATCCTCGGTGAGCGGATGCACGGCGTGGTAGCCGGCGGCCACCGCGGCGGCCGCGCCCAGCGGATCGGCCTTGCCGAGCGCGGCGTACGCCATCGCAATCGCGAGGTCGTTGACCGTGTGGCTGAAAACCATGTCGCCGAAATCGACGATTCCGGTCACACGCTCGGTGCGGGCGTCGACGAGCACGTTGTAGTTGTTCACGTCCCCGTGAATCGCGGTGCGGCGCAACGACGGCAGACGCGGCACGACGGTGTCCTGGTGCACGCGCACCAGCGATTCGACGAGCCGGCGAAGCGCGGGGTCCTGCACCAGCGGCAGTTGTTGCCGGATGACCGCGGGAGCGTGGGCGAGATCCCAATGGAACGTGCGGTGCAGCGCTGGATGATCGAACGTGGCAAGCGCTCGGTCGATCAACCCCACGGATCGCCCCAGGTCGGCGAGAAGGGACTCGGTCTGCCGCGGCGTGTCGCCGAGCGGACGGCCGGCCACCCAGGTGACGAGGCGCACGTCATGCATCTCGAATCGCCCGATGTCGTCACCGGCCTTCGTCGGGACGAGCGCCGGTACCAGCCCCGTGGCCGCCAGATGCCGCATCGTCGCGTTCTCCGCCTCGAGCATGTGGCGGTCCTCGCCGGCGTTGGCGATCTTGAGCACGAAGCATGCTTCGTCGGCGGCGGACTGCAGGCGGAAGTTCTGGTCGCGCTCGCTCGGTAGCGGCGTGGCACGGACGGCGAGGCCGAACAGTTCGCTGGCGATCCGTTCGGCCGCGTCAGGGCTCAGTCGAGGCGCGTTGGCGACAGAAGTCATGAGCGCGAAAGATCCTTCACAGCCACTATAATCCGGGCGCATCGGTTGGAGACCACCGCGACATCAGGAGCCAGCGATGAGTGACATCTCGAGGCGCGACGTACTGAAACATGCGGCCCTCGCGGGCGCGGCGGTCGCGACGGGCGGATCGGTCACTCCCGCAATCGCAGACGACGTCCCGACTGCTAGCGGTCCCGACCAGGCGCCACGCGCACCGCTCGCGCGCACGACGATGAAGGGCGTGCCGTTCGAGCGGCGCAACGCCGTACGGTTCGCCATCGTCGGCACGGGACTGCGCGGCCGATCGGTGCTCTCGGAGCTGCTTGCGATCGACAACGTGACGATCGTCGCGATCGCCGACATCGCGCAGGAGAAGGCCGCGCGCGCGGTGAAGATGATGATCGACGCCGGGCAGCCGGCGCCGGCGGTCTACACCGACGGCGACCACGGATTCCAGAAGCTCGTCGCGCGCGACGACGTCGATTTCGTGTACACGGCCACGCCGTGGGAATGGCACGTGCCGGTGATGCTCGCCGCGCTCGCCGCGGGGAAGCACTGCGGAAGCGAGTGCCCGATCGGCACGACGCTGGAGGACCTCTGGGCGCTCGTGGATGCGAGCGAGACATCGCGCCGGCACTGCCTGCACCTCGAGAACTGCAACTACGGCGAGACGGAAATGCTGGTGAGTCGCCTCGTGCACGAGGGGATCTTCGGCGAGGTACTGCACGCGGAGGCGGCGTACCTGCACGACCTGCGGACGATCCTGTTCGAGGATCGCGACGAGGGGCTGTGGCGCCGCGCGTGGCACACCCGCGCCAACGCGAATCTCTATCCGACGCACGGGCTCGGCCCCGTTTCCGCCTACCTCGACATCAACGCCGGAGACCGGTATGACTACCTCGTGTCCGTGGGAGGCCCGCATCGCGGGCTGGAGCTGCACCGCGAGGCGACGGTTCCCGACCGCACGAACCCCAAGTGGAAAGAGCAGTACGTCACGGGTGACCTCAACACGTCGATCCTGAAGACGGTGAAGGGCAAGACCGTGATGCTGCAGCACGACGTGTCGAACCCGCGGCCGTACACACGGCACAACCGCGTGCAGGGAACGAAGGGCGCGTTCGAGGACTATCCGCCGCGGATCTACGTGGAAGGACAAGCCGGCGGGGAGCGATGGGCGCCGATCGACTCGTGGAAAACAAAGTTCACGCACCCGCTGTGGACGACCGTGGGCGATCTGGCCCGGAAGAATGGCGGGCACGGCGGGATGGACTTCGTCATGGCCTACCGCCTCGTGCAGACGATGCGCGAGGGGCTGGTGCCGGACAACGACGTGTACGACGCGGTCACCTGGAGCGCGCCGTTTCCGTTGTCGGCGATGTCGGTCGCGCAAGGCAGCGCGCCGGTGAAGTTTCCGGACTTCACGCGCGGCGCCTGAAGTGGCGCAGGCCTTCAGGCCTGCGAACGCGGGGCTGAAGCCCCGCGCCACGCAAGAGCACTCGGACCATCATGCACTTCACAACACTCGACTGGACGATCGTCACCGCCAGCATCGTCATCTCGTTCCTGCCGGCGATCTTCTTCGCCAAGCGGGCCGGGTCGAGCACGACGGAGTTCTTCACGTCGGGGCGCGCGGCGCCCTGGTGGCTCGTCGGCATCTCGATGGTGGCCACCACCTTCAGCACCGACACGCCCAACCTCGTCACCAACCTCGTGCGCGAGCGCGGCGTCGCCGAGAACTGGGTGTGGTGGAGTTTCCTGCTCACCGGGATGATGACCGTGTTCTTCTACGCCAGGCTCTGGCGGCGGTCGGGCGTCCTGACGGACCTCGAGT
>Ga0315281_10003767_pt1 | contig 22165 bp, 18 predicted proteins | sample YL17G07_0_MG_FD_204540 | JGI IMG/M metagenome (GOLD analysis project Ga0315281, IMG submission 204540) | Sediment microbial communities from Yellowstone Lake, YNP, Wyoming, USA - YL17G07_0 | ecosystem: Environmental > Aquatic > Freshwater > Lake > Sediment | place: USA: Wyoming | collected... | reverse complement strand
CGGCGACAAGGTCCTTCTCACCTCGGCCTTCGTCGTCCTCACCCTCCCGGCGCTCAGCCAGCCCAACACCCTGCCCCTGTGGTTGACGGCGATCTGCATCGGCCGGGACGTCGCCATCGCCCTGACCGCGCTCGTCCTTATCACCCTCCGAGGCAAGCAGACGTTCAAGCCGGTGCTCGCCGGAAAGGCCAGCACGGTCTGCCAGATCCTCGTCCTCTACTTCGTCCTTTTCTGCAACGCCACGGGCCGGTCACCCGAGGTCCTGGGCTGGCTCTACGTCCTGACGGCAATTCTCACCTCCGTCTCCTGGGTCCAGTACGGATTCCGGGGGATCGCCATTCTCCGCCGCGGCCGCCTTTGATGGGTTGATTTTTTCCGCCGTCGTGATAAGATTCCGCCGTTATGTTCCCCGCTAGGAGCTCCGCATGAACCCCAACGAAACCTTTGACAGGCTGGCCCGAAGGATCGAGCAGTTCCGCGACGAGATGGTCGACCTCCAGGTGCGCCTCTGCGCCATTCCTGCGATCGCCCCGTCGAGCGGCGGGGAGGGAGAGGCCAAGAAGGCCGATTTCCTCATCGACTTCCTGAAGGCCAACGGCCTTGTCGATGTCACCCTGATCAAGGCCCCGGACCTGGACACACCGGCCGGCTACCGGCCTAACATCCTGGCCTATTACCGGGGCAAGAGCCCGGCCCGGACGATCTGGATCATGACCCACACGGACGTCGTCCCGCCCGGCGAGCTCTCCCTGTGGCACGGGAATCCGTACAAGGCCTGGGTCGAGAAGGGCCGGGTCTACGGCCGCGGCGTCGAGGACAACCAACAGGACATGGTCGCCTCCCTCTTCGCCGTGAAGGCCCTCCGGGCCGAAGGGATCGTGCCGAACTACGACATCGGCATCGCCCTCGTCGCCGACGAGGAGACGGGAAGCCGAAAAGGCATCGATTACGTCATCCAGAACCACAAGATCTTCCGCAAGCAGGACCTGATCATCGTCCCGGACGCGGGGAACGAAACGGGGACGATGATCGAAGTGGCCGAGAAGAGCCTCCTCTGGCTCAAGTTCAGGACCCTGGGCAAGCAGGCCCACGGCTCGACCCCCGAAAAGGGCATCAACAGCTTCAAGGCGGCGAGCTTCTTCATCGCCGCCCTGAACGACCTCTACAAGACCTACCCGGGCCGGGACAAGCTCTTCGACCCGCCCATCTCCACCTTCGAGCCGACCAAGAAAGAGGCCAACGTCCCCAACGTCAACACCATCCCCGGCGAGGACGTTTTCTACATGGATTCGCGGATCCTGCCGAAGTTCAAGATCCAGGAAGTCGAGAAGACGATCCGGAAGATCGCCGCCGGGATCGAAAAGACGTTCAAGGTCAAGATCCTCGCAGAGGTCCAGCAGAAGGCCCCGGCCGCTCCCCCGACCTCGATCCAGGCCCCCGTCGTCCAGGCCCTCAGAAAGGCGGTCAAGGCCGTCTACAAAAAGGACGCCAAGGCCATGGGCATCGGCGGCGGGACGGTGGCGGCCGTCTTTCGCCGGGCCGGGTTCCCCGCGGCCTGCTGGTCGAAGCTCGATGAGACCGCCCACCAACCGAACGAATACTGTATCATCGACAACATGGTCGGAGACGCCAAGGTCTTCGGCCACATCTTCCTTCAGGACTGACGGGGGGCGGGCGCTGTCCCCGGGACCTAGACGGGGCGTCGCGCTGCGAGGGGCACCGGCGCTTCCGGGAAAACCCGCTGGACGCGCTGGGCGATGCGGACCGTGTTCAGGTGGATGTCCACGGTGTCCATGATCTCGGCGGCGTATCCCCCGGCCAGGACGACGGCGACCGGGATTTTAAGGCGCCGGGCGTTCTCGATGACGACCTTGTCCCTTTCCTTCAGGCCCGCCTTGGTCAGCGACAGGCCCCCCAACTGGTCTTTTTCGTAGGGGTCGGCGCCGGCCAGGTAGAAGACGAGGTCCGGCCGGAACTCATTGTAAATGCGTGGGATATACGCTCCGAGCTCGGCCAGGTATTTGGCGTCCCCGTCGCCGGCCCAGAGGCCGACGTCGACGGTGCTCAAGGGTTTTTCCGTGGGGTAGATGTCCATCTGATGGATGGACAGGGTGAAGATGTCCTTCCGTCCGGCGAGCGCGGCGGCGGTCCCGTTGCCCTGGTGGAGGTCGCAGTCGACGACCATGACTTTCCGGGCGAGCTTCTCCTCGATCATCTTCCGGGCGGCCACGGCGACGTCGTTGAGAAGGCAGAAGCCCTCGCCGTGGTCGGGGAAGGCATGGTGGAACCCGCCGCCGAGGTGGACGGCCAGCCCGCATTCGATGGCCTTGCGGGCGGCGAGAACGGTCCCGCCGACCGACAGCAGGGCGAAGCGGACGAGCTCGGGGGAATAGCGGATCTCGAGGGCCCGGAGCTCGGCGTGGCTCAAGGTGCCCGTCTTGACCCGCTCGAGATAGCGGGCCGTGTGGACGAGCAGGACGTCCTCGTCAGGCGCCGGCCGGGGCCTGAGGAAATTCTCCTTCTTGGCCCCCATGGCCAGGAGGCTCTCGTAGACGAGGCGGTATTTCTGGAGGGGGAAGACGTGCTTGCCGGTCTCGACCATCCAGTATTCATTGCTGTAGACGAACTGGAAAGGGAACCGTTTCCCGACGAGCACCCGGAAGAGGTTGAGCAGGTCGCCCATGCCGCCCTCACCATATCAAAAATCGACGGCAGGGTAAATAACGGCGTCCCTGCTGCTGAAGCTCCACGGACTTACGTCCGTGGGATCTCTTGGATTGCAGGCGTTGGAGCGCCTGTCCCCGAAGCGGGGAATTCGCTATTCCTCCACGGACTTATGTCCGTGGAATCCCGCGAAGGGGATTGAAAAGCCCCGGAAGCCGTGTTATGTTGACCCGGGATGGATGAAGGGCGGGCATGAGAGCGAGAACGGTGCCTCCGGCGAAGATCGTCTTTTTCCTGTTGGGATCGATCTTAGGCCTGGCTTCCGGCACGACCTCTTTCCAGGCCTCTTTGCGGGGGACCCGACCAAGCCCGCCTGGCGCCGGGCCCCGGCCGATCCGCATTTTAATCCTGAGCGGCGAGAATAATCACGACTGGGAGTCCACGAGCCCGAAACTCGAGGCCATCCTCAAGAAATCCAGCCGTTTCAATGTCGATATCACCGAGACGCCGGCCCTGCTCACGGACCGATTCCTCGAGCCGTATGACATCGTCCTGAGTAATTGGAACGTCTTCGGCCTCGAACCCGCAGTTACGGGTTGGCCCGACGAAGCCCGACGCGCCTACCTCGATTTCGTCAGGCGGGGCAAGGGTCACGTCGTCGTCCACGCCGGAAGCTCCTCGTTCCCCGATTGGGGAGAATACGGACGCCTGACGCTGGCCAGCTGGAAAAACGGTCAGACGACTCACAGCCCCCGGCACGAATTCACCGTTCGCATCGAAGACGCCTCCCATCCGGTCACCGCCGGGATGGAGCCGTTCCGGATCTTCGACGAATTGTGGAACAAACCCGGGATTTCGGACGGGGCCTCGGTGCTGGCCTCCTCCTATTCGGCCCCGGATCAGGAAGGGACGGGACGCTGGGAGCCGGCCGTCCTCGCCGGCCGCTTCGGAGCCGGGAGGAGCGTGACGCTCCTGCTCGGTCATGACTCCTTATCGATGGACAACCCGGGCTTCCAAACGCTCCTACGCCGGGGCGTCGAATGGGCCGCGACCGGCAGAGTGGAAGGTCCGGCCGGGCTCGCGGGGCCTCCCTGGCAATGGGAAAAACAGGACAACGCGTTTTTGGCGCTGGCCGGGCCGGCGGGCCCTGTCTGGAGATTCCGCTACGACCAGGCCCTCGACGTCCCCTACTTCCATCCGCTCAACACCGTGGATGGCCGGACCATGACCGCGGACCGGCCGCCCGACCACGTCTGGCATCACGGCCTCTGGTTCAGCTGGAAATTCATCAACAAGGTCAACTACTGGGAGGTCGACCCGAAGACCGGCCGGCCGGCGGGCCGGACATCATGGTCGGATGTCCGGGTGACGGCCGGGGACGACCATTCGGCGCGTATCACCATGGCCCTAGCCTACCGGCCCGCCGGCGAAGAGGTTCCCGTCCTCACCGAGAAGAGGACCATCGACATTTCTGCACCGGATGTCGAAGGGGTCTACGCGATCGACTGGACGGGCGTTTTCACGGCCGAGCGGGCCGTCGTCCTCGACCGCACCCCCCTGCCCGGCGAACCGGACGGCCAGGTCTGGGGCGGATACGCGGGATTATCGCTTCGTCTCGCGGAGAATCTCGATGGGCGGCAGGTGATGACCGTCGACGGGCCGGTCGGCGAGATGACTGACGACCGCTACCGGGGCAGGCACGCGGCCGTCGATTATTCGGGCCTCGTCGAGGGCCGGCCCTCGGGCGCCGCCATCTGCGACTTCCCGGGAAATCCGCGGTCCCCGGCGCCTTGGTATGTCATCAAATCGGAGGAGATGAGCTTCTTCACTCCAGCCGTCCTCTGTTACGAGCCGATGACTCTGAGGCCGGGCGAGCGCATCACATTGCGCTATCGCGTGCTCGTCCATCCCGGCCGGTGGGACTCCACCCGACTGCGCCGGGAACACGAGCTATTTGCCCGGGAACCGCGCGATTCCAAGTAAGGAGCCGGAGCCATGAACAAAATGACCATCACCCGCCGGGCTTTCCTGCGGTCCGCGGCCGCCGCCGTCGCCGCCCCGGCCATCGTGCCTTCGAGCGTCTTCGGCCGGAACGCCCCGAGCAACCGGGTCAACCTGGCCGCGATCGGCGTCGGCAACCGCGGCTCCGGCAACGTCTGGCAGGATTTCGTGGAGAGCCAGGCGGACGTGCGCCTCGTCGCCGCCTGCGACTGCTTCGCCGGCCGAAGGGAGACGTTCGCCGCCAAAGTCAACGCGCACTACGGCGGCAACGTCTGCAAGGCTATGTCAGACTGGAGGGCGGTCCTGGCCCGGAAGGACGTCGACGGCGTCATCATCAGCACGCCGGACCACTGGCACGTCCCCATCGCCTATCATGCCGCCCGGGCCAAGAAGGACATGTATGTCGAGAAGCCGCTCGGCGTGGCCATGGCCTGGGCCTGGAAACTGAGGCGGGCGGCGGCCGCGAACGGAATCGTCTTCCAATACGGGACCCAGCAGCGCTCGTCGGGCGAGTTCACCCGGGCCGTCGAGCTTGTCCGCAACGGTTATATCGGCAAGATCGAGCACATCGATGCCTGGTGCTCCGACATGAGGTCGCCGGGCTGGTACGCCGAGGTCTTCGCCGAGCATTTCAAGGACACCGAACCCGCGCCCGTGCCGGACGGCCTCGACTACGACATGTGGATCGGTCCCGCGCCGATGAAGCCGTACACGAAAACCCGCTGCACCGAGTGGGGCGCCTATCACATCTACGACTACGCCCTGGGCTTCATCGCCGGCTGGGGCGCCCATCCGCTGGACATCGCCCAGTGGGGCCTCGATACGGACCTCACGAGCCCGGTCCACTACGAGGGCAAGGGCGAGATCCCCTCCGGCGGGCTCTTCGACACGGTCGAGAACTGGGACGTCCGTTGCCGCTACGCGAACGGCGTAACCATGCGCTTCATGTGCGACCGGGTGGCCAGGAACGTCCCCGGCCTGATGGACGACCCCAGGAAGCGTCCGTTCATGGACCACGGGACGACTTTCTGGGGCGAGGGCGGCTGGATCAGCGTCAGCCGCGGGGCGCTCTACGCCAGCCCCAAGGAGCTCCAGACGGCCCGCATCAGGGACGATGAAAAGCCCGTCATCCGGAGCGCAAGCCAGGGGCGGAATTTCGTCGAATGCATGAAGTCGCGCCAGCCGACGGTCAACCCGCTCGAGTCGGCCATCCGCTCCGACACGATCAGCCACCTCTCCAACCTCGCCATCCGTCTGGGCCGGCCCATCCGGTGGGACCCGGAGAAAGAACTGATCGTCCCCGACGCGGAGTCGACGGACAAACTGGACCGGCCCATGCGCGAGCCCTGGACTCTGAGAACACGTCCCTCAGGGGCGTGTCCCCTATGACCGACGGCCCGTGAATCGTTACCGCTTGCGAGCGGCCTTCTTCGCCTTCCGGGCGGGCCTGCGGACCGCCGTTCTGGGCTTCGCCGCCCTGACAGCGGACTTGGCCGGCGCGTTGAGCAGCGCCGCGCGAGCCGCGGCCAGCCGGGCGATGGGCACGCGGAAGGGCGAGCAGCTGACGTAGTTCAGGCCGATGAGGTGGCAGAACTCGATCGACGACGGATCCCCGCCGTGTTCACCGCAGATGCCCAGCTTGATCCCCGGCCGCGTCTTGCGTCCCCTCTCGACGGCCAGGCGCATGAGCTGGCCGACGCCATCCCGGTCGATGACTTCGAAGGGGTCTTTAGCATAGATCTCTTTCTCGACGTAGGGGACGAGGAAGCGGGCGGCGTCGTCGCGGCTGACGCCGAGGGTCGTCTGGGTCAGGTCGTTCGTCCCAAAGCTGAAGAACTCGGCCACGGTGGCGATCTCGCCAGCGGTGAGGGCGCCGCGCGGGATCTCGATCATCGTCCCGACGAGGTAGTTGAATTTGACACCCCGCTCCTTCATGACCGACTCGGCCGTCGCTCGGACAAGCTTCTCCTGGTGGGCCAGCTCCTTGACGTGGCCGACGAGCGGGATCATGACCTCCGGCGCGACGCCGATGCCCTTCTTCTTCGTGGCCGCGGCGGCCTCGAAAATAGCCCGGGCCTGCATTTCGGTGATCTCGGGGTAGATGATGCCCAGGCGGCAGCCGCGGAAACCGAGCATGGGGTTGAACTCGTGGAGCGATTCGACGCGCTCCTTGACTTTCTCGTAGGAGATGCCCATCTCGCCGGCCAGCGCCCGCTGGTCCTTTTCCTCGTGCGGCAAGAACTCGTGGAGCGGCGGGTCGATCGTCCGGATGGTCACCGGCCGGCCGGCCATGACCTCGAAGATGCCGGCGAAATCCTTGCGCTGGAGCGGCAGGAGCTTGGCCAGGGCGGCCTTGCGCGCATCGAGCGTGTCGGCCAGGATCATCTCCCGCATGGGGCCGATCTTGCCCTCGCCGAAGAACATGTGCTCGGTCCGGCAGAGGCCGATGCCCTCGGCCCCGAAGGCCACGGCGTTCCGGGACTGGTCGGGCTGGTCGGCGTTGGTCCGGATCTTGAGCGTCCGGTATTTATCGGCCCACGTCATGACATTGGCGAAGGTCCGGTAGACGGGCGCCTTCGACGGGTCGAGCGTCTTCTCGATCAGGACCTGAAGGACTTCCGACGGCCGGGTATTGACCTTGCCCTCGATGACCTGGCCGGTCGTGCCGTCGATCGAGATCCAGTCGCCTTCCTTGAGCGTCCGTCCCTTGACCGTCATCGTATGATTGACATAGTCGATACCCAACTCTCCGCATCCGGCGACGCAGACCTTGCCCATCTGCCGGGCGACGAGTGCGGCGTGCGAGGTCATGCCGCCGCGGGCGGTCAGGATGCCCTCGGCCGCGTTCATGCCTTTGATGTCATCGGGCGAGGTCTCGATGCGGGCTAGAACGACCTTCTCGCCCCGTTTGGCCCAGGCCTCGGCGTCGACGGAGTTGAAGACGACGCGGCCGGTGGCCGCGCCGGGCCCGGCGTTCAAGCCCTTGGCCAGGAGCCGGCCGCCCTTGATCGCGGCGTCCTTCTCGGCGGGGTCGAAGATCGGCCGGAGGAGCTGGTTGAGCTGGTCGGGTTCGATGCGGGCCAGGGCTTCCTTCTCGCTGATGAGCTTCTCGTCGACCATGTCCACGGCGATCCTGATCGCGGCGAACGCTGTCCGCTTGCCGACCCGGCACTGGAGCATGTAGAGCTTGCCCTGCTGGATGGTGAACTCGAGGTCCATCATATCGGTGTAGTGCTTCTCCAGGATGTGGCGGATCTTCTCGAGCTCGGCATAGGCCTTGGGGTCGTCCTTCTTCAGCTCGGCGATCGGGAGCGGCGTCCGCGTGCCGGCGACGACGTCCTCGCCCTGGGCGTTCATCAGGTACTCGCCGTAAAAGGTGTTCTCGCCGGTGGCCGCGTCGCGGGTAAAGGCGACGCCGGTGCCGGAGTCGCTGCCCATGTTGCCGAAGACCATGAGCTGGACGTTGACGGCCGTGCCCCAGGCTTCGGGGATGTCGTACATCTTGCGGTAGGCGATGGCCCGGTCGTTCATCCACGAGCCGAAGACCGCGCCGACGGCGCCCCAGAGCTGTTTCATGGGGTCGTCGGGGAATTCGTGGCCGGTTTTTTCCTTGATGGCGGCCTTGAACCGGGCGACGAGGTCCTTGAGGTCGGCGGCTGTGAGGTCGGTGTCGCTCTTGATGCCGCGCTGATGCTTTTTGGCCTCGATGATGACCTCGAAGGGGTCGATGTCGTCCTTGTGGACGGGCTTGAGGCCGAGGACGACGTCGCCGTACATCTGGACGAAGCGGCGGTAGGAATCGTAGACGAAGCGCTCGTTGCCGGTCTTGGCGACGAGCGCCGCAGCGGTCTTGTCGTTGAGGCCCAGGTTGAGGATGGTGTCCATCATCCCCGGCATCGAGGCCCGGGCGCCGGAGCGGACGGAGACGAGGAGCGGGCTGCGGGGGTCGCCGAACGACTGGCCGACCGTCTTCTCCAACTTTTTAAGGTTTTTCTCGACTTCCAGCCGGACGGCTTCCGGGATCTTGTTTTTATTCTTATAAAAGAGGGAGCAGACCTCGGTCGAGACCGTGAACCCCGGGGGGACGGGCAGTCCGATCCCGGCCATCTCGGCCAGGTTGGCGCCCTTGCCTCCAAGGACGTCCTTCATCTTCATGTTGCCTTCGGCGGCGCCGGCCCCGAAGAAATAGACGTACTTCTTAGCCATTAGTCAGCTCCTGATCGTTAATATATTCAGTGAAATATACACGGAATCCCCAGAAGTTTCAACGAACTTTGGTTCCTTTGGACGCCGCTCGTTTTGGCAATAGAGTCCTGCGGTGCGAAGAAAGGCGGGACAAAGTTGTCGGGAGCGGACTTGACGCCGCCCGGGCGATGACGGTAACCATCCGAATCCCCCGTAGCGGAGGGGCGGCAGGGAGCGGATTCTGAGAAGCGACCAGCAGAAGTGCGGCGGAGCGGTCCGGAGCCGCACTTCTGGGAAATATCTGGATCGAGTCTTGGATATCGGGCCTCAGAAGATTCGTAATATTGAAGTTACCCTGGCCGACCGCCGGGACTGGTTCCCGGGGGGCCGGGGGAAAGGATGGTTACCGTCGTCGCCATTAACGGGAGGCGTCGAATCCGCCTCCGCACCAGGGATCCCAGTCGACAGAAAAACCAGTTCTCTGTCTAATCCCGTCTTTCGGGGGCGAAAAGGAGGCACAGGCCCATGAAGAGCATCCCGAGGTCCTCGAGGATCACCCCGAATCCGGACTTCCGGCTGAGGGCCCCGAAACAGCCGCATTCGACGTCGAGGCCGCGGGCGATCGTGACCAGGGTCAGCAGGATGAAGAAGACGAGCAGGCCGGAGATGATCAGGGCGGAGGCGCGCTTCCACACCCCTGCGGCCAGGGCGACTCCGGCCAGGATCTCGAGCCAGGGCAGGACGATGGCCGCGATAAAGGAGAGGGACTGACCGACGAGGCGGTAATTGCGGATGTCCTGGGCGAAGCCGAGCGGGTCGAGGACCTTGACGACGCCGGCGTAGACGAAAAGGCCGCCAAGGACCAGCCGGAAGACGACGAGGAGGGTTTTATTTTTCAGCATCTCCCGCCTCCACCGGTAACCCGGCCTTTATCCATTCCTCCCAGCCGCCGGTCATGACGCGGATGTCCCGGAAGCCTTCATCATGCAGGCGCTTGGCCAGGGCCAGGCTCGACTGGCAGTCCCCTCCCTCGCAGTAGACGACCAACGTACGCTCCCGTGGGATCTCCAGGATATTCGGGGGGAACTTCAGCTTGGATTCGGTCGCCGGAAGATTCCGGGCCCGGGGCACGTGTCCTTCGCCGTATGGGCCCGCCCCCCGGGCGTCGAAAATGACAACCTCCCCCGCCGCCCAAAGATCCTCGGCCTCGCGGAGCGTGATCAGGCGGATCCCGGGATACTCCGCCTGTGATAGGAAGGTCTCCCGGAACTCCCCCCTAGCGAACCGCCTGACGAGGGGGTAATTGAGCGCTGCGCCCAGGAGGACGCCGAGGGCCCCGATGACCAGGGCCTGCCGGACGATCTTCCGTGTTTCGCTCAAGGCGTCATCAGCCGTGAATGGCCCTGTACTTCTCGAGCCCCGCCCTGAAGACGCGGATGGCCGCGCGCAATTCGTGCTCGTTGACCACATAGGCGATCCGGGCCTCGTCCGTCCCCAGGCTCGGGGTCGAATAGAAACCCGGGGCCGGGGCGATCATGACCGTCTTGCCGTCGAGCGAGAATTCCGAAAGCAGCCAGACGGCAAAGTGCTCGACGTCCTTGACCGGCAGGCGGATGATGACATAGAAAGCGCCCTGGGGCTTGCGGATGACGACCCCCGGGATGTCCTTGAGGCCGTCGTAGAGGACGTTCCGCCGCTTCGTGTACTCGTCACGGACGCCCTGGAAATAGTCCATGCTCATGTTGTAGGCAGCCAGGGCGGCCATCTGCTCGACCGAGGGCGGGCAGAGCCGGGCCTGGGCGAACTTGAGGGCCGCCGCGTAGACGTCCTTGTTACGGGTGATGATCATGCCGATCCGGGCGCCGCAGCAGCTGTAGCGCTTGGAGATGCTGTCGACGACGACCACCCGCTCCTTGATGTCCTCGTATTCGAGGATGCTCTTGTGCTTTAGGCCGTCGTAGACGAACTCCTTGTAGACCTCGTCGCCGACGAGGAAAAGGTCGTGCTTCTTGACCAACCCGACGACCCGGTCGAGCTCTTCCGGCGTATAGACCGTCCCCGTCGGGTTGTTCGGGGAACAGAGCAGGATGGCCTTGGTCCGGGGCGTGATTTTCGCCTCGATGGCCTCGACAGGAGGCAGGCGGAAACCGTCCTCGACGCTGAGCGGCAAGGGGACGATGCGGACGCCGGCGAAAGAAGCGTAGCCGTTATAGTTCGTATAATAGGGCTCGGGGATGATGATCTCGTCGCCGACGTCGGCCAGCACGGAAAAGGTGAAGTGGATGGCCTCGGAGCCGCCCGTGGTGATGAGCACGTCGTCCGCCCCGAGGGGGATGCTGTAATTCGCGAAATAGCGGGTGACCGCCTCCCGGAGCTCGAGGAAGCCCTGGGCCGGGCCGTAGCCCAGCACCGGCTGGTCCCAGTTGTGGAAGGTGTCCATGACGGGCTTGGGGGCCGGGATGTCGGGGTCGCCGATGTTGAGATGGATCACTTTGACTCCCCGGGCCTTAGCCGCGTCGGCATAGGGTTTAAGCTTCCGGATCGGGGACGCCTGGATGTCGTGTCCGCGCTGCGAAATCATCATGGATGAATCCTCCGTCGTGATGGGCGGCGACTGCTAATCCTCATTATTATAGGAGATATGCGGGGTGGCGCGCAACGGCTCGGTTAGAAGGCGAAGCCGACGATCAGCTTATAGGTGGAATAGCGGAACTTGAGGCTTTCAAAGGGGTCCCAGAACCCGTCGAGCTCCTCGCGCGCGAGGATGTCCGGCCGGCTGCCGATCTCGCGGTTGCCGAACGAATAGCCGAGCCCCACGGTGAACGCCGATTTATTGATGGCGACCTCGGCACCGGTGATGATATGGTGGATGTTCCAGTCCGTCAGGGAGATGTTGGTCGCGGTCCCGGGTTTCTTCGCCGATTCGTCCGTCGTGAAACTCGCGTAGCCCTTGAAACGGGGCGAATAGACCCATTCGAGGCCTATCCCCATGTTCAGCACGGCGGCGAGTTCCTGGGTGACATCGGTCGACAGCATCTCCCCGGTGCTTTGGGCGGCGAACTCGGCCGCGTCGACGACGGTATAGGGGCTGATGTGGGCAAACCATTCCGCGCTCCAGTAGACGCGGACCTTCTGGAGCTTGAACGTCAGTCCGGCCGCCAGCGAGAAGGGCGACCTGAAAGCCGCGGGCTGGCGGTCGCGGTAATCGGCGGCCAGGAAATCGTCGCCGTCGTCGTCGCCATCCATGTCCAGGGCGACCACGGTGGAGTTCACGCCCGTCGAGCCGGTGCCGGAAAGGGTCAGGCCGGGGGTCGTCAGCGTCAGCCCCATCGTCGCCCATTTGAAATCGAAGGCCAGGCCGATCTTCCACAGGATCCGGATGTTCTGATAGTGATACTGCCGGGCTCCGAGGGCCATGGCGACCCGGTTCTCAGAGGTCAGCGCTTCGACGAGCGTTTGGATGCTCGCCCGATGCGTCCGGACCGCGATGTACTGGCTGACGCCGACGCCGATATTCTTCCTGACCTTGTAGGACCAAGTCAGCCCGAACCACGGCTCGGATATCTTTTCCTCCAGCCGGAACTGGGTGACGTACTTCTCCGATCCCGGGGCGTCCGGGAGGATGTCCCTGGTGCCCGTCGAGGAGACCGAAACGCCGAGCCTGACGTCCTGGCGGGAGAGGTAGGAGTAGCCGAACCAGTGCTTACCGGGCCCCCGGAACTTGAACGTCCCGGCGACGAGCGACGGGGCCGGCCCCAGGTTGGCGGAATTGAAGGGGACGCTCTCCCTGCCGTTCCCGACCAAGGACACGTGAGGATACTGGATGACCTTGGTTGCCATCAGGGTTTCCGGGTCCTTGATCAGGCTCATGCCCCCCGGGTTGTAATAGGTCCCGCTGAGGTCGAGGACGCTGCCGATGACTGCCCCGCCGAGGAGGGTGGCCCGGGTGCCGTACTGGTTCGTCCAGTAATGGGAATCTTGGGGCTGGGCGAGGGGAACCAGACAGAAACAGGCTGCGGCGACCAAGGCCAGAAGGCGGAGGGTTCTCATCGCCCCCTATCTATATGCGATTTTTTCGCTTTTCGTCAAGCCGAGCCTGGGGAGCGCTGATCAACATTCCGATTGCCAACGGCGGGGGGTTTCTGCTAGTTTAGGGGGCGAACCGAGCCCCCGAGGAGCCATGACGATAGACAGGAACGCCCGCCTCCGCGAAATCCGCAACTGGGACGATTACTTCCATTTAGCGATCGATGCCCCCGAGATCGGGCGGGAGGCGCGGCCCGGGCAGTTCGTCATGGTCAAGGTCGCCGACGGGCCCTTTCCCCTCCTCCGCCGACCCCTGAGCATCCACTACGCAGGTGAGGCGGGCATCGAGCTCTTTTTCAAGGTCGCCGGCCTGGGCACGGAGATCCTGTCCCGGAAAAAGCCCGGCGATCCGCTCGATATTGTCGGCCCGCTCGGAAAAGGCTTCACCGCCGCCGATGGGATGAAGGGAAAAAGAGCCTACTGCGTCGGCGGCGGCCGGGGCATCGCCCCTATCTACTTCCTGGCCCGCGAGCTCGGCGATCGAACCGTCCGAACGACCGTCTTCTACGGCGGGAAGCGGCTCGCGGACATCCCTCTCCGCGATAAGTTCGAAAAGGCCGGGATGGAGCTCCTCTGTTCGACCGACGACGGGAGCTTCGGGTTCGGCGGCCTGGTCACCGAACTCGTCGGCCTCGAGCTCGCCAAAACGAAACCAGACGTTCTCTACGCCTGCGGCCCGGAGGCAATGATGAAAGCGCTCGCCTCACTCGCCGCGAAATACGGCGTCCCGACCGAGTTCTCTCTCGAATCCGTGATGGGCTGCGGCATCGGCGCCTGCTGGGGCTGTGTCCACCGCATCAAGAACGAGAGCGGGGACGGTTGGACGAAGATCTGCGAGGAAGGCCCGGTATTCCCCGGGGAGCGCATCCTATGGCCATGACGAAAAAGAACGTGGACCTCACGGCAGACCTGGGTTTCCTGAAGCTCCGCAACCCGGTCCTCGCCGCGAGCGGCACCTTCGGCTACGGCCTCGAATTCGAGCCCTACCTCGACCTGGAGAAGCTCGGGGGATTCGTGGTCAAGGGCCTCTACTTCAAGGCGCGCGAGGGCAACCCGCCGCCACGGCTGGTCGAGACGGCGAGCGGCCTCATCAATGCCATCGGCCTCCAAGGCGTCGGGGTCGAGGCCTTCTCGGAAAAAGTCCTGCCCAAGCTCCGACGCCTGAAGACGGCGGTCATCGTCAACGTCTGCGGCGCAGACGACGACGAGTACGCCGCGGTCGTCGAGTACCTCGATAAGCAGGACGGGATAGCCGCCTACGAGCTCAACATCTCCTGCCCCAACGTCAAGACCGAGGGCCTCTGCCCGGCCCTCTCGCCGCGGACGACGTTCGATCTGGTGAAAAGGATCAAGGCCGCGAGCCGCCGCCCGCTCATCACCAAGCTCTCGCCGAACGTCACCAGCATCGTCGAGATCGCCAAGGCGGCCGAGGAGGCCGGGACGGACGCAATCGCTCTCGTCAACACTTTTCTGGCCATGGCCCTCGACCTCGAGACGCGCCGGCCCAAGCTCCGGAACGTCTTCGGCGGACTGAGCGGCCCGGCCATCAAGCCCATCGCCCTGCGCATGGTCTACCAGGTGGCTTCGCGGGTCCGTGTGCCGGTCATCGGCATGGGCGGCATCATGACCGGCGCGGACGCCCTGGAGTTCCTCGTCGCCGGGGCGGCCGCCGTCGAGGTCGGGACGGCCAACTTCGTCGACCCCGACGCGGCCGTCCGGATCGTGGCCGAGATCGAGAGCTGGTGCGAAGCACACGGCGTCGCCGCGGTCCGCGAGGTCGTGGGCACGATCAAAGCTTCATGAAAGGAAAGGACGGCGCCATGGACAAGACCAACGCCCGCCGCATCATCATCGCCCTGGACGTTCAGACCAAGGAGGAGGGCATTTCCCTCGTCAGCCGGCTCAAGGACGCCCGGACGTTCAAGGTCGGCCTGGAGCTCTTCACGGCCGAGGGCCCGGCTCTTTTCCGCAAGCTCAGGGCCCTGCGCAAGGACATCTTCCTCGACCTCAAGCTCCACGACATCCCCAACACCGTGGCCGGGGCGGTCCGGTCGGCCTTAAAGCACGGCGTCCAGATGATGACCATCCACTCCTCGGGCGGCCGGGAGATGATGGCCAAGGCCGCAGAAGCGGTCCGGTCCGCCGCCGAGGCCGGCAAGGGGCCCAAGCCCGTCCTTCTGGGAGTCACCGTCCTGACCAGCCTCAAGGGCGCCGACCTCGAAGAAGTGGGGATGGGCGCGGACGTGGCCTCCCAGGTCCTCCGCCTGGCCGGGCTGGCCAAGGCGGCGGGCATGGACGGCGTCGTCTGCTCACCCCAGGAGATCGAGGTCCTGCGGAAGGAGTACGGACGGGAACTTCTCATCGTGACGCCGGGGATTAGGCCCGTCTGGGCGGCGGCCCAGGACCAGAAGAGGATCATGACGCCGGCCGAAGCCGTGGCCAAAGGCGCGGATTATCTCGTCATCGGACGCCCCATCACCGGAGCGCCCGACCCCAACGAAGCCTTTCTCAGGATCGTCGAAGAGCTCGGTCAGAGCCGGCCGTAGCGGACGGCGAAGATCCCTCCGAGGATCAGCGAAAAGACCACGTAGAGGACGATGACGACGACAATGCTGACGCCCATGTAGCTCATGACCTTGTCCTTGGGCGTCTCCATCATCGGCGTGTCGAAACCCAGGTACAGGACATAAAGGCCGTACAGACTGGCCAGAATGCCCAGGATCCAGAGGCCGGGAATGATGTAGAGGATGCCGGCCACCCAGCCCGGGGTCATGCTGTAGACGGAGAGCTTAAGGGCGCTCGTCATGTTCTTAGCCGAGCCGAAGTTCGGCGCCAGCTCGTTGATGATCAGGGCGAAGAGGTAGACGGTGGCCAGGGCGAACACGTAGGAGAGGACGGAGTTCCCGAACGCACGTCCTATGGACCACCTGTAGAGCCCGACGACGGGCAACCTGCGTCCGACCAGGATGTTCCCGAGGAATTGACAGCCGGCCGGGATCGCGGCTAGGATCACGGCATAAGAGGTGAAAAGTTCGGCCACGGTCGAGGGTTCGGCCTTGATCTTGACCCATTCCTCTTTCGGTTTGAGAATGATCGACTGGACTCTCTGAACTATATCCATGGGGCCTCCTTTCTGAAGTTAGGCCAACTATATCCCGTTTTCGAGAAGAGTGTCAACGCGGAAAATCGGAAGGGATAGGGGGGGATGTGGAGGCGCGGGTCGGACTCGAACCGACGAATAAAGGTTTTGCAGACCTCTCCCTTAGCCGCTTGGGTACCGCGCCAGGTTCGTCATGAAAACTGAGTCAGTGTTTGGAGCGGGCGATGGGACTTGAACCCACGACCTTCTGCATGGCAAGCAGACGTTCTACCACTGAACTACGCCCGCCCGTCCCTCCCTCGAGGGGCAGCACGCCTTAAACTAGCAGAATCCGCCGGCACTGTCAACCGCACCGGAAGACTAGCGGCCCCCAAGAAGAAGACGAAAAACCGCTTAGGACCGGGGCCGAAGGGATCGCCGGAGGGACCGGGAAGGCATGAAGAATAAACCCATTCGACTCCCCGGCCTTAAGCCCGGGGATATGCGCAGGGTTCATACTGAGCGTTACCAACCCATTTTAAAAAGGGGGTTGGTGGCAGCGAATGTATCACCGCAGCGGACGGAAACGATGCCCGAGGCCCCTCTTAGCGGGCGACGTTGAGCTGGACTTCGCTGCCGATGTCGACGATGTCGCGGACGCCGAGGATTTTGATCGTCGACGTCGCGCCGCGGACGTCGATGACGATGGCGCTGGCGATGGCTTCGCGCGGCAGGTCGGGCCGGGCGCGGTAGAAGACGTTGAGCTGGTCGCCGATCTGGACGCAGTGCTGGCGGCCCATGTCGATCAGGGCCCACTGGCCGGTGCCGGCGATGTGGAAGTTGTTTTCGATGTAGACGACCTTGCCGTGCTTGCTGGCGTTCGGGTCCATGTCCCCGAAGCCCAAGTCCTTGCCGATCTCGCCGGCCTCCTGCTCGAAGGGGAGCAGGAAATCGCCGGCCTGGATCGTGCCGCAGCCCTTCTCGACCTTGGCCGTGGCCATCCTGTCCTCGAGGCGGAAGACCCGGGCCCGGCCGTGCCGTTCCATCACGGTGCCGAGTTTGGCGACCTTCGCCCGGAGGCCGACGGTCAGGAAGAGCTGGCCGATCTCGAGTCCGTCGGCCGCCCCCTTGTTGATGTAGATGACGTCGCCGTCGCTGTAGACGCTCTTCTCGTTCATGCGCTCGCCGCCGATGATCCGGATGTCCGGAAGCAGCTTCCCTTCCTCATGCATGTAGAAGGAGCAATTGAGGTCCGATTCCGTGATCAGCTGGTAGGTGTCCTCGAAGATCTTCGCCCTCTTGATCATGTTCTCCTGGGCGAACGGCCGCCCCGGAACGAGCAGGGTCAGGCTGGCGAAAACGAGAACCAGGAAGCCCAAACAGATTACCGGTTTTCTGCTCATGGTCACACCTCTCGGCCGATGGAATTCCACCTGACGGTATTATAGAGACCCATTCGCGCGGCTGTCAACATATAGTTAGCGACTATCATCGGACGTTAGACAATTGACCGCGATTCGATTAAAATGAGTCAAACCATAAGGTTAGTCGTGCCGAGGGCCTGAATGTCCAAAAAAATCGAGGTCGCCCTGATCTTCGGAGGCCGCTCGGCGGAGCACGAGATCTCCCTGGTTTCGGCCGCCGCGATCCATAAGAACCTGGACAAGACCAAGTTCGGGGTCCGGTCCATCTACATCACCCGGCAGGGCCTCTGGGAGGCCGTCGAAGCCCCCTCCCCCGATACGAGGACGCTCGAGGGGGGCCGGGCCTTCTCTTTCCTTCCCTGGGCGGGGCGGGCCGAGGGGCCGGAGTTCGCCGCCGACATCTATTTTCCGGTCCTTCACGGACCCTATGGCGAGGACGGGACGATCCAGGGTCTCCTCGAAATGGCCGGCGTCCCCTATGTCGGGGCCGGGGTCCTGGGCTCGGCTTTGGGCATGGACAAGTCCGCGACCAAGTCGATCCTCCGCGACCATGGCCTCCCTGTCGTCCCCTGCCTCGTCATCCGGGAGGAAGAATTCCGGGCGGACGCCGGCAGGCTTCTCGGCCGTATCCGCCGGTCCTTGCCGGTTCCTCTCTTCGTCAAACCCTCCAACCTCGGGTCGAGTGTCGGGGTCACCAAGGTCGGCGACTACCAAGACGTTCCGGCCGCCCTCGCCACCGCCTTCCATTACGACACGACGGCCCTCGTCGAGAAGGGCATCCGCGGCCGCGAGCTCGAATTGAGCGTCCTCGGGAACGAAACGCCCGAGGCCTCCCTTCCCGCGGAAGTTATCCCCTTCCGGGAGTTCTACGACTACATCGACAAGTACATCGACGGCAGGACGACGTTCGTCATCCCGGCCAAGCTCGCGCCGCGGACGCTGGCCAAAATCCAGGGGCTCGGCATCGCCGCCTTTAAAGCCCTCTCCTGTTCCGGCCTGGCCCGGGTGGATTTTTTCCTCGAGAAGGGGACGAACCGTCTCTACATCAACGAGATCAACACCATCCCGGGCTTCACCGAGATCAGCATGTACCCCAAGCTCTGGGCCGCTTCGGGCCTGCCGTTCCCCCGGCTCCTGGAGCGGCTCATCGAGCTCGGGTTCGCGCGGCACAGGAACCGAAAGGCCTGCCTCGAGAGGGACCGCTGATGCGGGTCCTGGGGATCGACTATGGCGACCGCCACATCGGCCTCGCCCTGAGCGACCCGCTCCTGATCACGGCCCAGCCGCTGGAGACCTACGAGCTCACCGGGAGGGAAAACGTCGACCGGCAGCACTTCCGCGACCTCGTCATTAAACACGATGTCGGGGAAATCGTCGTCGGCGACCCGCTCCGGATGGACGGCAGTTCCGGGACCCGGGCCGAGAAGACGCGCGTGTTCGCCGCCTGGCTGGGGAAGGCCGTCGGGAAGCCCATCGTCTTCATGGACGAACGCCTGACGACCCGCCAGGCCCTCAACGTCCTCCGGGACGAGAAGCTCCGCGGCAAGAAGAAAAAAGAGTGGGAGGACCAGATCGCAGCCGTCATCATCCTGTCGACCTACCTCGAGCAGAAGCGCGGTGTGAGGGATGTTCCTGAAGCCGATTAAGGCCCTTCTCCTGGCCGTCCTCCTCATCGTCCCCGCCTTCACCACCTGGCTCGTGAGGGAGCTCTCGACACCCGTCGGGAAGGAGTCCGCCGCCGTTCTCTTCGACGTCGAGAAAGGCCGGAGCGCCCGCGGCGTCGTCGAAGGCCTTCGGCAGCGCGGCCTCGTCCGGAGCGCTCTCCCTCTCAGGCTGGCCTGTCGCCTTTTCTACCCCGAGGAGCGGTTCAAGGCCGGCGAATACCAATTCTCCCCGCCTCTCAAACCCAAGGACGTCCTGTTCCAGGTCTTCAAGGCCCGCATCCACCTCCAGCCCGTCACCATTCCCGAAGGCCTAGCCGGGCGCGACATCGGGGAACTCGTCAGGCCGGGGGACGAGGAGGGACAGGCGGCCTTCCGGCGGGCCCTGCTCGACGTCGGCCTCATCGCCGACTGGGACCGCCGGGCGAGAGACCTCGAAGGATACCTTTTCCCGGACACCTATCTTCTCCCGCGGAAGGCGACGGAGGCCGAGCTGGTCGCGGCCATGGTCACCGAGTTCCGCGAGGTCTTCGACGAGGGCCGCCGGCTGAGGGCGGAGGAGCTCGGGATGAGCGTCCGCGACGTCGTCACGCTGGCCTCGCTCATCGAGGAAGAGACCGCCCTGCCCGAAGAACGGCCGCTCGTTTCCGCCGTTTTCCATAACCGCTTGCGGATCGGGATGAAGCTCGACTGCGACCCGACCGTCATCTACGCCCTCAAGCTCGAGAACAAGTACGCCGGGCGTCTCCTTCTCCGCGACCTCAAGTTCCCTTCGCCCTACAACACGTACGTGCACCCCGGCCTGCCACCCGGTCCCATCTCCAATCCGGGCAAGCCGGCCATCGACGCCGCCCTCAATCCCGCGCCGGAGAGATACCTCTACTTCGTTCTCCAGAGCGACGGCAGCCATCGTTTCAGCCGGACCCTGGGCGAGCATCTCGACGCCGTCCGGAATTATCGAGGATTGAAAAAATAATGAAATTTGATATATTAGCTGACTCTATTCGCCTCCGGAGACGCCGGCGCAAAGTTCGTTGAAAGGCTGTAAAAGACCTTTACACGTCCCGCCCGGTTTTCTTGAGAGCAAGAGGGCCCCTGCCATAAGAGTTGGCATGAGAATTGCTCTCTAGGGAGGTGGAATAGAATAAGCTATTTCCAATAGGAGGAATAATGAAAGCACTTAAAACGATCACGGCTGGCCTCACGCTTCTCTTCGTCATGAGCTTGCTCGCAGTTTCCACACAAGCGGCGGCCGGAATCCAGGACAAGAAGCAAGAGGCGAAGCCGCCGGCAAAAGCCTCGATGCCCAAAGAGGTCGCGGCCCTGATCCAGGAAGGCCTGGCCGCCCGGCAGGGACGGCAGGATATTCCTTTCAGCTTCTTCAAACAGCTCGTCCTCCCCGCCCAGGGCAGCAATCTCTACCCCATCTTCTTCTTCAAGGCCAAGAACGGGGACCTCGGCTACGTTCCATCGGCCTCCGGTTCGGGAGAAATGGAAACCACGATCAACGTCTTCTTCCAGTTCTTCCAGCCCGGCGACGCCGGGGCGTTCAAGCCGTTCTGGTTCGGGAAGAACCTCCTTGTCCTGAAGAGCGACGGGGCGGGCTATGACGCGGAAAAAGAGGACTGGTATTCTTTCGGCCTGGCCATGCCCTCAGGGAAATACACGCTGGCCATGGTCCTCGCCACTCCCGACATGAAGAAAACGAGCGTCGCGTACTGCGACGTTTCGTTGCCGGCGGCCGAGACCTATCAGGCCGCCCTCTGGCTGACAGAGCCGGTGATCGTCAAGACGCTGGAGCAGGTCGAGCCCGACCAGCGGCCCGCGATCCACTGCGAGTATCTCACCTGGGGCGCCATGAAGGTCGTGCCCAACATGGCGGGCGGCATCGCTTCCGGCGAGAACCTGGAAATCCTATTCTTCGTCCTCGGCGCGGCCATCAAGGACCCCACCGCCGTCCGGCCGGCGAACGACATCGAGGTCAATTTCGAGGTCCAGGGCGAAGACGGCAAGGCGTCCATCAAGTGGGCCCCGACGGCCTATGAAGCCTACTTCGTCAACCAGACTCTGCCCCTCGTCCAGACGCTCCAGATCAAGGACGACAAGGGCGAGCGCGTCGAGAAAAGGCCCCTGCCCGCGGGGAAGTACGTCCTTCTCGCCCATGTCACGGACAAGGTTTCCGGGATGAAGGGCGAAACCAAGGTCGCTTTCGAGGTCAAGTAACCTTCCCCCTACATCCGAACGAACGGAAAAGGACCGCCCCCCGGGCGGTCCTTTTTTTTGTCCTCAGGACGAGGCTTTGATTTCGAAGAGCTTGCGGACCTTGCTGGCGGTCCCCTGCTTCCCCTGGATGATGACGTCGACGAAATTCGTGCCGGGCTTCAGGGGGATGCTGAACCGGAAGGGGATGGTCTTCAGGCCTCCGAGCTCCTGGTTCGTGGACTCGAAGGTGCGCTCCTCTTCCAGGGTCTTTTTACCGAGGCTGGGGCCTTCATAGATATAGAACTTGAAGCGCAGATCGATCTGGAACTTGCCCGCGTCGTTTTCCTTGAAGTTGAGGAGCTTGGTCGGGAGCGTCACCTCGAGCTCTCCGGCCGCCCGGTCGTACGTCAGGTCGAAGTTGACGATTTTCTTCAGGAAGACGTCGTTCGTCCCCACGTAGGTGCCCAGTTTGATGATGTCGATGGCCCCGAAGAAGTCTCCGTCGTATTCTCTGATGTTGTATTCGCCGGCCCCTTTTTCATCGACGAACTCGATCCCCAGCTGGTAGTCGTAATAGATCCACCACAGGATCGGCCCCCGGACGGTCGAGTCGCCGTGGCTGAAGAACTCCTCGAACTTGTCGGGCGGCCCCATGTAGATGTGGATACGTCCCCGGTCCGTGTTGTAGCCGGGACGTCCCTCCCCCTTGAACCGCTTGGTCGCGTATTCGACCCGGTTTTGGAACTCCACCTTGAATTCGTTGACCTCGGTGTCGGGGTTGGGGTCTCTCTTAGCCCAGAAATCAGCGATGAACTCCTTCCGGGATTCGATGTCCGGGAGGAGATTGAAAATCTTGATCTCCT
>Ga0315281_10003766_pt1 | contig 22167 bp, 18 predicted proteins | sample YL17G07_0_MG_FD_204540 | JGI IMG/M metagenome (GOLD analysis project Ga0315281, IMG submission 204540) | Sediment microbial communities from Yellowstone Lake, YNP, Wyoming, USA - YL17G07_0 | ecosystem: Environmental > Aquatic > Freshwater > Lake > Sediment | place: USA: Wyoming | collected... | reverse complement strand
CTCATCACATGAGGAGGATTAAACCAATGCATTCCGATAAACTTAGTCTTTCTCTTCGTAAAACTGGCCAATTCTGAGATGGGAAGGGCAGAGGTATTACTGGCAAAGATAGCCTCAGGCTTGCAAACGCGATCAAGATCTTGAAAGAGTGACTTCTTGGTCCCGATATCTTCAGGAACGGCTTCAATCACGAGATCCACTTCCTCACAACCCTGGTAATCCGTCCTTTCACGGATTAAACCGAGTCCTTTGATCACTTCCTCTTCTGTGATTTTTCCCTTTTGTAGGGCAGATGTAAAGATACGGCTGACCTGATCTTGGCATTTCTTGATGAGGGTTTCATTTAGCTCCTTAAAGATGACCGGGAACCCGAAGCTCGAAAGAGTATAGATGATCCCTGCACCCATTGTCCCTCCACCGATTACTGCAGCGCTCTTGATCTTCATTGGTCTTCCCTTCAAAATTTGTTACTTATTTAGAAAATTTTTTCATGTGTTTAGGAAGGAAAAATATGAAAATGCCACTGAGAAATATTATCCTTATTTCATAGGTTTAAATGCGGCCTCCTCTAACATTGCTTCACGAACCTCGATAGTTTTTGGATAGACTCGCAGATTTTTGGAGGTAACATCAAACTGGAATCCCAAAAAAGGAATTGGATAGGTAACCATACGGGTTTCCCACATCGCCTTCATCCCTATCACAGCTTTCTCCACCATACTTCCTGGAATGGCTATTGACATCTCATCCTCCTGAACATGTCCCATATTTCTCTCCCCGAAACAGGGGACAGTAAATCGCGGCTCACCACTATAATAACAATCTATAAAAGAATCACTACACGTTCCCTCGCCTTTGAATATGCCATTTATAGGCCTATAATTCTCCCACTGGAGTCCCATCATGATCATTATAATTTGAGCTGGAGTTGCATAAATCAGCGCTATATCAGGAGGATTAAGCCTCCCCGAGGCCAAAGGTGATAGAACCACTGCTTTATACTTTCCTAATGGCATACATTTTTCTTCTTCCAGAAACTTATTTGCATCCTCTTGAGTTTTCACCCATCTGCCTTCACTATACATCATTTTTTTAAAGTCCTCAGAAGGGGAGGCAAACCCAAGCTTAACAATACAACCTAATCCAGAAAGGTCATTTGCGGTAATTCCTAATGTTACCCTAATTGTTCTACACATAGTAATTGCTTGGCAGAAGGTTAATAAAACGTCAGGTCTTCGTATTTTTGGTATTTTATCGATATCCTCTATATTTTCAAAAAATTTCATCCCTATCGGCATAGTCTTCAGCCTGACCATATCATAGATTTCTGTACCCACTTTTCCCCAATCTGTCATTTTTCCCTCCTTGTACTTCTGTTGCACAATTTACATCAGGCCATTGTAAGTATTTAAGTATTGATGTTTCAAAAAAGATTATGAAAATATCTCAATAATCATTTACAACAACCTCCAATAGACTCCCATAGATCCCATAAAAGTTTCATTGGTATGATAAACGACATCCCATCTAGCCCTATCCAAAGGCAAGTAATCCCATTGGTATACCCAAACTAACGTAAACCTTGTTAAAACTATCAGGTTTTGTCCTTTTTCTATTAGAAACTGTTTTGAAAAAAAGGAGATGATTTTTCTCAGGAAATCGATTGGAAACTAAATCTCTCATCGTTTTGAAGTTCTCTTTTATAAGCTGAGCCAGAAAACTCCAGGCTTTTAAACCTGGGGGTGAATGGTATCCTTTCGAAGTGAGGCCAGGTGAAACTGGGCGATGCGGAACAAATTCTGGCATGATCTGGCTATAGCCAGATCATGCCAGCAAGCCAGAAACTCTGGGCTTCATCCCAGAGAGTGGTTCATTTAATTCCGAGTTTTTTCGGAACATTCTCCAATATCAAGAAGGCATCATTTACATACATTCCGAGAAATCTGCCAACTAGAAAGCCAGTACATTCATTCAAACTTGCGGAAACCTTATCAATCTGATACCTTCCAATGGAGCACTACATTATCTCTCTTAAAAGGCTATTACTTAAGAGGCCGAGGTTTAACCCATCCTGTCGCGGGGATAAGGATCTGTTTTTCAATATCGGTTTTGAATATTTTTGTATATTCAGACGGATTATGTGCTTTAGATGTGTAAGTCATTGGAGAAAGCATGCCACCACAATCGAAGTCTTTTAATGTTTCTAAAGCATCGGTAAATCTATCCACTGTCAAATCTCTGCCTGCACGCTTTAATCCCTCCAAAAAGATCACCCCCGTTGTATATCCTTGGATGTAAAGACTTGGTAACTTCGGTGAAGAACCATATTTCTTGGCAATTTCTCTCACTTCTCTTCCACCGGGACAGTCCTCATGCCATGAACCGAAGATCGACCCTGAGTAAAAATTTCTCCCCGCGTTACCAACAGCCTTAATGACTGAATCATCAGCACACCATGTTGGAGTAAGATAAGTTGGGAAATAATTAAATTTTTCTGCAGTTTTAATGAAGTTTATAGCAGCGTTACCGAGTGAAAATATAATGACATATTCAGCCCCAGCCTTTTTCATTGCTAATACTTGTGAAGATGAATCTACAGTTCCAATAGGTAATTCGACTTCTCCAACCGCATCCACTCCATATGCCTTGAGCCGTTGTGCGCTAGCTCTTAAACCTTCTTTCCCCCACTCAAGAGGCCAATAAACAATTCCCATTTTGGGGGTTTTCACCTTTAACTCATTGATAATGTAGTCTATAACTACTTCAATCTGACTCGAATATTTGGAACCATATATAAAAAAGTACCTTTTATAGGGTATGTACATAGGTTCTAACACGCCAGAAGCAATCGAAGGAACTTTTTCTTTTTCGATTTTGGCCATCAACGCCATTGCTTGAGCGGACCCTCCTAAATGGAGGAGTCCAAGAACATTTTCTTTGAAAACTAATTTCTCAAAGGCAGCGATAGCCAAAGGAATTTTGTACTGGTCATCTTCATGGATAAGAACAATCTTCCTGCCATGGATGCCCCCTTTTTCATTGTAATACTTGAATAAATCAACATATCCGTTAAGTAGATATCGTCCGAAGTCGGCCACAGGCCCAGTCGTATCAGCAATTAACCCTACTTTTACGGTATCCGGCGTTATTCCCCTTAATTCTTGGGCACTTGCAGGCAGGGTTAAAAGTAAACCTAAACCTATTAAAAAACAAATCTTTAAGCATCTTTTTTCCATTTTTTTCCCCTCCTTTGTATATTTACATAATTTTTTTCACTCTTTAATTCCCAATAGGTCTTTTTTCCCCTCCTTTCATACGATTTATTCGAACAAATTATTCGTGATAAGTTTACCCCCGTGAAATTTGAAAATTATAGCGAACTCCAGTTATTTATGATAAAGAGGAGTAAGTAAAAAAATAAATTCCTCCTTCTCTTTTTTTCTTCTCTCCTTCTATTATTAGGAAGGTATCTCCATATTTTCAAAGCTATCAATAGGTGAATGGCCAACTTTTAAAACCAGTTTTTATCCTTTGCCATATGGCAAATAATCCTCCTGATTCAAAGATGAGAAAGAGAATGATCAATACCCCATAGCTAATGATTTTAAACTGTTGCATAAAGGCAAGACCCCCCAAATGGAGGCTTTTGTGCAGGAATCCAAAGAGGATCCCCAACCATTCTGGAACCAAGCCAATAAACATCGCACCCAAAATTGAACCAGCAATAGTGCCTAAACCTCCTACAATAATCATCGCAAGGTATTCAATTGAAAGGGAAAGGGTAAAGTATTCAGGGTTCACGTGGGTGGTATAATAAGCAAATAAGCTTCCTGAAATTCCTGCATAGAACGAACTGATTCCGAAAGCCATCACTTTATAGCGTGTGAGATTAACCCCAACAACTTCGGCAGCGATATCTCTATCACGAATGGCAATAAAAGCGCGGCCGATTTTCATTCGCATCATATTTTTTGCCGCAAATCCAAGTAGGAAAACAACTATTATTATGAAAAAATAAAATTGTTTGCCTGAATCTACTTTAAAACCTAAAAATGTTATTGACGGGGCGGCCATTCCAAAAGCGCCATGGGTTAAGCTTTCCCAATGGAAGAGAACATATTGTATAATAATGCCAAAGGACATGGTTGCCATTGCTAAATAGAGTCCTCGTAATCTCAGGCACGGAATCCCCACAAGAAGCCCAATAAATGTTGCAATAATACCTGATAGTGGCACGATAACGTAAAAAGGTAAAAAGGTTTCTCCTAAAATTGTGGTCGAATATGCACCAATAGCAATGAAGGCCGCATGCCCCACAGAAATTTGCCCAGTATATCCTGTTAGGATATTAAGCCCTATGGCCCCAATAGCATATATTCCTACCAAATTTATTGTATAGAGCGTATACCTTTCGACAATGAAGGGGAAGATAAGAATACTCATTATGAAGATAATCCACCAGAACTTGATCCAGATTGTCCGGAAGAGACTGAGGTCTTCTTGATAGGTTTCGACAAAGCTCTTACTCCTGATCCGCATTGAAATACCTCACACTCTCTCAATTTCTTCTGTACCAAAGAGCCCATAGGGGCGTACAATTAAAATGATGAACAAAAGAATGTATGTTGAAATCTCTTTCACTCCACTTAAATAGAAATCCAAATAACCTCCTACAAAGGTCTCAAAAACACCAATGATGAGACCTCCTATCATGGCTCCGACAATACTATCCATCCCTCCTAAAACGATAGCTGGAAAGACTTTAATAGCAACAAAGCTCAGGTTTAGGTTCACGACAAGAACATTTGCTAATAAAATACCCGCAATCCCCGCTAGTGTTGCTGCGATAGCCCATGATAAAGAATAAACCTTTTTCACGTTAATTCCCATTAGGAAAGCAATAACTTGTCTATCGGCAGCAGCTCGCATGGCGATACCACCTTTTGAATATTTGAAAAAAAGAAAGAATATAACCATAACGGCGCAAGAAATGATAAGTGTCCATAGGTGGGCATGGGAAATTATAATATTACTGAAGACTATGGGATCCTTTGGAAAAGGGGAAGGGAACATTACGTCACCAAAACCAAACAATATCCCAGTCAAAGGCCTCAAAATGATACTCAACCCTAATGTAATCATCACAATCGCAAAGACAGGTTCACCAATCATTGGTCGAAAGATAAAACGTTCAAACAAAATTCCAATGGTCACGCAGAATGCTATAGTAAAAAACAGTGCTACAAAAAAATTCAAATGAAAGTTTTCAATCAATGTCAGACAAAAATATGCAGCAACCATTAAAATTTCCCCATGTGCAAAGTTCAAGATCTTGGTCGCTTTGTAAATGACAACAAATCCCATACCAATTACAGCGTAGATACTTCCGACCGAAATTCCACTCACCAACAATTGCAATAAAAAGTTGAGTTCACCTGACATCGTCCCACCTGTCCAAGGATAGATAATTCTCTATCATTTGTAGAGGGCATCTATTGATTCTTTGTACTTCTTTTCGATAATTTCTCTTCTCACCTTCATAGTGGCTGTCAATTCATCATCATCTCGGTCCAATTCCTTTTCCAAAAGGGCAAATTTCTTTATCCCTTCGATCCTTGATAATCCCTTGTTGGCTTTTACGACCTCTTCTTGGATGAGTTTATATACCTCCGGATTCTTGGAAAGGTTCTTGAAATTGGTAAATGCAATGTTTTTTCTCTGTGCCCAGTCTGCCACGTTGTCAAAATCGACTTGAATCAGGGCTGCCAAATAAGGACGCCGGTCTCCTATGATAATAGCCTCCTTAATATAGGGACTAAACTTCAATTGATTTTCAATTTCGGAAGGAGCTATATTTTTCCCTGATGACGTTATTAATATCTCTTTTTTCCTGTCTGTAATTTTAAGATTTCCGTTTTCGTCAAACTCTCCTATATCCCCTGTATATAACCATCCATCTCTCTTCGCTCGTTTAGTTGCCTCTTCATCGTGGAAATACCCTACAAAGGTGGAAGGACCTTTAATTAAAATTTCACCATCATCGGCGATTTTATATTCCCACTCTGGTAGAGGTTTTCCCACAGTCCCGACAACAATATCATTTCCTGTTGGTACCGAAAAAACTCCTGTGCATTCAGTCAAGCCGTAAGCCTCTTTGACCATTAATCCAATGCCATGGAAAAATTTCATGATATCTTTAGAAAGGGGAGCTGCCCCGGAGACACATTCCCTGATTTGCAAAAGACCAAGCCGATTTCGAAGAGGTCTGAAGACAAAGAGATAAGCGATAAAATTGGCAAGGTTTGAGAAAATACTTACGTGCTGTTTGGATAGCTTTCTCTCTGCAACCTTCTGACCGATAGGCAGAAATTTATGGTAAGCCCATTTCTTGATACGATGAGCATCTTGCATTTTTATCGTGATCGAAGAATAAATCTTTTCTAATATACGTGGGACAGTAAGAATAATTGTGGGAGAAATTTCGGCTAAATCTGCTTGTAATGTATCGATGCTTTCAGCAAAATTAATAGTGCAGCCACTTCTCATCGGGATAAATAGAGAAAAAATCCTTTCTGCCACATGACAAAGCGGGAGAACAGAAACGAGAGAATCTGTTTGACGGATTGGAAGGACTTTAAAAAAATTATCCAGCATTGCGGTGATATTTCTGTGGGATAGCATAGCCCCTTTAGGGAGTCCAGTTGTTCCTGAAGTATATACTACAATCGCAATATCTTCTTCTTTGGTCTCCTTAATCATTTTTGGAAAAAGGAGAGGATTTTCGTTATTTAGCTTTTTCCCAATTTCTTCCACTTCACGAAAGCTAATGATAATTGGATCCTGATATTTTCTTAACCCTTTCATATCAATAACAATCATTTTTTGAAGTAGGGGGAGTTGGTCTTTAATCATTAAGATCTTATCGGCTTGTTCTTGATCCTTCACGACCACAAATTTAGATTGTGAATTATCCAAGATATATTTTACCTGGATATGGCTATTTGTAGGATATACACCAACACCTATCCCACCCACAGATTGACTCGCCAGATCGGCATAAAGCCATTCGGGGCAATTGTCACCTAAAATCGAAATCTTATCCCCTTTTTCTAGTCCCATACTCTTGAGTCCGAGGCAAAAGTTTCTAACATGGTCATAATATTCATTCCATGATATTCTTCGCCAAAGCCCTTTTTTTTTCTCTCTTAAAGCAACGGTATCCCCAAGCTTTTCGACCTTATCCAAAAATAAAATTGGTATTGTTAATTCTTTCATCTTATTTATAAAAAAAATTAATCTTCCCCTAGATATGCAGTTATTACTTTAGGATCACTTTGAATTTCTTTTGGGGTTCCCTCAGCGATTTTCATCCCAAAATTGATCACACAGATTCTATCTGCGATGTCCATGACGACTTCCATGTTATGTTCGATCATCATGATACTGATACCCATTTCCTCTTTGATATCCAGGATAAAACGAGCCATGTCCTCGGTCTCTTCCGTATTCATGCCCGAGCAGGGTTCATCCAATAAGAGAATTTTGGGATCCATTGAGAGAGCCCTTCCCAACTCCACTCTTTTCTGGATACCATAAGAAAGCATTCCTACAATCTTTTTCCGATAAGCCTCAATTTCTAAGAATTCAATGATTTCTTCAACTCGATCTCTATTCGTTATTTCTTCTCCTAAACATTTTCCTAGAAAAAAGGAGCCCGATAATATACCCGATTGAAGAAATTGGTGTCTCCCTAACATGAGGTTATCAATTACATTCATTTTTTTAAATAACTCAATATTTTGGAACGTACGGGCAACTCCCATTTTTGCAATTTTATATGGCCCAATCCCAATAATATTCTTACTGTCCAAAAATATGTCCCCCGACGAGGGCTTATATATTCCATTTATTATATTTAAAATCGTGGTCTTCCCCGCACCATTAGGACCGATTAAACCGAACAATTGGTTCCCTCCAACTCTGAAACTAACTCCATTCAGTGCTTTGATTCCGCCGAAATTGATAGAAAGATCCTTTATTTCAAGTGTAGGCATCCACATTCCTTTAGCTGGTTAGGATTAGGAGAGCCATCGTTTTCTCCTTTTGTAATGTTTGATATTCGCGAAATTCTTCTTTTTCTTGTCATCCGTCAAACCAAGATAGAACTCTTTTACATCTCTATCTTCCTTTAACACATTGCTGTCTCCATCCATGACGATCCTTCCATTTTCAAGAAAATAGGCATAACTGGCGATACTGAGAGCAATCTTTGCATTCTGTTCCACTAAAAGAATGGATGCTTTCTCCTCTTCATTGATGGCTTTTAAAATTCCAAAAATCTCCTTAACGACCAATGGGGCCAAACCAAGAGAGGGTTCATCGAGCATCATCAACCTAGGTTTCGACATTAAGGATCTTCCAATGGAGAGCATTTGCTGTTCCCCCCCGCTGAGATATCCAGCCAATTGGGAATGACGCTCTACGAGAATGGGGAAATAGTCGTACACTTTTCGTAGATTTTCTTGAATTTCCTTTGTATCGGTCCGGGTATAGGAACCAACTTTAATATTTTCTCCAACCGTCAGTTCAGGGAAAATGCCTCTCCCTTCCGGGATGACGGAGATGCCTCTCTTCACGATGTCTTCTGGGCTTTTCTGGTCGATCTGTTCCCCATCGAATTCGATTGTCCCGCCCTTCAGTTCCCCATCCTCAAGGGAGAGGATTCCCGCTATGGTTTTAATGGTTGTCGATTTTCCAGCTCCATTAGCTCCAAGGAGAGCAATAACACTCATTTCAGGAACTTCTAACGAAATTCCTCTTAGCACGAGGATGATATCATTATAAACAACTTCAATATTGTTAACCTTCAACATAGTCTAAGATCTCTTAATCGCTGTTGGCTTAAAATGCTTGATATCCAGGATGCTGCCGATCCGTTCCTCTTTGAATACGGCTTCTACTCTCAAACCTATTTTTAAGTCCTCAGGTTCAACTTCACCTAAAAGGTGAACGAGCCCATTATCAGCTCCGTCCAGTTGAATCACTCCAAAAATGAAAGGAGGTTTGTCAGGATAGAATGGCTGAGCAATATTTATTATTGAGTAAGTTTTTACAGTACCAGTTTTCCCCACCTCAAGAAAGTCTTTAAGATGAGCGAAACATTTTATACAAGTCGATCTGGGCGGTACCCAGACCAAATTGCAATTGGGACACCTGATCCCTAAAATTTTTTTGTTGTCTCTAATTTCGGTTAGAAATTTGCTTCTTGTACGCCCAGCAGTATAAGAAAAAATGCTGTCGAAATTTCGCTCAGATACGAGTATTTCTTCGTCTTCTTTGGGGATATTCATTCTTTTTCCTCCAAAATTCTCCAAAATTTTATATCACTCATTAATCCTTGGCGCTCTTCTTTCGGTTTCCATATGGCCCTGACTCGAATTCCAGGGTAGAGTTTTGACGGATCTGTCTCCTCTAATATGTGAGCCAGAACCGTCCATTCGTTGCCACCATCAGGACGGATAAAACCAATGGGATTGAAAGTCTGCCCTCTTGGATGCCACCCAGTGGAAGGGTCAACCTCTCGACTCCCAGTAACTTTATAAAAATTAATTAATGTCCCCTGATTGCCCAGCTGTACCCAATTCTCTTTTTTGTCTTCAATCCTTACCTTACACATGCCACAAACAATTTCAGGTGGGAATAAGACACGCCTGCATGAAGGGCATTTCACTGCCCAGAGTTCTTCTTTATCTCTCATTTTTAAAAACATTCTATTAAGGAAAAGCCCAGCTGGTTCTCTCCAAGTTAAAGTTATTCTATGAGGCACTCTTAATAGATCTCCCTGATTGTCACCCGTTTTCACTTCAGGCTCCTTCCTTATAAGGTTTTAGATAAAAGGGCCGCTGAGCAGAATTGATCAGCCCCTTGAGCGAAGGTTAAGGCCAGCTTGACATCCTTGGGAGTCTGGCGCTCCCCACCTTCTCCTCGAATCTGTATGACTGCTTCAGCAGCCCTGTGCAGGCCAGTTGCGCCAATCGCATTTGTGGATACCACACCTCCGGATAGATCAAAAGGAATATCACCCTTAGGCCAAGTTGCCTCTCCTTCTATAAGTTTCCAAGCTTCCCCAGGTTCGCACAACTTAAGCGCCTCATAATAATCGACCTCATGCCACGTCGATGGGGAGTAAGATTCAATGAGATCCAGTTCCTTCCGTGGATTATTAATCCCATTTCTTCTATACAGTGCTATTGCAGCCTGCTCAACACCCCAGCGGAATTGAGGCCCAGTAGGAAAAACAGCGCCGGCATTAAGCCAAGGTTCACCCATTCTCGGTTGCAATCCACTATGAATGCAGTAATAATCCTTCACCCATACTGGCTTATTGCTAAGTCTTTTGGCCTCTTTTTCCGGAGCTACTATTACAGCACAAGAAGAAACCGATGTAGGGCAGATATGCAAAAACCGGAGGGGCCACGCGACGATGTCGGAATTCAATACATCCTTTTCGCTAATTTTTAGCTTCAGATGAGAATATGGATTTCTTAAACCACATTCGGCCTCTTTTACCCTAACCTTAGCTACAAGTTCTTCGGTAGCTGACTTCCTATTCAATACAGATACCGCTGTTCCCCACATGGCGCCAATGGCTCGGCCCGATCCTCCAGCAATATCTAAGAATGAATCTTCAGATCGCATTCCGATACCGCCATAGGCTCCTTCGTCCTGTTTCTCAAAACCTACAGCAAGCACGGTTCTGAATAAATTAGAAGCTGCATGAGCTACAGCGGTAGTAAATATGGTACCCCCTGTATCGCCAGCCGCGTTGACCTTCATTCCGGATTTACCATAGGCGCCAAGTCCTTCGACTAACCACTGATCAGTATAGAAAGTCCCTTCAAAGAACTCCATATTACCTGAAATCACTACATCTATATCCTTAATGGTTAGCCCGGCATCGTCCAAAGCAGCCCTAACGGCTTCGTTTACAAGTTCAACCTCGCATACATCCTCTCTCACTCTTTTACCGGGGGTCTGTCCTACACCAATAACGGCAACTCTTTCGGCCATAACTATTCTCTCCCTTCTAATTCCTTAAGATCAGGACACAATGTGACTGCCCGCAGGCTCCAGTGAACCCATGGGCAAGTGCCATTTTCGCACCGTCTACCTGCCTGGCTCCAGCCTCTCCCCTCAGTTGCATCACTGTTTCTGCGACCCGAACTGCACCTGCTACTCCAATTGGATTTCCAGCTAATATTCCCCCAGAGGGGTTTATTGATAATTTCCCTGGCATCCTTCCTATACCTTCCCCCAAGAACTTTCCTCCCTTCCCTTTCTCACAGAAACCTAATCCTTCGCCCCAAAGTAATTCTTGATAGGAATATTCTTCCGATATCTCGGCCACATTAATCTCACGCAAAGGATTCTGCACTCCTGCCATAGCATATGCCTTTTTGGCTGCTGCAACCAGGGAATCACAATCAGCCAATTCCCTATCACCCAAGTAATGGAGATCGTAACAGTTCCCTATTCCCGTTATCCATATCGGTTTATCAGTTATTTTTTTTGCTTTTTCCTCCGTTGTCAATATTAAAGCACAGGCACCATCGGAGACCGGGGGCTTACTGTCGAGGATACTTATTGGGGAGGCTAACATTTTAGAATGAAGTACGTCATCTACTGAAATATCCAAAGGTTCTTGAGCATATGGATTATTTTTGGCGTTCGCCCTGTTTCTTACAGCAACCATGGCAAAGTGCTCCCTTGTCATTCCGTATTTGTTCATATAACTTTGGGCTTGTAAAGCTGACGCCGATAGGTAGTCTAGTCCAAGGGGCTGGAGATATATATGATCAAAATAACAGTTTTCTATTGCTGGCCTGAAAGCTTCCGACTCTTTATTCCATGTAACAACGAGTATGGTATCATAATGCCCCGAGAGGATATCAATAACAGCATGATAAATAGCAAAAATGCTATCGGCCGACACATTATCGTGTGACATCTGAAACCCTCCCAAGTAATGGTGTACCCAGAAAGAGTTGCATGTTCTACCAACAAAGTGGTCTTCCGCTGAAGTTAGTATCTTGTCGATCCCAAATCCATTTATAACTCGGTCTTGATAAGTAAGTCCTGTTTGTTGCAATACTTTTTCTACAACTTCGTAAGCTAGGTCACCTTGCCAAAGTGGAGATTTATTTGCCTCAAATTTAGTTTGTGCCACAGCTACAATAGCTACACGTTGCGACATTCGCAAATACCTCCTTTCCCTTGCTTAAATTCTGATGACCATAATAATTCCTCGAGATCATTTTATTTCCCTTCAAACTTAGGGGACCTCTTTTCGAGATAGGCCTTAACCCCTTCTTTAGCATCTCCCGTTTGGAGGGCAGTTAGTAGCCCCTCCCTCTCTGCTTCCAATCCTCTCATTAAATCTCCATCGATCCCTTCGTTTACACATTTCTTTATTAATGCCATTGCTATTGGAGGCTGATTTGCTAATTTCTGTGCATATTCCATCGTTCTCTCTTCTAAATCCTTATAGGTAAAAGACTTATGGATCAACCCAATTTTTAATGCCTCTTCTGCTCTTAAGCGAGTCCCCTCAAACAATAATTCCATGGCCCTTCCTCTTCCAACTAATCTGGGGAGCCGCTGAGTTCCTCCACCTGCTGGAATTATTCCTAGATTTATCTCTGGTAGACCAATCTGAGACGAGTCTTTCTCCATAAATCTGAAATCGCAACACATGGCCAGCTCACAACCTCCTCCTAATGCATAACCGTTAATCATAGCAATAACAGGTTTCGGTAATTTCTGAATTTTATTAAACACTTCGGTTAATATAGGATGGATTTTCTGCGTATCCATCCGAAACATCATTTTAATGTCCGCCCCGGTTGAAAAAATCTTCTTGAGACAACTAGTAAGAATAACCACTCTCACTTCTGAATTTGTCTCAACTTCGTCAATAGATTTTTTAAACTCTTCAGCGAATTCTAAATTAAAGGCATTCGCAGGAGGTCGATTCATTTTGATAATAGCAATATGGTTTTCTATCGATAGCTGAAAGTATTTATACATACCCATATCAACCCCTCTAATTGAATTGTCTCAAGATATTACGAGCAATTATCAGTCTTTGGATTTCCGAGGTTCCTTCTCCAACTGTGTTAACCATCACATCTCTCAGATACCTTTCCACCATATTTTCCTTCATATAACCATAACCCCCATGAATCTGAAAAGCATCAATAGCGCACTTAATTGATATCTCTGAGGCAAATAATTTAGCTATGGAAGCTTCCATTTCAACAGATTTGCCTTGGTCCTTAAGCCATGCAGCCCGCATTATTAATAAATGCGCTGCATCAATATCTTTTTTCATATCTGCTATCTTAAACTTAATAGCCTGAAAATTGGAAATGGATTGCCCAAAAGCCTTTCGAGTTTTAGCGTAACGCACCGCAGCTTCAAGGCATGCCATGGCTGTACCCAGGCACATGGCTGCCATTAAAATTCTCCCTTTTTCAAAGGTCTCCATAAGTTGATTAAATCCATTATTTTCCTCTCCCAATCGGTTCTCTAACGGAACTTTACAATCGTCAAAGAAAATTTCGCCAGTAGGTGAACCTAATACTCCCATCTTCTCCATTTCTTTTCCAAAACTAATTCCCGGTGTTCCTCTTTCGAAAACAAAACATGAAAGTCCAGGAGGTTTTGCCGATTCGTCGGTTAAAATAAGAGTGACAAACAAGTTAGCGATAGGAGCATTAGTGATCAATGTTTTTGAGCCATTAACAATATAATAATCACCCTTTTTAACAGCGGTAGTTTTTATTCCGTGTAAATCTGAACCTGCACAAGGCTCTGTCCAACCTCCACCCCCTATAAGTTCCCCTGAAGCAATACCCGGCAAATATTTATTTTTTTGTTCCTCATTTCCATACTGAGATATAGTGTGTCCAACAAAGCAATTATGAGGACCAATAGAAAAAGCCAACGCAGTATGACCTTTGGATATCTCTTCCATAGCAAGCGCAGCCGTTATGTTATCCACTTCTGCTCCTCCGTATTTCTCAGGGATAAACATTCCCAAAAGCCCAAGTTTACCTATTTTTTTCCATATCTCTCTTAAAAACTCCTTTTCTTTCTCGGAATTCTGTACTAGAGGAATTACCTCCTTCTTCATAAAGTTGCGGACCTCGTTGATAAAACTTTTCTGTTCCGGACTCAGATCAAAATCCATTTTTCTTCGCCCCCTACTCTACATTTGATTACTATTCAATAGGACTAAAAAGATGATTACGTATTGTGTAGTCCCAAAATTTCTCTCGCCTCTTTAGGCGTTGCAACTTCCCTACCTAATTCTCTCGCAATTCTAACCACTTTTTCTACCATTTCAGCATTACTTTTAGCTTGAATTCCCTTTTGAATATAAATATTATCCTCAAATCCGACCCTAACATGCCCTCCCATAATTATGCCTATGGTGATCAGCGGAAATTGATTTAAACCTACTGCACACACAGACCAGGTGCAATCTTTAGGAATTTGTCTTACCATGTGGTTCAGGTTATCTACAGTACCAGGGATTCCTCCAAGGGTTCCCATGACACATTGAAAATGCAAAGGTTTCTCCACTGCCCCTATTTCATGCAAGAATAGAACATTATTGATCATCCCAACATCGTAGCATTCAAATTCCGGCTTTATCCTATTTTCTTTCAGTCTGTTAGCTATATATTTCATATCAGTAAAAGTATGAACCATAACGAAATTCAATAGAAATTCATCCTTTGTCTTACTATATATATCTATCACAGGAGATCCAGCATTAAATGAGGCCATGTCAGGTTTACTCTTCGGATTCTTACAAAGTTCAGGTATAATGGAAACCCTTCCCTTCACACTTTCTTCAGGTATTTCTTTATACAGCCAATCCCCATCGACTCTCCTTCCAGAACCACCAGTGCTTACATTTACAATAATATCGCATTGTTCCTTTATCGGGACTATAGCTTGTTCAAAAAAAACTGCCTTGTTGTCAGGCATTCCAGTTTCAGGATTTCTGGCATGGATGTGAACTACCGAGGCACCCGCATTATACGCGTCGATGGTTGCGGTAACCTGTTCCTTGGGCGTCTTGGGAAGGTATGGGTTGGATGATGGAGAACCTCCACCTGTTATCGCTACAGTAATAATGAGTTTATCCATGTCCTCTCCTCTGCAAGCGTTTGCAAAAGCACTACGGAATGAGGCTCAAGTTCTTAATATCTGAAATTACTATCGTGATCTTTCTCTGTTTTTGATTTTAACGATTTCCTTAATATTTTTTTCATCAGGATTATTAGAAAGAACTTATCCCTTGGTGGACAATTAAAGTCCGAGCCGTTCCGCTACAACCTCTCTATGAAAGGTTGTATCTCCCAAAAAGAACTCTGCCTCCTTTGCCCGCATGGAGTAAAGATACATATCGTGGTCTTTGATAACACCGATTCCACCATGAACTTGATGTCCGTTAGCACAAATTCTTTGGTAGGCTTGATTGACCCAAGCTTTAGCGACAGACACTTCTAAGGTATTTGGAAGTCCCTGGCTCAGCTTCCAGGCGGCTTCATAGGTAACGAATTTCGCCCCATCAAGATCAACAAGCATATTCGAGCATCTATGCTGAATGGCCTGAAAACTTCCAATAGGGCGATTAAATTGGATTCTTTTTTTCGCATAATCAACTGTCATTTCTAAAACCTTTTCGGCCCCCCCTACCATTAATGCGCATTGGGCAACGGTCGCTAGTTCCAAAACTTTTTTTAGGACCGCCCCTCCCTCATTAAATTGTCCTAACATACTTTCATTAGCTACCTTGGTCCGGTTGAAAACAACCTCGCATAACTTAGAAGAGGCAGTGGTGTTCAAAACGTTACAGCTCACATCGGATCTTTTCGTCTCAATTAGAAACAAGGTGATCCCGTCGTTATCTTTTTCCTTGCCTTGGGTCAGCGTTGGAACCACAAGGTAATCGGCAATATGTGCAGAAGGGATAAATACTTTGATTCCGTTAATGAGATAGCTATTTCCTTCTCGAGTTGCTCCAATTTTAATACCTGAAACACTATAAATCGGGTCAGGTTCGGTCAAAGCCATTGTAAGGATCAATTCACCATTAGCTATTTTAGGTAAAAGGGTTTGTTTTTGTTCCTCAGATCCTCCATAAAGAATAGACATTCCTCCAAGTATTACAGTTGACAAAAAGGGGACAGGAACCAGATAACGTCCAATCTCTTCTAGTAATACAATCAAATCGAAAAAACTTGCTCCAGATCCCCCATATTTATTGGGGAAAAATAATCCCAACCAACCCAGTTCAGCCAGTTTATGCCATAGTTCCGGAGAATAACCCTTCTCATCATTCTCCATCTCTCGAATTAGATCGGCGCCACATTCTTTTTCCAGAAGGTCTCTAACTGCACTTCTTATAACTCTTTGTCTTTGAGTGAAAGAAAAATCCATTTTTATTCTAACCGTAGAAATGGGGAAAAATCGTTATAGCAAATATATCTCATCGTGGGAGTCTTAAGCCTCTTAAAGCAATAATATTCCTCATCACTTCTGAGGTTCCACCACCAATGGTCATGAAAAATGACCCTCGGAAACGACGTTCTACCATTCCCTCAAGCACTGAATATTTACTGCCTTTCCGTAGCTGCCCATAAGGTCCTAAAATCTCTAAACCAGCCTGGGCTATCCGTTGGTGAAGCTCAGTGACAAATAACTTTAATATGGATGCCTCATAATTGGGGATTGTTCCTTTATCCTGTAACCAAACCACTCGACGGATCAAATTTCGACCTACATTAATTTCGATGGCTATATCAGCCAGTTTTTGTCGTACCAAAGGATCTTTGGATAAAGGTGCTCCATTTTTCATCGTATTTTTAGCATAAGTAATTAGCGCCTCGAAGATGTGCTCCAGATTACCGATAGTTATGATTCGTTCTAGGTCAAGAGCCGAAACCATATAATACCAACCATGATTTTTTTCTCCTACCATGTATCTCTTGGGAACTCGCACTTCGTTATAAAAAACCTCATTCGTTCTAATATCTGTAATTTCCCATAACGGGTTGATTGTAATGCCCGGAGTTTTTAAATCCACTATAAACATAGACATACCTTTGTTTATCGGGGCATCAACATCGGTTTTAGCCGCAAGCCAATGGTACTGGGCATAATGACAGGCTGTATTGAAGGTTTTTTGCCCAGTTATTATAAAATCATCCCCATCTTCGACAGCACGAATAGCGATCCGTGAAAGGTCAGAGCCCGCATCCGGTTCACTATAACCAAGGGCAAATTCGATCTCTCCTGCTGCTATTCTTGGAAGAAATTCCCTTTTCAGGTCATCGCTTCCATAACGCAGTATGATGGGTCCTGCCATATCAATGCCGAATGATCCTACACCATGGATCACAACTAATGCATTTCGATAATCCAATTCCTCAAGAACGATATAGCGATAAATATGAGAGAGCCCAAGGCCACCATATTCTAATGGAAATGATGGAGCCAACCATCTTTTGGTCCCCAATTTACGCATGAGTTCCCAAGAATGGGGGCCATACCCCCTTCCTGATTCAGACTCTTCTAGCACCCCTTCCGTCACTTCTTTATCCAAAAACTCACTGATGTCCTGTTTAAAATTTTTTTGTTCCTCAGTAAATTCAAAATTCATTAATTCTCACTCCTACCTGCTTGCAACTGTGATGATAATCCCTAGTTTTAAGAGGAATTCCAAGACTCTCTTATAAATTCCTTCCGTATAAGTAACTTGCCAATAACATTAATGTCTTGGAGGAATTACTACCGCCCATCCTTCACAGACTAAGTCACCGTTTTGATTTAGCCATGTCAGTTTTAGTTTGACTCTTTTTTTCTCTTCTATTTTCTCTACTACCTCAGCTGTGGCGGTTATAGTATCCCCAATAAATGTGGGGCGCACATATCGTGTGTAATGGTCAACGACCACTGTGCCAGGGCCTGGTAGTTTCATCCCAACCACTGGTGCGCATAAACTCTCGGGGACAAAGCCATGAGCAATACGGGTCTTGAAATTAGTAATCTTGGCATAAGCCTCATTGACGTGGGCTGGATTAAAATCCCCCGAAATGGCTGCAAAGAGATAAATATCCGTCTCGCTGATAGTCTTGGAAAACGAAGCTTTTTGTCCTATTTCAAGCTGATCATAATTTTTTCCTAATTCATATTCCACTCTATCCCCCAATCCTTTTAATGCAAAATCGATCATAAATTAAAAGACTCATTACTTTTTTTAATAATGATTCAAAGAAATTATCTCAATATTCAAAAGTTTTAAGTGCAAAAAAAGAACCATGTAAGCCATAATAAAAAACTTAACAATAACGAATAGTTAAACATGAAGTATTATAAAATGGAATTTAAAGCACGAAATATCGTCTTTTGAGATTGATATTTCGAACATTTGTATTGAATTTATTTTCTTTATGGTGTATACAAGGTTGGCAGGAGAAAATATTCTAATTCAGGGAGGGACATTTAATGAGAAAATCGAATTTTTTAGATAATGTTCCTTATGAACATAATAACCTGTTATCTTTATGTGCATTATTTGAGGGAATTTTTTCGATTGATTGGCTTGAAGAATTGACTGGAAATAGAGCCAGCTACATTCTTTCTGCTTTAGAAAAAGGTGTTCAGGAAGGATTTCTAATCCGTGACGGAATAGGAATTTTTCGTTTTGCAGATTCAACAAAAAGAGAAGATCGGCGAGGTCGTTTAGATCCAGATGAAAAAGAACGATTACATAGACAAATCGCAGAGTACCTCCTAAAGGAACTTCCTGATGATGAGCATAAAGTTGAAGAATTGGCGTATCACCTTCTTCATATATCAAATGATATGGAAAAATGTCGTTGGCTGGATAAAGCAGGTGATGCAAATCTGAAAGAATTTCAAATTGAAAAAGCTTTGCAATGTTACACCAAGATTCTTGACGATCTTTCAGAATTAAACGGGGAAGAGGCAGATTTACTTTTTACAGAGGTAGCCGTTAAGTACTCTAAAATTTCAACGGCTCGTCACGACACAACAAATGTAATCTCCACATTAGAAGAGGCTTTATTGCGGGCAAAGAAATGGGATAACAAAATAAATCAAGCCCTTCTAGAAATGCATTTGGCCAAGAATGAATGGCTTCGTTCTCAATACCACAGTGCCTTGAAATACTTTGAACATGGATGGTCCCTTGGCAAGGAGCTAAATGACTGTAAGCTAATGCGCTCAGCTACCACTTTCAGCACTTTTTTTCTCTACTGGCAAGGTCGTTTTCGAGAAGCTATTCAAAGCTATGAAAGGACTGTACCAGATGTGGAAAAATTTCCTCCGGGAGGATTTTCTCTTCATGCTGCTTTGACAGTAGCTATTTGTTATGCCCATACTGGACATATTACCCAAGGGCTTGGAATGCTTGATACCATTGGAGCTCGTTGTCAGGAAAGAGGGGATCAATATACGGCAGCCTATGTAGACTCGGCCATAGGTAGTATTTTGCTCGACATTAATCAGATAGAGGAGGCTATTCAATACCTGGAATGCTCAGATGAAAAGGCTATCAAAGGCAATAATAACTGGGTAAATATCATGACCAAATTGATATTTGCGTTTGCTTATTTTTTAAAAGGAGATAATAAGAAATCTACGGATTACCTTTACGAGTATCTTCAGCATAGCATAAAGGTCCATATGACTGTAAAGGTTTTACCTTATTTAATGGATCTCTGTTGGGCTATGGAACAAGGGAACCTCGATAATATCTTGGACCTTACTCTTACTGAAGAAGTGAATCGAATGATAATGGGTGATAATATTTTCATAAAGGGGGTTGCTTATAGATACCAAGGCCTTCTTCAAAGGCGAGGGCGTCTGCCCAGTACCATGATCATTCAATCATTAAAAAATTCCATAAAATACTTAGAAGAATCGGGGCATCAAATCGAACTGGCCAAGTCACAACTGGAACTCATACATGAATATTTTTCTCAAGGAGATGACGAAAAGGCCAAAGAAGGCATTATGCAAGCTTCCAAAATCCTAACCTCATTGGGGAGATATGGTGAAGGGCTGATTCCAGATGAACTTAAATCTCTTATTGATAAACCACCCCGTGGAGAGGCCCTGCTCAAAGAGATCTTAAAGTTGGGGCAAGAAGTGGTGACCATTCGTGATAATAAGGAATTGGTTCAGTACATCATTTCTACCGTAAATCGGATCACAGGAGCAGAAAGAGGAGTGATATTCCTCATGGAGGGAAAGACTCCTCTTTGTGCTTTAAAACTCAGAGGATCCAAAAACATAACTTCCGAACAAATTGCAAGCCCCAGCTTTACTTCTTCCATGAAAATGATTGAAGAAGTTGCTCTCACGGGCAAAGGTTGTATCAAAGGAATGAGTTCATTAAAAGATCTCGACTTTAATTCTAGCGAGATCATACGCTCTCGCATTTGTGTCCCTATGGTTCTAAGAGAAAAAGTGGTGGGTGTTTTATACCATGACAACCGACTTCTTAGTAGTGCTTTTAAAGAATCCGACTTAGAACTTCTCGCATATTTTGCGGCTCTGGCGGCTTTTGCTTTGGACAATGCAGGTGCATATGAAGAAATTCAACGGCTAAATCAAAGGCTCGGAGAGGAGAAGCTATATCACGAAGAACAGCATCTTCAAAACTTGTATTTCGATAACATCATCGGTGAGAGCCCTGCCATGAAGTTAGTCCTTGCTCAAGTGGATCAGGTGACTAACACTGAAACTACGGTACTCATTTTAGGCGAAACTGGGGTGGGGAAAGACCTGTTTGCAAGGGAAATCCATCGCCGTAGTTCACGGCATGAGAAGCCCTTCATCCAAGTCAACTGCAGTGTGCTGCCGGAAAGTATCATACAAAGCGAGTTATTCGGTCATGAAAAAGGGTCTTTTACTGGTGCAATCCAACGACGGATCGGAAGATTTGAATTGGCAGATGGTGGAACCCTATTTCTTGACGAAATCGGTGACCTTCCTTTGGAAATCCAGGTGCGTTTACTACACGTTTTGCAAAGTAAAACATTTGAACGGGTAGGAGGGGCTGAGACGATACATTCTGATTTCAGGCTTGTGGCAGCCACCAACCGCAATCTAGAACAGGAGGTGAGGGAGAATAGGTTCCGGGTTGATTTATTCTATCGACTTAACGTATTTCCTATATATGTGCCCCCACTTAGAGACAGACGGGAGGATATTCCATTACTTGCTCACTATTTTCTAAAAATTTATGGCAACAAGAGAGGAAAGGGCTTTTACAAGATCCCTGAGTCGGAGATGGAAAAGTTAATACAGTACGAGTGGCCGGGGAATGTTCGCGAGCTGGAAAACATTATCGAGAGAGGAACCATCTTGAGTTCTGGGCCTCATTTTCGGGTACCTGAATTCGGCGTCAGCCGCTCCGAATTTATCCAGCCTAAGCCTATCTTATCCCTAAAAGAAAACGAGCGGCAACAGATCCTATGGGCGATTGAGAAGACGGGTTGGAAGGTACGAGGTCCAGAGGGCGTGGCAGAACTCCTAGAGATTCATCCTTCGACGTTAGTATCTCGAATGAAAAAATTGGGCATCCAGCGTCCTAAAGGTATCCCGAAGAAGAGGAAGGTTCTGATTTCTGTTCCTTCAGGTATCGGGTATGTCTATAAATAGTCATACAAAAATTTTCAATTAATTTTCCTTACCGTTGCAAAAAACTTCCCTAAAAAGCGGATAGGTGGGCTGGAAAAGCCTTAAAGCGGAAACCTCTGTTAGGTTGATCGGCTAATGTGAACCAATACGTTTTGAAGTCCTCCTTTGGTGAATTCGAGCGCTAACCGGAACATGTAAAAAAGACCGCATTTTAAGGCTTTGAAAGCCTACCTGTCTGTGAAATTTATTCAACTGGCAGGTTTTTTCAAATGAATAATCAATATTTTCCTAAAAGCTCCTTGGCAATGATCATCTTTTCGATTTCTTTTGTCCCTTCCACAATCTCAACAATCTTTGCATCTCGATACATCCTCTCGATTCCAGACTCACCGAGGTACCCGTAACCTCCGTGAATCTGAA
>Ga0315281_10003765_pt1 | contig 22168 bp, 18 predicted proteins | sample YL17G07_0_MG_FD_204540 | JGI IMG/M metagenome (GOLD analysis project Ga0315281, IMG submission 204540) | Sediment microbial communities from Yellowstone Lake, YNP, Wyoming, USA - YL17G07_0 | ecosystem: Environmental > Aquatic > Freshwater > Lake > Sediment | place: USA: Wyoming | collected... | reverse complement strand
TCTCCCTCCGCTTCGGGGGCTTGAGCGGCGCCTAGGCCGCCCTCAAGCCCCCGTAGCGGAGGGGGGCCCCGTCGGCTTTTTCGACGGGGGGAACCGACGGGACTGGTTCCCCGGGGCCCGGGGGCTGCGGCGGGCTAAGCGCCGCCCGAACGGGGATGTCATTTTAATTAATGCGTTGATATTAGATTAAAAAAATGGGGAAATAGGTATTGTGTCCCCAGTTTACTCCAAAAATTTTTGCCTCTTCCAATATTTTTGTTCAAATTTTGTCTATAATATCGAATAATCTCGGTCCGAGGAGGAGCGGGCATGAAACGTCGCATTCTTATTGACACCCTCGGCAAAGGCGCGGCCGCCGCTTTCCTCGCCCGCAACGATTTCTGGCGAATCGCCCCGGCTGCCCAAAGATGGACACGAACCGCGACGGATTGGTTACGATCGACGAAGTGCGAAAATTCCTCGAGACAATCCGCGGTCTCTAGGCCCGGCCCCCGGCGCCGCAGCTCTGGTCGGCCCTGGCCAGCTTACTGATGTCGAATCCTTTCAAGGCGACCCGGTCGACGATGTTCTGATAGAGGACCGGATCCATCTGAGGAGTCCGGGACAAAATCCACAAATATTTCCGGTCCGGCGCCCCGACGACCGCGTAGCCGTAATCCTCGGCCAGGTCGATAATCCAATAATCGCCCCGGAACGGCCAGAAGAATTGGACCCGCAGTTTTGCGTTGTTACTGCCCTTGACGACGAACGCCTTGCCCTTAGCCTGGCTTACTTTCCCATCCGGACTATCTTTGCGGCAGGTGTTGATGACGCGGACGTAGCCTTTGTCGGTCATCTCGTATTCCGCGGTCGTGCAGTGGCAGCCTTTCTCAAAGCGCTGAGGAAAGGCGGCGATCTCGTACCACTGGCCCATGTATTTCTGGAGGTCCACATAGGGCACGGTTTCCAGCGGTTTGTCCTTCTCGGCCGTTAACCCGGCCATCCCAAAAAATCCTAATATCGCTGACAGATAAATTATGATCTTCATGGACCCATTATCGCTAAAATAAGCGCACCGGTCAATCTGCCTAAATCCTGACCATATATCTCTTTCGGGGACAGGATTCGCTGTCCCTGGCGGTTTTCAACGGTATCGTCCTTTGGGGCGCTATCGACCAGACAGGGACAAGGTATCGTGTCCCCCTTGCATTTGAAAGTGATATACGGTCAGGATCCCCTCTCCTTGACTTTACCGGCATCCCCGGATATAACTCTCCAAAGGCATGATCCGGTGAATGAAGAAGCGGGCAAGAGGCCGATTAAGATCCTGTTCGTCTGCCTGGCCAACCTCTGCCGGAGTCCGATAGCCAAAGTCATCGCCAAGACCTTCTACGGCGGGATAATCGAGGCCGAGAGCGCCGGCATCGCCCCGGCCAAAAAGCCGGTTTTTCCCGAAACCGTTTTTATCCTTAAAAAATTCTATGGCGTGGACATTTCGGGCCACAAATCCAGGCACGTCCTTGAATTTCCCGCGGCGGACTTCGATTACATCATCGCTATGGATTCGTCCATTTTCATCCGGCTATCCGAAATCAAGGCTATTCCCAAGGACAAGCTCTACAGCTGGGACGTCAAGGACCCCTCCGGCCTGGGGATCGAGGCCTACGAGTGGACGGCCCTCCAGATCGAAGATAACCTGGATAGATTTTTTCGAAAGCATAGAATTCGAACCAAAAATAAGAAAATTTAGGGACACGTCCCGCGGGGACATGGGCCTTGGGGCGTGCCCCCAAGATATGCGCTTCCTGTCCCCAAATTTAAAAGGAGTTCATCATGACCCTCGATCTCGGGAAGATCCGGCACCAATTTCCTCCTCTGCATGGGGGGGCGATTTTTCTCGACAATCCCGGCGGCACGCAGGCCGTCAAGAACTGCTTGGACCATATCCTGGAATATCTGATCGAATCCAACGCCAATCATGGGTGCGCCTTCAAGACGAGCCGCGCCTCGGACGAGATCATTCTCAAAACGAGGCAAGCGATGGCCGAATTCATCAACGCCGACCGGCCGGAAGAGATCATCTTTGGCCAGAACATGACCAGCTTGACATTTCAGTTGAGCCGGTCGCTCGGCCGCAGGTTTCAGTCCGGAGACGAGATCGTCGTCACCCGGCTTGACCATGACGCCAACATCGCCCCCTGGCTTCTCATCGCCCAGGATCGGGGGCTGAACATCCGCTGGGTGGATTTTCGTCCCGAGGACGGCACCCTCGACATGGGAACCTTGAAGGCCGCGCTCGAAGGGCGCCCCAAACTTGTCGCTGTCGGCTATGCTTCAAACGCGCTGGGCTCGATCAACCCCGTCGCCGAGATCACCAGGCGGGCCCACGAGAGAGGAGCCCTTGTTTTCATCGACGCCGTTCATTTCGCCCCGCACGGGCCGATCGACGTCCAGGAGCTCAATTGCGATTTTCTCACCTGCTCGGCCTACAAATTCTTCGGCCCCCATCTCGGGATCCTTTACGGCCGCTCCGGATTGCTCGAGGAACTTTTCGCTTACAAAGTCCGTCCCGCTTCCGACAGACTTCCGGTGAAATTCGAGACAGGAACGCAAAACCACGAAGCGATCGCCGGGCTCTTGGGAACGCTCGAATACCTCGAATGGGTCGGGATCCATTTCGGAAAAGAGCATGCGGCGGAATACGATAAGAAGTTCCGCGGACGAGCCCTGCATCTGAAACAGGCTATGGCCGCGATCCGGGCTTACGAACGCGACCTCAGCCGGGAAATGCATAAAATCCTGGCCGAAACCGCGGGCATTTCCATCTATGGCCTGACGGATGAAAACCGATTCGCGGAACGCGTGCCGACGTTCTCCTTCAGATTGAAGAACCTCACGCCGCGCCAGACCGCCGAGAAATTGGACGCCGAGGGCATCTACGCCTGGGACGGCAACTATTACGCCCTGGAAGCGTGCCGGCGCCTGGGCCTCGAAGAATCCGGCGGCATGGTCCGCGCCGGCGCCGTTCATTACAATACGATCGAAGAGATCGACCGGTTCGGGAAGGCCCTCCACAAGATCGCCCACAGCTAGACGTTTCTCTCGTAACAAAGTCTATGTCCGCGGTAAGCAATTCCTTTTCCGGGGCACCGGAAAATCGAGCAGGGGTGGCGCCGCGAAGGGGCTCCCCGCCCGCGCGCAGTGGCCTGGCGGCGAGCACGGCCGGGGAAGAGCCGCGACAGGACCCCGCTCGAAATTGGCCTGACACCTGAAAAAGAATTGCTTACTAACACAAACGCAATAAATAAAGTGACAATGTATGGGCGGCACTTAGGCCGCCCGAACGGGGGATGTCATTTTAATTGGTTCTCTTCCATTTTGTGTGGCTAAAAATGACGGAGAAGGTCCGGGAATGGCCGCAGCGACCGTGGAAGGTTTAGCCTTCTCGAATCGCCCTTGAGGGCACCCGGCCAAGCCGGGCGCCGCGGATGTCTGAGCTTGATCCAAATGAGGAAAACGCCCAGATGAAAAAAATGGGAGTTTTGGGGCCCCATTTTTTAGAACATCTGTTTGATGCCGAAATCTGCTGTGCGAGTTCCGCGGCGCCGAAAAGGGCGGTGAGAGAACGGCGTTAAAAACCTGGATGGGAGCCAGGCCGTTTCCGGATCTTCTCCAATCATCCTTAACCCACACAAAATGGAAGAGAACCTTTTAATTAATGCGTTGATATTAGTCCGCGGATTTTATTGAACAGCCGCCTTAGGTGTGCTAAAATTTCGACTCCTCTGCGCTGATCTGTTCAACGCGGCTGAGCGCGGCGAATAGAGCTATCAATAGGAGATGCCATGAAAATCCTCGTCATCGGCGGCTCAGGCTTCATCGGGTCCCACGTCGTCGACGTGCTCCTCGACAAGAACCATCACGTCAAAATCTACGACATCGAAAGCCCAAAATACGGCCAAGCCTGCGAGTTCATCAAGGCCGACGTCATGGACCTTGTCCGCCTCTTCAAAGAGACCGAGCATTACGACGCTGCCTATCTCATCGCCGCCGAGGCCAACGTCAACCGCTTTTACGACAGCCCCTTTTATTCGAATTACATCACGTCCTGCTCGGCGATCAATGTCTGCGAGGCGGCCGGAAAGAACGGCCTTTCCAGAGTCCTCCTCGCTTCAACGGAATGGGTTTACGGCAGCGACCCGAGCAACCCCGATATCCTCATCACCGAAGAGACCCCGATGACGGACAATCCCGACCATATTTACACGTCGTCCAAGATCGCGGCCGAGCTCTTTTGCAAGAACTACCACAAGATGTACGGCGTGAGCTATACGATCATGCGCTTCGGAATTCCGTTCGGCGAGCGCGGCCGGCCCGAAACCGTGACGCCCCTCTTCATCCGGAAAATCATGAACGACGAAGAGATCACGATCCACGGCGACGGCAGCCAAACGCGGCAGTTCATTTACGTAAAAGACCTGGCCCGGGGCTGCGCCGCCTGCCTCCATCCGAAGGCCGAGAACGAGATCTTCAACCTGAACGGCCGGGAGCGGATCAGCGTCATCGATATCATCAAGAACCTCGAAGAGATATTGAATAAAAAAGCCCGGGTCACGTTCGTCGAGCAAAGGGCCGGACAGTTCAAGGGCCGGATGATTTCCTCGGAAAAAGCGAAGACCCTGCTGGGTTGGGAACCCCAATATTCCTACCCCAAAGCCCTCGAGAAATACGTCAAGTGGTATATCGCCGGGGAAAAGGCAGCCTTGAAATGAAGTCCCGCATCCCCGTCATCCCTTCGAGCACGGCGATCCAGGAAGCGATCCGGAAGATCGAGCTCAGCTCCGGCACGGCCGCCTTCATCGTCAACGACCAGGGAGAATTCGTCGGCCAGGTCTCCATCCAGCAATTGCGCCGGATGATCCTCTCCGGCGCAGACAGCTCCTCGCGGCTCGCTCCCTATCTCGCTTTCACCGCCATCAAGATCGACCGGGCGAGGATCGACGACAAAAAAATGCTGGCCGCGATCGCCCAGGACATGGAGATGCAGAACATCCACGACGGCGCGGTCGTCAACAAAAAGAACAAAGTCGTGGGAGCCCTCAGCCTGAAAGAGATCAGGAAGATCATTTCGGACATCCGCATCAAGGAGCCGCCGGCGAGGACCCTTCCGACGGAAAACGTCCTGATCGTCGGCGGCGCAGGATTCCTGGGAAGCGTCCTGGTCCGCAAGCTTCTCCAGACCGAGCGCTTCGTCCGGGTCCTCGACAGTTTCATCTATGGCAAGAAATCCCTCCAAGCCCTCGAAGGCCATAAGAACCTGGAGATCATCGAGGGCGATTTCCGGAATATCGAGACCGTGGTCAATTCCCTGAGGGACATCGACGCCGTCGTCCTCCTGGCCGCGGTCGTCGGCGACCCCGCCGCCCACCTCCGGCCGGAGCAGACCATCGAGACCAACATCCTCGCCGCCCAGTCCCTCGCCTTCGCCTGCAAGCTCCACTGCATCAGCCGCTTCATCTTCGCGTCCACGTGCAGCGTCTACGGCCGGACCGACGACGTTCTCGATGAGAAGGCACCCTTGAATCCCGTCTCGCTCTACGCCCGCTCAAAGATCTTTTCCGAAAAAAGCATCTTCGAGCTCGCCGGCGACAATTTCTCGCCGACGATTCTCCGGATGGGCACGCTTTACGGGTATTCGCCGCGCATGCGATTCGACCTGGTCGTGAACACGATGAGCCTGAAAGCCCACCTCGAAAAGCGCATCCAGGTGTTCGGCGGGAACCAGTGGCGCCCCCTCCTCCACGTCGAGGACGCGGCCGAGGCTTTCCTTAGGTGCCTCGACGCCCCGCTGGAGAAGATCGGCAACCAGATCTTCAATGTCGGCTCGAACGAACAGAACTACCAGATCCTGGAGATCGCGGAACTGATCGGCGACGTTCTCAAGAATGTGAAGATCGAAGTGGAAGACGCCCAGCTCGACGCCCGCGACTACCGCGTCTCGTTCGACAAGATCCATCGCAAGCTGAGTTTCAAGCCGCAGCAGACCATTCCGGCCGCCGCGAAAAAGATCGTCCGCGAGTTGAGCCTGGGCAACCTCAAGAATCCGTTCGCCAAGGTCTATTACAACCATTACTTCGACGCCACGGAAGAGTCATAACCTCTTCTTCCCATTAAAGAACAGGTTTTCCTTATTTCTTTTTTAAAACGCTTTTAATCTCTTCAATCCCGACGCCAAGCGCCTGGCGGGCGATCCCGTCGAGCGGTCTCCCCCTTTTTTCATCAAAAATTCATCCTGTCTTCATCATATCTTAACACAACCGCTATATCCTTAGCTCCCCTGATAAGAGACAAAATCCTCAAATCAGGCGGGAAAATCGTGCACCTCCCGCTGAAGAGGCGACAGTGGATAAAGAAAAGGAGAAACACGTATGAACGCAAGGAAAAACAAAAAGGTTGCCTCCATCGCGCGGTTGGTGATCTTAGCTTCAAGCGGACTCTTGGCCCAATCGACGACCCCTTCCCCGCAGACCTTCAGCACGACGATCTATTTCGATTACAGCTTCTGGGCGACGAACAACGGCTATATCACCAATACGGATCCGAAGGTCAATGCCAACCCGATGACCAACAAGTTCGCCTTCCGGCGGGCTTACTTCACCTACGAGAACAAGATTAGCGACGACCTGAAGTTCCGGTTTCGGCTAGACGCCGACAACACGGGCCGTCTCACCGCAACATCCGGCACAAAAGACGACAGGCTGGTCCCCTTCGTCAAGCACATCTATCTCGACTGGGCCGGTCTTCTGCCCAATTTCAGCTTGAAGATCGGCATGACCGAGACCATGGCCTTTAAGATCGCCGAGGACCGCTGGGGCCTCCGGAGCGTGGCCAAGACGCTTGTCGACGGCTACAAGGACATCACCGGCGCCGATATCCGCACCTCGAGCGCGGACCTGGGCGTCAACCTGACGGGCGCGATCTCCAAGGAGCTCCGCTATGGAGCCATGGTCATGAACGGCGAAGGCTACTCCCATCCCGAGCTCAACAAATATAAGAAGTTCGGCGGCTATCTGCAGGTCGTGCCCGTCCCCGGATTGAACGTCTGGGGCTACGCGGAATACGAGAAACTGAGCGACAACCCCGAATCCGCGAAGATGTATAAGGTGGACGTCTATTTCGATATGATCTCCAACCTGAACATCTCCGGCGAATTGTTCACTTACAACAGCGACCAGAAATACAACAAGGTCCAGCAGGACGACGGGTCGGGCAACATCGTCACGGTCAACAAGCACTATAACATCGGCGGTTACTCGATCTTCGGCACGTACAAGATCATTATCGACAAGCTCAATATCTTCGTCCGTTTTGACAACTACCGGCCCAACTCTACGGACAGCGATAAGGACATGAGCCTTGTCATTGCCGGCCTGGACTGGGCGCCCATCCACAGCAGCTGGAAGATCCAGCCCAATGTTTGGTTCTACAACTATAAGGACGCGAACAAGAAGAGCGACATAGTCGTCAACGTGACGTTCTTCCTCTCCTTCTGAGGATGAGAGATTAAGCAAGGAGGCTTAAGATGTTTTACGCAAAATTCAAGAAAGCGATCGCCATCGCCGAGATCGTACTGGCCTTCATCTTCGCCCCGATCCTTCTGGCGCAGAAGAAGATGATCCAGGTCAAAGGCTCAGACACCATGATCAACCTCGTCCAAATCCTGGCCGAGGAGTACATGGCCAAGAATCCGAAGTCGCCCATTGCTGTTTCAGGCGGAGGCTCCGGGACGGGCATCACGGCCCTGATCAACGGGACCTGCGACATCTGCGACACGTCCCGGGACTGGAAGGATAAAGAGTTCAGCCTTGCCTGGGAAAAAGGCATCAAGCCGCGGCTCTTCGCCATCGCCGTGGACGGCCTGAGCATCATCGTCAACGAAAAGAACCCGTTGACCAGACTTACCATGGACCAGGTCGGCGCGATCTACCGCGGCGATGTAAAGAATTGGAAGACCGTCGGCGGGCCGGACATGCCCATCTCCCTCTACGGCCGGCAGTCCAATTCCGGCACCTATACCTTCCTTCAGGAGCACGTCCTGAACAATAAGAACTACTCTCCAGATATGAAGGAAATGAACGGAAACGCCCAAATCATCGAGGGCGTGAAAGCGGACGAAGGCAGCATCGGGTATGTCGGGGTGGGCTACATCATCGATAAAGCCACGGCCAAGCCCATGAAGGGCCTGAAGGTCCTCGACATCGCCAAGGACGCGAAGTCGGAAGCCTATTCTCCGATGGACAAGGCCGCCGTCGACTCCGGCAAATACCCCGTCGCCCGCCCCTTGTGGCAAGCCACCAACGGCAAGCCGAGCGCCGACGAGGCGGCATTCATCCTGTTCGAGCTCGGTCCCGAAGGCCAGAAGATCGTCGAGGGCGAAGGCTTCTACACGATCGGCGCCAAGTATATCGAGGCGAACGCCAAGAATCTCAAATAATTCCGCAGCCTTAAGCCGGGGAGGGGCGACGGCCCCTTTTCCGGCCCCCTCTCAACAAGGCTGCGGGACGGCAACGACACGAGGCTGCGGAACATAATGACCAAACAAAGGCTGCGAAACCTCAAGGAGTCAGCGATCCGGGCGTTCTTCTTTACGAACGGTATCCTGGCCATCATCGTCCTGATCGGCATCTTCGCTCTCCTCCTGTATTCGGCTGTTCCCGCGTTCCGAGAGATCCGGATCAAGGAATTTCTCACCAGCGTGACTTGGGACCCCACATCGCCGGTGAAGGCGGAATACGGCATCCTATCCATGATCGTCAGCACGCTGATCGTCACGGCCGGCTCCGTGATTATCGCCTTTCCAATCGGTCTCGGCGTCGCCGCGTACCTCTCGGACGTTGCCCACTGGCGGGTCCGGGAAGTGGTCAAGCCCGTCGTCGAGATCCTGGCCGGGATCCCTTCGGTCGTCGTGGGCTTCCTGGGGATCGTCCTTTTCGGGCCGGCCATCGCCAAGCTCTTCGGCCGGACCAACGGCCTGAATGCCCTGAACGGCAGCGTTCTTCTGGCCATCATGGCTCTTCCGACGATCATCAGCATCTCCGAGGACTCGCTGAACGCCGTCCCGCCCGTCTACAGCGAAGCCTCGCTGGCCCTGGGGGGATCCCGTTGGCAGACGCTCGTCCGGGTCAAGATCCCGGCCGCGCTGTCCGGCATCATCGCCTCGTTCATGCTCGGCATGGGCCGGGCAATCGGGGAAACGATGACCGTCCTGATGGCCACGGGAAACGCCCGGTCGTTCCCCCACGGCCTCCTGGATTCCGTCCGGACCATGACCTCCAACATCGCCATCGAGCTCGGCGAGGTGCCCTATTACACCACACATTATTACGCGCTGTTCGCGATCGGATTGGTTCTTTTCATCATGACCTTCGGTGTCAATCTCATCGCCGATGTATTCTTGAGAAAGTATCAGGAGCGCGAACAATGAGACCCCCGTCGATGGCAAAAAAGAAAATCGTTGAGTTCTTCGGATTCTTTCTTTTGCGGGTTTGTCTCTATATGGTTCTGGCCATTCTTCTCCTGTTTCTCTACGACGTCGGGAAAAAGGGCGGCGGGACCGTCACCTGGCAGTTCCTGTCCCAGGCGCCGCGCCGGGGCATGACTGAGGGCGGCATCTTTCCGGCCATCATGGGGACTTTCCTGGTCACGCTCGTCACGGCCGTGCTGGCCATTCCGCTGGGCATGTTCGCCGCCATCTACCTGAACGAATACGCCCGGCAGACGCGCATCACTCAGTTCATCCGACTGGCCATCCGGAACCTTTCGGGCGTCCCATCGATCGTTTACGGCCTGTTTGGTGTGGTCCTCTTCGTCAACATTCTCAACTTCGGCACGTCTATCCTCTCGGCCGGATTAACCCTGGGTCTCATGACCCTGCCCTGGACGATCACGGCCAGCGAGGAGGCCCTCAAGACGATCCCGAATTCCTACCGAGAAGGGTCTCTGGCGCTCGGCGCGACCAAATGGCAGTCCATCCGGACCAACGTTCTTCCGTACGCCCTGCCGGGGATGCTGACAGGGACCGTGTTGGGGCTTGCCCGGGCGGCGGGCGAGACGGCGCCGATCATGTTTACGGGCGCCGCGTTTTCCCTGCCCGTCCTTCCAAAATCCTTGGGCGACCAGTTCATGGCCCTCCCTTATCATCTTTATATCATGGCCACGCAACACCATGATATCGCCAAGGCGAGGCCGCTGGCATACGGCACGGCCCTCGTCCTAATCGTTTTCGTGCTGGGAATGAACATGGCCGCGGTCATCCTGCGTTACAGGCTGCGCCGGAAAAGGAGATAGATCATGGCGACGAACAAACCGAAAATCGAAGCCCACCGTTTGAATTTTTATTACGGCTCCAAGAAAGCGCTGAAGGACATCAATCTTCTCTGCTACGAGAACTGCGTCACGGCGATCATCGGACCATCCGGTTGCGGCAAATCCACATTCATCCGCACCCTCAACCGGATGAACGACGTCGTCCCCGGCACGAAGCTGGACGGGGAGATCCTCCTCGACGGCGAGAACATCCGGTCGCCGAAAATCGACGTCGTCGAGCTCAGGAAAAAGGTCGGGATGGTCTTCCAGAAGCCGAATCCCTTTCCAAAGTCCATCTTCGACAATGCCGCCTACGGCCTCCGCATCAACGGGACGAAGAACAGAAACAAGCTCGAGGAGATCGTGGAAAGGAGCCTGCGCGAGGCCGCGCTCTGGGACGAGGTTAAGGACCGGCTCGACGAAAACGCTTTCGCTCTCTCGGGCGGGCAGCAGCAGCGCCTTTGCATCGCCCGGGCCCTGGCCGTTAAGCCCGAGGTGATCCTTTTCGATGAACCATGCTCGGCGATCGATCCCATCGCCACGGCCAAGATCGAAGATCTGATCCAGCGTTTGAAACAACATTATACCGTCGTCATCGTCACCCACAACATGCAGCAGGCCGCTCGCGTCTCGGATTATACCGCGTTCCTCATGATGGGCGAGCTCATCGAGTTCGACGCGACGAACAAAATCTTCACTGCGCCCGAAAACAAACTCACTGAAGACTACATCACCGGGAGGTTCGGATGAGAGATCCCGGATTCCCGGAAGGAGGGCCTATGGACAGACTTTTTGACAAGGAATTGAGGACCTTAAGGAAAATAATCCTGCATATGGCGGCCCATGTCGAAGAATCCATCGCCTTATCCGTCCGGAGCCTGAAGGAAAGGAACGAGGATCTGGCCCGGGAGGTGCTCCGGGGCGAGGACATCACAAACGGATACGACATCGCCATCGACGAGATCGGCATGCGTTTGCTGGCCCTGCGCCAGCCGATGGCCGCCGATTTGAGATTCATCACGTCCGCCATGAAAATCGGCTCCGATCTGGAGCGCATCGGCGACCTGGCCGTCAACATCGTCGAGCGGACCCTCGAGTTGCTGCAGCATCCGCCCTTGAAGCCCTTGATCGACATCCCGGAGATGGCCCGGCTCGTACAAGATATGGTTAAAGACGCCATCCAGGCGTTCGTCGACAAGAATGAGGCTCTGGCCAGGGATGTCTGCGCGCGCGACGACGCGGTGGATCAACTCAACGATCAGGTTTTTCGGGAGCTGTTGACCTATATGATGGGCAACCGGGAAACGATTCCCCGGGCCATGGGCCTTCTTTTGATCGGGCGGTATCTGGAGCGGATCGCCGACCACGCCACGAACATCGGCGAGGACGTCATTTATCTAGTCAAGGGAAAAATCATCAAACATCATTGCGACCAAATGAAGGATGACAAAGGAACCCGCCAAGAGGAAGGGTGATATCGCGGATTTTGCCCTTTTTCTATGACGCCGGCCCGGATTCGATTATAATAATCGCGAAAAATGATGGACGCGCTCAAGGACGCTTTCAAACACAGGATCGCCGTCGTTGAAGACGAGCCCGATATCGCCGGACTGGTCGTCTCCCATCTGCGGAAAGACGGATTCATCGCCGAGAGTCATCCGACCGGAGGGAGCTTTTTCCTGTCTCTCCGAAAACGGATCCCGGACCTCGTTCTCCTCGACCTGATGCTCCCGGATATGGACGGACTGGATATTTGCCGAACCCTGAAAAAGAACGAAGAATGGAGCCGGATCCCGGTGATCATCATGACCGCCAAGGGAGAAGAGACGGACCGGATCATCGGACTGGAGATCGGCGCCGACGACTATGTGACGAAGCCATTTTCGCTCAAGGAGCTCGCGGCCCGGATCCGCGCCGTGCTGCGGAGGAGCGCGGAAAAGACCGGGACGAAGGCGATCGACGTCGGCGGCATCCTGTCGATCGACCCGGAAAAACATGACGTCCGCTGCAAGGGAGCGGCCGTCGAATTGACGTCAACGGAATTCAAAATCCTGAGTCTCCTGGCCTCAAAAAAGGGCCGAGTGTTCACCCGCGACCAGATCCTAGACCATCTCTGGGGCCACGAAAAGATCGTCTTGGACCGGACGATCGACGTCCACATCAAGAACCTTAGAGAAAAGCTGGGACCGGCATCCCATTTCGTCAAAAACATCCGCGGCGTGGGGTATAAAGTCGAAGAATGAAAAAACCTATTTTTCTAAAAGTGTTCGGCGGCTATGCGATCATCATCCTGGCGATCAGCGTTTTGATCGTCACGCTATCGTTTTCGACAATCCGCAGCCATTACGAAGAAACGCTGGCCCAGGAGATGGAGTATCTGGGCCGGGCCCTGAATGTCAATATCCTGTCGTTCGTCGAAAGCGGCCAAGCGCGGGACCTGGACATATTCCTCAAAAGGATCGGTAAAGACATTCACGCCCGCGTCACGGTGATCGACCCTCAGGGCGTCGTGCTGGCGGACTCGGAAAAAAACCCCGGCCAGATGGAAAACCACCGGTATCGTCCCGAAGTGACCGAGGCCCTGGAAGGGAAGATCGGCAAATCCCTTCGTTACAGCGTGACCGTCGAGGAAAAAATGCTCTATGTCGGTCTGCCTTTGGAAAAAGACGCCCGCATTCTCGGCGTTCTCCGGTTGAGCCTGTTCATGAAAAATATCGACATCCTGCTCCACAGCCTAACGACGACCATCGGTCGCGCCGTCCTCATCATGGCCGTTGGCGCGCTGCTTCTGGCATTGCTTTTCTCTCTCCAAATCACCCGGCCCATCAAAAAGATGACACGGGCCGCCCGCCAAGTCGCGGCCGGGAATTTCGGGACCAGAGTCGCCATCCGCCATAAAGACGAATTCAAAGAGCTCGGCGACGCGTTCAACATGATGACAGACCAAGTTAATCAGCTTTTTGCGGAGGTTTCCCGGCAAAAAGAAGGATTGGCCCATATCATCGCTTCGATCCGGGAGGGTTTGGTCGTCCTGGATAAAGACGGCCGGTTGACGCTGGCGAACGACAGTTTTAAAGAACTGATCGCGGAGCACCGTCCCGAGGAAAAATTCTACTGGGAAGTCATCCGGAAACCCGATATCCAGAAGTTCATCGGCCGCGCGATGTCAAGCCGAGAGCCTATCGCCGAAGAGGTCCGTCTTGACGATCGCTATTTTCTCTGCACCGCCGGAAGCCTCGGCCCCCAAGGCGGAATCATCATCACCTTCCATGATCTGACGGACCTAAAAAAAGTCGAGACCATGAAAAAAGACTTCATCGTCAATGCTTCCCACGAGCTGCGAACGCCGCTTTCCGCCATCATGGGGGCTATGGAGACATTGGACGAGAATGCCGCCTCGATGAACAAGGTTGCCTTAGATATTTTGAAGCGGCACGCCGAAAAGCTCCAGAACATCGTCGTCGACCTGCTGAAGATGGCCGAGCTCGAGGACAAAGGCTACAGCCTGAATCTCAGGGATGTCAATGTCCGCCAAGTGGCGGAGAACGTCCTTCAAATCTATGCCCCGCGTGTCAAGAACAAGGGGCTCGAATCTTTGCTCGACGCCCCCGTTTCTCTTCCGCTGTTAAAAGCCGACCCTTATCAGCTCGAGCAGATGTTGATCAATCTCGTCGATAACGCCGTCAAATATACCGAGAAAGGCCGCATCCAGATTACGATAAGAGCGGAAAAAAAGGAATTCATCATCGAAGTCAAAGATACGGGGCCGGGAATTCCTCCCGAACATGTACCGCGTATTTTTGAGCGGTTTTATGTTGTTGATAAATCGCGTTCACGGAAGCTTGGAGGTACAGGATTGGGCTTATCAATCGTCAAACACATCGCTCAGCTCCACGGCGGCACGATCACGGTCGCAAGCGAAGCTGGACAAGGGACGGCATTCACCGTCCGACTCCCCAGATGTTCCGATTAACCTTCCTTTGTCATCGGCCGGAATGAAAAGCGGTCGTTTGGTTGTTGGCTTGGTTCGATCGGGAAGGGCGCCCGAAAATTCACGATTTATTAACGAAACATTAACGCCGTTTTAACCGACCTATGGCATGTTTGATGTGCTAGAAAAGGTGAAGAAATGAAAAAACGAGTTCTATTTCTGTGCACACACAACTCCGCACGGTCTCAGATGGCCGAAGGCTGGCTCCGCCATTTATACGGAGATCGGTATGATGTTTTCAGCGCGGGAACCGATCCGAGCGTCGTTCATCCGCTGGTGTGCGAGTCATGGCCGAGGTCGACATTGATATATCCCGTCAAGAAGCCAAAGCTCTCGATGATGTCATCACGATCTGTGATCAAGCGAGGGAAACTTGCCCTTATTTTCCCTACGCCGCCGAGATCTTTCATCAAAGCTTCGATGATCCGTCCTTGACCCAAGGAGACGAAGAAAGCAGACTTCACGTCTTCCGAAAAGTGCGGGATGAAATAGGACAATGGATCAAAACAACATTTGCGGAATCCTGAGTATCAGCTTCGGCCGTGGAAGCGTAAAGAAACAGGCCGTAATTTCTTGGCCTGAATTCAGCCTGCGGAATTCGGTGAACGTTACCGAATTTGAAAAGCAGCCTTGATCTCTTCGATGCCGACGCCAAGCGCCTGGCGGGCGATCCCGTCGAGCGCTTTTTCATCGCCCCGGAAGTGCAACGTCGTGTGGACATGGGCCAGCGTCTCGCCCGGCTTGAGCGCCGCCGCGGGCGATGACGTCTCGAGTTCGTAGAACGGCCCGAGCGGTTTGGCCCCGGCCGCGGCCGGTCCGTCGTTGTAGCTGTTGACGACGTCGCCGCCGAAGGGGTTCTTCTGGATCTCCCACATGGAATTCACGTAATCCGTCGCGCCCTCGGGGATCGTCAGGTGGACGATGGTCAACACTTTATTCGCCGCGTCATAGCTTCCGGCAAAGGGTTTGACGCGCTTCGGGGAAATGCCGATCTTGCTCCGGTATTTACCGTCGCCGCTGAAGAACAACACACCGTCCTTAATCAGCAGCCGGTCCGCGGGGACCTTGCCGAAATAGGCGTCATTGACGGCCGGGCCGAGATCGGCTTCGGGGCCGGGCTTGAATGGAATGACGATGGTCGTTTCGGGCGACGGATTGAACATGCCGAGGATCCAGACAGAAAGCCGTCCGGTTTCTTTCGTCCATTCTTTCTGCCCCGTGTTCGTGATCTTATTATCGGACTGATAAGCGACCATTTTCACCCTCGCCGGGACAGAAATCCCCAGGCTTTGGATTTGATCCGTTGCCAGCAATTTCACTTCTCTGTTTAGCTCTAGATCGAATTCGGTCCCGGAATAATTGACGAGGCGCATCGCTTTTTTAAATTGAATGCGTCCCCTGTCCTGGAAGGCGACATCGTAAGCGCCCTCGTTAATCGGAGAAGGAGTGAACCAATGCTCGAGATCGAAGGGATCATCCTTCTTGAAAAAGATCGAGAACTGGCCGCCCTCGGGGCCAAGCCAGAACCGGTCTTCGCCGCCGAAGGCGTTCATGTGGACGTTGTTCTGTTTCGAAGCGAGAAGCTCGCGGTTGATCCAGCCGAAGCTCAAGCCCTCCGGACCGCCGGCCGTGCTCGTCATAACCCGACCCTGGAGGTCCGGATTGACGGCGACCTGCGCCTGCCCGCTTTCATCCGAAAGCAGGACGACCTGGGTATTTTGCCTTAAAAAGGCAACATCGTCCTTGAACATGATTCCTTTTGTCTCCTCTTTCCCTGTTTTCGCGCAGCCGGCCATGAAGACCAGTGCGAGAATGAGGATATAAATTGCGTTTTTCATATGCCCCTCCTTAAAGAAAACAGGGGCACGAACCGAATTCAGCAGTGAGCCTAAGGCTCCCTCTTCAACCACATGAATTCGTTACATGTCCCCATATACTTTATTTTTTGCTCCACTTCTTCACGAGCACCGGATCCGCGAGCATTTTGACAAGAACCCCGCCGACGACCGGCCGCGCCTGGAATCCTGTCTGCTTTCCGGTATTGGTCCAATACCAATCCGTCAGAGGGACGCGGGTCGGCGTCTTGTTGAGCCAGTCAAAAACAGGGTCGACGAGCGCGGCGAAATCACCGGCCGTATCGGCCAGGGTCGCCGTCCACAGGACCCAGTCGAGCTTCGTGTATTCCCTCCGATTGTCCAAAGGCAGTCCATAAGCAAGCTGGCTTTTCTTATAAAACGCCATTTCCTTGCGCGCCACGTCGGGCGGGAATAGGCTAAAGCCAAGGATCTTGTCCCAGACAAGATTATATTTCTGACTCCAGGTTCCCGGCTTATCAAAGGCCAGCCTGTAGTGGTCGCCGTCATCGGCCATCGCCACCCATTTCCTGGCAAACTCCTCGGCCGTTTTTTTATAGAGCTGCGCTTCGGCCTTCTTCCTAGCCACCTCGCACAAATAGGCATAGGACCTCAGCGCCAGGATCGCCTTGACCGAGAGATTAGCGTTGTGGGCCAGGTGCCCGGCGAAATCATCGGTGCAGAGCTGGTTCTCGGGGTCGAGTCCTTTTTCCTTTAAATACTCGGCCCAGCGTTGGAGGAGCGGCCAATATTTCATGGCGTAATCGGTTTTATTTTCGATCTTGACCAGCGCCGCCGTCATCAGGAGCATATTCCCGCTTTCCTCGACAGGCATCTGGTTCTCCTCGGTCTTCGCCCCTCCCCCGTAGACCTGGCCGTTGGCTTTGGGATATGTGCCCAGGTCGTGAGGGGCAAAAGGGAATTTCCATTCCGGGCCTTTGGCGTATTCGAAAACCGGCGTCATCAGGGCCCGCATGAGCTCTGGATTCATCAAGATATACATCGGCGCTTCGGGATAAATGACGTCCACCGTGGAGATGCAGCCGTTGCTGAAATTCTCTTTCGGGAAAAAGAGCGGTGTGCCGTCGATGTCGGCGGCCAGCTTGTGCGCAGCGATCGACTGGCGATACGCGAGCGAGGCCAGGGCGGCGTATTTTTCGCCGCCCGCTTTTTTCATGTCCGCAACGAGATCCTCGTCGAAGGCCCGGCACCGCTCGGTCAGAGAATCGTAATCCTTGGCCGCCGCCTCGAGCAGATCGGCCGCCTCCCAGCCTCCCTTTCGCCAATAGGGCCGCAGCTTCCGGTAGAAATACTCGATGGAGAACTGGTCGTCATAAGCCAGCATCAGCCAGCGGGAGACCGGTTTATCGCCGACCGTGCCCAGATCGAAGGCAAAGGCGGCCATGGGGTATCCCTCGGACACCGGGCGGGGCATCCGCAGGTCGTCTCTCGCGGGCAGACGTCCGTTCTGAATGAACGCGGACCGGCTTTCCCTGTCCGTGGCGAACGCGCTCGCCATGGCCGACTGGCTTTTCGCCGCAAGATAAAAATATCCCCAGTCGATGCGCAGGTCGTCGCCTTTTCTCTCGAGAACGGGCTGGTCCTTGGAGCCAAATGACAGGACCTGAAGGTCCCCGACATGGAGCCGCGACCAGACGACCTTTTGGTCCGCGCTGTTGACGGCGATCTCGCTGCAGGCGTCATAATAAAAGGAGACGGCATGAGGTTGATTGTCGGCGGAGCGGACATCAAAGGTCACATAAGTCACCGGCCGCGACATGACATCGAGGTCGTTGACCAAGAGCGGCGAGAGGAATGTCAAGGTCACTTCGACGCCGGCGTCTTTGAACGTATAGATCGTCCGGGTCGGATAGACCCGACAGCTTGTCTGGGTCAAAGCCGGGACGCGGCGCCATTCGGGCCCCATGACGCGGAAAGGCTTCCCATCGACCATGACCATGGCCATCATGCCGTTCGGCTTCCCCGTCCAGTGCTTCGGCCAGTCATCTGTCAGCTTGTCCGCCATCGACCAGATGCTGAAATAGGGATCGTGCGTCACGAGCGGCACGGCCGGCGGCCGAACGGCTGTTCCCGATTGCGGCCACAGGGCTAAAGAAATAATGAAGAAAAAAGCCGGGATGGAAATTAAAATCGAGACGCTGCGGGACATGCGGTCCTCCTTGAATTCAGGAACACACCACGTATTGATAACGGCATAATCAAGGTCCTATTGTTTGCTTTTATTCCGCCTAGAAAAGCCATCGCCGGATAGGACATTGCTTCTCCAGTCATCAATAATTATAAAATATTTTAATTAGGTCTTGTGTCCCCAAAATTATAAAAAAATCAATTGGCAGAGTTTGTAAATCAGGCCGGCGCAGAGGGCCGAGGCCGGGATCGTCAAGATCCAGGCCCAGACGATTTTGATCGTCACCTGCCATTTGACCTGGGCGGCGTTTTTGACCGAGCCTACTCCTGTCACGGCGCCCGTGATGACATGCGTCGTCGAGACAGGAACACCCAGGTGCGTCGCCGTAAAGATCGAAATGGCGCTCGCGGTCTCTGCGCAAAAGCCGTCGATCGGACGCAATTTCACGATCTTCTGACCCATGGTCTTGACGATGCGCCAGCCGCCGGATAGAGTGCCCAGAGCGATGGCCGTGTGAGCGGAAAGAACGACCCACAGAGGAATATGAAAGTTCTCCGCCTTCATATGGCCAGATACGACCAGCAGGCTGGCGATGATCCCCATGGTCTTCTGGGCGTCGTTGCCGCCGTGACCGAGACTATAGAGAGCCGCTGAGACGAGCTGGAGGCGCCTCGACCAGAGGTTGATCTTGTGCAAAGGTCTTTTATGAACGACCCAAGTCGTCAAGACCATAAGCCCAAAGCCGAAAAGCATCCCGAGCAGCGGGGCGAGGACGATGAAGATGAAAATCTTGATCCAGCCGGAGATAATGACGACGCTGAAACCGTGGGCCTTGACGACTGCGGCTCCCAGATAACCGCCCATGAGCGAATGAGAGGAACTCGAAGGCAGCCCCCAATACCATGTCAACAAATTCCAGGTGATCGCCCCGATCAGGGCGCAAAAAATCACAAGAGGCTCGATCTGATCGATCTTGATAAGGCCGCTTCCGACAGTCTTAGCGACCTTTTGGCCAAAAATGAGGAAAGCGATGAAGTTGAAAAACGCCGCCCAGATTACGGCCTGCTTCGGGCTGAGGACCCTCGTCGAAACGACCGTCGCCACGGAATTGGCCGCGTCGTGGAGGCCGTTGGTGAAATCAAAAGCGAGGGCGATTCCGATGATGAGGATGATGAAGACGAAGCTCCAGCCGGCCATGCTCAGCTGCTTTTGACGATGATGCCCTCGACCGTGTTGCTGATGTTCTGGTAGACGTCCATGATGCGCTCGAGCGTGCCCAGGATGTCTTTCCATTTAATGATCAGGATCGGGTCTTTTTCCGCGTTCAAGAGGCTCCGGAGCTCCCGGTGATACACGAGATCGCCCTCGTCCTCGAGATCGTGGATCTCGCAGATGAGCTTCCAGATCGCATCGGTGTATTTCTGCTTCTCAAACGTCTCCTTGATCAGAGTATTTAAGGATTTCGTTGCTTTGCCGATGAGGACGGAGAAATCGTCGACGAAGCCCCTTTTCTCCGGAACCTCGTAGAGATAGATGTTGTGGATCGTGTTTTCGAGGAGGTCGATGATGTCGTCGAACTCATGGATGAGCTGGTAGATGTCCTCGCGGTCGAACGGCGTGATGAAGCTTTTGTTGAGAAGGTTGATGATCTCATGGGCGATGCTGTCCGCTTTGTGCTCGATCTCCTTGGAGCGATGCCAGTAATGGTCAAAATCCCTGAATTTCGCCGCAGACTCCTGGAACACCGAGGTGATGTCGGAAAGGCAGGCCGACATCTCCTGGAAATGCTCGTAAAAAGCCGGTTCTTTAGGCAATATGAATTTCATTGGTAATCCTTAATTGAGATCCTTTGAGGTTCAAGATTATATCGAAAGGAGTTTCAATTGCAAGCCGCCTTACGCTTCCGCGACGGGGGTCGGATTGTCGATGAACTTGCCTTCCCAGCGGGCGATGACGACCGAGGCCAGACAGTTGCCGATGACGTTGATCGTCGTCCTCACCATGTCCACCAGTTCGTCGATCCCGAGAAGGATGGCGATCCCCTCGAGCGGCAGGTTGAATTGGACCAGCGTGCCCGCCAGGATGACAAGCGCGGCCCGGGGAACCCCGGCCACTCCCTTGCTCGTTAACATGAGGGTGAAGACCATGATAAACTGCTGCCCGAGCGTCATGTGGACCCCCGCGGCCTGGGCGACAAACACCGAGGCGAGTGAAAGATAAAGGCATGTTCCGTCTAAATTAAAGCTGTATCCCGTTGGAAGGATGAAGGCCACAATTTCCCTGGGAACGCCCATTCCCTCCATGACCTGCATGGCTTTGGGAAGGGCCGCCTCCGAGCTCGTCGTGGAAAAAGCGATCAGGGCCGGCTCTTTGACCGCCTGGAAGAATTTTTTGATGGGGACCCTGAAAATCAGCATGACCGGGATAAAAATAATCAGGACAAAAACGATCGCGCAGGCGTAAAACGTCAAAATGAGCATTCCCAGGTTGACCAGGACCGAAAGTCCTTTGCTGCCCACGGCGACCGCAATGGCCGCCCCGACGCCGATCGGCGCGAAGCGCATGACGATCGAGGTAAACTTGAACATGGTCTCAGCCAGCGAATCGCAGAGATCGAGAATCGGCTTTTTTTTGTGATGAACCAGGCTCAGGGCAAAGGCGAACACGATGCTGAAGACGACGACCTGGAGGACTTGACCCTCGGCCGCCGCTTGGAAAAAGCTCTGGGGAAAGATATGGATGAGGGTGTCGCTCAATTTCTGGGGCTGACTCGCAATCCCGGTCACTTCGCCGCCCTTGAGCGCGACCCCAACGCCGGGTCGGACGATATTGACGAAGGCAAGCCCGATGAAAAGGGCCAGGGTGGTGATGACCTCGAAATAGACGAGAGCTTTTATACCCATGCGGCCGACGGCCTTGAGATCGCTGTGGCCGGCGATGCCGACGACGATCGTGGCAAAGATCAGGGGGGCGATGATCGATTTGATCATGCGGATGAAGATCTGGCTGAGCGGCCGGAGTTGGGCGCCGGCATCAGGGAAAATCGCTCCGATGAGCAGACCGAGCCCCATGCCGATGAAGATGTAGAGGGTCAGGCGATTTTTTTTCTTCGGCACAGATACCTATATTATTTTATTGTCGCCGCGAGCTTACTGACCGCGGCGATCTCGCTTCTTTTTTGCCATCTTGTGCTCCCTCCGGGGAGCACGGCGATCAGACTTTAATATACGTCATTACGAGCGAAGCGTGGCAATCATACCTTTTGATTTGGGATGGCGGTATCCTTGGCCGCTTCCGTCCCTTTCATTTTTTCCATGATGCTGTGCTTCCGCCCATAAAAAACATAGATTATCAAGCCGACGAACAGCCAGCCGAAGAGGCGCAGCCAGTTTGCCGGAGGCAGGGAGAACATCAGCAATAAGCAGAGAAGGACGCCTAAAATGGGGATCATCGGGAAGAAAGGCACGCGGAACGGCCTTTCGGCCTCCGGATGCGTTTTGCGCATGATCAAAACGGCGCCGCAGACGATGACGAAGGCGAGCAAAGTCCCGATGTTGACCAGCTCGGCCAACAGCTCGAGCGGCAGCGCGGCGGACAACAACGCGACACCAAAACCCACGAGGATCGTCGATTTCCAAGGGGTGCGGAACTTCTCATGCACGGCGCCGAAGAACTTCGGAGGAAGAAGGCCGTCGCGCGCGATCGCCAGCAAAACGCGGGGCAAGCTCAGCATCATGACCACGAGCACCGAGGTGATCCCGGCCAACGCTCCGAGCGAGACCAGAAACTGGGCCCAGCCGAGGCCGACCTGCTTAAAGGCCTGGGAGACCG
>Ga0315281_10003764_pt1 | contig 22170 bp, 20 predicted proteins | sample YL17G07_0_MG_FD_204540 | JGI IMG/M metagenome (GOLD analysis project Ga0315281, IMG submission 204540) | Sediment microbial communities from Yellowstone Lake, YNP, Wyoming, USA - YL17G07_0 | ecosystem: Environmental > Aquatic > Freshwater > Lake > Sediment | place: USA: Wyoming | collected... | reverse complement strand
TAAGCCATTCTGTTCCCTCCGTACGCGCACACGCGCGCGTACGGTAATTGTAACATTTTATCTAAATCAATTCAATTCTCCGTCGCTGTATCGACGACGAATCGTGAGGGGTTATGCAACAGGCTCAAAACGGCTGTCATTCCCGCGAACAGGCTGTGTCATAACTCGCTTTTGATGTCTTTGCGAGGGAGCGAAGCGACTGAAGCAATCTCGCCTTTCGACGGAAGATTGAGATTGCCGCGCTCCCTTCGGTCACTCGCAATGACCGCTTTTGGCAGTTACGACACAGTCTGTTCGCCGGAATGACAACAACGAACATTTCATTATTAAAATCCGGCGGATAAAGTGATCCTGTGCGTGTTGCCAAGTTCGCCGTAGGGGACTAGGGCGTAATCAACTTGATAGCCGGCGATCTTCAGCCCTATGCCTGCGCCGAGGCCTGCGATATTTTCGAGCTTTGAACCCAGGTCGCCGTTTATATCCGAATTCGTTTTTGTGTAGGACACCACCCGCGACAGATACCCCGTCCTTAATGCCACCGCGTTGTAGATCCAGTATTCCGTGCCGATGCTCATGCTCGTATTGTTCGAATAGACCCCTTTTCGAATGTCCACCGCCAGCACCATGCCGCCTATCCGGTAGCCAACCCCGCCGGATATTGTGAGAGGGAGCGAATATGCTTCATCGATGAACTTCATCTGCGGCCCGATGTTCTGTACCGCCAGGCCCAGGCTTAACGGCAGGCCCGTATACTGGAATTTATATCCGAGGTCGACCGCGATACCCGTTGCCGATTCCGATTCGATTTTCTGGTTGATGACCTTCAAATTCATACCGATGCTGCCCCAGGAAAACCGTCGGATGATCGATGCGGCAAGGGCAATATCAGATGCCGAAAAATTGCCGGTGGGCTGTCTGTTTTCGTCTCTGCCGTCAAATGAGCCTTGCGACAGATAGGTTACTCCCAAACCCACCGCGCCCAGCGGCCTGGGTTGTACAAAGCTTGCGTAATCGTAACTCATGCCTTCAAGCCATTGCGAATGGGTGAACATAAACTGGCTCCGGGAAATATTGGCGATACCCGAAGGATTCCAGTAAACCGCACTTGCGTCGTCGGCGATAGCGGTGAATGCAGATGACATACCCGCCGCCCGAGCGCCCGGACTGATCTTTAAGAAGGCCGCGCCGGTCGATTCGCCGTAAACGGGAGAATATGCGAGCAGAAATACTGAAAGGCAGGCAAGAATTGTGGACGATGATTTTAGCATAACGACTTTGTTGTTGTTCCAAGTTAACCTGGATACCAGCTTTCGCTGGTATGACAACAAACTCAAAATTGGTTTATAATTGCGGAGATGCACACTCATATCTCTCATCGTATCACCGCCAGTTTGACCGTCACCCGTATGTCTGCTTTGTCTTTCTTGCTTGCCTGCATGACGCAGATATAGGTTCCGCTGGGGATGGTTCCGTCCCAGACATACTCATAGGCGTATTCTTTACCGTGGCCGTCATCGATGATCAGGGGTGCAGAGGAAATCTCGGCTTCATGAAGCAAGTCACCCGCGATGTCGTATATCCTCAGTTTCACCGAATCGGCTATGCCTACTTCCACATGTATGGTTGGTTTCTTCCCCCGTTTGGCGGGATTTGGAAAGGCGTACACTTCGCCCAGCTGGAATTCTGGGTTCAACTCGGGAGATCTGATTTTGCTGACAACGCCCATCGCGCCGCCGGTCATGGTTTTAACACCAAAACCGATTACCCCGATAGATGCCTTTAAACTGCCGCCTGAATTGACCGAACCTTTGATCAATCCTTCGGCAGACGCATCTAAAGAGCAGCCGAATAACGCAAGCAACACAAAAAACCATCGTCTCGTGATGGCCATACGCGGATATGCTCCCTTTATGGAGAAAAGCAAAAGATTAAACCCAAAATTTGGGTTAGAAAGGTAAGGCCCCATTTTTCTCCCAATTTTTGTGATCTACGAGGAAAGTGTATATCTTTGGAATAGATATGTCAAGAAAAAAGAGGACTGTACCTGCAAGAGCAGGTACTCCAATAATAAAATCCAAGGAACTCGTAATCGGGGATTTAAAGATTTTATCGTCTAAAACCAGATTCCCGATAAAATATTTCAGGAATGACAAAACCCAAAATAACTATTACGACACGATCTCCTTGCCCTACCGTTGGTTTCGGGCGGATAAATCCGCCCCTACGAAAGTCGCACCCAAAGAAGGGTGGCGGCTACAAAATTACCAGGTTGTCGCGGTGGATGACTTCATCGAAACCGGCATCCGGGAGTATTTTGCGGACGTCGCTTGTTTTTTTGCCTTTGATCTTATTGACGGTGGCGGCGGAATAATAGGTGAGCCCGCGTCCGATTTCCTTCCGGCCCGGGTTCACGATGCTGACGGCGTCGCCCACGTCGAACCGGCCTTCGGCTTCGGTGATGCCGGACGGCAGGAGGCTTTTACCCTGCAACGTGAGCGCGCGTTCCGCCCCCTCATCAACCACTATTTTCCCGCGGCACTTTGTGCCGAAAGCGATCCAGCATTTGCGCGCCTCCAGCGACCGTTGCGGCAGGAATGCGGTACCCACCGCTTCGCCGCCCATTATCCGCGTGACGATGCCCGGCGTCGAGCCGTTGGCAATGACCATCTTTACGCCGGCGGAGGCCGCCATCCGCGCCGCGTTCAACTTCGTTTTCATGCCACCGGTGCCTTTGCCGCTGCCCGAGACGCAGGATGCGCAGGCCTCGATCTCGGCGGTGACCTTTGCCACAACGGGAATGAGGGGGCTTTTTCCCGGGACGCCGCTGTAGAGGCCGTCAACGTCCGTCAGCAGGATGAGCAGATCGGCGGCAACCTTGCCCGCCACGAGCGCGGCCAGGGTATCGTTATCGCCGAAGTTGATCTCGTCCACCGCGACCGTATCGTTTTCGTTGATGATGGGAACGACACCGAGATCAAGCAGGGTCAGCAGTGTACTGCGTGCGTTGAGATATCGTTTCCGGTCGTCAAAATCCTGGCGCGTAAGGAGCACCTGCGCAATGGTGATGCCGAGACGTTCGAAATTCTCCTGGTAGGCGTCCATAAGCAGGGGCTGCCCGATAGCTGCCAACGCCTGCTTTTCCCGCAACGATGACGGCCGCTTCGTCACACCGAGCTTTCCCATACCGGCGCCGATAGCGCCTGAACTGACCAGGACGACCTGCATATCTTTCCGCCGGAGCGCGGCCAGTTCTTCCGCAAACACACGAATGCGGCCACGGTCCAGCGAACCGTCCCTGCCCGTCAGGAGATTGGTGCCCACTTTAATAACAACACGCATGATATGATTCCTGTGGTAATGAAAATAATTGCTGTACAGCGTATATTGTATACTATTTCCCGCTCGGTTTCAATTATTGAAATGATCTAAATTTTAATGCGATGGCCTTATCCCCGGACGGCTTCCGGGATGGCTGTGCGCAGGATGCGGACGATTGTCGTTATTTCGCGCTCCGTAATGCTGAGCGGCGGGAGGACGACTACGACGTTGCCCAGCGGACGCAATATCAGGCCGCGCGGCCGGCACGCGGCGCAGACACGGGCGCCGATCTTGTCTTGCGCCGCAAACGGTTCGCGTGTTTTCGCATCTTTCACCAGTTCGATGCCAGCCATCAGGCCTCGCTGGCGTATTTCGCCCACGTGCGGAAGCGATAACAGCGTTGAAAGTTCGGCGGTCAAATGATCGATCTTCCGCGGCAGTTTTTTCAGCACTTTTTCGTCGGCGAAGATACGCAGGTTTGCCAGGGCTGCCGCGCAGCCGAGGGGGTTGGCCGTATAGGTGTGGCCGTGAAAAAATGTTTTGAATTCCTCGTGCCGGCCGAGAAAGGCGCGGTAAACCTTCTCCGTTGTCAGGGTCGCAGCGAGCGGCAGGTAGCCGCCGGTAATGCCTTTCGACAGGCAGAGAAAATCGGGCTTCACCCCTTCGTGTTCAACGGCGAACATCTTTCCTGTCCGGCCAAACCCTGTGGCCACCTCGTCGCAGATAAGCAGGACATCGTGTTTCCGGCAGAGTTTTTCGAACGCCGCAAGGTATCCGTGCGGCATCGTCAGCATGCCCGCCGCGCCCTGGACCAACGGCTCGACAACCGCGGCGGCGATTTCACCACGGCGGCCTTTCAATATTTTTTCGGCCGCGGCAAGGCATTCCCCTCGGCATCCCAGCCGCCGGCAATGCCGCTGAAAAGGAATGCCGCCCGCCCGGCTTCCCCCGACACGCCGCGCCCGCGCCGAACAACGGTAGCAATATGGCGAAGGCACGTGACAGGTTTTGAACAGCAGGGACCGGAATTTCGCATGGAACAAATCCATCCCGCCGACCGATACCGAGCCGATGGTGTCTCCGTGGTAGGCGTTTTCGAGCGAAAGGAATGTGTTGCGTTTGGATCCCGGGACACTCTGTTTCCAGTACTGGTAGGCCATTTTCAGCGCGATCTCGACGGCGGTCGAGCCGTTATCGGAATAGAAGACCCGCCGGAGATTGCCCGGCGCCAACGCCAAAAGCTCCCCGGCTAACCGGATGGCCGGTTCGTGGGTGAGGCCGAGGAAAGTGGAATGAGAAATCCTGCCAACCTGCCGCTTGATCGCATCGTCGATCTTTTTTTTCCGGTGGCCGTGCAGCGTCACCCACAGGGACGATACGCCGTCGATATACTTTTTACCGTCGGCGTCGTAGAGGTAAACCCCCTTGCCGGCGGCAATGATGAGCGGGCGCGACGGGTCGTCCGCGGCCCACTCCGCCATCTGCGTGAACGGGTGCCAGATAGTGGTTTTGTCCGCCGCGATAAGATCTATTTTCCGCCGATTATCCATAGGTTTTGCTCGATGTTCATTTCCTGTTTGCACGGGACTTCCAGAACGTCCAGCCCCGTCAACTCCCGGATAATTCCCGGGTTAGTCTTCTCCGCCAGTGTCGAACTCTGCGTGCAACTCATCGCCACGCCGGCGATGTCGATCCGCCGCTGCCGGAGCTTGTCTACGGTGAGGAGCGTGTGGTTGATCGTACCCAAAAACGGCCGGGCGATTATGAGGACCGGCAGACGGAAACGCTTTATCATGTCGAGGACAAAATAATTCTCCCTCAAGGGAACGAGCAGCCCCCCCACGCCCTCGACGACCATGAATTCGTATTTCTTCTTAAGCTGCGCGTAGGACTCCCAGACGGGCCGCAGATCGATGCGTACGCCCGCCAGCCGCGCCGACACAAGCGGCGCAAGCGGGTACTTCAGGCAGACCGGGTTGACGCGGCCTATGCCATCCCGGACACCGGCAGCGGATATCAGCTTCCGGGCGTCATCGCGGTCGCCGGAGGCCACAGGCTTCATCACACCCACAGCCACGCCGCGCTCTTTCAGCGAGCGCGCCAGCGAACATCCCACATAGGTTTTTCCAACACCCGTATCCGTACCCGTAATAAAGATGCCTTTATACATACCTTTCCGCTCTATGTCGTGATACTCTCGATCAGCCGCGCGATATCGTCCGCGGTGTGGTCGGCGGTCAGCGAAAACCGCAGGCGGCATTCGCCGTCCGGGACCGTCGGCGGCCGGATGGGCGGCGCGTATATGCCGTCCCGCCACAGTTTCGCGGACAGACTTACGGTTTCGGTCGTCGGCCCGACTAATAATGGGACGATCTGACTTTCCGATGAAAGGGTGTTAAACCCGACGGCGCGCAATCGCCCGCGCAGCTCGCCGGCAAGCGATAGCGCCTTCTGCCGCCGCGCGGGTTCGGCTTCGGCAACCCCGATCGCGGCCAGCGCTCCGGCCGCGCAGGCGGGAGCAAGCGCCGTCGTATAAATGAAAGACCGGCTCCGGTTGACCATATACTGTATCGTTTCCCGCGCGCCGCACACAAACCCGCCCTGCGAACCAAGCGCCTTGGAAAGCGTGCCCATTATAATGTCGATATTATTTTCGAACCCGTAGTGTTCGGCAAGGCCCCGTCCGTTTTCACCGAAAATACCGGTCGCGTGGGCTTCATCGATCATCGTCCAGGCGCCGTGCGTCTGCGCCAGGGCGACAATAGCCGGGAGCGGCGCAAGATCCCCGTCCATTGAAAAAACGCTGTCGGTGACCACTAGCTTCCGTCGGTACCCCTTTGCCCGCCGCAGCACTTTCTCGAGGGCGGCCATATCACGGTGGGGATAAATGAAAACACGGGCTCGCGAAAGTCTGGCCGCGTCCCACAACGAGGCGTGGCTCAACCGGTCCATGATAAGGCAATCGCCACCGGAAAGCAGGGCGCTGATAACGCCCACGTTGGCCTGGTACCCGCTGGGAAAAACCAGCGCCGCCTCGGTATTCTTAAAACGGGCGAGTTTCTCCTCCAGTTCCCGGTGCGGTTCGAGCATCCCGGCGATAAGCCGCGACGACGTCCCGCCCGCGCCGTAGGATTCTATCGCCGCCTGCGCCGCACGCTTTACGGCGGGATGCGCGGCCAGCCCGAGATAATTATTCGACGAAAAATTGAGGTACGCTTTGCCCCCCAGCACGATCTCGCGCGCGGGCGCGGACGCAGCGGTACGCATCTCGCGGTACAACCCGTCGGCTGTGATCGATGCAACCTCCTGCCGTAATATTTCTTTCATGGTTGCTTTCATCAGTGTCCAAATTAATGTATCAACGTAAGGACGGGTTTACCCGCCCGCGGCATCGGGTTCCTTCATTAGCCGTTGGAAATACATATGAAACATCAGCATAAAAGGAACGATATTAAACCATATTCGGGTCTCAAGGATAACGCCAAAGGTAATCGTCGCAACATACATACAAAAAAACAACACTGCTGTTTTTGCCGTATAAAACGACATTTTTCTCCTGTTCACAAAAAAGAAATAGGCGACAGAGAGAACAAAAAATGTAATAATTATTTTTAAATTGAAAAAATTTTCATAAAACAGTCTCTTTAGCGAAGTAAACAATTCAAACTGATTTCCGAACCCGGCAATTTCGGGCTGAAGCATCCATAACTGAGACCGAAGATATTTTATTAAGCCGGCTCCTGCCAAAATAAGAATTATTCCTTTCCCCAGTTTTTGATGATCCTGCACATACAGCCCGAACCGCTTTTTTCCTTCAAAAGCAAACGCGTCAATGATTAGCCACAAGGGGATGAATAATGCGTCTTCCTTATTGAAAATTGCCACTGTAAAAAGAATAATGAAAAACGATGTCGCTTTACGAGCAAAGATGCCAAACGCAAACAACGAAAACAGCAGCAAACCGATAACATCCCACGTATATAAATAGTCTTTATCCTGAAGCAAAATAAATGAGAGAATCAGGTAAAGAAGGTACCGTAACGAAACGTTTTCATCCCCGCTTAAGCGGTACAAAATAAAAAAGAGAACGATATTAGTCAGCGGGAGCAGGAGTATTAAGAAAATAAAATAGCTCTTTGGCGGCGATAGAGCCCATAGCGTTTCAATGGTTCGCACTGCAAGCGGGCCGATAAGTCTGTTTTGAAACGCACAATTATACACCTTTCCCTGCAGCACGCTGTCAGATATTAGCGCCAATTTCGGAAGAGATTGATTGTGGATAAATGAAATAATCCTCATCTCAAAAAGGCTTAAAACTATAATACCAATAATAATCGGCAATTTATATCGAGCACACAGTGTCTTGAGTAATTGCATAACCTGTTTCCCTGCACGTTTCTAGCGGGACACCACGATGACACCGATCTGGCCGCCAAAGCCGAAAGACAACGACATGGCCGTCCGCATATTTTTTCCCCGCGCGCAGTGAGGCGTGTAATCGAGATCGCATTCCCCGTCCGGCTCATAAAGGTTCAGTGTCGGCGGCACAACGCCGTCGCGCAAAGCAAGCAGGGCGAAAGCGCATTCAACGGCGCCCGAGGCGCCGAGCAGATGCCCGGTCGCAGCCTTGGTCGACGAGACGGACACATCATAGGCACGCGAACCGAGCGCCTTTTTTATCGCCCGGGTTTCGATCACATCGTTAAGTTTCGTGCCCGTCCCATGGGCATTGATATAATCGACGGTGTCGAGTTCCGCCTTCGTAAGCGCCGTCGCGATTGCGCGGGCAATGACATCGCCGGAGAGATTGAAGGCGACCGGATGGCCGGCGTCGTTGGCCATAGCCGAGCCCGCGATTTCTCCGTACACCGGCGCGCCGCGCAGCATCGCCATGTCCTTACGCTCGAGGACGAGTATCCCCGCGCCTTCGCCCAGGGCAAACCCTTCCCGGTTCTTGTCGAACGGACGCACGTGACGGGCGGCCAATACACCCATTTGCCGGAAAGCCGCCTGGTACAAAGGATGCAGTGATGACTCGACAGCCCCCGTGATCACGGCGTCACAGATGCCGTGCCGGATCCATTCGGCTCCCATGATAACGGAATTGGTTCCGGAAGCACAAGCCGCGACGACGTTGCGAAGAGGGCCCCTCAACTTGAAAATCTGGCTCAGTTGCCTGCCGAGCGTCTCCGGCATGAATATATCCGATACGCGAAGCGCTTCCCCGACGCCCGACGCGAGGTTTGGTTTGCTCACGGAAACCGTACAGCCGACCCGTTCGGCGCCGATCTCCGCGATATCGATGCGGCTGTCCTGCATCGCCTCAGCGGCCGCCAAAAACGCCATCGAGAGCAGGCGCGTTGCCGCCGGCGGCTCGAAATCCGCCAGACGGGCGCACAAGTGTCCGCCGTTCAGCGCATCGGGCTTGATCCCGCTCTGGCCTGCGAGCACCGCGCGCCATGTTTTTTCACGGCCAAAACCCAGCGCCGTTACCAGCCCGATGCCGGTTACCACCACTTTATTCATATTATCCGCGAATCCCAGTTAAATATCTGGCCGGAAACGGTCCTCATTCCGGCTAGAAAAACAATGAACGCAGCCATCTCATCGCCGGCGGTCGTACATCCGAGGACGCTGTCTTCCTTCGCCCGGCGGACATAGGCTCCCGGCACGCTTTGCCCCATGTCCGTCAAATGAAACCCCGGCATAACGGCGTTCACCCGGACATTGAACCTCCCCAACTCTTTCGCCGCCGATTTCGTCAGCGCCGAGATCCCCGCCTTGGCGCTTGCATAGTTTGCCGCGCCGGGCGCGCCCCGCAAACCCGCGATCGACGCGATATTGATTATAGCGCCTTCTTTTTGTTTTACCATCATACGGGCGCACTGCTGCATAACGAAGAAGGCGCCGGTAAGATTCGTCTGCAAGACAATGTTCCATTCCTGAGGCGTAATCCGCAGGATGCCGCCGTCCCTGGCCACCCCCGCATTGTTGACCAGCACGTCAATGCGGCCTTCCTGCGCCGCGATCGTTTCGATCATCCGCTGCACCTGTACGGGGTCGCCGACGTCAGCCCGCACGCTGCGGGCGCATCCACCGGAACGGGCGATCTCATCGACGACAAGTACAGCCTTTTCCTTTTCCCGCAGATAGTTGACGATGACCGCGTACTCGTGCCGGCCAAATGCGAGCGCAAGCGCGCGGCCAATGCCGCGCGACGCCCCCGTGATAAGCACGATTTTCCGACGACCCATGAGGTATTCCTGTCTTATTTTAACCCGGATTCAATTCAAGCCCCAGATCTTTTATCATCTGTATGTCCTGCTCAAGCGGGCGGCCCGGTGTCGTCAGGTAGCCGCCAACCATCATGCCGTTTGCGCCCGCATGAAAGATCCGGGACTGCAAGTCCCGCAGGTTTGCCTCCCTGCCGCCGCAGACGCTGATATCCCTGTCCGGCAGAATCAGGCGAAAGAGCGCGATGGACCTGAGAATTTCTTCGCAGGAAAGCCTGGGCAGGTTTTCGAACGGCGTCCCTTTGACGGGATTGAGGATATTGAGCGGCACGGAATCTACGGCAAGGTCGCGCAGCGTCATCGCGAACTCAACGCGCTGCTCGCGCGACTCTCCGAGCCCGAGAATGCCGCCGCTGCAAACCTCAAGCCCGGCCGATTTTGCCGCGCGCACCGTTGCCACCCGGTCGCCGTAGCGATGAGTGGTGCAGATACGGGAAAAATGGCTTTCCGCGGTCTCAAGATTATGGTGAAAACACCGCACCCCGCTCGCCTTCAACCGCCGCAGTGCCGTTTCGTCGAGTTCGCCGAGCGAGGCGCTGACACGAATCTTCCGGCCCCCGGCGCGCGCTGCCGCGGCACAGACGACGGAGACGTCATCATCAGCGAGACTTCTGCCGCTCGTCACAATACCGAAGCATCGCGCACCAGCGGCCTCGGCTGCCACCAGGTGCTGAAGTATCGTCGCTTCAGAAACCAGCGGGTAAACGGCGGCGCCCGTAGAGTGATGCGCGGACTGGGCACAGTAATGACAATCTTCACCGCACACCCCCGAACGGGCATTGATGATGCTGCAAAAATTGACGCGCTCGCCCTTGAAATGCCGGCGCACCTGATCGGCGGCCTGCAACAATTCGTAAAAGCCGACGGACCAGAGCGTCATCGCCGCCGCCGGGCCGATCGGTTTACCGCTTATAATGGCCGAGGTCAGGCGGCGCAGAGAGGTCATAGGTATGAAGATAATAAATTAAGCGCTCATTGTCAACCGGCAGCGCACCCCAGGTTGACAATAGCGAACGGTTAGGCTTTAACCTTGAAGGCGACGGTTGGAGCTTTTATGAAGGGATGACGGTCGATGAGTTGCAGCGCGGCCCGCAGGTTCCCCTGCCGGACCCGATGCGTAAGGATGATGATGGGAACGCCCTTGCGCGCGCCGGACAACGATTCCTGCTGATAAACACTTGCAATGGAAACATTGTGTTTACCGAGGATGCCGGAGACTTTCGACAGAACGCCCGACTGATCCAGCGCGGTGAAACGCAGATAGTATGACCCCTGCGCTTTCGCTGATGGCAGAATTTTCAGTTTTTTAGAGGAATTATAGGTGATATAGGGCTCTTTCCCGGCGGTTCCGCTGGTAACCTGACGCGCCAGGGATATGATATCAGAAACTACGGCGCTTGCCGCGGGCAGGCTTCCCGCCCCTTTGCCGTAGAACATGATCTCACCCGAGGCGTCCCCGCGGATCGAGACGGCATTGTATTCCCGTTCGACCGTCGCGAAGGGATGGCGTTCCGGTATCAGACAGGGCTGCACCGACAGTTCCAGGCCGCCGCTTTCCATGGTCGCCGAGCCGATAAGCTTGATTACGTAGCCGAGTTTCCGGGCGAAAAAGACGTCCTGAGCCGCAACGCTGGCGATCCCGGCGGTGCTAACATCGCTGACTTTCACCCAGCTTGACCAGGCCAGCGACGAGAGGATGGCCAGTTTATTCGCCGTGTCAACGCCGTCTATATCAAAGGACGGGTCGGCTTCGGCAAAACCGGAACGCTGCGCCGCCTTCAGCGCGGCGGCGAAACTGACGTTCTTTTGCGTCATTTCCGTCAAGATATAATTGGTCGTGCCGTTCAGGATACCGCTGATCTTGGCGATCCGGTTGGCAGCCATCCCCTCGTTGAGCCCCTGGATGACCGGGATGGCCCCGCCGACGGAAGCTTCGAAGTAGACGAGCCGCTCCTTTGCCCGCGCCGCCGAAAAGATCTCGTCCCAGTAGGTGGCCAGCACGGCTTTATTGGCAGTGACCACGTTCTTGCCGGCACGCAAGGCGCTAAGGATAACGGTGCGCGCTGGCTCGTAGCCGCCGATGAGCTCGATGATAATATCTATATCGTCCCGGGCGATGACCTCCCGGTAGTCACGGGTATAGTCCACGCCCGTAACGGCAACCGGATTGAGGTCGCACACCGCCGCCACCTCGACGGGGGCGCCGACCCGCTGCTCGATGGCCCGCTTGTTCCCGGCGATAATCTTGATGACCCCGCCGCCGACCGTACCGTAACCGATAAGCCCGAGTTTCACTGTTTTTTTCATGATTGGTCTACTTAATAAATTTCTTCAGCCGCAGCAATGCGTCGTGAAACCGGTTATCGTGGGTAACAAGCGCCATGCGGACATAGCCTTCGCCGTAGGCGCCGAACCCGGCGCCCGGCGAGACCGCGATACCCGTTTCCTTAAGCAGCTTTTCGGTGAAAGCCAATGACCCCATTTCCTGGAATTTTTCGGGGATCCGCGTCCATAAATACATAGTGGCCTTGCTTTTTTCCGTCGGCCATCCGATTTTGTTCAGGCCCGCCACCATTTTATCGCGGCGCCGCTGGTAAATCATCGATTGTTCCCTGACGCAGTCCTGCGGCCCTTCGAGAGCGGCGACGGCAGCCATCTGGATGAAGGTCGGCGAACCGTAGTCAAGGAACGATTTGAATTTCTCAAGAGGCGCGAGCAGTTTGGACGCACCGCACGCCCAGCCGATGCGCCAGCCCGCCATATTGAAGGTTTTCGAAAAAGAATGGAATTCGAGCGCCACGTCTTTGGCGCCCGGGATCTCGAAAATGGACGGAGCCACGTACCCGTCAAAAGTTATCTCCGAATAGGCGTTGTCGTAGATCACCATGATCTCGTACTTTGCGGCGAATTCGACGACCTCCCGCAGGAAGGCATTGTCTTCGACGACGGCGGCAGTCGGGTTATTCGGATAATTCAGCAACAGGAACTTAGCTTTACGCGCAACGCTGGAAGGGATCTTTGACAGATCCGGCAGGAATTTATTCTCCGGCAACAGCGGCAGGGAATGGACTTTCCCTCCGGCCAGGATGACCCCGTTGAAATGGACAGGGTAGGCAGGATCACAGACCAGGACGATGTCACCCGGGTCCAGATAGGCCATGCATAGATGGGCGATCCCCTCTTTCGAACCAATGAGGGCAAGCACCTCGCGATCCGGGTCAACGTCGACACCGAACCGCTTGTTCATCCAGGAAGCTACCGCCTTGCGGAACCGCGGCATTCCCTTGGCCTGCGGATAACGGTGCGTCCGTGGATGGTTTTTCACCGTGTCGCACAGACGGTCAATGACATTGCACGGCGTAGGCAGATCCGGATTCCCCATGCCCAGGTCGATTACATCAAGCTTTTTGGCATATGCCTCTGCCTTGAGCAGATTGATTTTCGTGAAAAGATAGGGCGGCAGGGCTTCTAATTTTTTTGATGGTTTACATTTGTCCATGATGCGTTCCTGTTTTGTTTTTCAGCAGGGGGGCGCGATGAGTTTAAGTATATCATTTATCGGATTTTCTTTCAATATAAGGCGGCAACAACCGGGCATATTTCCAGAGCAGGAGGGCAATACCGGCGCAGGCCAGGCCGTAGGCGATCTCAAATCCCGACCATGTCAGCCATTGTTTCTGCGAAATAAAATCCCATTTGTTCGGAGAGTAGAAATTTGCTTCGGGCTCACCCCAAAAAGCGTCGAAAATACCTTTGAACTCGACGATGGCCCCCCAGGAAAGGAAAATACCGGAAGCAGAAACAACCAAACCGCGAATTTTTATCTTCTTCATGACTACGTGTCGTTGACGTGGATATGCAGCTCGCATCGCCGCGGCTGCGATTACACACCCGCGAGCGGGGCATCGGGACGCAAACGGTTCCACGATCGGAGTACCAAACCCCCGCAAGTGCCGCCCCTATTGCTGAATGAGCTTGCGCAGCGTCGTCGTAGGCTTAAACGATATTTTCTTTCCGGGAGGAACCGGGATAATCTCTCCTGTCTTGGGATTTCTTCCCTGCCGGGCTTTGCGCGGTTTAGCGCGAAAAGACCCGAGACCTGAAAGAGAAACGACTTCCCCTCTTTTCATTGCCTCCTGGATAACCTTGACCAATGCTTTGATCGCACGGTTGGAATCACCCTGGGTGAGTTCCGATACTTCGGAGACCTGCTTAACAACATCTGGCTTCTTCATGTCACGCCCTCCTTCTTCGAGCTGCGCACAGTACTATTTTCTTAGATATCACTACAATAACCAATTCCACAACTTTATTTAATTTATAATATAAATTTAATAAAAAGTCAAGGGAATTTTAATTGTTTTATCGCATGAGCGTCTTCCTGTTCCGGGAGGAAAGCTTTCTTGACAAAACATAATGAAAGGTATATAATTTAGTTGATTATGAGCGGTGAAGTGTTAGTTTTAAACCGTAGTTTCTATGCGATTTGCATAACATCCTGGCAGAGAGCGCTTTCCCTGGTTTACCTTGACCATGCATCGATCGTAGACGAAGAGTATCGTACTTACTCGTTTGAAGATTGGATGCAGTTTTCGACCATGATGCAGAACAGCCCTTCCGGTTTTGTTCGCACCCCCACTTTCAAGATAGCGATACCAGAAGTCATCGCCCTCAAATGCTACGACCGGCTGCCCACAACAGAGGTAAAGTTCACACGCCGCAATATTTACGAACATTACGGCTATCGTTGCTGTTACTGCGGCAACAAATTCCCCGCCGCGGAATTGAACCTCGAACACGTTATCCCGAAAAGCAGGGGCGGGAAAACCTCCTGGTGCAACGTCGTGACATCTTGCATCCCGTGCAACGTCATGAAAGGCAACCGCCTTCCCGATGAAGCCGGCATGAAGCTTCTGACGAAACCCTCCAAACCAAGATGGCGCGGGAGCATGGCGCTGATGTTCCACTCACCGTTGAAAATTCGTTCATCCTGGCAGCGTTTTATCGATACGATGTACTGGAATGGAGAGCTCGAACGCGAGTGACGCTCCTCCGACAGAAACCGGAGGCTTCTTCAATCCCCTGCTCCTGGAATCCCCCGGCTCTGCCGGGGGTTTTTATGTCGCATGTAATAACCGGTTCTCGCGTTCCCGACATTGAAAATCCATTAGTCCCCAAGCCGAACGAGTCGGGAAAGCACCGCCTCATTTGGCTTTATGCGGGTTGGGAGACATTGTAAATGTTCAAGATTCTTTCCAGTACGCTGCTGGCGCCCGGCGTCAAGCGCCTCGAAGTCGAGGCACGGGACATCGCCGCAAAAGCGCGGCCGGGACAATTCATCGTCATCCGTGTAAGCGATAAAGGCGAGCGTATACCACTGACCATCGCGGGTAAAGATCTGCGGCGCGGCACAATTACCATTATTTTCCAGGCCATCGGCACGACAACCACAGCACTGTTCCAGTTGAATGCCGGCGACCGCATTCGTGATATTCTCGGCCCCCTGGGCTGCCCCACCGACATTCAGAAGGCGGGCAGCGTAGCGGTGATCGGCGGCGGTGTGGGCGTAGCCGAAGTGCTGCCGGTGGCGCAAGCTTACAAAGAGGCCGGCAACACCGTTATCGGCATCATTGGCGCCCGCAGTAAAAACATGTTGATCCTGGAAAACGAACTGCGTCAGGTCTGCGATAAACTATACGTGACCACCGATGATGGTTCCGCCGGACAGAAGGGGTTTGTCTCCGACGTACTGCAGAACCTGCTGGCCAACGGATCCCATATCGATCTGGTCTACGCTATCGGCCCTGTCCCCATGATGCGGGTAATCGCGGCGATTACGCGCGAACACGGTATAAAAACCACCGTCTCGCTCAACCCGATCATGGTCGACGGCACGGGCATGTGCGGTTCCTGCCGGGTGACGATCGGCGGGGCAACCCATTTTGCCTGCGTCGACGGCCCGGAATTTGACGGCCATCAGGTGAACTGGGACGAGTTGCTGCAACGTCTGAACCTTTTCAAGCAGGAAGAAAAAATCTCCTTGGATAAGTTCAAAACGGAGTGCAAATGTCCAAAAGAATAACGATGAACGAGCGTTCCGCGCGGGAACGCGCCAGGGATTTCAAGCAGGTGAACGTGGGCTATACATCCGAACAGGCGAAAACCGAGGCCCGGCGCTGTCTGCAGTGCAAGAAGCCTGCCTGTATCGAGGGATGCCCCGTTGAAATTGATATTCCGGCGTTCATCAAAGAAATCGCACAGAACGATCCCCGCAAAGCCATCGGGATATTGAAAGACAAGAATAATTTACCGGCGGTCTGCGGGCGGGTCTGCCCGCAGGAGGAGCAGTGCGAGAAGAAATGCGTGCTGGCCGCAAAGAAAAACGCGGTCGCTATCGGCAACCTGGAACGTTTTGCCGCTGACTGGGAAAAGGAAAACCCGGCGGCGGCACCGGTTCCGGGACGAAAAGAACGGCACGGCCGGGTTGCGGTCATCGGTTCGGGCCCCGCGGGGCTCACCTGTGCCGGCGACCTGACGAGGGCGGGATTCGACGTTACGATATTTGAATCACTGCATGAGGCGGGCGGCGTGCTCCGCTACGGCATACCCCAGTTCCGTCTGCCGGGCGAAGTCCTCGATTATGAACTGGGAAATCTGAAAAAATTCGGCGTCACAATCACCCTCAATTCCCTTATAGGCCGGACCAAAACGATCGCCGACCTGTTCCATGAAGGGTATAGAGCCGTCTTTATAGGCACGGGTGCGGGATTGCCGGGATTTCTCAATATCCCGGGGGAAAACCTGAACCATATTTACTCCGCCAACGAATTTCTCGTGCGAGTCAACCTGATGCGCGCCTTTGAATTCCCGTCTTACGATACCCCGATATATATCGGCAAAGAAGTCGCCGTCATCGGCGGCGGCAACACCGCGATGGACGCGGCGCGTACCGCGCTCCGCCTGGGCGCCACATCCGTTACGCTTCTCTACCGGCGCTCGCGCGAAGAGTTGCCGGCGCGGGCGGAAGAAGTGCGTCACGCCGAAGAAGAAGGCGTAGCCTTTGAATTCCTGGCCAACCCCGTGCGCTTTTTTGCCGACGAGAAAGGCTGCTGCGTCCGGGGCATCGAATGCGTCAAAATGGAACTCGGCGAGCCGGACGCCACCGGCCGCCGGCGTCCGAAAGTAATCGAAGGGTCAAACTTCACGATAGCGGCCGACATGGCCGTTGAGGCGATCGGCCTGAAACCGAACCCCGTTCTTCCGTCGCTGACCGAAGGCCTGCGCACCGACGCGGCCGGGCACCTCGTTATCGACGAACATTTTATGACCAGTATCCCCGCGGTCTTTGCCGGCGGCGACATAGTCGGCGGCGATACCGTCATCCAGGCGATGGGCATGGGCAAACGCGCTGCCCGCGCCATCGTCGAATATCTTTCGCGCTGATCCTCTCACAACATATTACCGCAGTATGGCGATCTTCTTATAGGTATCGATGCCCGGGCCCCTTACGTGCGCGGTATATATACCGCTGGCAACGCCGGTGGCCGGCCAGTCGAACGTGCCCTCCTGAACATTGTCTTGAGCATTTTCCCACACCAACTCGCCGGTCAGAGTAAATATCCGGCACTCAAACCTGCCGCGCGCAGTGCCCTTATAATAAACCTTGGGGGTTTCACCCCTGTCCGGGTTTACGGTGCCGCGGCCGGACGCTGAGCCGACGACCTTGATCTCCCCCTGCCCCAGCGTAGTGTTGATAAAGGCGCCCTCGAAGTTCCATCCGTCGATATATCCCGAGAGCGTGGAAGTGCTGCGCGTCGCCGGGCTGAAGTAGTAACCGCTTTTGGCGGACTTGATGCGGTAGTCGTTGCTTTCGGGCAGGTTCAGAAATTCATAGTATCCTGTATCGTCACTCATCCTGGAAATGTCCAGTCCGCCGCCCGTCAGCGAAACATCGACGTTCTTGAGCGGCGTCCCGCGGATATCCTTGACATAGCCGCGGATGTGGTAAGTGCGCTGGCCGGTGAAATTCGCAGCCGTAACGTCGGCAACCAGCTTGTCGATGACGAAGGATGACGGGGTGAATATCCAGTTGGCCAGCGCAGGGGCTACGGTGTAGCCGCCGTTACCGGCGAGATCGACGAACCGGTAGGAACCGTCGGACGCCGTCGCGGCGACGGCCCCGCCGGTCAGCGCAAGCGAAACACCGCTCACGCCCTGGCCGTTCTTGTTGCGAATGACGCCGCTCACCGTGAAAAGCGGGATTCCAGTGATAATCTGGCCGGCTGCGTCCGTGGCGCCCAGCGTCAGCGTGATCGTTGAAAAACGCCAGTGATCCCGCGAGGCCGTTATCGTGTAGTTCTGGTTACACGCCATATCGCCAAACCGGTACGCGCCATCGGCCGCCGTCGTAACGTTGGCCCCGCCGGTCAGCGTGACCGTGACGCCGCCAATGCCGTTACCGGCCGCGTCCCGCACGGAACCGCTGATCGAAGCCGTGGCCGCCGCCGGTGGCAGTGAGGGTGGCGTAACGTTTGTGTCGTACTGGAACGCCCCGAGATCGACCGCGCCGGCCAGCCTGTAAACGCCGTCATAATCCCGGGGTACGGCCGCCGTAAGGTCAAGCCCCTTTCCGATGCACGGGGAAGCTGCCACCAGGTGCAGGTCGAGGGCGCTGCCGTTGACAAACGCGGGGTCGGCGCTCACCGCGTGGGCGTCGCCGGACGGAATGCCGCCCGCCCCGCCGAAATAGCAGTTGTTGCCGAGCGTCGTTATAGCGCCATTAACGTAGCTGATATTGTTCTGATTGTAAAAGACGTTGTTCCGGACATCGGCGCTTCCGCTGCCATAGGCGTTGATGACGTAGCAGGAACCGGCGCCGCGGCTGAGATAAAAGGTGTTGTGGTAAATAAACGCCTTGCCGAATCCGATGTAGATTGCGTTGTAGGAGCTATCGTTGTTGAGCGAGCCGCCCGCGCCGATGATGAGGTTGTTTATAAAATATATGGTGCCGTCCGCGCCGTTCCAGATACCCGCAAGGCGCACGATGTCGGAAGAATTCCGGCAGTCGATCTTGTTGTCGTGGATGTTTATGTTCTGCACCGTCCCCGAACCCAGGTTCCAGGAGAAAACCGGGCCTACGGCGATGTCGTTATCGTGGATATAGTTCCAGCCGATATCGACGTTGTTGCTCTGGCCGCCGCTCTGGAAATAGATGATGTGGTCGAGCTTGTTCGCCGATTTCGCCCCGAAACACTCGTTACCCCATATCTTGAGGTTGGAAGCCGTGACGCCGATCATGCCGTAGGACAGCGTCTTGATGCCTTCAATCGAACAGTTGACAAGCTTATCATTGTCCGAGTACAGCCGCACCTGTTCCCGTCCGTCGCCCCGGCCGTAGATGCTCAGTCCGGCGAGGACGAAGTACTGGTTATTGCTGTTAAATTCAAAAGCGCCGTTGTAGACGGTGTTGTCGTCCGCCTTAAAGAGCGCTGTTTCACCGGGATAGCCTGCCCACGCGATCTCGTTATCCGCAGAGCCGCTGGGGATCCCGGAATTGTAGAAGCTTACGTTATAGGGACGAGAGGCGCTACCGTACTGGCCGCTATAGAGGCCCGCACGGAAATAGCAGGTATCACCCGGTTGCTGCGCGGTAAAATAACTGCGGGGGCTGCGCCAGGGATCGGCGTACGTGCCGCTCCCTGGATTGTTCGGGGAACCGGCGTTGACAAAAAAGATGCGGCCGCTGCGAACCGTGAAGTGAATGCCGTTCGAGGCGCCTTGCGGCGTAGTCACGACTATGTTGCCGGTCGCCGCAGCGGAGCCGAGCTGAAAAGTGATCTTTTTGTCCGTCCAGACCGGGTAGTTATCGGCCGATCCGCCTCCGACGGCTACGGCGCCCGTCCCGCGGCTTGATCCGAAGTTCTTGCCCGCGACGGTGACAAAGACGCCCTTATCGTTCTGCCCGCCCGTTTTCGGCCCCGACGTCAAGTCCGAATAAAAAATGACGGGCGGCGCAGCTATCGCGGCCGCACTCCCGAGCGTAACTACCATGGAAACTAAAAGCAGTGCTTTTTTCATACCGAAATACCTCTCCTATTTCATGGAATATCCTGCGCGTCGGCATTGCGTGCGGGTTTTCTGAATTAAGAGGGTTTGGAGATCGGCCAACAGGGAAAAGTGAGAGGAATAACCGGGCGAAAAAAGCGGGATGAACGAAAACGACACAGCTACCGGACTGCAACAGCCTTCTACAAAATACCGGACAACGATGGATAAGATCAATCCAAAACAACAACGACAATGAATAAAAAGTGCGTAGCCAGGATGGACGAGAACGAACGGTCGGCGCAACGAGAAGTGCCAACACTATACCAAAATAAATCGCCGCCTGTCAATCCCCCTCCGATCTTTCCGCGATTATTTTCAAATTCTCCGCGTCACCGCTTATTGATAGACTGACCGTTTTCGATGCGCCGAATTGGACCCGGGACACGAACGGTAAAATCTCCGTCAACCGGTCGAGAAGTATCCGGTCCCCGGCAGCATGTATATCGAATAACCGTCCCTTTTTCATAAAATGGGAGATCGACCCCGTAACCGTCAACATCGCCGCGCCGCTGCTAAAGACCAGCCGGTCAACGGTTATGCGATCGTCCCGAATATCAATACTGCCGCAGCCATCGATATGCAGTTCGCCGTTGCGCCCGATATCCGCGGCACAGCGCACACGCAGGGGTGAACCCGGGGATGTATTGCGGACATCGCAATCGACGTGCCGGGCGTCGAGCGCGTAGCGCGGCCCGCATTCGCTGTACAGCGCGATACTGCCGTTTGTGGCCTTCACGCCCCCCGCCAGCAAAGAGACCGGAAGATATTGCGCGCCGGGGGACGGACTGAACAGATTATCAAAACTCGACGAACAGTCGCGGCGAAACTTTACCTCGACCCGCGGAGAATCGAGGACAGCTTCACCCGCTACGATCCGCTGACGGAACAGCGGGAGGAGCCGAACCGTAACGGTACAATGCGGCAGCGATATGAATGTACCGGCTTTAAAGTTAGGAAATTCGGAAATCGCCAGACCGGCGATCTGCAGGCCGCGCCATCCGATCGTAACGCGGTCGGCCGAAGCATCCCTCAGCGTAAAACCGCGGATCCCGTTGACCATCATCATCGTAAGCTGACGCGGCGGGAAAACGGCACGCATCGTCACGGCAAACAGGCCGGCCAGGACGACGACGAGCAGGAATAACAGTGAAAGAATGCGGAAGATGTTTTTAATTCCCTGCTCCCGGAAGCCCCCGGCTCTGCCGGGGGAGGGACTCCACTTGCAGTTATTCATGATGACGGATTCTCAGGGCGATAATATTCAGGAACAGGCACGAAAAAGAAAATAGCCGGGTTACCGATTAACCACACTATAGGTAACCGATAACCCGGCGTATCATCATTTTCTATCTATATTACCAGTTATTGCCACCCCAACTGCCTGACCTCTTGCCCCTCTTGCCGCCGCCGTGGTCATCGCGTCCGCCTCCAAAACCACCGCGTCCACCACCACCGCCACCGAAACCGCCTCTGCCGCCACCGCCGCCCGGACCGCCTCTGCCGCCACCGCCGCGCGTGTCACTTTTCGGACGTGCCTCGCTGACCGATATGGCCCGGCCCTTGAGATCTTTGCCGTTAAGCGCTGCCAGCGCCGCTTTCCCTTCTTCCGCGGACGCCATCTCAACAAAAGCAAAACCGCGCGATTCGCCGGTGAACTTATCTTTAATAATTGCGACGGAGGTCACCTGTCCGTGCGCCGCAAATGCCGCTTGCAGTTCCTCTGACGTAACTTCTCTGGCAAGGTTGCCTACATAAATATTCATCCTCGTTCTCCTTTGATACTGCCGTTACTTGGGACATGAACTTTCAATCCCTTTTTTACACAATCATGCCGAAATAAACCCTTGTCAGATATGTAACCTTACGCTTTGATTCCAACACCACTTCCTGATCCCCGGTTGGATGATGAACGCCACGACCTCCTTTTATCTGACCCCTATTTACACAGGCACTCTGTATCAGATTTTATTATATCAAAATATCTTTCGAAACGCCAAAGGTTGCGAAGTTATTGCGCATCCCTGCAATTGCAAACCCCTTAACAGTTGGTGTCGGGGCAGGTTCACCTGCCCCCATCCGCTCTCTGTTTTCTAAGGCTGCCGGTGCGGTGAACCTCCGCGCAGCAAGCTGCGGGGAATTGTCAAGTAAATTTATTCCCCCAAATAACTCTTGACAAAACAGACTTCCTCCGGTTATGCTTGTGTCGGGTTGTCATCGTTCCCGGCAACAATACTTGTCCTAACTTTTGAATACTGTTCGTAGCAACGGAAGGCCTATTTAAAAACAATTTAATAACAACGGCTTAAGGAGGCTGTAATGAAATTCGAGTGGCGTAGTAAAAAGTGTTGCTTTTGAAGCCTCTTTGAAGTTGTGTTTTCCAAGGGGTTTGGGGAAAGAATTTCCCCAAGGTTCTTTAAGGAAAATAAAGTCGCCGTGGTTGTGGGGACTGTGG
>Ga0315281_10003763_pt1 | contig 22171 bp, 21 predicted proteins | sample YL17G07_0_MG_FD_204540 | JGI IMG/M metagenome (GOLD analysis project Ga0315281, IMG submission 204540) | Sediment microbial communities from Yellowstone Lake, YNP, Wyoming, USA - YL17G07_0 | ecosystem: Environmental > Aquatic > Freshwater > Lake > Sediment | place: USA: Wyoming | collected... | reverse complement strand
GATGCCGTCGACGCCGTCGACCTTCGCGATCTCCGGTATGCGCGCGACCGCTGTGATGGTCTCGAGCTGCAGGGTGACTGCGATTTCCCGGCTCGCCGCTTTCAGGTAGTCGGGGAAGGTGCCGTAGCCGCTGGCGCGCGTGCCGCCGGCGACGCCGCGGAACCCGTGCGGCGGATAGCGGGTCGCGGCAACGGCGCGCTCGGCTTCCTCGACGGTCTGGATCATCGGGAACATCAGCGTCTGCGCGCCGATGTCGAGCACTCTTTTCACCACCACGGCATCGTTCCACGGCAGGCGCACCAGGGCCTGCGCGCCCACCGCAGCAATCGCCTGCAATTGCGACAGCACTGCCGGGACTTCATTGGGCGCATGCTCCATGTCGACCACCAGGAATTCGAAACCCGCGCGCGCCATCGCCTCCGCGGCGCTGTTGCTCGCAAGCTGCAGCCAGCAGCCCCAGGTGCGGGTGCCGGCGAGGATGTTCTTCTTGAACGCATTGGCGGGGATGGTCATTGGAAATTTCCGGTCCTGATGGTCAAAGGAAACCCGCCTCGGGGAACGCTAGCGGCTCATGCATACCGGGCATGCGGGATCGCGTGCCAGCCGGATGCTGCGCCACTCTGCGCCGAGTCCGTCTACCAGCAGCAGGCGTCCCGCAAGGCTGTCGCCGATGCCGGCCAGGAGCTTCAGCGTTTCCGCGGCCTGGATCGAGCCGATGATGCCGGTGAGCGGCGCAAACACGCCCATCACGGCGCAGCGCAGGTCCTCGGTCTCGCCGGCTTCCGGGAACAGGCAGTGATAGCACGGACTGTCGTCGCGCCGCAGGTCGAATACCGTGACCTGGCCGTCAAAGCGGACCGCCGCGCCCGACACCAGGGGTTTGCGATGGGCGACGCAGGCGCGGTTGATCGCATGGCGCGTCGCGAAGTTGTCGGAGCAGTCGAGCACGGCGTCGGCGCCGGCGACCAGCTGATCGAGCAGGGCGCCTTCGGCCCGTTGCTCGATTGCGATGACCTCGACCTCGGGATTGACAATCGCCAGATGCGCGCGGCCCGACGCCGCTTTCATGCTGCCGATGGACGACGCGGTGTGCAGGATCTGCCGCTGCAGATTGGTGAAATCGACCTTGTCGCCGTCGGCGAGGGTGATGCGGCCGATGCCGGCCGCCGCGAGATAAATGGCAGCCGGTGAACCCAGGCCTCCGGCGCCGATGATCAGCGCATGCGAGCGGAGGAATTTCTCCTGGCCTTCGACGCCGATCTGATCGAGCAGGATATGGCGGCTGTAGCGCAGGAGCTGGTCGTCGTTCACTGCCTCTTCTGGATGATGTCGAGGCCCTTGAGCAGGTTGACGGCCTGGCCCATCACGTAATCTTCCTTGCTGCCGTATTCGATCGGCGCGCGCGGCGGGGCGCCTTCGGCCGGCGCCTGCTGGGCGCGCGGGCGCGGCGGCGCGGCGCGGGACTCGGGCTTGGTGGTGCCGGTCGCCGGGGCAGGCGCGGGAGTCGTGTCTTTGTCGTTGACCAGGTGCTTCTCGAGATCGGCCTCGCGAATCCGCGCCACCGGCGCCGGCGCATCCGGATCTTCGACCAGAATGTCGGGGGTCACGCCCTTGGCCTGGATCGAACGGCCGTTCGGCGTGTAATAACGCGCGGTGGTGAGCTTGATCGCCGTGTTGTTGCCCAGCGGAATGATGGTCTGCACCGAGCCCTTGCCGAAGGTCTGCGTGCCCATCACGATGGCGCGCTTGTGATCCTGCAGCGCGCCGGCCACGATCTCCGAGGCAGACGCGGTCGCGTCGTTGACCAGAACCGTCATCGGCACCGTTTTCACGCCGGGGGGCAGGTTCTTCAGATAATCCTCGCGGGTGCCGCGGAGATAGTCTTCCGCACTCGCGTAAAACTTGTGCTTGGCGTCCTCGGTGCGGCCGTCGGTCGACACCACCAGCGTCTTCGGCGGCAGGAAGGCCGCGGACACGCCGACCGCGCCGTTGAGCAGGCCGCCGGGATCGTTCCGGAGATCGAGCACCAGGCCCTTCAGCGGGCCGTTCTTGTACAGGCCTTCGAGCTGCTTCGCCAGCAGATCCCCGGTGTGTTCCTGGAACTGGCTCACGCGCACATAACCGTAGCCCGGCTCGATCATCTTGGAACGGACGCTTTGCACCTTGATCGTCTCGCGCGTCAGCGTCAGCACGATCGGCTTCGATTCCCCCCTGCGGGCGATTTCGAGAACGATGTTGGTGCGTGGCTTCCCGCGCATGCGCTTCACCGCTTCGTTCAGCGTCATTCCCCGCGCCGGTGTGCCGTCGATCTTCACGATCAAGTCACCCGACCTGATGCCGGCCCGCGCCGCCGGCGTGTCGTCGATCGGGCTGATCACCTTGACGAAACCGTCTTCGAGACCGACTTCGAGGCCGAGCCCGCCGAATTCGCCCTGCGTGCCGATGGTGAGTTCCTTGTAGCCGTCGACGTCCAGATAGGCGGAATGCGGGTCGAGGCCGGCGAGCATGCCGTTGATCGCCTCGGTAATCAGCTTCTTGTCCTCGACCGGCTCGACATAGGCCTGCTTGATCGCGGAAAACACGTCGGAAAACGCTCGCAACTCCTCGATCGGCAGCGGCGCCTTGGCATCCCGCTGCGCAATGGCGGGGAGATTGAGCGCGAGCAAGGTGCCGGCAACGAGCCCGATTGCAATCAGGCTGAACTGTTCGAATCTGCTACGCATTGATGTCTCCTGGGGAAGGCGCGTGAACGCCGCATGCCCGCTGACCAACCATCGCGGCGTCCAAATATAAGGAATAAGACCCGCGAATTTCCGGCAGAACCTGCCTGCCGCTGCCTGGGTATTTTACTTCAGCGACACCCATTTCATTGGGTCGAAAGCACGACCCACATGCCTCAACTCAAAGTATAGCCCTGATTCCGGGTTGCCGCCGCTGTTGCCGACGGTGGCGATGACCTCGCCGGCGCCGACCTCGCTCCCCAACTGCCGGATCAGCGTTTCGTTGTTGCCATAGATGCTGAGATAGCTTTGACCGTGGTCGACAATCAAAAGGTTCCCGAATCCCCGGATCCAGTCCGCGAATACGACCCGGCCGCGGGCGACCGCCCTTACATCTCCACCGGAGTCGGCGCGGATGAACAGGCCTTTCCAGGTGACGCCACCCTCGGCGCGCTTGGCGCCATAGCGGTTGCTGACTTCGCCGCGGATCGGCAGCCGGAGGCGGCCCTTGAGCCGCGCGAACTGGCCATTCCCCGCCCCTGCTTCCAGCTCGGGCGTGCGCTCGTTGCGGATCCCCGGTTTCCCGCGTGGTTCCCCAGCAATGATCCTGCCAAGTTCCTCGATCAGCTTCGACAGCCGTTGCTCGTCCCGCTGCAATACGCCGATTTCCCGGCGCTGGATGCGGATTTGCGTCGAAATGCGTGCTAGCACCTGCCGCCTGGCGATCTGCTGCCCGAGGATCGCCTGGCGTTCTTTCTGCTGGTCCAATTCAATACCGTTGAGTTCCGCGCTCCGCTCGAGCGTCTGCTCCGCGAGTTGCTGCACGCGGTCGAGGCCTTTGCGCAGGGACTGGATGAACTGGGCCTGCGCCCGGGAGATGTAGCCGGTGTAGGTGAGATCCCGCCCGATCGCATTCGGATCGCCGCCGCCGAACACCACCTTGAAGTAATCGCGCTCCCCGCCCTGGTATTGCCGCAGCAGGACGCGGCCCAGGCGCTCGCGTTGCGCAGCGATGTCCGACTGGGCGCGTTTCGACTGTGTGCCGAGTTCCCTGAGCCGCGCCTGCACCTCGCGCTGCTGCTGATTGAGTTCATGCAATCCCCGGTTTGCCTCGGAAATTGCGCGTTCCGATTCGCGCAGCGAATCCGCCGCTTCGGCGCGCGATTCCTCGGCTCCGGTGAGGGTTGCCTTCAGCGTTTCAATGCGCCCGCGCAGCCTTTCGAGTTCAGCCGGGTCCGCCGGTCGCGGCGCAGCGGCGAAAACGGCGGGCAGGAGTGCAGCGAGGGCGGCAAGCAGCGCGAGGCATGAGAAACGCACCCGCCCGCTACCCCGGCCCGGCTTTCCCCTGGCTCGCGACGGCGGCGACCTTCTGCGCCACGGCGTCGGCATCGCCAAGGTACGCATGTCGCAGCGGCCTGAGGCTGTCGTCGAGTTCGTAGACCAGCGGGACGCCGGTCGGGATGTTGAGGCCGACGATGTCCGCATCGGAGACGCCGTCGAGGTGCTTGACCAGGGCGCGCAGCGAATTGCCGTGCGCCGCGACAATGACCTGCCGGCCCTCGCGAATCGCGGGCGCGATGCGCTGGTTCCAGTACGGCACCACCCGCGCCACCGTGTCCTTCAGGCATTCGGTCAGTGGAAGGTCCGATGCGGCGAGCCCGCGGTAGCGGGGATCGGCGCCCGGGTGGCGCGGATCATCGGGGGACAGCGGCGGTGGCGGCAGGTCGTAGCTCCTGCGCCACAGGTGCACCTGCCGGTCGCCGAATTTCGCCGCGGTTTCCGCCTTGTTGAGGCCCTGCAGCGCGCCATAATGGCGTTCGTTCAAGCGCCATGAGTGGTTGACCGGAATCCACATCAGGTCCATCTCGTCGAGGACCGTCCACAGGGTGCGGACGGCGCGTTTCAGCACGGAAGTGAACGCCACGTCAAAACTGAAACCGTCCTGCAGCAGCAGCCGTCCGGCCTCCAGAGCCTCGCCGCGGCCCTGCGCGGACAGGTCGACGTCGGTCCATCCGGTGAACCGGTTTTCCTTGTTCCAGACGCTTTCGCCGTGGCGCAGCAGCACCAGCTTCTTCACCATGCCCCCAGACCGAGTCAGTGGTTCGATTCGCAGCATTATAATTCACGCCCGTGCGAAATCGGCGCCGCAGGCGCAATGCCGGTTGCGGCGTTCGGCGCCCGCGTGGCGGTGGGTTCTTTTACAGCAGGGTCAGGCTCGGCTAAAATAACGAGTTTTCCTTGCCCGGGGTTATAAGCCAACGTGGATTTCGTCCTCAACAACATCTGGCTGGTCCTTATCGCCGTCACCAGCGGCGCCATGCTGGCGTGGCCGAGCATCAGCCGGCGCGCCGGTGGCCTGTCGGTGTCGACGCTGCAGGCGACGCAGCTGATCAATCACAAGGATGCGCTGATGCTCGACGTGCGCAGCGCCGATGACTTCGCGCGCAGCCATATCCTGAACGCAAAGAACATTCCCGCCGGCCAACTCGGCGGACGCCTGGCCGAACTCGAGAAATTCCGCGCCCGCCCGGTCGTCGTGTGTTGCCAGACCGGGAACAGCGCAACGCCGTCGTGCGCGCTGCTGCAAAAAGCCGGATTCACCGAAGTCCATCTGCTCGCAGGAGGCATCAGCGCCTGGGAACAGGCTGGCTTGCCGGTCACCAAATGACGCCGCAGGTTCTCATGTACACGGCGCGCGCATGCTCGTACTGCCGGCGCGCCGACCGCCTGCTGGAGGCGAAAGGGCTGACCGAGGTCGTCAGGATTCACGTCGACCGCGAGCCCGGCAAGCGTGGCGAAATGATGCAAAAGACCGGGCGGCGGACAGTGCCGCAGATCTACATCGGCGATTTCCACGTCGGGGGCTACGAGGAACTCGCGGCGCTGGATCACGCCGGTCGGCTCGACGCGCTGCTGCGGGGCGAAGCGGCCTGAGCGCGCTATTGCAGTCGCGCATTTCAATCATTTTTTCAACCGGAACCTGACCATGACAGAAGAAGCGCTGCAACCGCTGTTCAACATCGAAAAGATCTACATCAAGGACCTGTCGCTCGAGCTGCCGAACGCGCCGCAGATCTTCCTCGAGCGCGAAGCGCCGCAGATCGAACTCGAGATTCAGACCAGCGACCAGAAGATCGACGACGGCGTCTACGAGGTGGTGGTGAAAGTGACGACCACCGCGCGCCTTGGCGAAAAGACATTTTTCCTCGCCGAGGCAACACAGGCCGGGATCTTCCAGTTGCGCAATATCCCGGAGGCGGAAGTGGGGCCGATCCTCGGCATCGGCTGCCCGAACATCCTGTTTCCCTATGTTCGTGAGGCCATCTCCGACCTGGTGACGCGCGCGGGATTCCCGCCGGTAATGCTGTCGCCGGTGAATTTCGAGCCGATCTACCAGGCGAAGCTGCAGCAGCAGGCGGAAGCGCAGGCGCAAGCGGCCGTCCCGGTCACCCACTGACCAGACCGATGCGGCAGCGTGCGCAGACCCTGCTCTCTGTTGCGGCGCTGTCGCTGTATTGCGGCGCGGCGCCGGCCGGCGCCGCCGATTTCCGTTCGGTCGGCGAAGCGGGAGCGGTGTTCTTCGACGCGCCCTCGGCGCAGGCAACCAGGCTGTATGTCGCCAGGCGCTACTACCCCGTCTCGATCATCGTAAGCCTCGAGCAATGGGTGAAGGTGCGCGATGCCGCCGGCGATCTCGCCTGGGTCGAAAGGCGCGCGCTGTCGGAGCAGCGCACGGTGATCGTGACCGCGGCAAGGGCGCATGTGCGCGCGGCGCCCGAAGCCGCCGCGCCCATCGTCTTCGACGTCGAGAAAGATGTCGCGCTGGAAGTGCTGGAAATCGCCGCGCCGGGCTGGGTCAAAGTCGGCCAGGCAGGTGTTCAGGCCGGTGCACAGGCGGGCGGCCAGAGCGGATTCGTCAGCGCCGCCGAGGTCTGGGGCCTGTGAAACTCGCGATCCTCGGCGGCGGCGCCTGGGGTACCGCGCTGGCGATCGCCTTCTCGGCCGGCCACCAGGTGAGCCTGTGGGCGCGCGACGCAAAGCATGCCGCGGAAATGGCGGCGACCCGCTACAACCGGCGTTACCTGCCGCAGGTCGCGATTCCGGACTCGGTACAGATTGAAAGCCGGTTCGTCACCGCGCTCGCCCAGGCCGAACTCATCATCGTCGCCACCCCGACGGCGGCGCTGCGCGATACCGTGCAGCGGATCAGCGGGAAATCGCCTGCGCGCGGGCTGATCTGGGTGTGCAAGGGACTCGAGGCGGATTCCGCGAAAATGCCGCACCAGGTCGTCGCCGAGGCGCTCGGCCCGGCCATGCCGCACGGCGCGCTGTCGGGCCCGAGCTTCGCTCTCGAAGTCGCCCGCGGGCTGCCGACGGCGCTGACGCTGGCCTCGACCGACAGGTTTTTCGGCCAGTCGGCGGCGCGCCAGCTGCACAGCCCGCGCCTGAGGCTGTACTCGAGCACCGACATTGCGGGCGTCGAAGTCGGCGGTGCCGTGAAGAACGTGCTGGCCATCGCCGCCGGCATTTCCGACGGGCTCGAATTCGGCAACAACGCGCGCGCCGCGCTGATTACCCGCGGGCTCGCCGAAATGACGCGGCTCGGCCGCAAACTCGGCGGCCGCACCGAGACCTTCATGGGCTTGACCGGTGTCGGCGACCTGATGCTGACCGCGACCTCGGATCTTTCCCGCAACCGCCGGGTCGGCCTGATGCTCGCGGAGGGCGAGTCGCTGGAGCGCATCCTGCTGAAGCTAGGGCATGTCGCGGAGGGGGTGACGACGGTGCCGGAGGTGGTCCGCCTCGCCGCACATTTCGAGGTGCCGATGCCGATCACGCAGGCCGTGTACCGCGTGCTCTGCCAGGGCGTCAAGCCGCGCAAAGCGGTCGAGGAACTGCTGAGCCGCGGGCCGACGCAGGAAAGCGACTGACCGGGGGTCTGCAGGGAATTCAGGCGAAGCCGTTCTGGCGCCAGGCTTCGTAGAGCACCACCGCCACCGCGTTGGCGAGATTGAGGCTGCGCTTTGCGGTTTGCATCGGCACCCGGATGCGCAGCGCGTCGGGAATGGCGTCGAGGACCGGGCCGGGCAGGCCGCGCGACTCAGGGCCGAAGACGAAGGCGTCGTCCGGCCGGTAGGCTGGCGCGTCGTAACGCCGGCTTGCCCTGGTGGTCGCCGCGAACAGCCGGCGTCCGGCGAAATGGGCGAGGCAGGCCGGCCAGTTTTCGTGCTGCGTGAGCGGCGCGAGATCGTGGTAATCGAGCCCGGCGCGTTTGAGGCCGCGATCGCCGAGGGTGAAGCCCGCGGGCAATACCAGGTGCAGCCGTGCGCCGGTGTTGGCACAAAGCCTGACGATGTTGCCGGTGTTGGCCGGAATCTCCGGCTCGAAGAGGATGATGTCGAACACTTGTATTGCCTGAAGAAAAAAGCTACTTTTGAGCCGGCTGGCGCGGTAATTGCAGCCAGGTCGGTGGTTCTGGAACCAGGGAGCACGCATGGCAAGACCGGAGAAGGTCCGCCTCGGCGAGATTCTCGTCAAGCAGGGATTGCTGACGGAAGAGCAGTTGAAGGCTGCGCTCGGCGAGCAGAAAAGCAGCGGGCGCAAGCTCGGGCGGGTGGTCGTCGACACCGGCATGGTGACCGAGGACCAGATCTCGGAGGCGCTCGCCAAGCAGCTCGCCATTCCCTTTATCAATCTCAAATACTATAACACCAGGGCCGAACTCGTCCGCCTGCTGCCGGAAGTCCAGGCACGGCGTTTCCGCGCGATCGTTCTCGAGGACCGCGGCGCAACGCTGCTGGTCGGGCTCACCGATCCCACGGATCTGTTCGCCTTCGACGAGATCACGCGGGTGTGCAAGCGCGACATCGACCTCGCAGTGGTCAACGAGAAGGCGGTGCTCGCGGCCATCGACCGGCTGTACCGCCGCACCGAAGAGATCAGCGGGCTGGCGAAGGAACTGACGGCCGAATTCGGCGACACCGTGGTGGACGTGCTGGGCATGGGGGCCGCCCCGGGCGCCGAGGACGCGCCGGTGGTCAAGCTCCTGCAGTCGGTATTCGAGGACGCCTCGCAGGTGCGCGCATCCGACATCCACATCGAGCCGCAGGAAACGCGGCTGGCGATCCGCTTCCGCATCGACGGCATGCTGCACCTGCAGACCGAGGGCGACCACAAGATCGCCGGGCCGCTGGTGCAGCGCCTCAAGCTGATGTCGGGGCTGGACATTTCGGAGAAACGGCTGCCGCAGGATGGCCGCTTCAACGTGAAACTCAGGAACAACCAGGTCGACGTGCGCATCTCGACCATGCCGACGCAGTGGGGCGAGTCGGTGGTGATGCGGCTGCTCAACCAGAGTTCGGGGCTGTTGCGCCTCGAACACCTGGGGCTTCCCGGCGACATGCTGGTGCGCCTGCGCAAGGTGATCCATCGCCCGAGCGGGATGGTGCTGGTCACCGGGCCCACCGGCAGCGGCAAGACCACCACGCTGTACGCCGCGCTCTCCGAACTCAACACGCTCGACCGCAAGATCATCACCGTCGAGGACCCCGTCGAATACCGGCTTCCCGGGATTTCCCAGGTGCAGGTGCATGAAAAGATCGAACTCACCTTCGCCCGCGTCCTGCGTTCGGCGTTGCGCCAGGACCCGGACGTGATTCTGGTCGGCGAGATGCGCGACCAGGAAACCGCGGAAACCGGGCTGCGCGCATCGATGACCGGCCACCTGGTGCTGTCCACGCTGCATACCAACGACGCGCTGTCGACGCCGATCCGGCTCCTCGACATGGGCGCGCCGCGCTACATGGTCGCGCTGTCCCTGCAACTGGTGCTGGCGCAGCGGCTGGTGCGCGTGATCTGCGAATCCTGCGCCGCGCCCTATAAGCTGGAGGCGCACGAACACGAGTGGCTGCGCTCGGAAATCGGCGACGAGGTGAATGCACACCAATACCAGCGCGGCGAGGGATGTTCGCAATGCAACGGCACCGGTTACCTCGGCCGTACCGGCGTCTATGAAATGCTGGAAATGACGCAGCCGGTGACCGAGGCTGCGAACACCGACGACCAGAATGCATTCCTGCACGCCGCGCGCGAGCAGATGGGCGGACGCACGCTGCGCTACCACGCCGCGCGGCTGGTGGTGGAAGGCAGGACCACGCCGCTGGAAGCGATGCGCATCAGCAACGAGTTCGAGGACTGATGCCTTTCTTTGCCTACAAGGGGCGCACCGGCGGCGGCGAGCCGGTGCAGGGCGTGCTCGAAGGCGCCGACCCCTCGGGCGTCGCCGACCAGCTGTTCGGCACCGGCATCACGCCGACCGAGATCAGGGCAACGCGCGCGCCGAGCGTCACCGATCGCGATGCCGCGTCCTTGTTCAAGCCGAAGGTCCAGCACATCGACGTGCTGCTGTTCAGCCGCCAGATGAATACCCTGCTGAAGGCCGGGGTGCCGATCATGCAGGCGCTTTCCGGGCTGCAGCAGTCGACGACGAATCCGGCTTTTGCCGACGTGGTGCGGGACATCCGCGCCGGCCTCGACAGCGGGCGTGAACTTTCCGCGACGCTGCGCAACCACCCGAAGGCGTTCTCGCAGTTCTACGTCAACATGGTCGCGGTCGGCGAGACCACCGGGCGCCTCGAAGAAATTTTCATGCAGTTGTTCCGCCACCTCGAGTTCGAGGAGTACATGCGCCAGCAGGTAAAGACCGCGCTGCGCTATCCGACCTTCGTCATTGCGACCATGAGCGTGGCCATCGTCATCATCAACATCTGGGTGATCCCGGTGTTCGCCAAGGTGTTCAAGGGGTTCAACGCGAAGCTGCCGCTGATGACCCAGGTCCTGATCAATTTTTCGGATTTCATGGTTACCTACTGGCCGCTGCTGCTGGGAATCCTGGTCGGCGCATTTTTCCTGTTTCGAAGCGTGACTGCGACGCCGGCCGGCAAGTTCAGGTGGGACCGCTTCAAGCTCAAAATTCCGGTCGCCGGCAAGATCATCCTGAAGGCGACGCTGGCGCGCTTCGCGGGAAGTTTCGCGCTGGCGACCAAAAGCGGCGTGCCGGTCGTGCAGGGCCTCGCCAACGTCGCGGACACGGTGGACAACGAGTTCATCGCCAGCCGCGTGCACCTGATGCGCGAGGGCGTCGAACGTGGCGAGAGCGTGCTGCGCACGGCGATCAATGCCGGCGTGTTCACCCCGGTGGTGCTGCAGATGCTGGCGGTAGGCGAGGAGTCGGGCGCCCTCGACGACATGCTCGGCGAAGTCGCGGAGATGTACCAGCGCGAGGTCGAATACGAACTGAAAACGCTGTCATCGCAGATCGAGCCCATCCTCATCATCATGCTCGGCGTATTGGTGCTGATCCTTGCGCTCGGCGTGTTCCTGCCGATCTGGGATCTCGGACGTGCGGCGATCAAGTCTTAGCCGCGCCACCGGGCGCGGTTTCACGCTGCTCGAACTGATTGTCGTCATCTGCGTGTTTGCGACGCTGTTCGGCGTCGCCCTCGACCGCTTGCAGCGCTATCAGGACGACGCCGAACGCGCGGTGATGCGCTCGACGCTTGCGAGTTTCAAGACCGCCCTGCAGTTGCAGGTGGCTGAACTCCTGATCGGGCGGCGCGGCGACCAGGTCGACAGGCTCCAGGGCCAGAACCCGGTATTGTGGCTGGAGGAGCCGCCGGCCAATTATCTCGGCGCATTCGCCGCCGGCGAAATGCGCGAAAAGCCGCCCGGCAGCTGGTATTTCGACACCCGCGCCGGAGAACTCGTGTACCTGCCGCGCGCCGCGATTTTCGCCGCCGAGGGCTCGAATGCGCCCTACGAATTGCGGTTCCGGGTGCGCATCGACTATGAGACGGCGGCGACGCCGCAGGGCCCGGCCAGGCGCGTGTCGGCGGCGGTGCTGGCGCCGGTGGGCCGCGGCCCCGGCTGAGCAGGGTGCAGAAAGCGCGTTTTTTGGGGTAAAATCGGTGCAATACGTGCACTAGAACAGGTTTGTAGCAATTGTCGGAAGAACAAGGTCAGTCATTTAGGGTAGATTCAGTAACCAGGCAAGCGCAGAGGGATCATTGATTGCCCTCCAGCTGCCGATTCCAGAAGGAGCGAATCTTGAACAGCATTCGAAATCGGCAGGCCGGCTTCACCCTGGTCGAACTCATCATCGTGATCATCATTCTCGGCATTCTCGCCGCGACCGCGATCCCGCGTTTCGCGCAGATGCAGGTGGAGGCAAGAATTTCAAAGTTGAATGCGCTGCGCGGCTCGGTGCAGGAGGCGGCGACCATGGTCTACGGATTGACCCAAGCCAAATCGCTACTTCTGACGGCGAACTCCGTCACACTCCAAGGCCAAGCCATCGCCATCACCAACTACTACCCGGACGCGGCGAATGGCGGCATCATGGCGGCGATCGGCAGCTATGGGACTGCGGGAAATATGGCCGCTGACGGTGTCGCGACCGCCCCAGGGGCTGTGGCCGGGTTAGATATCAAGGTAACAGGCGGCCAAGACCCGGACACGTGTTTTTTCAACTACACCGGAGCTGCGTCTGCAACCAGTCCGGCGACGGTGAGCACGGTAACGATTACGGGCTGCTGACAGGAACACGTTCTCGCGGCACTGAGTACAGGATGCGGGGCAACGAATTGTGCGCTGTCCCCGCGAAATCCAAATGCGGAAGGATTGAATCATGAAGCGTCGGCAAGCAGGCTTTACCCTGATCGAACTCATCATCGTGATCATCATCCTCGGCGTGCTCGCGGCAACGGCGTTGCCGCGGTTCGTGCAGATGCAGACGCAGGCGCGGATCGCGGTGCTGAACGGGCTGCGCGGCTCGGTGCAGGGCGCGATGGTGCTCTCGCATGCGCTGTCGCTGGCGCTGGGCCAGACCGCGGCGCTCAACAACGTGACCATGGAAGGGCAGCCGGTGACGGTGGTCAACAACTACCCCACCGCGGACACCCTGGGCATCATGTCGGGGATCAGCAATTATGCGATCGTCGCCAACCAGACGGCGGACGGGATCGCAACGGTGAACGGCGGCGCCGGCGCCGGCGCCGTGCTGAATATCCAGGTGCTGGGCGGATCCAATCCGACCAACTGCACGTTTTCCTACACCAACCCGGCCCTCGCCGGGACCGCGGCGGTGGTTAGCACCATTACCACCAGCGGCTGTTGAGCGCGGGCTTCGCTCCGTCCGTCGCCGCACCTGCGCCGATGGTCAGGGAGGGCAGGACGTGCGGAGGCTGATCTGGTAACAAGGCGTATAGGCAACGTTTCGTGAGTTCAACAACTGGAGGCAGCATGAAAGGTAAAACAAGTCAGCAGGGCTTCACCCTGGTCGAGCTAATCGTCGTCATCGTGATCCTCGGCATCCTCGCGGCGACGGCAATTCCACGATTTGCCGATTTTTCGTCAGATGCGAAGATTGCCGCCAGGGCAGGCGTGGTGGGCGGCCTCAACTCGGCGATCGGCGTGCTTCACGCACGATGGCTGGCGAGCGGCACCGGTGTGGCCGGCAACGTCACGCTGGACGGTGGCGGGGCCATCGCGGTAAACGGTTCGGGCTTTCTGGCTGCTGCGGGGCTTGCCAGCACTGCGACCTGCCAAACGCTGGTCAACAGTCTGCTCAACACCGGGACTTCCGGGGCGGTCGATCCGGCGGGACTGGCGGTGACGTCGGCAGCTGCAGGCACCTGCGATATCACCGGGTCACCGACTGCCTACGTGTCGTCGATCGCCCTCACCTCCACCGGTGCGAACTGACCGGTAGCACGGCCCCACGGGGGTCGGGCATGACATCCGCGCCCCGGAGCCCGTGCTTCGGGGCGCAGTTACGTTAAGGGCAGGCAATCGTGATTCCTTCCGCCAGAATCACTTCGACGGAGCGGGCGCAGCCGGCAAACGCGGCGGGTGGCTTTACGCTCACCGAACTGGTGGTGGTGGTGGTGATCCTCGGCATTCTGGCAGCCGTCGCCGCGCCGCGTTTTTCCGACCGCACCACCTTCGACGCGCAGGCGTTCTACGACGAGGCGCAGGCGGCGGTAAAAACGGCGCAGAACACGGCCGTTGCCCAGCGCCGCGCCGTGTACGTGGTGGTCGACGCGGTGGTCGCCGGTGCTTCGACCTACCCGCGAATCCGCGGCTGCTTCGACGCATTGTGCGTGTCGCCGGTGACCACGCGGGTCGCCTACCGCAAACTTTCCGACGGCACCACCACCAATGACCTGCTGGTGGAGGCGTCGAACGGCGTAAACCTCGCGAGCGAGCTCGTCGAGCAGGGAACGGGCACGGTGTCCGCGGCCGTCAGTTTTTCTTTTGTCGATGGGTCCGGGCGCCCAAGCTTCGCCGCAGCGCAATTTCGCTTCACCATCACCGGAACGTCCACCCGCGTGTTCTACGTCGAGCCGGAGACCGGCTATGTTCACGCCTGAGGCCGCGCTTTACGGGGGCCGCCGCGCGGGCCGCCATGAACTCGGGGTCTCGCTGGTGGAACTCGTGGTATTCATCGTGATCGTGTCGGTCGGCGTCGCCGGCGTGATGGTCGCGCTCAACACCGGCACCCGCAATGCCGTCGATCCGATGATCCGCAAGCAGGCGTTGGCGATCGCCGAAGGCCTGCTCGAAGAAGTCGAGCTGATGTCCTACACGTATTGCGATCCGGACGACCCCAATGCGCCGACTGCCACTGGTTCCGCAGACTGTACCGGCGGGACGAACGGCCCGAACGACGAGGCGAAATTGCCGCTTGGTGCCGAGGCGGGAGAAACGCGTTATTCGGCGGCGACGCCCTTCGACAATGTCAGCGACTACAACGGATTCGACACCGCGACCGCGGTGCCGATCGGCATCGCGGACCTGACGGGAACGGTCATTCCCGCGCTTGCGGGCTATCAGGCGCAGGTGGCGGTCGCGCTGCAGCCGATCGACGTCGTCAATGAAATGCTGCGCATTACGGTCACTGTCACGCACGCCGTCAGCAATACCACCGTGGTTCTCGAAGGCTATCGCGCGCAGTACGCGCCGAACACCGGGCCATGATTCGCGAAACGCCTCATTGGAGTCCGATTGGGCCGGCGGCCACTCCGGATGGATGCGCCGGTCGCTGTGCCGGTGACCTGCGGTGCATGGAATTGCGCCGCGCCGTGCGGGGGGTGACCATGGTCGAGATGATCGTGGTGGTCGCCGTCACCGGGATCCTGATTGCGGCGGTCACCGCATTCATCGCAAGGCCGATCGAGGGCTACTTCGACAGCGCCGCACACGCGCAGCTGGTCGGTGCGGCGGATACCGCCATGCGGCGGGTCACCCGGGACCTGCGCAGGGCATTGCCCAACAGCGTTCAAGTCAGCGCCGGGGGCGATCTGGTTCAATACCTGGAGGTGCGCACCGGCGGCCGCTATCGCGCCGAGCCGACCGGGGTTACCGCGGAATGTCCCGACAACGATGCGGCGGTGACCGATGACAACATCCTGAGCTTCGGACTTCTCGCAGGAGATACCTGTTTCAAGTCCCTGTCGAACGATCCGCTGCTCGGCACCGTGAATACCGCGACGGATTACGTCGTCGTCTTCAACCTCGGACCGGGGGTGCCGGACGCCGATGCGTACGAGACGGGCGCCGCGTCGGGCGGCAACAAGAGCCGGGTCACCGGGGTTGCCGTATCCGGCACCGAGGACCGTTACACGATCACTGCCAATAAATTCACCTATAGCTCGCCGGGCAACCGTTTTTACGTGATCAGTGGACCGGTCGCCTACAAATGCGATGTTGCCGCCAAGACACTGACGCGCTACTGGGGTTACGCGATCCAGCCCGGCATGCCGCCCGACCTCACCGGTGCAAGTTCCGCGCTGATGGCGGTGAATGTTACCGGGTGCAGCTTCAGTTACGCCAGCAGCATCGCCAACCTGAATGCCGGCGTGGTGACCGTCAACCTGACGCTGTCCGACGCGCGGGGCGGCGTGGTGACCCTGCTGCAGCAGGCGCATGTCAACAATGTCCCATGAGGCTCGCATGAACCCGCCATCACGCCGGCGCGGATTCGCCCTGGTGACCGCGATCTTTCTGATCGTGATGCTCGCCGCGCTGGCCGCGGCAATCGCGTACTTTTCGAGCATTCAGCAGGCGGGTTCGGAACTCGACCTGCTCGGCGCCCGCGCTTACCATGCGGCGAAAACGGGAATCGAATGGGGCAGCTTCCGCTCGCTCCGCAATGATTCCTGTCCGGGCGCCGGTGCGCCGACCAATCTCGCGATGCCGGCCGGTTCGCTCGCCACGTTCACGGTGACCGTCACCTGCGTGCGCGGAACCTTCATCGAAGGCGCGAGCAGCGTGAAGATCGACCGCATTACGGCAAACGCTTGCAACCAGCCGGCCGGCGTGCAATGCCCGAATGCCGCGCCGACCATTCCGGATTACGTCGAGCGTTCGCTCTCGGCGACTGTGGGGCCGCCATGGTGACCGTCGCCGGCGACGAGAGACAAAAGGCGGGTGGATAATGAAACCTGTGCTGCGGCATGTTTTCCGGATTCTCACGACGGCCGCGCTGCTGTGGGCAGGGCAGGCGGAAGCAGTGACCTACGCCAACGTCTCCGTCCCCTTCAACTGGATCGTCGCCACCGGCCACACCAAGGTGGGGCCGGTCACCGGCGGTATCTATTCTGCATCGTACGCATTTCGACAGGTCGGTGGCGCGACCGCCTGCGGAACGGCGCCGCCGACAATCGACGACACGCTCACCGACAGGATTCCGATCGGCTTCAATTTCATGTTCAGCGGCCAGTTGTTCGATTCCTTGCGCATCATGAGCAACGGCCGCCTGCAGTTCACGCGGATCGGTGCGCCTGCTTTCGACAATATCACCTGCGGTTTCGGCAGCGCGGTGACGCAGCTGCCGTTTCCGATCGCGTCGCTGAATTACACCATGCGGATCTACGGCAACGACCTCGACCCGACGCTGCAATCGGAAGTGGCGGGCTACGTCACCCCGTGTCAGAACCGCAACACCTGCTTCGTCAGCTACGCCCCGCTCGGCGTCGCGCCGTACCGCAGCTTCGTGGTGACCTGGAGCCACGTCCCCGAATGGGCTGCCGGCGCCACCGCCACCGGCGATTACAACCTGCAGATCATCCTTCAGGAAAACGGCGAGTTCATTTACCAGTACGGCACGGATGTGCCCGGCGCCGGCAACGTCAACGCGCAAATCGGCTGGCAGGCGGATTTGGCGGACTACAACGTGCCGAGCGTGGGCTTCCCGGCGAACAATTCCGCGATCAAGTTCTACATTCCCGCGCCGGTCGCCGAGTACCGCATGGAGCAGCCGGTCTGGAACCCGGCGCTGGTGCTCGATACCAGCGGCAATAACCGCAATGGAACCGCGCTGGGCCTGGCGCAGACCGTCCCCGGCGGCAAGGTATGCCGGGGCGCCAACATTCCGGCGAATATCCTCGTCGGCACCATCGACGCGATCAACACCGGCATCGCGGTCCCGGCCACCGTGGGCGGCGCCGGCACCATCACCTTCTGGTACAAGGGGAACACCGCGTGGTCCGGCGCCGGCGTGGTGGATGCTCAACTGCTCGACGCGTCGGTGGTCAACGGCCAGTGGTTCTATCTGGTCCGGCGCAGCACCGGCCAGCTCTATTTCGCCATCACCGACACCACCGGTGTCACCCAGGTCGCGCAGACCGGCGCCATCGCGGTCGCGGCCGGCACCTACAAACATATTTCCGTGAGCTGGAATTTCAACGCAATTGCCGGCGCCCTCAAGGACCACATGGTCATCTATGTCGATGGCGTCGCCCAGATCACTCAAACGTTCACCACGGCCGGCACCGTTTCCGCGTCGGTCGGCACGCTCTATATCGGCGACAACCGCAGCGCGTTCACGCTTGCCCCCGGCACCGGCAACTCGGCCAACGGCGTGATCGACGAATTCCGCATCTACAACTACGAAGGCGGCATCGCGCTGGTGCAGCGCGACATGAACCTGACGCAGGTCTGCCTCAACCATTACGCCATCACGGACGCCGGGGTGGGACAGACCTGCGCCGTCAACCAGGTTACGGTCACTGCGCATGACGCCGCGCATGGCACTGTGCTCATGCCGAACAACACGACCACGATCACCCTCAGCACTTCTACCGGACTCGGCGACTGGTCCCTGCTGAGCGGTTACGGCGTGCTCAACAATGGCGCCGCCAACGACGGCGCCGCCACCTATCTGTTCAACGGCGAATATCAGGCGGTGTTCGGGCTCAGTCATGCGGTCCCAGGTACCGTCACTGTGGGCGTCACCGACGGCCAGATCGTGCAGCAGGAAAATACGTCGCTGGTCATTACATCCTGCACGTTCAACGCTTTCGAAACCAGCACGATTCCCAATCCGGGTGCAACTGGTGGCTTTATCAAGACCAAGGTCGCCGGCAACATCTTCGCACTGGACGTCGTGGCGATCAGCGGCGGCGTCCAGTTGGCGTCGTTCAACAACAACGTACAGGTCGAGCTGCTGGCCAATACAGGAACACCGGGTATCGGTTATGGCGCGGACAACTGCCCGACCGCGAATTCCGTGGTGCAGACCATTGCATCGGCGGCCATCGCTGGTGGACGCTCAACAGTCAATTTCTCCGCCGTTGCAAACGTTTTCCAGGATATGCGGGTTAGGATCAGTTATCCGACCGTATCGCCGACGATTACAACCTGCTCGACCGACAGCGTTGCGATTCGCCCGAATGCATTTTCCAACTTCAGCATCAGCGACAGCAACTGGACGACGGCGGGAACGGCCCGTTCCTTGACCGACAAGACCTTCGGCAACATCATGCACAAGGCGGGGCGTCCATTCAGCATCCGTGCCGATGCACGCAACAGCGTCAACGTGGTGACCACCAACTACACCGGGTCACCCACGGTGGTGCCGACGCTGTGTGTCGGCGCCGCGTGCACCACGAGTTGGGGGACGGTAACGCTTGGCACGCCCTTTGGCGCCGGCGTGCTGGCGACCGACACCGCAACCTACAACCAGGTTGGATCGTTCACCGCGCAGTTGGTCGACAGCAGCTTCGCCGGTATCGACATTGGCGACGGCTCGACTGCCGCGGAACGCAATATCCAGTCCGCGACCGTCGACGTCGGGCGCTTTGTGCCGGATCATTTCGCAGTGGCCCCTCCGGCCGCCCCTCCTGCATTCGGCACCGTTTGCAGTGCCGGCGGTTTCGCCTATGTTGGCCAGACATTCAGCTATACGACGCAACCGGTGATCACCGTCACCGCACAGGACGCGTTGAACAATACGACGACGCTGTATACCGGAAACTGGTGGCGGATCACCAACCCCAGTCTGACGAAGACATATTCTGCGCTTAGCGGTTCGCTCGATACCAGCGCCGCGGCAGCGGCGACCGACCCGGTGATCGCGGAGATTGGCGGTTCACCCGGTAGGGGCACGCTGAGCTTTGGCTCCGGCACCGGATTCCTGTTTACCCGCACCACGCCGGTTCCGGCGTTCGACGCGGAAATCGGCCTGTCGGTCAACGTCGTCGATGGCGACGCCGTTGCCTATGCGACGAATCCGTTCAAGGTCGGCGATGCCACGGCCACCAATGGCATTGCTTTCAGTAGCGGAAAGAACTTCCGTTTCGGCCGTTTGCGCGTCCTCGGCGTCAACGGCTCGAACCGGGTCAACCTGCAGGTGCCGCTGGTCACCGAGTACTGGGCGACGGTCGGCCCCAATACCGGCTGGACCACCAACCTCAACGATGTCTGCACCTCGATCACCGACACCGACATCCGGCTTTTCAACTGGCAGCCTGCCGGCTTTGCGCCCGATCCCTGCAAATCGCGGCTGAGCATCATCGGCGGTGGAAACACCATGACCGCCGCTGCCGGGCGCTTCAACAACCTGCGCCTGACGGCGCCGGGCGGCGCGATCAGCGGCGGCGTGGATCTGCAGGTCAAACTCAATGGCGTCAACCCCGCGACCGACAAGACCTGCATCCTGCCCGGCCCGAACCAGCAGGCCGCGACCAACAGCGCGAAACCATGGCTGCAGGGTGCCTGGGGCGCCGCGACCTACAATCAAGACCCGGCTGCGCGGGTGACATTCGGCACCTACACGAACACCAACCAGTTCATTTACCAAAGAGAGAACTACTAGCTTGACTAGCGCCACCCCTGAAGGCTGCGCTCAAGGCCCCGCCAGGCGACAGCTGGGGCGCGCAGTCTCCTGCCATAACTTGACGATCGACAACGCGCGCTGCCCACCGCGTCCGCCGACTGATTGACGCCGCCGCGGGGCAGTGACCATAAAAATGAAACGCACCAGAGCATTTCTGCCGTGGGCCTTGCTTGCCGGGCTCATCATCGCGGTGCTGCCGGCGACCAGCCACGCTTTCACTGCGACCAGCCGCGCGACCGGCAACTGGAACGTGGGATCCACCTGGTCGATCACGCGCACCGGCACCATCTCGACCAGTGTCTTAAGTCCGACCGTTAACGGGGTGGGCACCAAGTTCCAGTCAACCCCCGAGCTTGCGCCAGGCGACATGATCATGACCGCGGCCGGAGCCGTGCTGGGCACCGTGCTGTCGATCACCAGCGACACGGTCCTGACGCTGAACGCAAACGCCGCGTCCACCAACGCGAACATCGCCTATACCGCGCAGAAAGTCCCGCTCGCGACCGACGCCGCGATAATTGCAGCCGCCAATACGGTAACGCTTACTGCCGCCGCCACCGCATTGACCCTGACGGTGAACGCGCCAACGGCGGCAAACGGCGTCACTCTCAACGGCAACACGCTCAACGTGGGCGTCAGCCCCTTGTTCGTTGGCGCCGTCACACTGACCCTCCCGGCGGCCGCCTTCACATCCACCATCAATGTCGGTTCGGGCACGCTCAATGCCGGGGTCATCACGATCAACGGCGGCGCCGCTGCAAACCTCATCGCGCTGGTGACGGTCAGCACCGGCACCATCAACGCCACCTCGGTCACCTTCGCCGGCACCGCAGCGCAGGCCCGGTTTACTTCGACCGGCGCCAGCACCGTCAATCTGACCGGCAACTTCGGCAGCGGCGGAACCCTGACCGCCGGCGCCGGCAACGGCACCATCAATTTCAACGGCAGCGCGGCGCAAAACATCGGGGTGTACGCAACCTACAACAACATCGCCATCAATAACACGGCAGCGGCGCCAACGACGGTCAGCTTTCTGGGCAATGCCACGCTGGCCGGCACGCTGTCGGTGAATACTGGCATCCTCACCACGGCCGCGGGAACCCTGACTCTCAACGGCGCGACCACGGTCGCATCCGGCGCCAGGTTCAATGTCGCGGGCACCACGCTTGCAGCGAACAGCACGACTTCGGTGAGTGGCAACTTAAACATCACAAGCGTCACGGGCACCAAGACTTTCACCGGCGGCGTCACCATCAACAACGGCGGCATCCTGGCCGAATCCGTGGCCGAGCCGATCGCTTACGGAGGAAATGTCACCATCAATAACGGCGGCACCTTGACGGAGTTTGGCGCGGCGACAATGAGCTTTGCCGGAAACCTTAGGAACGACGGGACTTACACCGCGAGTACCGGCGTCCACACGTTTTCCGGTGCCGGCAAGACGCTGAGCGGCGCGAACGCGATTTCCATCCCGAGCGCGACCTTCACCGGCTCGTATCAAAACATCAAGACTCTGACGGTCTCGACCACTCTCGCTGGGGTCGGCTCACTGACCAACGGTGACGGCACTAACGGCACGCTGAACATCGGCGGCACGTCGGCCATCACCACCCTGACCGCCAGCGCCGCAAATAACACGGTGAACTACAACGGGGTCGCGCAGACGGTAAAGCTCGTCGGAGGCACGACATACTTCAATCTTTCCCTCGGCAATAGCGGCGTCAAGACCATCGGCAGTGTGCTTGGCCAGACGCTTACCGTCGCGGGCGCTCTGACCGTTGCCTCCGGCGTGACTTACGCGGGGAACACCTTCGATCCCGCCGTCAACGTGACGGGCAACATCACCAACAGCGGTACCGTCACCGCCGGCACCGGCGTGTATACAGTGGGCGGCAACCTCACCAATAACGGTACCGGCACCGTTACCACCGGCACGGGAGCGTTTTCGCTCGCCGGGGACTTCAGCAATGCCGGAACGTTCACCACCGGCACTGGCGCAATCAGGTTCAATGGCGGCGCGCCGCAGACTCTCAGCGACACGTCTGCGGCGGTGACGACGACCTTCACCAACCTGACGATGATCAATACCGGTTCGAGCCCGTGGCTGACCATCAACAAGAGCATCACGGTGAACACCACGCTCACCTTCACCAGCGGCGGCATCACCACCGGCGCCAACTCGGTGATTCTTCCTGCGGCCGGAGCGGTGGTGCGCGTCAGCGGGCACGTGGTCGGCAACCTGCAAAAGAACGTCGCGATCTCGGGGGTGCCGATT
>Ga0315281_10003762_pt1 | contig 22172 bp, 19 predicted proteins | sample YL17G07_0_MG_FD_204540 | JGI IMG/M metagenome (GOLD analysis project Ga0315281, IMG submission 204540) | Sediment microbial communities from Yellowstone Lake, YNP, Wyoming, USA - YL17G07_0 | ecosystem: Environmental > Aquatic > Freshwater > Lake > Sediment | place: USA: Wyoming | collected... | reverse complement strand
AGGCGACGCGGGCGGCCAGCAGCTTGGCCATGCCGGCCTCGATGTCGCAGCGCCGGTCCTGGTCCTTCTGCCGGGCCGCGAACCAGGCCAGTTGGCGGGCCACCATGGTCTCCACCGCCATCCAGGCAAGCTTGCCCGAGACGCGCGGGAAGGCCTGGATCGGCTGGCCGAACTGGACCCGGGTCCGGGCGTAGTCGAGGCCCAGTTCGAGCGCGTTTTGGGCCACGCCGACGGCGCGTGCGGCGGTCTGCACCCGGGCCGATTCGAAGGTCGCCATCAATTGCTTGAAGCCCTGGCCCTCGACGCCGCCCAGCAGATTCTCGGCCCTCACCTCGAAACCGTCGAAGGCCAGCTCGTATTCCTTCAGGCCGCGATAGCCCAGCACGGCGATTTCGCTGCCGCGCAGGCCCGCAACGGGGAAGGGGTCGGCTGCCGTGCCGCGTGGCTTCTCGGCCAGGAACATGGAAAGCCCGCGATAGCCAGGCTCGCTCGGGTCGGTGCGGGCGAGCAGCGTCATCACGTCGGAACGCGCGGCGTGCGTGATCCAGGTCTTGTTGCCGGTGATTCGATAGACCTCGCCGTGCCTGACGGCGCGGGTCTTGAGCGCGCCCAGGTCGGAGCCGGTGCCGGGCTCGGTGAAAACAGCCGTCGGCAGGATCGCTCCGCTAGCCAGGCCGGGCAACCAGCGGCGCTTCTGCTCCTCGGTGCCGCCGAGCCGGATCAGTTCGGCGGCGATTTCCGAGCGCGTGCCGAGCGAACCCAGGCCCAGATACCCCCGCGACAGTTCCTCGGTGACGACGCACATGGCGAGCTTGCCGAGCCCGAGCCCGCCGTATTCTTCCGGCACCGTCAGGCCGAAGATACCGAGGTCGGCCAGCGTCTCGACCACCTCGATGGGAATCAGCACGTCGTCGAGATGCCAGCGATGCGCCGCTTGGCGATGGTCATCGGCGAAGCGGCGGAACTGGTCGCGAATCCGCACCAGCGTTTCGTCGGCCAGGGCCGCATCGCCAAAATCACCCTCGCCGATCAGCACGCCCAAGCGCCGGCGCACGGCGGCATCGGCCCCCTGTCGCGCCAGCATGGCCACCGCCGGATCGGCCGCCAATACCGCCGCCGCCGCTTCGGCGCCAAGATCGGCGGGACGAACGATCTCGCCCTGGCTCATGGCGATGCCGCCGATCATCTGGGCCAGGTATTCGCCGAAGGCCGCTTGGACGATCAGCGCCTCGCGCTCGGCCACCGGGCCGGCGGCCTCGATCCGCTCGATCCAGCCCAGCGTCTGCCGCAAGGCCTCGACATAGGTCGCGAGCCAGGCCAAGCCGTGCGCCGCGATCTGTTCGCGGGTCCAGGCCTCGCCCTCGGTTTGCCCGCCCACGCGCACCGTCACCGCCGCCTTGGCCGCATCGAGATAGCGTGCGGCGGCGATGAGGGCGCGGGCGCAAGCCCCGCGCCAGTCGGCGAGCAGCGCGTTGCCTGTCGTGTTCACGTCCATCGTTGCCAAGGGCGCCTGCCTCAACCCTCGATCGCGTCCTCAAGCGTGCGCATGCCCGGCCGTTTGGCCTGCACCAGCACCGCCATGTTTCCGGGCTTGTGCTGGTTCTTCATCATCTTGGTATGGGCACGGGGAATGTCGGACCAGGAAAAGACCTCGGACATGCAGGGGTCGATGCGCCGCTCGATGACCAGTTGGTTGGCCTGGCTCGACTGCAACAGGTTGGCGAAGTGGCTGCCCTGGATGCGCTTTTGCCGCATCCACACGAAGCGGGCATCGAAGGTGATGTTGTAGCCGGTGGTGCCGGCGCAAAACACGACCATGCCGCCGCGCTTCACCACGAAGCAGGAGACGGGGAAGGTTTGTTCGCCCGGATGCTCAAAGACAAAATCGACGTCGTTGCCCTTGCCGGTGATTTCCCAGATCGCCTTGCCGAACTCACGCACTTTTTTCATGTACTCGCCATAGCCCGCCGTATCGTTTACGTCCGGCAATTGGCCCCAGCAATCGAACTTGGTGCGGTCGATGACGCCCTTGGCGCCCAGCTGCATGACGAAGTCGCGCTTCGATTCGTCGGAGATGACGCCAATGGCGTTGGCCCCGGCGGTGGAAATGAGCTGAATGGCCATCGAACCGAGCCCGCCCGAGGCGCCCCACACCAGCACGTTGTGGCCGGGACGCAGGATATGCGGCCGATGGCCGAACAACATGCGATACGAGGTGGCGAGCGTCAGCACATAGCAGCCGCTTTCCTCCCAGGTCAGATGCCGGGGTCGGGCCATGACCTGCTGCGCCTGCACGGCGGTGAATTGGGCGAAGGAACCGTCCGGAGTCTCGTAGCCCCAAATGCGCTGCGAGGGCGAGAACATGGGATCGCCGCCGTTGCATTCTTCGTCGTCGCCGTCGGTCTGATTGCAATGGATGATGACTTCGTCGCCGATCTTCCAGCGCTTGACCTTGTCGCCGACGGCCCAGACGATGCCGGCGGCGTCTGAACCGGCGATGTGGAACGGGGCCTTGTGCGCGTCGAAGGGCGAGATGGGGCGACCGAGTGCCGCCCAGACGCCGTTGTAGTTGACGCCCGCGGCCATGACCATGACCAGGACTTGATGCGGATCGAGCCTGGGCGTCGGCACCACCTCGACCTGCATTGCCTGCTCGGGCTCGCCGTGGCGCTCGCGCCGAATGACCCAGGCATGCATAGTGGCCGGCACATGGCCGAGCGGGGGTATCTCGCCAATATCGTAGAGATCCTTGGTTTTTTGTTCGGGGCGCAACTGCACCACCTTGGCTGGCTCGTTCATGCAAGTCTCCGCTTCGCTGGTGCCGTGCGGCGCGTCCCCGACGGCCGCTTCCCGTTGCGGCGCACTGTCGCTTGGGGGCGGTCTTTTTGCAATGCACAAGTTATAAAACACGAACATATGTTTCCAGTATATTTGATAATGGGTAATATTGTTGCTTTTGTAAAACCGTTCTTGACATTAAAAGGCGTGCGGTCATGGTTCGCGGTGCAACTCAATTACTGCCTGGTTGCGCTGCAATGAAGCAGAAAATCCGGCCATTCGGCCAGCGGTGAAGGGGCTAGGGACGACGATCATGGGCGAGAGAACTTCCGATCCCTCCTGGGGGCCGGCCACGCAGATGGTACATGGCGGCACCCGGCGCTCGGCCTTCGCTGAGACCAGCGAGGCCATCTACCTCACCTCGGGCTTCGTCTATGCCAATGCCGAGGAAGCCGAGGCCGCTTTCGCCAACCGTATCGATCGCTTCGTCTATTCGCGTTTCGGTAATCCGACCGTCGCCATGTTCGAGGAACGCATGGCGTTGCTTGAGGGCGCCGAGGCCGCGCGCGCCACGGCCACCGGCATGGCGGCGGTCTTTGCCGCGCTGATGTGCCAGTTGAAGACGGGCGATCGTGTCGTCTCCTCGGACGCGTTGTTCGGATCCTGTCACTACATCGTCACCGAGATTCTGCCCCGCTTCGGTATCGAGAGCGTGCTGGTGGATGGCCGCGATTTGGACCAATGGCGCGCGGCGCTGGCCAAGAAAACGGCGGTGGTGTTCCTGGAAACGCCGTCGAACCCGTCCTTGCGGATGGTGGACCTGCGCGCGGTGTCGGCGCTTGCCCACGCCGCCGGCGCCTGCATGGTGGTGGATAATGTCTTGGCCACGCCGCTGTTGCAGCGCCCGCTTAAACTCGGTGCCGATGTCGTGGTCTATTCGGCCACCAAGCATATCGACGGCCAGGGACGGTGCCTTGGCGGCGTCGTGCTGGGGTCGAAGGCGTTCTGCTTGGACCGGCTGCAACCCTTCCTGCGCCATACCGGCCCGGCGCTCTCGCCCATGAATGCCTGGCTGTTGTTGAAGGGGCTGGAGACGCTCGACCTGCGCCTGCACAAATCCTGCGCCAGTGCCGCCGTGCTCGCCGGCCTGCTCGCCGCGCAGCCAAAGGTCGCGCGCGTGCTCTATCCGGCCTTGACGAGCCATCCCCAGTACGCGCTGGCCCAGAGTCAGATGAGTGCCGGCGGCAGTGTGGTGACGCTCGAACTCGGCGACAAGGCCGCCGCCTTCCGGTTCCTCAATGCGCTGAAGCTCGTCCTTATTTCCAACAATCTGGGCGATGCCAAGAGCCTGGTGACGCATCCGGCCACCACCACGCACCAGCGTCTCTCGCCCGAACAGCGCGCGGCCCAGGGCATTCCCGACGGGATGGTGCGGCTCTCCATCGGCCTTGAGGACGTGGCCGACCTTGAGCGCGACTTGGTCCAGGCGCTGGCGGCTTGCTAGATTGAATCGATGCCATAGGGAGCGATCGACCGATCCATGTCCGACAACCCCGCCGCTCCCAGCCGCGACGCGACCTGGCTGATCCGGACCTATTCCGGCCACAGCTCGGCCAAGGCCTCGAACGAACTTTACCGCACCAATCTGGCGCGCGGGCAGACCGGCCTTTCGGTTGCCTTCGACCTGCCGACCCAGACCGGCTACGACGCCGATCATCCGCTGGCCCAGGGCGAGGTCGGCAAGGTCGGCGTGCCGGTGTCGCATCTGGGCGACATGGAGGCGCTGTTCGCCGGCCTGCCGCTTGCCAAGATGAATACCTCCATGACCATCAACGCCACGGCGCCGTGGCTGCTGGCGCTCTATGTCGCCGCCGCCGAGCGCCAGGGGGCGGCGCGCGCCGATCTTGCCGGCACGGTGCAGAACGACCTCATCAAGGAGTATCTCTCGCGCGGCACCCACATGCTGCCGCCGGGACCGAGTCTGAAACTGACCGCCGACGTCATCGCCTTCACCAGCCGCGAGATGCCGAAGTGGAACCCGGTCAACGTCTGCTCCTATCACTTGCAGGAGGCGGGTGCGACGCCGGAACAAGAGCTGGCCTATGCGCTGGCGACGGCCATCGCCGTGCTCGATGCGGTCAAGGCCACGGGCCAGGTGCCGGCGGCCGACTTTCCCCATGTGGCGGGGCGCGTCAGCTTTTTCCTCAACGCCGGTATTCGCTTCATCACCGAAATCTGCAAAATGCGCGCCTTCACCGAGCTCTGGGACGCGCTCCTGCTTGAGCGATACGGCGTGACCGATGCCAAGCTTCGCCGCTTCCGTTACGGCGTGCAGGTAAACTCGCTGGGCCTGACCGAACAACAGCCCGAGAACAACGTCTATCGGATCCTGCTCGAAATGTTGGCGGCGGTACTGTCCAAGGACGCGCGTGCCCGTGCCGTGCAGTTGCCGGCCTGGAACGAGGCGATGGGCCTGCCGCGCCCCTGGGACCAGCAATGGAGCCTACGCCTACAGCAGATCGTGGCCGAGGAAACCGATCTGCTCGACTACGACGACATCTTCACCGGCTCGACTGTCATCGCCGGCAAGGTCGCCGACCTAAAGGCGACGGCGCTGGCCGAACTGGCGCGGGTCGAGGCGCTGGGCGGGGCCGTGGCGGCGGTCGAGCAGGGCTACATGAAGCAACAACTGGTCGAATCGAATCGCCGGCGGCTCGCCGCCATCGAGGCGGGCGAGCAGGTGGTGGTGGGCGTCAACAAGCATGCCGACAGCGCAGCCTCGCCGTTGACGGCCGGCGCCGACAACTTCCTGGCCGTGGACGAGGCTTGCGAGCGCGAGCAGGTGGCGGGCCTTGCCGTCTGGCGCGCCGCCCGCGACCAGAAGCAGATCAAGGCCACGCTCGAGGCTTTGCGCCGCGCCGCCAGCGAGGGCACCAACATCATGCCGCCCTCCATCGCCTGCGCCCATGCCGGCATCACCACTGGCGAGTGGGGCGAGGTCTTGCGGGGCGTCTTCGGTGAGTATCGCGCGCCCACCGGCATCCAACGCCTGTCCCCGGCGCGCGAGACCGAGGCGCTGGTGGCGTTGCGCCGGCGCGTTGAGCAGGTTTCGGCCAAGCTCGGCCGGCGGCTCAAGCTGCTGGTCGGCAAGCCGGGGCTCGACGGCCATTCCAACGGCGCCGAGCAGGTGGCCGTGCGCGCCCGCGACGCCGGCTTCGAGGTCGTCTACGAGGGCATCCGCCTGACGCCCGCCCGCATCGTCAACGCGGCGCTGGAGGAAGGCGTCCACGCGGTCGGACTTTCCATCCTCTCGGGCGGGCATCTGGCCCTGGTCGGCGAGGTCGTGCGGCGCCTGCGGCAAGCCGGTCTGGCCCAGGTGCCGGTCATCGTCGGCGGCATCGTCCCGGCCGAGGACGAAAAAATTCTTCTGGCCGCGGGTGTCGCCCGCGTCTTTACGCCCAAGGATTACGACCTGACCGCCGTCATGGCCGAGGTTGTGGACATCGTCGAGCGCGGCGCCACGGCGCTGTAAGGCCGCTTGCTCGCGGCTGCGGCGCTGTGCCGCGGCGGGGGCGATTGACCGGGGCCGCGAATAGCCCACATTCTCCCTGTCATGACTCAAGCAGTTTTTTGTCGGTGGCTGGCGGCGGGGGCGATTGTCCTCGGCCTGCTGGCGCCGGTCGGATCGGGGGCCCACGCCGGCCTCGGCCAGCGCGGGTCGGGCGATTCGACAATTTCTGTCGCGCTCGTCAGCGGCCATGGCAGCTGCGATGGTGCGGGCGGCAAGGCCGGTTTCGCATCGCCTGCCGGGTTCGATTGCGCTCTGTCTTGCGCCCTCGCCGATCGTCCCGCGCCTTTGGCCTCGCTGGTAGGGATGGCTGTTGCCGACCCCATGACGCCGGTATGGACGACCGATCGCGTTAACGGCCGGACGCACGTTCCCCTGGCCCCGCCGCCGAAGCTCCTCCTCGCAGCCTGAACGCCGCGCCGCTTCGGTGCGGCCCCGTTTCAGCGGTTTGCGAACGCGCCCCCGAGGGGGGTGCCATGAGGAGGATAGGTATCATGTCCGATCTGAACGGTGCGCCAACGCACCATCTAACCACCCGGCGCGGCTTCGTGCTCGGGGCCGGGTTTTCAATCGTCAGTCTCTATGGGCTGTGGGCGGCCTATGGTGCGGCGCCCACGGATTTCGACTTTACCACCGGCGACAATGCCGAGAGCGGCGGCCATGGCGGGCATGGTGGCGGCGGCGCCATGACGCGGGAGGAGTTCGAGAGTTTGGCGGCGGCCTTCATCGCCGCCAACGTACAGCCCGACGGGAGCGTCTATCCGCGTTCCGGCGCGGCCGGTCACAGCGGCCATGACATGACCGCGGCCGGGCTGGCGATGGCCGGCGACCCGATGGATCCCGACATGGCGATGCCGATGTTGGGATCCCATGACGCCACGCCCGAACCGGTGCCGGTCTATCTCACCGCCTATCGCTGGGGCTATGAACCGGCCGAGCTGCGACTTGAGGTCGGCGTTCCCTATCGATTCCGCATGATGGCGCTGGCAGGCAGCCACGGTGCCAGCATCGCCTTTGGCTCCGGCAGCCGGGTTATGCGCCTGCCGGCGGACCGCCTGGTCGAGGCCACCCTGACCTTTCTCGACCCCGGCGAGCGGCTGGTCTATTGCACGGTTTATTGCGGCCCCGGCCACGACGGCATGGCCGGCCGCATCGTCGTCGTCTGAGGGAGGTATATCATGTCCGACTCCCTTGTCGTTTCCTTGCGGGCGCTGCCCCGCGCCGACCGGCGCTTGTTGACCGTGACATTCGTGGCCGCGCTGATCGCCCTCGCCATCGGTATCGTCCTTGGACTGCTGACGGCGCTGGCGCGAGCGCGCGTTTTCACGCCCGAGGTCGAAACCGGCTATCGCGCCATGACCGGCCATGGCGTCGCGGCGTTCTTCTATTGGCTCTACTTCGCCCAGGTTGGGTTGCTGCTCGCCTTCGCGGCGACGCGCACCGGCGCCGCTCGGCTGGCGGCGCGTCCGCTGGCCTGGGCCGGGGTCATGGCCATGACCGTGGGCCTCGGGCTCGGCCTGCTGGCGCCGCTGCTTGGCACCCCGGGCCTCTACGACGCCTCGCCCGATCTGGTCATGGACGGCGCCATTGGGCTCGGCCTGGCCTATGTCGGCTATCTGTTTCTGGCCCTGGGTTTGGCGGCGACGGCGACGGCGGCCATCGTCACGGCGCTGGGCGCCAAGTCGTCGGGGCGGGTACGGCAATGGTCGTCGTTGGGATTCGCCACTGTTGCCTGGGCCGGCCTGCTGCTGGTCAGTGCGGTGGCCGCCGTGAACGCCTTTCTGCCGGCGGCGCTGTGGTCGCTGGGCTTGGCGCCGATGCCGCTCGATTACTCGACCGGCTGGCACATCCTGTTCCACAATCTTCACTACCTGCCGCTGATGGCGACCGTCGTGGTCTGGTACGCGTTGGTGGAAGAGATGACGGGCGTCGTGTCCATGTTCGGCGCCCGCTTCTCGAAGTTCGCCTTCTTCCTTTATCTGGCTCTGGTGCCGCCGACCTCGCTCTACCATATGTTCCTCGATCCCAACTTGGCCGGGCCGGTGCGCGCGGTGGGCTCGCTGCTGTCGCTGTTCGTCGGCGTGCCGACGGTGTTGGTGTTCGTGATCCTGGTCGTTTCCCTGGAGACGGCGGCGCGGGCCGCCGGCGCGCGGGGCTTGTTCGGCTGGATCGGCCGGCTGCCGTGGCGCCAGCCGGCCATGTCGGCGATGGGGGCGGCGGTGGTCAATCTTGCCTTCGGCGGCGTCTTCGCCTTCGTCCTGATCCAGGAAAAGTTGGCGCCTTTACTCAGCGATACGTTCTTCGTGCCGGGCTATTTTCACTTCCTGACCGTGGGCACGGTGACGCTGTCGCTGTTGGCCGCCATGACCGTCATGCTGCCGGCGGTAACCGGTCGCGCACCGTGGCGGCCGGGGTTCGTCGCCGTGCTGCCCTGGGTGACGACTGTGGGCCTGCTGCTGTTCGGTCTCGGCGGGATGCTGGCCGGTTTCGCCGGCGCGCCCAGACGTACCCTCGACATTGCCTATGACGGCGCCGCGCCCGTGGCCTGGCAGGGCTACATGGCCCTGGTGGGGATCGGTGGCGCGATCATGACCGGGGCCGTGGCGGCGATGGTCTTCGCCCTGCTGCGTTCGCTGCTGGCGGCACCGACGGCAATGACGATCGCCCAACTGCCGACGGCGATGACGATCGCCCAACTGCCGGCGGCGATGACGATCGCCCAACTGCCGACGGTGACGATGAGTGCACCCCGGCCGGTGGCGGCAACGGGCGCGGTCGGCCAGCATGCCTGGACGGCCCCGCTGGCGATACTCCTGCTGTTGGCCGGCATGTACGGCGCGACCGCGCTGGCATTCATGGCCATGAACAGCCTGCCGATCGTGGCCCTTGGCGGCGGCAGTCATTGAGACCTTGGAGGCAACCATGAAAGTACCTGATGATTTCCTTCTGCTGTTCGCCGTGTTCGCTGTTTGGGCAGCCCTCGCCCTTGCCTATGCGGTGGTGCCGATGTTCGACATGCCGGGCGCGGCGCTCGTCTGGGGCGTCGGGGCCGAGGTCTTTCTGGCGCTGGCGCTGGCGGAAGCCTTGGCGGCGCGGCGCGGCGCGGTCGACCCCGGTCGGTAACAAGCCCCTGACACGCCTCGGGCCGTTGGGTTATGGTTTTGCTTCAGGCACGGTGATTGAGCCGGGGCCGAAGGGGAGAAAAACCAATGAAACCTATGGAATTCAATGAGTTACAGGACCGGATCGGCGCGGGAAGGATAACCCGGCGCGAATTGATGCGGGCGGCGGCCGTTGCCGGCGTGGCCATGACGGCGATTCCGCTGCGGGGCAAGGGCGCGCAGGCGGCGGGCGAAATCGACTACTTCACCTGGTCCGGTTACGAGGAACCCAATTTCCACAAGGCCTATACGGAAAAATACGGCGGCGAGCCGAAAGCGACCTTCTTCGCCACCATCGAGGAAGCGTTGCAGAAGATGCTGGCGGGCTATCGGCCCGACGTCTCGCATCCCTGCACCGACAACATCATCCGTTGGCGCGACGCCGGTGTGCTGCGGCCGCTCGATACCTCGCGCCTCATCCACTGGGGCGATCTGTGGCCGGAGTTGACCACCATCGAAGGCACGGTGCACGAGGGCAAGCACTACATCGCTCCCTTTGAATGGGGCAATACCTCGGTCATCTATCGCGCCGACCTGGTCGATATCAAGGAAGAATCCTGGGCGCTGCTGTTCGACGAGCGCTATGCCGGCAAGCTGTCGGTGCAGAATTCCTCGGACCATGCCGTGATTGGCGCCGCCATGGCGCTGGGCATCAAGACCCCGTTCGCCATGAACGACGACGAATTGGCCCAGGTGAAGGCAAAGCTGATCGCCCAGAAACCGCTGCTGCGCTTCTATTGGGATGACGTGACATCGCTCGATCAGGCTCTGGCCTCGGGCGAAATCGTCGCCTCCACCGGTTGGAACGAATCGCTGGTCAGGCTCAAGAAGCAGGGCCTCGACATCAAATACATGAACCCGAAGGAAGGCATCCTAACTTGGGTCTGCGGTCTTTCGGTCATGGAGGGCGCGCCGGGCGACGAGCAGGCGGCCTACGACTTCATCAACGCCATGCAGGATCCGGAAAGCGGCAAGTTCCTGATCGAGAATTGGGGCTACGGGCATTCGAACAAGAAATCGTTCGAGACGGTGAAACCGGAGATCCTGGCCGGGCTTGGCTTCACTTCGCCGGCCGATCTCTTCGCCCAGGGCCTCTTCTTCGTCGAGGTCGAGCCGAAGTTGAAGGAGCGTTACAACGCGCTGTTCGAGCAAGTGAAGGCGGGCCTCTAGCCGTCCGAACAACCGCTGCATGGCCCGGCGCTGCCGTTCGGGATCGAGCGGCAGCGGCGGGCCACGTCCGGGCACATTTCCATGAGCCTCCTCGATCGCGTTCGCCATTGCCGCCAATGGAATCCGGGCCGCTACCGGCGGTTCTGGATTGGCAGCCAGAAGGTCGGCTGGGTGGCGCATGACATGGCCCGGCGCCTGGCCGATTTTTCCGATGTGTTCGAGGTTGCGGCCGACGCCGTGCGCTTGGCACCGGACCTCGATTCATTCGCGGCCCGCAGCGAGGCCGTTTCCGGGGTTCTGGAGCGCCTCAAGGCCGAGGGCCTGGTGCCCGGCTGGCGTCACGAGTTCTATCCCGTCGCCGCCTCGTTCCACGCTCCGCCGCTGCTGCGCATGGAGCGCGCCGCGGTGCCGCTTTTTGGCATCCAGGGTTATGGCGTGCATCTGAACGGCTATGTCGGCGCCGGCGAGGGCATGAAAATCTGGGTTGCCCGTCGCTCGCGCTTCAAGGCCACCGGGCCCGGCAAGCTCGATCACATCGTCGCCGGCGGCCAGCCGGTCGGCCTCGGCCTGATGCAGAACCTGATCAAGGAATGCGCCGAGGAGGCGGCCCTGCCCGAGGCCCTGGCCCGGCGCGCCCGCCCGGTTGGCCTCGTCTCCTACCTCACCGAGAACCCGGAGGGCCTGCGCAACGACGTGCTGTTCGCCTACGACCTGGAACTGGCCCCCGATTTTACGCCGCGCAACAGCGATGGCGAGGTCGAGGAGTTTTTCCTCTGGCCGGTGGCGCGGGTGATGGAGGTTCTGGCCGATAGTGACTACTTCAAGTTCAACGTCGCGCTGGTGATCGTGGATTTCCTTGTCCGTCACGGCCTGGTCGGGCCCGAGGATCCAGATTATGTCGATATCGTCCAGGGCTTGCGGCTCGAAGCCTTGCCGGAATAGGGATATCCCTACGTCACCTGGGCCGCGTCCATGACGGCCATCGAGCCGTCCCAGATCATGCGGCCGGCGACGTAGAAGATGATGGCCAGCCCGACATAGGCGATCCAATGGAAACGCTTCAGCAGCGAGGCGATGACGGTTGCCGCCGCGCCCATGAAGGTGACCGACAGCGCCAAACCGAAAATCAACACCCATTGGTGCTCGCGCGCCACGCCGGCCACCGCCAGCACGTTGTCGAGCGACATGGAAACGTCGGCGACCACGATCTGCGTCACCGCCGCACGCATGGTTTTGAACGGTTTGGGCGCCGCCGTGCCACCATCCTCCAACTCATCGACGCCCGCGTCCTCGGCCCGCTGCTGGCGCAACTCGCGCCACAGCTTCCAGCTCACCCACAGCAACAGGATGCCGCCGGCGAGCGTCAGGCCCAAGACCTGCATGAGTTGCGTCGTGACGAGGGCAAAGACGATGCGCAGCACTGTAGCGGCAATAATACCGACCATGATGACCTGGGCTCGCTTCTCGCGCGCCAGGCTCGCCGCCACCATGCCGACGACGATGGCATTGTCGCCGGCCAGCACCAGATCGACGATGACGACCTGAATGAAGGCGTTGATTTCGTCGAGGGAAACCATCGTCAAACCATATCGTTCAAGGGCTTTCGTTTATACCGCGCCGGGGCGCCCCGGCTAGTCGGAAAATCCGGCCAGGGCACGCACGGCGGCCGGATCAAGCCCGGCCTGGCGCAGGGCGCGCAGGCTGGTGGCACCGTCGCGCTTGGCGAGCCGGCGGCCATCCGGCCCGGTCAGCAGCGCATGATGCCAGTAATCCGGCGCCGGCAGCCCCAGCAACGCCTGCAACAGGCGCTGCAAATGCGTCGCGTGATAGAGGTCGCGGCCGCGCGTCACCAGGCTAACGCCCTGGATGGCGTCGTCCACGGTGACGGCCAGATGATAGCTGGCGCCGATGTCCTTCCGGGCCAGAACGGCATCGCCAAGCTTTAGCGGCTCCACGCTCACCGGGCCCTGCTCCTGCTCCCGCCACGAAAGCGGCCCCGCCAGTGCGCCCGCCCGCGCCGCGTCGAGGCGCAGGGCATGGGGCCGTCCGGCGGCGATCCGGGCCTCGCCTTCGTCTTTGCTTAAGCTACGGCAAAGCCCGGGATAGAGCGGGCCGTCGGGTCCGTGCGGCGCCTCGCCGGCGGCGGCGATCTCGGCGGCGATGTCCTTGCGGGTGCAGAAGCAGGGATAGAGCAGGCCCAGCCCCGCCAACCGGCCGAGCGCCGCCTGGTAATCGGCGCCGTGCTCGGACTGGCGCCGCGCCGGTTGCTCCCAATCGAGGCCGAGCCAGGCCAAGTCCTCGCCGATGGCGGCCTCGAATTCGGGCCGGCAGCGGGCCCCATCGAGGTTCTCGATGCGCAGCAAAAAGCGCCCGCCGGCCTGGCGCGCCGCGCGCCAGCCATGAAGCGCCGAGGCGCCGTGGCCCAGATGCAGGTATCCCGTTGGACTTGGCGCGAAGCGGGTGACGAGCATGGCTGTGTTGGACAACTCCGTCGGATCGTTGGCACAGTAGGCCTATGAGCAGGGAAGTGAAGGAGGCGGCGCCGGAAATCAAGGGCAAGCGATTGAAGCGCGCCCTCGACCACCTGGCCCATGCCGACCGCGATTTGGCTCGCCTGATCGACGAAATCGGCCCGCCGCCGCCGCGCAGCGAGCCGCCGGGCTTCGCCGCCCTGCTTGGCATCATCGTCTCGCAACAAGTTTCCAACGGCGCCGCTCAGGCCATTTGGGCCCGGCTGGAAACCGCCCTTGACGGCGAACCCACCCCCAAACGCCTGCGGGCGCTGGATGAGGAGGCGCTCCGGGCCGCCGGCCTGTCGCGGCAGAAGGTTACCTATGCGCGAGGACTCGCGGACGAGATTCTATCCGGGCGCCTCGACCTCTCCGCCGTGGCCCGGTTGCCGGATGACGATGTCGTTGCGGCGCTGACGCGGGTGAAGGGCATCGGTCCCTGGAGCGCCGAGATCTATCTGCTCTTCACCTTGAACCGTCCCGACGTCATGCCGGCGAACGACCTGGCGCTGGTCTTGTCGGCGCAGCGGCTGAAGCGGTTGCGTGTGCGCCCGTCGCCGGAACGCTTGTTGCGCCTGGCCGAACCGTGGCGGCCCTGGCGCAGTGTCGCGGCCCGCCTGCTCTGGCACTATTACCGAACGTTCTAGCTTGCTAGGGTCGCCCTCCAAAAACGCGGAGCATCCGATGACGCAGCCGCTCTCTCTTTCCGCCCGGGGCTTCGGCCCCGCCGATGGTGACCAGCCGGACTCGCTCGTCGTCTTTCTGCACGGCTATGGCGCCGACGGCAATGACCTGCTCGGCCTCGCCCCGGAATGGGCGGGCGGCTTGCCACGCACGATGTTCGTGTCGCCGAATGCGCCGTTCCCTTGCGAGGCGTCACCCCTCGGCTATCAGTGGTTCGGCTTCGAGAACCGCGATGCGGAAACGCTATTGGCCGGGGCCTGCGCGGCGGCGACGATGCTCGATGCCTTCCTCGACGACCTGCTCAAGGCCCACGGCCTGCCGGCAAATCGCCTGGCCTTGGTCGGCTTCTCGCAGGGCACCATGATGGCGCTGCATGTGGCGCCACGCCGGGCCGAGGCGCTGGCCGGTATCGTCGGCTATTCGGGCGCGCTGCTGGCGCCTGAGCGTCTCGCCGGCGAGGGCCGCTCGCGCCCGCCGGTGCTGCTGATCCATGGCGATGCCGATCCGGTGGTTCCCTATGGCGCGCTGGCGGCGGCGGCGGCCGGTTTGGCCGCGGCCGGCATTCCGGTGACGGCCGAAACGCGCCCGGGCCTGCCCCATGCCATAGACCCGGTTGGTCTCGCTCTCGGGCTTCGCTTTTTGCGCCGTGTTCTGGCTGCCGGTGCGGGCGGTTAACCGTTGCCACGGCTTGTCTTTCGCCGCCTCGTCGGCTATGAATTTGGCGCCGGTCCCGAGGGGCTTGCGATGCCCCCGAGAGGCCGAGCGGGAGAATAGCCTGGACTGGTCGTGTGATGACATCGCCAGAAACCTGCCCGGCCCTTGTACTCAACGCCGACTTTCGGCCGTTGAGCTACTTTCCCTTGTCGCTCTGGCCGTGGCAGGAAGCGGTCAAGGCCGTGTTCCTCGATCGCGTCAACATCGTCTCCGTTTACGACCGCATGGTGCACAGCCCGAGCCTTGCCATGCGGCTGCCAAGCGTGATTGCGCTCAAGGAATTCGTACCCCAGGAACGCCGGCCGGCCTTCACGCGCTTCAACGTCTTTCTGCGCGACGGCTTCTGCTGTCAGTATTGCGGCGAGGGGTTCTTGGCCTTCGACCTGACGTTCGATCACATCGTGCCGCGCTCGCGCGGCGGGGGCACAAGCTGGAAAAACGTCGTCACTGCTTGCCAGGGCTGCAACCTGCTGAAGGGTAGCCGCTTGCCGCATGAGGCGCGGATGTTCCTGCGCCGCCACCCGATCGAGCCGAGCGTGATGCACCTACAGGAAAACGGGCGGCGCTTTCCGCCCAATTACCTGCACCATTCCTGGCGCGATTTTCTCTACTGGGACAGCGAGCTGGAAGCGAGCTGACCGGTTCCGATTTGCCTCGCCAGCGGCGCGAACTCCAGCATCAATTCCGCATAGAGCTGGCGCTTGAACGGAACGATCAAATCCGGCAAGGCCGCGAAGGGCGCCCAGCGCCAGGCCGAAAACTCAGGGTTGGCCGTGGCGACGCGGATGTCGCCGTCCTCGCCCAGGAAGCGGAAGGCAAACCATTTCTGCCGCTGGCCGCGATAGCGCCCGCCCCAAAGCCTGGCCCGCAACTCGTCGGGCAGGTCATAGCGGTACCAATCCTGGCTCTCGGCCAGAAGTTCCGCCCGGTCGGTGCCGATTTCCTCGCGCATTTCGCGCCTTGCGGCATCGAGTGGCGCCTCGCCCTCGTCGATGCCGCCTTGCGGCATCTGCCAGGCGTCTAAACTGCTGTCGAGACGCTGGGCAACGAGAACCCGCGCCCGGGCGTCGAACAGCATGATGCCGACACCCCGGCGATAGGGCAGGTCGCTCGCCCGATCCCGATGCGGGTCGGCGCTCCGGGCGTTCATCGGTCCGGTTGGCGATTGGCGAGCGCCGTGATCGGCGCCAGCGCGATGCCCTTGGCGGCGAGGCCGGCGGCCCACATCCGCACACGCTCGATGGTCATCGCCAGCGGCTGGGCGATGGCGACCGCCGAGCCCGTGGAGAGGGCCAGGCGCTCAAGTTGCTCAAGCCGCCCGTCTATTCCCTGGGGCGAGGGGTTGGCATCGAGAAAGCGATCGTTGATGGCGCGCGGCACCTCAAGGCTGGTAGCCACTCGGGCGCCGACGCTGGTCGAGGAGGCGCGGGCGTCGAGAAAAAAGAGGCCGCGCCGGCTGAGCTCCTCGATCACCGGCTGCATATGGGTCATGGATGGCAACAGGCGCGAGCCCATGACGTTGACGACGCCGACATAGCCGGTGGCGCTGTCCAGGATAGCGCTCAGGCGGGCCCGATTTTCCGCCGCCGACAGGCCGTTCAACAGCGCCTTCGGCCCCGGATCGTCGAGCGGATACGAGACCGGCTCCATCGGCACGTCGAGCAGCACCTCGTGACCGGCGTCGCGCGCGGCCTTGACCCAGGAATCGACCTGGTGGCTGTAGGGGCTGAAGGACAGTGTGATCTCGGGCGCAAGCTGCTTGATCGCCGCCTCGGTCGCGGTCTTGTTCATACCCAGGCCGGTGATGACGATGGCGATGCGGGGCCGCTGATCGTCGCTCGGAAAGGGCCGGGCAAACTGCCGCCAGGGCAGCGAAACCGCCGCCGTCAACTGGTTGGCGGCAGGTTCGGCGGTGGCAGGTTCGGCGGTGACTGGCTCGGTGGCGGCTGGCTCGGTGGCGGCTGGCTCGGTGGTGGCGGTCTCTGGCGCCGCCGGCGTCGGCGTATCGGCCGCCGCCGCGGGCGGCGTCGCGGCGACCTCGGTGGACGCGGCGGCGGATGGTTCGGGCTCGGGTTCGGGCATAACCCCGGTTTCCGGAACAATGTCCGGATCGGATTCGGGCTCCGGCATTGGCGTCGTTGTCGTCTCCGCCCCCGTCACCGCCCCCGTCACTGGCGGTTCGATCAAGGCCTCGGCGGCTACGCCTAAATCCGCTTCGCCCTGGGCCAAGGGGGACGGTTCGATCGGTGCTTCCGCCGAGCCTGATTCGTCGACGAGGGCCAGGGTGATTTCGGCGTCGGGCAGCGGTGCCCCCGGTTCGCCGAAAACAAAGGCCCAAAGCGTGAAGCCGATCACCGCCGCCAAGGCGCCAGCGCCGAGAAAAAGCCCGGGCGAGGGCAACGGCACGCCGCGCGGGGCCGGCCGTGAACGAGGTGCGGCTGAAGGCAGACCCCGCCGGTTTCCAAGCGCCACCAGCGCCATGGTGCCGCGACGCGCGGCGTGACCAAGCGCCACCGCCATTCGCCCCGACAACAGCTTGAGCGTGCCAAGCACCGCCGCCCGCGTGGCCGGTAGCGGTTGCGACCCGGCCAGCGCCGCCAGCGCCTTCACCCGCTTTTGTACCTCGCCCAGGCTATTACCGACGGCCATGGTGCCGGCCGGTCAGTTGGCGCCCTGGGCCCGGAACAAGGCAAGGCCATTCAGCAGGTCAAGGGCGCGCGCCAACTGGTAGTCCTCCTCGGCCACGACCGGTACCACTGGCGCGGGGTTCGCGTCGGCGCCACCACCGCCCTCCGGTTGGGCGGGCGGCGTGGTCGGAATGGTCGGCGTGGTGCCGGTATCCTCGCCCACCAACGCTCCCGGCAGGTCGGCCTCCGTCTGGCGCTCGCCGCCCGCGACTTTTTCCACGTGTGCCTGTTCGACGATGATATCGGGCACGATCCCGGTTGCCTGGATGGAGCGCCCCGAGGGCGTGTAGTAGCGCGCCGTAGTCAGGCGGATGGCGCCGTGGCCCGGGATCGGAAGGATGGTCTGGACCGAGCCTTTGCCGAACGACTTGGTGCCTAGCAACAATGCCCGGTGATGGTCTTGAAGCGCGCCGGCGACGATCTCCGAGGCCGAGGCCGAGCCGCCGTTGATGAGCACAACCATGGGCAGGCCGTCGGCAAGGTCGCCGGGCTTGGCATCGAGGCGCTGGCCTTCGTCGGCCCGCCGCCCGCGCGTGGAGACGATCTCGCCGCGATCGAGGAAGGAATCGGACACGGACACCGCCTGCACCAGCAGACCGCCCGGATTGTTGCGCAGGTCGAGGACATAACCGACCAGCTTGTCCTTGGCTTCGTCCTTCAGCTTCTTGATCGCGCTCTCGAGGCCGGGCTGGGTCTGTTCGTTGAAGCTGGTGATGCGCAGATAGCCAACCTCCCCTTCCAGCTTTCCGCGCACGGACTGAATACGAATGACGTCCCGGATCAGGGTGACGTCGAAGGCGGGCTTGTCGCCGCGAAGGATCGTCAGCACGATCTTCGAGTCGACCGGGCCGCGCATCTTGTCCACCGCATCGGTCAGGCTCAGGCCCAGAACCGCCTGGCCGTCGAGATACGTGATCAGGTCGCCGGGCTGGATACCGGCGCGGGCGGCCGGGGTGTCGTCGATCGGCGACACGACTTTGATCACGCCTTCTTCCATCGTCACCTCGATGCCGAGACCGCCGAACTCGCCCTTGGTCTGCACTTCCATGTCGGCGAAGCTGTCTTCGTTGAGATAGCTGGAGTGGGGGTCGAGGGAAGCCAGCATGCCCGTGATTGCCGCCTCGATCAGATCCTTGTCGCTGACCTCTTCGACATAGTCCGCGCGCACGCGCTCGAAAACGTCGCCGAACAAATTGAGTTGGCGATAGGTCTCGGCGTCGCCATCTTGCGGCGCGGCCGAAATGGGCAGGAGCAAGGCGGTGGCGGCGACGGCCGCGGCCAGGGCAAATCTACGAGTCATGCTGTCACCACTGTCTCTTTGACTGTTTTGTGCAACCTGTCGCCGAAGGCCGGAACGCGCGGCGCGAAAGACGCTCTGGGCGCGCTCGTCGCAACAACCGCACACGGTCCCATGAGCCGGCCCGCAGTCGGAATTATATCATTGCCGGGCCAGCCAAGGCAAAGGATTGATCGGCTCATCGCCCTGGCGCAATTCGAGGTAGAGGCGCGGCTGGTCCGCGCTCATGGCCCCGACGGGTTCGCCCGCCACGACCCACTGGCCGGCGCTGGCGTCGCTGCGACCGAGCCCGGCCAGCAGCGAGTAATGGGCGCCGCTATGTTCGATGATGAGCAGCTGGCCATAACCACGGAAGGAGCCGCTGAATTTCACCTGGCCGTCGAAGGGGGCCACCACTTGGGCACCTGGACGCGCCTCGATGACGATACCGTGGCTGAAGGCGCCCTCGCCCTTGCCAAAGATGTCGACAACGCTGCCGACGACCGGCGGGCGCAGGCTGCCCGGCGCGGTCGGGAAGGGCGGCAGGCTTAGCGGCGCCGGGGCGGTGGGCAGGGCGGCCGTCTGCGTTTGGGTGTCGGCGCCGGGGCTTGCTTCGGGCCCGGTCTCCACGGCGGCGTCGGCGTCGGCTTCGGTCGGCGGTGGCGGGGGAAGCTGCCGCGTCGCCAACTGGGCCACCAGATCGCGCAGATTCTCGGCCTGTTGCGCCAGCGCCGCCACCCGCTCGGCTTCGGTTTTTTGTTCGGCCGAGGTCGCCTTCTGTAAAGTCTTCTTTTCGGCCACCAGTGCCGCGACCTCGCTGCCGCGTGCCCGCAACTGTACGGTCAGCGCGGCGATGCCGGTTTGCTTGCGCGCGATGTCGTGACGCAGGCGTTGCAGCGCATCGATCTCGTGGCGCAAAGCGTCGGCGCGCGAGGCGATGGTCGGCACCAGGGCCCGGAGCAGCAGGGTTCGGCGGGCCGCATCGAGCGGCTGGGCCGAGGCCAGGATCAGGGCCTCGGCCGGTTGCAGCGACAGACGCTGCAAGGTGGCGAGCGTCGCCGCCAGTTGCGCGTGCCGGTGGGCGAGATCGGCTTCCTTGGCGGCGGCGGCGGTATCGAGCCTGGCAAGTTCCTTTTCCAGCCCGCTCAAGGTCGCTTCACGCTGCTGAATCTCGGCCGCGGTCGTCACCAATTCCGTCCGCAGACGTTGGATTTCCTGGCCCAGCGCGGTGGCCTCGGCGCTCAAGGCCTGGGCCCGATCGGCGCCGACCTCGATCTGCTGTTCCATCGTCTGCAACGGATCGATTTCTTGCGCGCCGGCACGGGCGGTGGCGAGACCGACGAGCGCAATCAGCATGGCCGAGGCGTGTGTGACGAAGGTCATGGCCTGACCGGGTCCGTCACGGCGCCGTGCCCGGCCCGGCGGTCACCAACAAGGAATGCCCGGTCATCGCCCGCGGCTGGGCCAAGCCCATGAGCGCCAACACGCTCGGCGCGATGTCGGCGAGCCGGCCGTCCTTCAGGGCCACGATCTCGGCCGGGCCGTTGGCGAGGATGATCGGCACGCGATTGAGGGTGTGCGCCGTATGCGGCACACCGGTCGCGGGGTCGCGCATGGTTTCGGCGTTGCCATGATCGGCGGTGATGACGACGGCGCTCCCCGCCTGCGCCGCCGCCGCCAGGGCCCGGCCCAGGCAGCGGTCCACCGCCTCGACGGCGCGGGTCGCCGCCGCCAGGTTGCCGGTATGGCCGACCATGTCGGTATTGGCGAAGTTAACGACGATAAGGGCAAAGCGGCGTGACAGGATCGCCTCGATCAGCCGATCGGCGACCTCGTCGGCCGACATCTCTGGCTTCAGGTCATAGGTGGCGACCCGGGGCGATGGCACCAGGATGCGCTCCTCGCCCGGGAACAGCGCTTCCTCGCCGCCGTTGAAGAAGAATGTGACATGCGCGTATTTCTCGGTCTCGGCTAGGCGCAGTTGCGCCAACCCGGCCCGCGCCACCACCTCGCCCAGCGTCTCGAACAATCGCTCGGCCGGGAACAGGGCGGTGAAATAGCGGTTCAAATCGCCCGATATCTCGCTCATGCCGGCGGCGGCGGCGAAGCGCACCATGCCTTTGCGCGCGACGCCGGCGAAATTCGGGTCGCACAACGCGGCCGCGATCTGGCGCACGCGGTCGGTGCGGAAATTGGCGATCAGCACACCGTCGCCGTCCTTCATGCCGGCGTAGTCGCCGATGGCCACGGGGGTGACGAACTCGTCGGTCTCATTGCGGGCATAGGCGGCGGAGATGGCGCTATCGGCGTCGGCCGCGCGCGGTCCCTCGCCCATGACCATGACGTCATAGGCCTGTTGCAGGCGCTCCCAGCGCTGGTCGCGATCCATGCCGAAATAGCGTCCGCCGAGCGTGGCGATGGTCGTATTGGGAAGCCCACTTATGTCGGCGAGGAAGGTGGCGACAAAACCGCGCCCGCTCGCCGGCGGCGTGTCGCGGCCATCGAGCAGCGCGTGGATACGCACCGGCACGCCGGCCTCGGCGGCGAGGCGCGCGAGCGCCGCGATATGCGCCTGATGCGAGTGGACGCCGCCCGGCGAGAGCAACCCGATCAGGTGCAGGGCGCCACCCGAACGTTTCACCGCCGCCAGCAGGTCAAGCAGCGCTTCGTTGCGCCCCAACTCGCCCGAGGCCACGGCCGCGTCGATGCGCGGCAGGTCTTGCATGACCAGGCGCCCGGCGCCGATGTTCATATGCCCGACCTCGGAATTGCCCATCTGGCCCACCGGCAGGCCGACGTGAAGCTCCGAGGCATCGACCGAGGCGCGCGGGCAACGCGCCGTCAACCGGTCCCAGACCGGTTTCTTGGCGCGGGCGATGGCGTCGTCCGGCCCATCGCCGCTCTCGCCCCAACCGTCGAGGATGCACAACACGACGGGGCGGATGGGCGTGGTCTTGCGCATGGCGCGCGAAAATACCGCTATTTCAGGCCCGGTGATAGGGGTGGCCGGCGAGTATCTGCCGGGCCCGGTAAAGCTGCTCGGCCAGCAGCGCCCGCACCAACTGGTGGGGCCAGGTCATGGCCCCGAGCGAGAGTACCAGATCGGCGCGGCTCCGGGCCGCCTCGCCCAGCCCATCGGCGCCGCCGATCAGAAAGGCGATCTCGCCCACGCCCTGGTCGCGCCAGCGGCCGATGAGGGCGGCAAAACCGGCGCTGTCGAGGCTTTTGCCGCTCTCGTCCAGCGCCACGACCTTGAGCCGTCCGCCACTATCGGCCGGCAGGGCCGCCAGCAGCAACGCCGCCTCGCGCGCCATCAGCGCCTTGGGCGGTAGCTTCTTGTGCTCGACGACTTCCCTCGTGGTCACGGTCCAGTCGAGCCGGTTCCGGTATTCCTCGAACAGCTTCGTGGCCGGCCCCTTGGCCCGGCCCACGGCGGCAATCAGGATGCGCACGGGGCGCCGCCCTGGGCCGGTCTAGCCGGGGGATGTGGCCTAGGCCGGCTTGGAAAAGACCGAGCCCTGGCGTTTGGCCAGCAGCGCCTTGGCCGTCTCCACCGCCACGGCGGCATCGCGGCAATAGGCGTCGGCGCCGATGCTCTGGGCGAACTGCTCGTTCAAGGGCGCG
>Ga0315281_10003761_pt1 | contig 22175 bp, 28 predicted proteins | sample YL17G07_0_MG_FD_204540 | JGI IMG/M metagenome (GOLD analysis project Ga0315281, IMG submission 204540) | Sediment microbial communities from Yellowstone Lake, YNP, Wyoming, USA - YL17G07_0 | ecosystem: Environmental > Aquatic > Freshwater > Lake > Sediment | place: USA: Wyoming | collected... | reverse complement strand
CCGCTACATCGGAAGAAAGTTCATCCAGGAGCTTGAAGAGTTTTCAGCCAAGAAGAATTTCCACCTTTACCAGGGGCTAAAATCCATAGGAATAGACCTTCCGTACGTAAGAAAGAATGTTAAAGAACTGACTGCATTCCTTGATCACTTGATCGACTATGCCAACAACATGACTCCTTCAGAGATCATTGGCACTTTGAGATCGGCCCTTGACTACGACAGATACTGCACAGATGAAGACATTCCAAGTCCAGATGATGTGAAGATAGCAAACCTTAACCAGCTTCAACTTGCAGCAGCCCGGTATTCAAACATTGAAACTTTTCTCCAATACACAGATTCCTTTCAAGACCAGATGGTAAATGACAAGGAAGGGGTTTCCCTCATGACCATTCACAAAGCAAAAGGGTTGGAGTTCCCCGTAGTCTTTGTCATCGGACTTGTCGAAGGAATCATCCCTACCAAAAAAGGGGACATTGAAGAGGAAAGAAGAATCTGCTTTGTTGGAATATCCAGAGCAATGAGACTCCTCTATCTCAGCTACTCTCACACCTACCTCGGTCAGCCTGCCAAGAAATCCATCTTCCTTGACGAGATCTTGGGAATAAAGAAGGTAGAGCAATCCACCAACTAAAACCTGTCTAAACGGTTCCTTAAGAGGAGTTCCGTATCAAGGTATACCTATGGATGGGGAAGGCGTCAAAACCTTCCCTATCCCCATTTAAATAGTGAAAGGAGGGATGAAAGTGCCTAACGAGAAAAAGGTTTTTGTGAGTATCTACTGTAAGATCTTTGATGACTCTTTCTCAGATGAAATGCTCAACCGAAATGCTACTGGAAACGAGATCTACGATTTCTTAATGAAGGATGCCGGCCTAAGTGTCGACAAAAATGGAAAGCTGATCCTTGGAGACTGCAACCTCTGGTATCTGGGCTGCAATGATAAGTTCGGCTGTCTCAGATACAGGGACCACATCTTCTCATGGGACTTTGGAGATTCTTCCTTTGACAGGGTCGAATCCTTCATCTTTCTGCTTTATTTCGAGAAGGTGTTCACAGAAGAACAGTATGAGATGTTAATGACCAAAATCCAGGAGGGGAGAATCATAGACAATATGTATGATATCCCCAAATACCTCAAGGCAAAAAGAGAGGATAAGTCCTGGACTAAAACAAAGGAAGCACTTGAATTCAGGTTAAGGATCAAAAGGTTTGCTGCACGGGTTCATCAGCACTTGCAGAATGAAGACTTCATCTTCACCGATCCTGGAGTTCGTGAGTAAAAATTGAAAAAAAGGAGGACAAAAATATGTCATTTGAATTACTGCATTTTCGAGGAGCTGACAAGATACTCAAAAAGAAGAACATGGGCCACATAGTTAGAGCAACTTGCGAAACCATCGAGGCATTCCTATATGGGACTCTACATAAAGGAGGGTTGCTTCGGCAAGCCCTGGAAGAAGCTGATTGGAGGCAAGATCCCGAGAAACTTAAAATTCTCGATGGTAGAAAATACGCTTTTAAAGGATGGAGAAACCAAATCGCCCTTGATGGGAACTTTGCATCCTATGAATCTATTTGGGATTCTCTCCTTAGGCTTCAGATCGGATATGTCCAAAAGAAAATCGACGCAGGTATCGTCCTTGTTACCGGCGAGAGGAGTGAGAAAAGTCAATACGGCAGCACCAAGGAACTCATCCAAAAGGAACTTGAACTCCTTTTCCCCACCATATCCGTTCCTGTCAGTATTGCAATATTCGACCTCGGGAAACCGGGAGCTCTTCTGGGAGCTGATTCAAAAGCTGAAGCCCCGTCCATCAAGAAAGATGCCCAATCTAAAGGTCCTCAGCACGAGAAAGGTGAAAGGTCTGAGAATTCACCTGAAGAAACTGGTAAATCAAGGGAATCCATGACTGAGAAGCTTGGCAAACTTAAACCCCCTCCTCCTGAGAAACCGAGCGGACCTAAAAAGAGAAGAACATCTCAATCCTTACCCGTCAATTGATCCCCATCTCAACCCTTAAAGAATATTGGAATCCGGGAGCCACCCGTCCGCTTTTATGGATACGCACCCTGTAAGAGTCGGCAGGGAGAATATAGTGGCGTCAGGTGGTGAAAGACGTACCTCCCGGATCTACCAACCAATCCTTCCGGAAGTTCAAAACATTAAACCCACAAGGAGGTGAAGTATGGATGAGACACAGATATTGAAAGAAATCTTTGATGACCTCTGCAAGTCCGCAGTAAACATTTTCCATTCCCAAGACGAAGTGATGCCATTTATCTTCATCTTCCCAAAAGACAAGGGAACAATTCCAGTAATCCCGATAAAGGAAGACAAAGACGCTGTAAGTAAGTTTGTTCAGCACACTTGCCGTAAAGTTGGAGCTATCGCGGGGGCTATTGTCGCTGAAGCGTGGGCTGTTAAGTTGGAGAAAGAAGCAGTGTGGGATGGGACTCCGTCGTCAAAACGCCTTGATCGAGTGGAGATTCTGCAGGTTTCTCTTTACTCAAAGTCAATAAACAGAATGAAAAGTTGGAAAATCATTAGAGACGGGAATACCAAGTCTTTAGAGGATTATGGGGAACTCTTTACGGATAGAGTCGAATCAAGGTTCTTTGGAGACTATTTCAGAGTGGATGGTTAGGGGTAAATCCTCTCTTGATACTCTTTCTGCTAATGTCTTCGTCTGGGAAAGGAGGAGGTATTAAGATGGCCTATACACCGGAACTCAGTGGTAAATCATCCTGCACGTTAAGAAGAATAGCATGGGCATTAGGACAGCCAATGACAAAGGCAATTGAGGAGGTTTTCGATTACCTCCCCAGTATATTGGACAGTAAGAAGGTGTGTGAGTTCTGCAAAGACAAGACCAGATGTTTGGAATGCGTGTTTAGGAAACGGAGGTGAACCTAAAGAGTGGGAAAAACCCTAGAGATAATGTTTGACGACTTAATCGAAAGTAAGAAGGAAGAGATTCTGGAAGAGTTTGAGATAGGCAGCCCGGAAGACATGAACTGGGACATTGTTCCGATAGCCATAATCGAGGTGGAGATGGAAAGCCAAGAAAAATAGGCATCATCCTGGGAATATCTCTATCCGGGAAAGATAAGGAGGAGATTCCGATGAAAGTAGGAGTGATTCATTCCCAAAATCTGAGCACTGAATGCTGGATGGTTCAAGGCTGGGGTTTGAAATATTGTCCAACCTGTAAGTTTAAAGATACAAAGAATTGTGGAGGAAAAAGAATAAGAGAAACCGGTCAAAACATTTTGGGCAAGAAAGTCCCCATTGGCTAATAAATAAAGATTAAGATTTTGAAAGGAGGTTTGCATGCAAAATATGACCACACTTGGAAAGGTAAGCACAAGGGTTGATGAGCTTTCAAAGAACTGTTTCGATCATTTGGTCCCGGTCAAAGACATTGCTTTTGATAGCCTCGAAAGCGTGAGGATAGCCGGCGAATCCCATTTAATGAGGCCAATAGCTCAACAATCAATTGCGAACAGGTTAGGGATTCCTATCCAGTATCTAAGGAAGTGTCCCTCTGAGGTTCAGGCCTATAACATGAACCATTGGATCAAGGAAGAAAAGAATGACGAGTTGTTCCTCCGCTTTGACGGGGAAGAGGTAAGAGCAATCTTCACTCCGAAGTATAAGCCCATCGACAACTTCGAAGTTCTGGAGAGATTGGATTCTCTGGGTTATCCCGCTGAGACTCCTGTCCAATCTCATTTGGATTCGGAGTTCATGAGCCTTTCGATTCTGGATGGGAAGCAAACGTTCTCCATTAATGGAGATAAAATAACACCAGGTGTATCTGTCTCCAATTCTGAAGTCGGCCTGGCCTGCCTCTCAATTGCAGCCTTCCTACTCCGCCTTGTGTGTGTCAACGGCCTCATTAGTAGGACGGAAGTTCATGCCTCATATAAGCATGTGTCATTGAAGGTCTTTAAGGAGTTTCCCCAGGTTTTAGAGAAGGTATCTTTGGAGCTTGCAAAGAAAAAAGAGCAACTGAGGATCTCTACCGAGAGTATGGTCGATAACCCTGCTGCCACTATGGAGAACTTTAACAGACAGTTTTCACTAAGCAAGGCTGAGAAAGAAGCCGTTGAATGGGGACGGTCTCGCGAGTCAGGATATACGATGTTTCAACTTGTAAATACTTATACAAGGGCTTCCCAGTTTGAAGGCTTGTCTGCTGAGTCAAGCTATCGTCTTCAAAAAGTGGGTGGAACGATATTGGAGATGGTACAGTAGCTGTAAGAATTTACGAGAGATGATTAAGTGAGTGGGCATCATCCTGAAAAGGGTGCTCACTCTTTTTTTGTTTTCCTTACAGGTGGCTATCCGGAATGGACTTGGCAGAAAAAGGAACGCTTACATACCTCTGAAAAATGTTTTGAAATGAGTGATCATCGTAGGGGATGATTTTCCTGGTTCATCTGGAGGCATCGGTAAAACACCTGTCGATTCGAGATGCTGATATGTACACCCTGTCGAGACAAGAATTTTCTATTCAAGGATCCCGAATGCGAAGAGAGAGGCACCCGTTCGTCTGACAAGACAGATTTTTCACTTTGACAAGATCTTTTAATCCGTTCTGACCAATATATTATTTGACAAAGAGTGTTAGAAAAAGTCTCGATTGGTGGTTGCACCTCTACTCTGCAATCGAGGCAAGTTTTAGGAGTTCAAGATTGCCATTAGAAATCATGCATGCGGGTTCAATAACACAGAGCCCTATTTCTATTGCCGTTGCGGGGAAGAAAGCGTGACGATTGGACTAAAGAAAAACCACGCACTTGTTAGGTAGACCTTCAAAAAGATATCAGATTCCTCGTATTCAAAAAAATCATTTTCCCCCAGGGAAAGGTTTCATCTCTTTACTGGGTGACTGGGGAGGAGCAGGAGGAGCAAATATGACCCTGAGATTGCAATAATTGTTGTTTTTATTGTTTTCTTCAATTTTTGATTCCGGATCAACCCAAGATGTTGCAATCGCATATTTATACTTATTGCCATCGAAGGGGCCACTTTTAAAAGGAAAAACGACAGCCTCACCCGGCTCAAGACTCGCTTTCTCGAAGAAGAAGTATTCTCCCCCTATGATGAAACGAATTTTCACATTGAAGTTTTCAGCCTTAGCATCACCAATGTTCTTCACTTCGACATCATGGTAGATGATGACTGTGTGTATATTGGGGGAGGCCATATGATATACACCTGATTGGACAGGCATTTTCCTTTGCGGGTCATAATATGCATGGATTATGCAGGTAAGATCAGCTCTCACAGTCTTAATGTGTGGGCCTTTAGGCTTTCCCTCCGGTGCTACTTTCCTAATAGGTTCTTTGATAATAGTAATGTCCTGCAGCTTTACCCCCTCGGTTTTTGTGATCTCGGATTTTTGAGTTTTTTGCTGCTCCTGTGCTTTTAACTCAATCGAAATTAACAGCAAGATAGAGATAAGAGATGAAATTACAAATATACCTTTAAAACCTTTTCCTTTAATCATGGTAACCCTCCTCCCATTTTCTCTAATTAGTGATGAAAACATTCTAAAAGGTCCTAAAAATAGATCATAAGAAGCTGCATTCAGGCGGAGATCATTTAATAAAATTCTACTAATTTTGAAAGAAAACTTCAACAGGAATTATTGATTACTACTCGAAAGGTTGTATCGAGAGACAAGATTCAAAAATCACGACTACAGGAAGTTATCTTCAGAAAGGGGGATGAGGACTTCACTAATGTTCATTCTGAGATGGCCAGATGAATCAAGGATTTCCAGTAGAAATGTGCATAATTAAAAGAAGCAGGCGGAGTGGATAGTTAATTAGTAACCACTCCACCTGCTTCTTTTATGTTGTTCATCCCCAGCATCAGAAGGGAAGACATTTTACTTTATCGTGAACTCCACCGTTCCAGCCCTCTCCATGACGATGGGGATATTGACAAATGTAGAACAATTATCGGCATAGGTTTCGAATTTGATTTCCTTGCCGTCGAGGGTTACACTTTTCGGATTCTTCCTCATCCTCAGATTCAGGGCGAATTTCATAGGTAGATCTTTTCCGAAGTATCGAACACGTGCGATGGTTGTCTCTCCCCGATCGGGCGTCTCGCGCTGGGGCATATTGAAATTAGCCTTCTCTTTCCAGATCCTTGCCCTCGAAGCCCTGCGCTCAGAGGCATTCTGGCCTACAGCTCTTATGGAGATCCGAAAATCTCCTACCAGGAGATTCGCGGGATAGCCCCTGTCTTTTTCCCAGGGAAGTCTCGTGCTGCCCATCTCCAGGATCGTCCGAGCGGGTATCAAGCCGCTTTCGGCGATAGCTTTAGCGTCTGTCACGCTCCAGTGGTTAGTCTCCATGCCAAAGATCAGGCAATGCCAATTCCTATATGCGGGAGCGCACGTATAGTTCGTGTAGGCTCCCTCTTCAGGTATATCATAGTTATCATAGGCATCGAGCGTCGGGAACATATAAACCTTTTCTTTTAAATAGGTCCATGGCAGTTCACCGATATTTTCTTTCCCCATATTTTGTCCGCCGAAGTAATACATGGCAAGATCTTCAAGTGTGTGGATTTCATAGGGATATCCTTTAGCCTCAGCGGCCTGGACCATTTTCTGAGCTATATATTGATGAATCTGTTCATCCATGCCCCATTTCGTCGTATTCGCCGGAATGATGGCACACATGTCGCCTTTGTCGAATTTCGAGCCTTCAACTTTTCCCAAGCTATGGTAATCAATGACCATATCAGGCGGATAGGGCGATTTTAATGAAAAGAGCTTGCCTAACGTGAGACGTTCCGTTTTTGTGAGCCTATACATAGAAGAATGGAACGAATTTCTAACAAAACCATCCGGATTCGCCACAGGCACCACGATAACGAGCTGTGTATCTCTCACTTTTTTGGCTTGATCGCTCACCAGGTAATTCAGGATTTCGGGTCCAACAACTATTCCACCTATTTCATTCCCGTGCCTCACCAGCGTCACGACGGCAATTTGTTTGTCATCATCCGGAATATTTTTGTTTGTCACAAAAATCGCCGGGATGTCCCGGCCTTCCTCAGAAGTCCCAATACTCTTCCTGTATGTGTATGCCTTGTGTTCGCCTACAAAATCATCCAACCAGCGATAAACCTTCTGAAGACCCTCTTTTCCCATCGGTATTTGATCAAAATTCGAAATACCCATAGCTCCGGCAGGAAACATTAAAGCAATTACCAATGTTAAAATAAGCACCGCCCCCTTTTTAAAACTTCTCATTTTATTATCCTCCTTTCGATGTGGTATATTTTTGAGTCAGCTTAGCCCAATTTCTGCGTTTTAACCCTTCCAAGGGACACAACACTACCTTTTGCCAGAATTATTCATGCGAAAAAATCGTCCCCATACTCCGTACAGGGTTCGTCTCGTTCGCTCAGCAAAAGGTGACATCTTTCTGGGTTATTTCTATATCCGCAGCCTCCCACCATCTGGGATTGATCCATAGCTGGGGATCTTTTGGAGGAGTCTTTTGCCATTCCATTAGCTTCCATCCATTAAGATTTCCCCACTCTTGCAAATTCGCGCTGCATTGATCAATATCAAATTCCTCTTCTCCCACACCCAGCAGATCGTCGGGGATGAGAAAGCTTCCAAAGAGAATGAGCTCTTTCAATGGGGAGACGGATTCCTGACAAATTTCATCCTCTCGTTCGATATTACAGGGGGGGCTCTCTCTCTGAAATACATGGACGCATTGAGGTTTCGTCTTATAGGCATAACCCAGGCCGTTTATCAACCGGTCCACAAGAAAAAATGATAATTCCCACGCCGGAACATCTCGATCCCCCATTTCCACGGTCGGCATTTCTCTACAGTCAACCTGATGATACTGCACGGCCATCGAATGATCCGGGGCCAGGAGGGAGAGATCCAGTCTTTTGCGCTTTCTGTCAAAAAGAATATTCAGGAGGCCCACCTGAAAAAAAGGAGAGGGGATCTCATCGTTTCCTTCCAATGTGGGCGTCCCGGTGTGATCAAAAAGAAGGCTTGCCCGTATTTTTCTCTCCTCTTCGGAGAAACTCATAAAATATTTGTCGTCGTTGAGGTTCGGGAAATATTTTATAATGAAACATCCTGATAAGGCATACCCTCCTTTCTCAGGGGAATCGGTTTCCGGGGCATCCTCCTCGAGCACCTGAGCATCTTTTAAATCTAATAGGTAAACACCTGGTACGTCGGAAAACCATAAGTACCATCCTGGTTCGGAAGAGATTTTTTCGCTTAACCCGGCAAAATGGAAAAAACGCCGCGCTTCCTCATTCGGAAATATCGTTCTAAAGATCTTGTCGATGAGATGTTGCAGGTTTGAAATCGGATCGATGTGGAGTACGGATTCCATTACGAATAAGAAAGTTCCTTTCTTCTTTCAATGCCGGAGATCCTTTGCCTCTCTTTTCAACTCCGTGATTTTGAAAACCGTATACACAGGAGAAATCCGATCCCCGCTGAACTCAAGAATCCTTTTCTTTATTTGAAAACATTTTCTTTTGGACAATTAACTTAATCGCCTCCTTTTCACCGAGAGCGTCTATATCAATTCCTAATTTCTTGGCCTCGTCTTCAAAAAGTTCTCTTGGATAGGTCCCGGCAATGGGATAATCATCAAAAGAGGCCAAAAAATCTTCGATCCTTTCACTCTCTTGTTTTGCCTTTTCCAAACCTAAAGTTATCTCCGCAGCTTTGTGAACGAGCTGACTAAAAAACTTTCTCCTCGACAAATCATTATTTTCCATTCCGATGGCCCCATTTTTCTATGTTTTGATCCCTGGGAAGTTTATCTTCCGCCGCTTTTTACCATTTCAAATCCTTTTTTGAAAATCTCTGTTTTGCCCATCCCCTCGCTGTATTTTTATGGAATTCGAGTCTAAATTTCCCTTTTCTTCATCGGGAACCCGTCGAAAAAGACCGCGTGAGCGAGGATCAGATTTAGAAACATGATGGTCCAGCAAAGAGAGGTATCGCCCTCTTGACCAATACCGGGAACCGTCCCTAAGAAGATGGGGCCCACAGCATAATATAGCCAGCTCAAAAAGAGCCCTCCAGCTATGGCAATGATTGTCCGTAGGATCGCTCTCATCGTCAATGAGAGACGGGTCGGCCAATTATCAAAATAATAATGAAGGATGGCTCCAGCCGCGGCCATAAACATCGCCATTTCGGCCACATGTTGCCAGCGCCAGGCGGGCTGTTCTATGACCGTGCCACCTTCAAAGGCTTCCGTTCCAAAATACCAATCCATGAGAGAATTCGCTACAAACATGACGATGATCCCTACAACTACGACAGATACAGTAGTCACCACTCCTCGCCACCAGATATTCTTTATGGCGGAGAACGGTCTGCCCTCCCACAACATGGTTGTAAAATACAATAAAACAAGCGCCGGTACGATCCACCCGAAGTGGAACAAACTGCTCAACGTCATGGCCCATTCTTTCCACCAGGGGGAGACAGCCATAAACATCTGCGCGGGATAGAATTGATAGGCGATGTGCGGATAGAATAAAAATGTAAAGGCGACAATGGCCAAGAACATCCCCATAAGCCAAACGGAAAATTCCCGGACGAACTTACTGGACCTTTCCCATGGGGCGTAACGAAAACTGGTTACCCAGAGGATGGTGAAAAAGATAATACATGTGTTCATCATGATTTGAGCATAAGAGGCATTTTCCCTCGCCGTCTGAGCATACTGGCCCAAACCACCACTGGTGAGGAGCTGGGGCCCGCTGAAGAAGATGGCCCCAAAGCGGCCAATGAAATTGTTGTAAACAACAAACATGACGAAGGCTCCAATGAGGACGTAGAATATTAAAAGGAATAGCCCTTTAACGATGGCATTGGTATGCCCCAAAAACCGGTGATTGAAGGGCCAAAAGTCAAAGACATCCATCCCCCAGTGAATAACCATGAGGATGGTAATCACCAGGGCAAGGCCCAAATTGGGTGTATACAATCGAATATAGCCTTTCGGGGAAAAGAAAACATACCAGATGATCTGCGAGATCACCAGGATGATCGCCAGATTGATTATCCCACTGATGGGCTGTGGCAAAATATTTTTGACTTTCCGTATTTCCATCCAATTTACTTCTTTCGTTTCAACCATTCTCTCCTCCTCATTATGGATAAAAATCCATATGGGCCCACAGGCTCTATCCTGTGGGCTACCGGTGATCTTTATCGTTAAAATACAATCGAATCCCCGTTGCGGAGGTAGACGTTTTCCTTCGCCCCAGGACCTGTAGTAGGCAGTTTTTTGTATTCTTTATATTTTTGGGTTCCAAGAACGATGGGTAGCCCTGTATCTTTTGCCTTTTGGGCCCAAATCCAACCTGTGCAATGATTACATGCCATTTGCTTCAGCCCTATACGTTTGGCCCCGGCAATAATATCATCGAATTTTGGATCCCAATTCTCAAAAGCCGCGATATGCAAACCTCCATAGCAACCGTGTGGTTTGTATCCTTCAATATTTCGCGCCGCCCAGTTTAACATCGTCAGTAGCCCCATATGGCAGCACCCGGTTACGGAAACAATTCCTTTATCCTTTATATTGAAGAAAAAACATTCCTCCCCCCTTGTCTTGAGGAGAATGGGTATATCGAACATTTTAACGGCGACCCCCGGGTACAGTTTGAGCAGTTTATCGGGTCCAACCTCTATTACTTCGCCTTTGTGGGGAATATCGTTATAGACCTTTGCCTTGTCATTTTTATATTTGCCGGCAAGTAAAGCCTTCCCCTCTGGGTAGAAGGTGTTGGGAATAACCATGGGAATATTCTGATAACGCTTTAGCGTGCTTTTCAGGCCCCAATAATGATCCTCGTGTTCATGGCTAATCACGAGAACATCCACCTTCTTATCTTGAAGAAGTTTATCCAAGCCTGATTTTTGCATCACATAATCCGTCCAGCCTTGTTCCCAACCGGTATCCATTTGGATAGTGTGCTTGGTCCCATCTAGTTGTTCCACCTCAATGAGGGCGAGATAGCCGCCGATATTTTCCTGTGTCCACGGGATATCGTACATGGATACCATTGCTCCCCCAGCATCCTTGATATCCTGAAGCATCCGGGGTGAGTCGAACCAACTGGTCTCTGAGATGCAAGTCACCTTGACGGACTTACACTCGCCAATGTTTTCCATCTTTTTTGCTGCAAAGCCTTTTCGCACCCAGGGACCGATACTGGGTCCCGCCATTCCAAGCGCCGCTACTCCGGTTGTTGCTAATCCTTTCAAAAATGACCTTCTCTTCATTGACTTTCTCCTTTCTTCCATTATTTTTACCGTTACTTCTTATGACCCATCTCAAGTAGCAAACAGCTCATATTTTTTTATCTTAATTCTCTTCTTCCCATCTTTATCAACATTGACAACTCCGGTTACTTTCACATTTTTATCAACGAGTTTGAGTAATTGGTTCCCTACTTCGTCGTCCACCACAAAGTATTCTTCTCCACCGGCGTCTAAAATCGATACGGCAACGACATTCCCTTTGTCGTCATTGTCGGTAGCAAAAACAGTCCCTTTGATTTCCACCTCATTCTCCCAATAAGCGTTTGCCGCTGTAATGAACGACAATCCTAAGACGCAAAACACCAGCAAAAGCCAAGTTTTAACGTTTCTCTCTTTCATGGTCCCTCACCTCCTTTAAATTGAATGATAAGAACTCACTTTGGAGTAAGATAAACATATGACAAATGGGGTTGAATGTCAAAACAAAAAGATCACAAGTTATGGAGGAAGATTTTAGGCCAGCATTGAAGATAACGATTACCGAATGCAATCTTGCATTGTGGTCGAAATCTGTCAGCCAACGACTTCAGGAAGAAATACGCAAGAAACCCACTTTTATTATTTAACAGGTTGGGAGAGAGACGATATCGAACTTTGAGATTTCACACCTTTCTGGTCAAGAACATCAATCATGGTTTTAAGCAGGAGGTAGACGAAACCCTTCTGTTCCTCAGTCAATTCTACAGCATCCTCTCCTTCATCCTCCTCCATTAGAGCATCAACCACATAGTTCACCACATAAGGCTGTCTGGAAGTCTGAACACTGGCAATTCTATCAAGAAATTTCTCATCGGCTCCCTCTAATCTTTCCATTAGGCTTTCGTTATGTTCATAGCACTCAATAATCTCCTCAGAAGAAATCTTTTTGATTTTCCCATGGGCCTTTTGAAACATCCGGTAGACAACAAGAAACATATAGATCGCAAGCTCTCTCACTTCCTGACCCATTTCTTTGGACGATTCCATCACGAAGGCTAAAAGATCTGGTTGGTTATTGCCAATTTTGATCATCTCTTTCTTTGCTCTATCAGGACTAAAACCAGCAACCTCCTGCCAAGTTTTTTCGACGATCGCTTCGGGTATTGGGTCCATGATCCTTTCTACTTTCGGTCTTTTTTGGGAGTAAGTTTCTTATCAGGTTTCCTTAAATCGCTTGATGCAACAAATGAACCTTTTCTCCCTTTAGAGATTATCAATCCATCTTTCTTTAGCTGAAAAATCACTTTATGGACGAGCGCTCTGCTTACATTGAAATCGTTAGCAATCCCCTCATGCGTTAATTTTTGCCCCTTCTTCAGTTTGCCAGAAAGAATCATTTTTTTCAGGAGGGTATAAAGTTCTTCGGGAGTCTCACGTCCCTTGAGTTTTTCTGGAAAGATTTCTCTTAGGACTTCATCAGGTATTCTGTCTCTGGATTTTTTCATTCCTTCCGCCTATCCATTTCATTCTTATCCTTGGGTTTTCTTCATTGTTTTAGAATCGTATTTCCGAACTTTATCCTTTCCCATATTACCCTTAAAATATTCATCGAAGCAAACAGGACATATTAAATCCTCTTTGATAAACCGCCCTAACTTATAAAAGAAGGGATTATTTTTTAATTCAACTCCACAATAATCACAGTAGATTTGGTTTGCCATTTTACTTAGGTGTTACCCCCTTTTCATTTTCCCTTTTTCTTTATCCCCTGATTTACAATCCCACCACCTTTAGGCTATGGCTTCTGCTTGCTCGACAGAGATAAGAAACTCCGCATATTGGTCATATCCCTCTAAAAAATCATTGAGTTCTTCCTTGTTAAGGAGATAAATATTCATTATTGGATTTTCTTTAAAGGGAATAATGGTGGTTACCCTATATCTGGAGGATAGGTAAATATCAACTTCATCACTTCCAATAGACTTTGATTCAATCAACAACCTTCTCACTTCCTTTCTTTCTCCATCTCCTGATACCCTAACCTCACCGTCCCCCTTTCAAATGACATTTTAAATCAGTTTATTTGATTTCCTTCTTACATTCATCACAAAAGAGTTCTCCTTCTTCAGTATCGTCTGGGGTAATCGCCTTTTCAATTTTTTTCATTATTCCATTATCTTTATTAATGCACTCTACACAATAAATGCTTCTATCATCTGTAAAATAGCCAATTATTTCTTTCTCTTTTTCCTCAACCATTTTCTACCTCCACCCTATTTAATTCCATTTGGTTTTCTTTTCATCTCTTCATCTCCAGATTTACCACATTCGCCATCTCCAAAAACTCCTCCCTGGTGAATATCCCTTTCTCCACGAGCAACCGGGTGAGGACCTCCTGTTGGACTACCTGGGACATGAGGAGTTCTTCAAAGGAAACAATTTGTTTGGGGTCAAGGCTGATTGCCATTGTAAGCCTCCATAGAACTACAGTAAAAGTTAAACCTTATCGCAACTAAGATATCTAAATAGGCCGGCGATATAGTTCCCCCATGTTGGAATCAATTTATCAATTTCATATGAAAGTATAGTTATTTCCCCACTGTGAATTTTATTGTGCACTTCTTCCAACTTCTGATATTTCAGGGGCCATGTCATTTTCCCTAATTGGCTAACCACATAAAAACATTTTTGCTTTTCGTCAATTTCGACTATTCGCAATAAGTTAAGGCCATCCGCTGCCCAAAATTCAATTTTATTATCCTTCATTTCCTTTAATTTTTCCCAACTAAAGGAGCACTTAGAAAAAATCTCTGTTATTTTTTCCATAATCCTCTATTGTTCTCCCTGGTTTTCCTATAAACCTTCTACCTTCTCTCCTTAGCATAGACCTCCGAATGCTTCGCATCCTCATGCCAGCCAAAGGCCAATTAAGATTTACCTCTCCCTTCTACTACTTGTCTCACCCATCCAAATAATTCCTCTAAATAAGGGCAATTTTTTACCCCCTTTTTGAGATCATTTATTTCCTTTCGGGGAATTGATTCTATAGTGATAAGCCCTCCTCGTTGGCTGAATTTGACCCTATAATTATTTCCGTCATAACCAATCACTTCGCATCTAAATTTTTTTCTATAAGACAATGCGGCCCAATCTAATTTCTTCTGTGCCTCTTTTATCTTATTCTCTTGGTCAAATATAGATGTCACTTTTTCTACAAGATTATCCAGGGTAAAGGGCATAGGTAAGAAATCATCGACACCTTGCTCCTTCAAATCCCTTACAAACTCTGGTGTGATAAAGCCTGATAGAACGAAGATTTTGATAGCTGGATGTTTCTTCTTTATTTCTGGTATAAGGGCTTGAATATCACTTGGACGCAGACCATTGTTAGTGAGTAAAACCATATCATAATTCTTTCGGGATAACTCTGCGCGTATTTTTGAATATGTTTCTTCCACATGTCCGGATGTATCCACCACGTTCACATCAAAACCTTTCTTATTAAATAAGGTTGATATGAATCCACCCATTGAATCTAATTCTCCGATAACCAATATTTTCGACTTGTCCATATTCAGAATTTCCTTCTTGTTTCAAGAACTGAGACCGGCCAGTCTACCTCCCTCTAACACCGTAAACCTCTGAATGCCTCGCATACTCTTGCCAGTTCTCTTTAATTATGATCTTCTCATCATTACTTTAACTTTGACTATCTTTCAGTCTGGATGAAAACGGATTCCAATCTCTAAGGTGTTAGCACTAAATTCATCAGGAATAGGAGGAAAGGGCTCTGCTTTCTTAATTGCCTGCCAAGCTATCTGATCATACTGAGGATTACCGGACCTTTTTTCATACCGCATCTCCTGAACTTTCCCATATTTGTTTATTTTCAATGCGATGATGGTTTCCAAACCAACCATTTCTTTACGAACACCTTCGGGAATAGTCCATTGCTCTTTTATTTTCCCCCAGAGCGTGTTGTAATATTCGTTCAATTTTGATTCCAGTGGGCTACTCTCTCTAAGGGGCGCTATCCGAACCTGTTTAGGCTCCCCTCTCCCTTCATAGACTTCCGAATGTCTCTCATGCTCCTCCCAATTCTTTATATATCTTTCAGCCAATTTCTTGTCATGAATTATGAGCAGATTTTCAGCATTATTCTCCTCGGCAGCCTTCGTGAAATTGAAGGACCCGGTAATCACGGTCTCCCCATCAATAATCATCACCTTGTTGTGGGCTATGGCGTGTTTGGCATCTATTTTAACAGGTATCCCTTGGTTATAGAGAAAGGTGGCTGATGAATACTTTTGTGTCTTTTGGCTCTTGTCCAGAATGACTTCTACTTTGACCCCTCTCTTATGTGCATTTAATAGGGCTTTGGCAATGGGAGCAGAAGTGAAGGTGTAGGCTTGGACCAGGATGGTGATTTGGGCTTTGTTTAATTCCCTGATGACGGCATCGGTGCATCCTCCATGTGGGGAGAAGTAGACTTGGCAGTTACAGATAGCTGGTATTTCCTGTGCAATTATGCAAGGAGTAAAAGTCAGAAATAGAGTTGATAAAAGGAAGAAGAAGAGACGTTTCATGCGTATTTCCTGACCCTATTATGCTAAAAGAGCAGTGAAAAGGCAATCAAATCTATTTAGTTCTTTCTCGAAAAAGTTCGTAACCCTTCTCAATCAGGATTTTTATAACAGATTGAAATTCAAATAGAAATAATGCATTTTGCTACTTATAGTCTGTAGACTTATATTCATCACCTGTGGTTAATTACGCACTATGTCCGATGCAATACAGAAATTTTTAGGAAAGCGAATCAAATCTTTGAGGAAAAAGAGGGGCTGGTCCCAGGAGGAACTGGCTTTCAGGTGCCATCTCCACAGAACCTATGTTGGAGCAATTGAGAGAGGCGAAAGGAACATTAGCTTGAAGAATATCGTAAAGATTGCCAGGGTGTTTGGTGTTCCTGTTCGTAATCTTTTTCCAGAGGAATGAAGCCTCCATGCCTTTTACTGACATTATTGCACTTATTTTTTGTCATTTCTGTGATTCGGTTTTTGCTAAGGATAGGAGATGGGTCAACAATCCTCGTATTACATTAGATGAGAAAAGAACCACCCAAGATGATCCATTTGATAGATGGGTAGCAAGCATTCTTAAGGGAGTCGGAATAGAACACAGGGAAATTTTTACAGGTGGCTCCCTGACCCATCCTGATATCGTAGTACGTTATAAAATTGATAGTGAGGTGAGTTACCTTGGTATTGAGGTTAAAAAGCTAAACGCAAACGAAAAAGGAACGGACCCTCGTGGTATGACGATTGATTACAATAGCACAATACCATGCGGAAAGTTCAGAGTTTACACTCCAAGAGGAGACTCCTTTGATATTAAGGGTTACTATATTTTTGCCTTATTGGATCATAGAGTAGAGTCGCTGGAAAGGAATATATTGTCATTTGTCTTTGCTGATGGGGACCTTTTGAATGACGATTTTGAGCTGTATCTTGATTCAAAAACCAGAAACGAATCTGAATACAATCACGGACCTTATGGTGAGGGAAGTGTCCGTGGAAGGAACATGTATCTATATCCCAACCCTTTAGACTCCAAGATTTTTGCATTCTCTGGAAAGGTAAGCCTTGTTCACACCGATCCTGATTTACATCTAAACTTTCCTCTTAGAAAAATATATAGGGTCAGAAGACCTAAACTTAATGGTTCTGAAAATGTCTTTTACATTTACAGGCACACAAATTCCCCTGAACAGTTTCCAGATTCACCGAGTGACATTGGGCTTTTTGAGAAGTGTACCAAGAGGTCTAAAAAGAAGAGAAGCCCATATAAATTCGTGGTAGGATGATTTCAGAATAATGCTAATTGTTTTTTCTCTGGTTCTATTACCCTTTTCGTCACAACCTGGTTGTCCGAGAGTTCATCAACAAGCCTATCAACCCCAATCATTGCTTCTTTCAAAGAGATAGGCAAATTCTCCTTCCCAACAATTTTGTTGTAGTGCTTGGAATAGGTCACAAGGAATGCGGACATCAAGATAACCCTCATGTCCCCCTTTGACAATTTCTTTCCAGTTTTATTGAACCTTTCAGAACAAATTAAAGCCTTCTCTTCAACCTCTCTTATGAATTCTTCCCAAGTTATCTCTGTTGATTTGGATGCGTTCCTACATACTATCACGGAGTCTATATCTATTGGTTCTTTTGCCTGATTCTTTGGAGTAGCAACGGCCATTTCTGCCTTTATTGGATGCGCTGCAGTTACAGAAAACCCGCTGTCATGTATTGCAGATATAACGGACTCCCATCCCTCTTGCCGAGAATGGTGGAATGTGAAGGCTAAGACACCGTCACGCTTAAGGACCCTCTTACATTCCTTCAGGACCGAAGTGAAGTTCTTCTGGAATACATGATTTTCCTTGCTTTGGACTTCCCCTTCACTCCTACTTGTTTGACTCTGAAATTCACCAAATTTGTCCTTCAGTCCTAACCTCATCCAGACATAAAAGAAATCTGCCAATTCGGAATAGTGGACAAAATCGAAGTAAGGTGGGTCTGTGACTACTGCATCAATACTTTTGTTGGGTATCCGCAAGTTGGCAGAATTTCCTTGAAGCAGCAAGAGGTTCGCCTTCTTTTTCTTAATTCCATCAAAAGTTGTCGCAAAGGTTGTTTTTATGGGTTTGTTCAAAAAAACTTTTTTTGACCTAAGCCTACCATCAGCTTTTTCAGCCAATAATTCAAAGGGAGCTTCCTGATATTCAATCGCCTTCAATATTCTGGATTTGTAAAGCGTGCTGAATGTTCCAGAGCTTTTTGGTGTTCCCCACACTGTATTTTCAAGAGGAGCCCTTTCTGGCTTCAGTATATGGTGATAGAAAGAATGCCTGACTGCTCCAGTTCCCTCTCCTTTGAAAGAGCAGAACATATTATTGAATTCAAGAGTCCCTGAGAAAAGAAGTAGGAAAAGTTCCCTTATCTCTTCATCAGGCTCATCAAGTATTCCCCGCATGAGAGTGCCAAGGGATAGCAGCTGTCTGTCGTTAAAGAGGTCCTTCCATTTCAGATAATTATAATTTCTCGCTTGGTTGGTATTATGCCCAGGAAGTATCTCTTCTTCTGGTATTAGAATTTTTCCACGACGGAGTTTGGCCGAAGCTTCCTCATACAGCCTTAAGTCAAAATCCTCTGGCTTTGCGTAAACCCTTTTCTCTCCATCTACGAGCAGCATGAGTGCATAAAGCCTATAATCTGGTTTGCGGGATTTCGTCCTCACTGCATCAATTATGGAATGGAATTCATTGCAGCGGTCGCAGTGGAACATTGATCCCCTGGCGGGTCCTTCGTCGGGGTTGAAAAGCTTTAGGCAACTAGGACACTTGATCTGCTCTGTCCTATAGTCGGAAAGAATTATTTGCCTGCAATCTGGACATACAACCTGCTGTTCAGGTTTTCTTGACGGGTAGGCGTTTGAAGCGAAAACATAGGAGTTGAATAGAGGTATCTCCTTGCTGCAATCGGGACAGGCCACTTCCATAACCCAGAAGCTGTACAAGATATCGACTTCTCTTCCACTTAGTCTGTCCTTGGATTTGTAAAAATGTTGGATATTGCTTTTAACCCTGTCTTCCAGGTTTTGGAAGGCTTTATGGATGTCCTTCTGAGAGTAATTTCTCAGTGCCTTTCTTACGATAAAGTACGAGACAGGGTTTATATCGCACCCTACGGCAGCACAACCGAGTTTGAGTGCTTCACCTATCGTCGTACCTGACCCCATGAATGGGTCAAGGACTATTTTGCCTTTCGCATCATAGCCACTGTAGAATCTTTCCCAAACCTTTTCAGGTTCTTTTGTAATAGCACCAAGGATGATAGCCCGAAATACCGACCCCAACCTTGTGGCCCACCATTTATGCATGTGGTAGATAGGTCGGTAAACTTCTTTTCGCCAGCTTTCTAACTCAGCAACATCATTAAGTGCTTCGAACGGAAAATCTTTTTCAATTGCTCTCATTATAGTATACCCTTTATGCGGGAATTTTACCCTGCTTGCTACTTTTAGTCAACATTACCGATCCACATGCGCATGGAGAATAAAAAGTCTGGGATCAACAAAGCCTGCGGAACTCTGCCCTTCGGGTTACATAGAATAGTCTTTTTACAATCAGCTGGGTAACGGTTCGAATCCGTCTTGTGGCTAAGCTTACCTTTTATCATTTTACAGTTGATTGTATCCGTCAACTCCCTTTTCCCCTTCTCTTGGAGTTTAGCAACCACAAAGTCATTCTCTTCGTTGTGGTAAGTTATTCTTTCAAGAAAACCGTAGATGATGGACATTTTGTTTATCAACTCTGATTAAAGGCAAGTGATTAGATGATCCATCCTTTCAGAACTTTATCAGAACCGGTGCAGGTTAGTCAAAAAATTCAAATGCGGTTAGGATAGATTTAAGAGACTGATCTTTCTTATGCCGAATCATTGCATCCATTTCGGGTATCCTTAATAAGACAATAAAAATTTCCACGAGCTTTAGTCTTTTTAGTCAGGATTTTGCGTCTTGGTATAAGGAAACCTTCTACGGTTAAGGATACTTATTTCCGGCACAGGGTAAGAAAGCACAATCGGTCGGTGAATTTTAGGATGGACATGGAAGTTTGATTAATTGGAAAAAAAGAAGGCTACCCTTTCCTCTTTTCGATATCTTGTATGATTTCTATGTAATCAGCTTGAGGCTCGCCCTTCTTTACTATCCTGGGGTCCAGATCTATGATTTCCGGTCGCGGATTATCTGGTTGGTTTGGATTATCCTGATTGGGATTGGTTTCGTCTTTTGCCATGCTTCTTCCCCTTTCTTTCGAAATTGAAGATTTCTGGGCTAATGCTATAGTGCCCTACTGTCTTTGGCTTCAGTAATATCACCTTCGGTCTCTTGGTTTGAACTGGATTCTTCTTTTTCTGCTTCTTGAGTTTAACTGTCATAAACCGCTCTCACGCGTCAAGTATTTTAACAACCACCGTAAGAACAATAAAGGCAACGGCAAATGGAAACGCATAAAGAATAAAGTTTATACCTTTGTTCAATTGCTGGAATTTAGATTCCATCTTTTTCTCATTTTCCTGGATTATTTTCTGAAAGAACGCACTCATCGATGCATGAAGATCCTCAGTATTCCTGCTTTCAAATTTCTTCATAATCTCTGAAATGTCTGGATAAACCTGAAATTTTCTAGGTCTCAAGGAAAGTATGGAAAATATCAAGGATAGTATGAAGAGTAAGAAAGAGGCCACAAGAGTGAAGAGCTGGAACAAATTGATAAAATACTGGAAAGTAATCCGCGATATCAAATCCGAAAATAATTCCGTTTTAAATAAGCCGAAGCCTAAGACAATTCCTATAACAGCCAAATTGATTTGGGCCTTCTTGTCAAGCGAATCAATCCGATTGTTCTGCTCAACAAAGGAATCCTTGGCAATCTCGTATATCTGATGATATTTCTCTTTTTCTTCTGGAGGGAGAGGTTCTTTCTTCTTTTCTTCCATTGACATTGTAGTAAAATACATCCTTTGTCTTATTAAGTCAACACCTTATTTTCACAAGGTTACTGAGGGGCACACACCCAAGAATACAGGAATGCGCCCCATATCAGCTACCCTTACCCTGGATATTTTTCATGGTCTTTGCCGTAGGTCCACTCAGTCTGGATCGCTGACAACTGAGACCCTCTCCGCACCCTCTCTTTTGCCTTTCCATACACCTTGGCTTTTGTTGGGTGTCACGTGATATGTCATAGGTTATTGATGCTCGACACCACCACCGGCTTTGTTGGGAGGCGTTATGGGAGTGAGTTGGGGTAGGAGGTAAGATAGGAGGGGAGAAGAGGGCCTAAGAAGAGGGGGTTATTTTCAGGTCAATGTTATTGGTATGGGGAAAGGGGCTTCAGATGGCGCAGCAAGGTGAAATGGGATTTAAGGAGCCGGATCAGAAAAATATTGCAGGGTTAAATGAAACTCCCTCCTTTTCAAAAATATCTATCGGTGTGGGGAATACCGTGGGGAATTGCCACAAGGGTCACAAAAACGGGTTACAATATATCTCGCAACATCTTGAAATTATAGATGGTGGTCCCAAGGGGATTCGAACCCCTGTTACCGACGTGAGAGGCCAGTGTCCTAGGCCACTAGACGATGGGACCTTTCTCAACGAATCAATTGTCAATACCCAATTAGCAATTATCAATGAACAAATAAAATAATACTAAGTAGATTTTGCAAATTGGTTATAAGCCCGAATTAATTCCTTGACCAAATTAACCCACAACCTATTAAAAATCAAGCACTAAATAGTTTCATGTCATATCACTCCCACCCCTGCCTACCGGCAGGCAGGCTTACCCTCCCCCATCAAGGAGGAGGGGAAATTGGGTTTTTTTCTTGTATTCAAACCGGAGAAAAATTATATTAATAGTGAAAAACCATGATCCCCATTCGAGATGCCATTCGTTCAAAGAACTTTCCGGCGGTCAACTTCATCATCATTGGCCTCAACATTATTGTCTTTCTATGGCAACTCCTTCAGGGTTCCGATCTAAAAGAAGTCTTTTATCTCTATGGAATGGTTCCTCTCCGTTACCACGACCCAGAACTTTCTGCTCACTTTACAAGGTTCCAACAATATCTCCCATTTCTGACTTCCATGTTCCTTCATGGAGGATTCCTTCATATTATTATGAACATGTGGTTTCTCTATATCTTCGGGGACAATATTGAAGATAGGCTCGGTCACATTCGATATCTCGTCTTCTATCTTTTCTGCGGTGTGGCAGCTGGCTTGGTCCACCTCTTCACGAATTGGAATTCCAATATCCCTACTATCGGGGCG
>Ga0315281_10003760_pt1 | contig 22180 bp, 23 predicted proteins | sample YL17G07_0_MG_FD_204540 | JGI IMG/M metagenome (GOLD analysis project Ga0315281, IMG submission 204540) | Sediment microbial communities from Yellowstone Lake, YNP, Wyoming, USA - YL17G07_0 | ecosystem: Environmental > Aquatic > Freshwater > Lake > Sediment | place: USA: Wyoming | collected... | reverse complement strand
ACGCCAGACGGTGTTCGAGTACTCGAAGGGCGTCGAGATCTACGAGCTGGTCAGCGCGGACGGCAAGGTCTACGTGATGCAGTCCTACAGCCAGCAGAGCAACGCCGCCTTGACCCAGGCTGACCTGCCGGGCCTGGCGAAGCAACTCAAGCTGCTGGCGGGCTGGACCTATCGCGTGCGCACGCTGGACGGCACGTTGCGCGTGCTCGCCCCGAACGCGTCGGCGGTCGTGATCCAGGACGACTTCTCCAACACCTACCAGCTCATCGAGTCCAACTAGCGAAAGGCGCGCATCATGAAGGCTCTGCGGACCCCCGACGAACGATTCCAGAACCTGCCCGGCTACCCCTTCGCGCCGCACTATATGGACGTCCCGGACGGCGAGGGCGGCGCGCTGCGGATGCACTATCTCGACGAAGGCCCGCGCGATGGCAAGATCGTGCTTCTGCTGCACGGCGAACCGTCCTGGTCCTACCTCTACCGGAAAATGATCCCGGGCATCGTCGCCGCGGGGTATCGGGCGATCGCGCCAGACCTGATCGGCTTCGGGCGGTCGGACAAGCCATCGGAGCAGGCCGACTACACGTTCCAGCGGCACATCGACTGGCTGACGTCGTTTCTCGTGCAGATGGATCTGCGTGACGTCACGCTCCTCGCGCAGGACTGGGGCGCCGTGCTGGGCCTGCGCATCGCGGCGGAGAACGAAGAGCGATTCGCGCGCATCATCATCGGCAACGGCGGGCTGCCGACCGGCGACCGGCCGCCGAACGAGGCGTTCATGCGCTGGCAGAAGTTCTCGCAGACGTCGCCGCGGTTCGAGATCGGCCACCTGATCCAGAGTTCGACGGTGACCACGCTGCCGGACGAGGTCGTGGCGGCGTACGACGCGCCGTTCCCGGACGACAGCTACAAGGCCGGCGCCCGCATCTTCCCGTCGCTGGTACCCACCACGCCCGACGACCCCGCGGCCGAGGCGAACCGCGGCGCGTGGGAGGTCCTCCAGAAGTGGGAGAAGCCGTTTCTCACGGCCTTCAGCGACTCCGACCCGGTGACGAAGGGCGGCGAGCACGTGATGCAGCGCCGCATTCCTGGTGCGGAGGGACAGCCGCACGTGACCATCGAGGGTGGCGGCCACTTCCTGCAGGAAGATAAGGGCGAGGAGCTGGCGCGCGTGGTCGTCGACTTCATCACCCGCACGAGCCAGGCCGCGCGAGCGTAACGGAGGGGAACATGGCGAAGACGGCAGGCGGAGACAACGTCAGGTACGGGCGGATCAATACGGAGATGATCGGGCGGTGGCTGCGGCTCGAGCCCGAGGACGACGGCCCGTTCTGGGCACTCAACCTGATGAAGTACCGCGATGTCGCGGACTACGGCGACGGAGGGACATCGGCCCGGACCGGCCGCGAAGCCGACGATGAGTACACACCGCTCGGACCGCTCGCGGCCGTCGGCGCCAGCGTCGCGTTCGCTGCCGATGTCGAGCGCATCGTTGCCGGTGATGGCGTCGCGTGGGACCGCATCGGCATCGTCCGCTACCCCAGCCGGCGCAAGTTCTTCGAGATGCAGCAGCGCGACGACTTCAAGAGCAAGCACGTGCACAAGGACGCCGGCATGGAGTTCACGATCGTGATGTCGTGCCTGCCGGTGTTGCCGTTCGCGGGAGCGGCCGAGCGCCACCCGTTCGTCGAACTGCGCGTCAGCGCCGACAGCGCCACTGCATCGGCCGCCGCCGCAGGCGTGTTCGACGTCGAGGGTGTGATCGTCGGCGACGACCGCACGTGGGGACGGGCGTCGTTCCGCTGGCTCGACCGCGACGACGGAGTCGCATCGGAGGCGACCGAAGATCCGGCTGCTTACGTGATTCTGCTGCGGCCGACGGTCGACCGTCTCACGCGCTCCGTGCGCGAGGCGTAGGCTCGCGGCGGTGCCGGAGCGCCACGCTAATGAGCCAGACCAGCACCACCGCTACGTTCGCCCTCTGGATCAGCCCGAACGGCCCAATCCCGGCGCCCGCCATCACGAACAGCGCCAGCGCTGCCAGCCCCAGCGCGAACGACCGGCGCGCGAGCGGGCGGAGGGTCTCGTTGCTCCGAAACTGCCTTGCGGACAGGAGCATCGCGCCAATGACGGCGACGAACGCGAGTGCCGCCGCCAGCAGGTGAATCGTGCCGTGCGTCGTCGTCGACGCGCTGTCCATTCGATCTGCCGGGAACGCTCCTGCTACCAGCATGCAGACGCCGCTCAGCCCGACGAGCGCGCCCACCTGCGGCGACCGGATGTCGCGGAGAAGAAGGGTTGCCAGACTGATCGAGCCGATCCCGAGGGCGAAGAACGCCGCGACCTGCAGGTATCCATACGGCCCCAGTGCGCCTTCACTGATCGCGTCGTACACCGGGCTGTAGTCGTCCTCGATGGCCGGCAGCAGGAGCACGATCGCGGCGAAGAGAACGAAGCCCGCGCCCGCCAGGCCGCGAAGCGCCGTTGTCGAGAGTGCCAGGGCGATCTGGTTCTTATTCATCTGCCCGGCAGGCTCGCTGAGATCGGCGTCGATATCTTCCCGGAACTTGCGGTCTCAGCAAGAATCGGCCGCTATCGCCCGGTGCGAAGTTGATGCCGAAAGTGAGAATCGAACCCACACGGGCGTTGCCGCGAAATGCGGGCGCGCGCCTGATCAGGCAGCGGCTTGCTGTTCTGGAGTCCAGACCGAATAGCCGTCTCCGCCGCGATTCTTCGCGGCGTACATCGCCTGGTCGGCGTGCTGCAGCAGCTCACCTGTCTCCGTGCCATCGCGGGGGTACGCGGCCAGGCCCAGGCTCGCGGAGATCGGGCCAATCGTCCCCTCCCCGACGGCGCTGCGTAGTTCCAGGAGAATGCGCTCGGCGACAACCTGCAGTTCATCCGCGTGTCGTAGCTCCGGAAGAAGCAGGACAAACTCATCACCACCCACGCGCGCCAGCGTGTCGCCATCGCGCAGGACGGACGTCAAGGCGGCGCTGACGTGTTGGAGCGTCGCATCGCCGGCGTCGTGACCCTCCGTGTCGTTCACCTGCTTGAAGCCGTCCAGGTCGACGAAGATGATGCCCACGGGCGAACCGGACCGCTGGGCGCGGCTGAGGCAGCCGGCGAGCCGATCGAGCAGCACCGACCGCGTCGCCGCGCCGGTCAGCGAGTCGTGGAACGCCAGGTACCGGATCTCCTCTTCGTTCCGCTTCCGCTCAGAGACATCCCGGAACACCGCCATGATGCGGAAGTCGTCACTTCCGCCCGCGATGAGAGAAATGCTGAACTCCACCGGCACCGACGTGCCATCCGCCCTGGCGATCGTGTACTCATCGTTCCTCGTCACCGTGGCGCCGGTGGCGTTACGGATGGTCGACTGGAATCGTTCGCGATCTTGCTCCGCGATGAACTGGAGCGCGCTCTTGCCGACCCCTTCTTCCGCGCTCAGGCCGGTCAATTCGGCCGCTCGTCCGTTGGTCATAATCACCTGTCCGGCCCGGTCGGTGACGATCACTCCGTCCGGCGACGTTTCGACGAGCGCGCGGTAGAGCGCCTCGCTCGCGTGCACAGCGGCTTCGGAGAGCTGGCGCTCGGTGATGTCGTGCATGATGCAGACCGTACCGACCCACTCACCGCGAGCGTCCCGCAGCTTTGCCGACGACACGAGGGCCGTCCCGGTCTCAGTACCGCCCCGAAGAAATGTCAGCTCGCTCCGCGACTGCCGCTCTGGATCGAGGAGTGGCGCAAGCGTTCCCCCCATCCACCTTGCGTCCACGTCGGCGCAGGTGGCGCCGATCAGGCTCCGTGATGCCCCACAGAGCATCTGGGCCGCGTAATTCGCCACGCGGACGATCCCATCGCGGTCGAACACCAGCAGGCCCTCGGCCATCGTGTCGATGATCTGCCGCGCCGCCAGCGCCGGTGTGATGTCGACCAATCGATAGCGCCAGATGTTGAACGTCGTGAGCGCGACATAGCCCATGATGAAGGCATAGCCGCAGGGGTAGATGGGGACGTGCATGGTGGCGAAAAAGTCGATCATGGCGGGCGCCGCTATTGCCAACGCCGCCAGCCTCACCGTGCTCCTCTTCTGGTGGTTGACGGACTTCGTCCTTTGCTGGCCCAGGCGGTAGAGGATTCCCCCTCCGACGAAGAAGGCCGCGTAGTAGGTGATGAGAAGCGGGCCGAGGCTGCCATACACGGGGTAGTAGCCCCAGGCGTACTGATGGACGCCACTCAGAACCAGATGCGTCTCGATCACGAGCACGGCCAGGGCTGTGGAGAAGACACAGCCGGCGAGCGTGAACAACCGCATAACATGCAGCTTTGAGCTGCCCATGGCGGCATGCGTGAATGCCCCCAGCGGGACGAACACCGTGCCCAGCATGGAGACCTTGACCCATGCGAGCGCGACATCGTGTTCGTTCGACGAGTAGGCGGCCGAGAGACCCAGCAGCCAGACGCCGACCACAAACGTCATGGCGAGCAGCGTCAGGCTCGTGCGTGACCCGCGTTCGCGATAGAGCGTCGCGAGACCGAGCAGCCAGTTCAGGAGTCCCACGACGAACACGGGGACGGCGAACCAACTAAACGTGTAGCTCGAGGACTCGAAGACTGCCGCCATGAAGGAACGCCCCTCGATGGTTATCGACGGCGAGTCCGATCGGCTTTACCCTGGCGATATACAGACGATTCGGTATGTGTCCGGATCAGATCCGGCACGATCCGTGCTCAGGAGCCTGCGGGCTCCGCCGGCTCGCCCTCCACCTGCGGCGCGTTGGGGCGCCAGCCGCCGCCCTGCGACTGCTCGCGCATCTGCTGCATGGTGACGGCCATCGCCGCGGCGGCGCGCGGGTCGCCCTGGATCTTCGCCATCACCGCGGCCGAGGCGCCGGCCATCAGCTCCTTCTTGTTGTCGTGGAGGTAGTCGGCCGAGCCCTGCAGGTTGCGCGTGTAGCCGTTCAGCTCCGGCGCAACGAAGCGCGCGAACAGCTCCCACGAGCGGAGCGTCGCCTCGCGGTTCGCCCAGTCGTGCGCGAACCCCAGCACGACGCCGAAGCCGCCCGTGATCTCCTGCAGATTGCGGATCGCCTTCACCAGCTCGTCGGGCGTGCCGACGACAGCGGCACCCGTGCCCTCCGCGCCGCGGCCCGCCGTCTGCGCCAGCAACTCGTCGGGGTCATCCACATGGGTGGCGCCGGGGCGGCCCAGCACGCGGACGTTGTACTCGTTGTGCCAGCGCTGCAGTCCCGACTTCGCTTCCTTCTCTGCGTCCTTCTTCGACTCCGCCAGGTGCCAGCTCATCAGCACGCGCCAGTTCTTCCGGTCCACCGTCTTGCCATGCTTCGCGGCGGACTCCTCGGCGAATGACCACTGCGTTGGCAGCGCCTGCAGGCCTTCCTTCGACGCCGACGCGACGGACAGCACGCCGATCCCGTACTTGCCGGCGATCTGCATGCCCGACGGGCTGATCGATGACGCCGCGGTCATGGGCATGTCTTCCTGCAACGGCAGGATCTGCAACTGGGCGTCGCGCAGCGTGAACCATTCGGAGTCGTAGCTAAACCGCTCTTCCCCGCGCAGCAGCCGGATGATGACGCCGAGCGCCTCATCCTGCCGGTCGCGCTGCACCATGGGGTTGATGCCCAGCGTGTGCGCGTCGGACGGCAGCGCGCCCGGGCCCGAGCCGAACATCGCGCGGCCCTTCGTCATGTGGTCCAGCTGGACCATGCGCTGGGCGACGTTGAACGGGTGGTGGTACGGCAGCGATACGACGCCCGTGCCGAGCATGATGCGCTCGGTCCGCTGGCCCGCGGCGGCGAGGAACATCTCCGGCGACGCGATCATCTCCCAGCCGGAGGAGTGATGCTCGCCGCACCAGAACTCGTCGAAGCCGAGCCGGTCGAGGTGCGCCGCAAAGTCCAGGTCGCGCTGGAACTGGAGCATCGGGTGCTCGCCGAGCGGGTGGTGCGGTGCCAGGAACGTGCCGAACTTCAGTCTGCTCATGTGGGCCTCTCCATCTTCGATGCGAACGGACGCCGCAGCGTCGCCGCAGCAACCGAGTGTACCGATACGGGCCCTGTCGTCCACGCGAAACTTTACGCGGCGCGAGCCGGCCACGCGCTCCGGCCCGCGGGCGTATCCGCAACGAGCCGGGTCAGCCATACTTTCGTTACAACGGGTTCTTGGCGGACGGCCCGGAGGGGTGCGGCGCCAGTGCGGGAAGGGTGGCAGCAGATGCGTGTCGTCGTCACAGGAGCCGGGGTCGCCGGGCTCATCTCCGCCCTCTTTCTCGCACGCGACGGACACGAGGTCGTGCTCCTGGAACGCGATGCCACGCCGCTGCCGCCGGACGCTGATGCCGCGTTCACGTGGGACCGCCGCGGGGCGCCGCAGGTGCGCCACCCGCACGCCTTCCTCGGGCGGCTCCGCAACCTCCTGCGCGACGAGCTGCCCGACGTGCTGGCGGACCTCATCGCCGCGGGCGCCAGCGACGTGCGCTGGCTGGACGTCATGCCCGAGACGCTCGACGACCGCACGCCGCAGCCCGGGGACGAAGACCTGGCCCTCATTGCCTGCCGCCGCACGACGTTCGAGTGGGTGCTGCGGCGCGCCGCGCTCCGCACGGAGCGGGTGCAGCTGCGCGACGGCGTTACGGTGACCGGCCTGGTGACGGAGCCGCACGCGCTGGCGCCGCGTGTCACCGGCGTGCGGACGTCCGCGGGCGTCCTGGAGGCGGACCTCGTCGTCGACGCCGGCGGGCGGCACTCACCGATCAAGGCGCTGCTTGGCGAGGCGGGCGTGACCTTCCGCGAGGAGAAGCACGACACCGACATGGCGTATCTCTCGCGCTTTTACCGCCTGCGTCCCGAGGCCGTCGAGCCCGACAAGCAGGCGTTCACCGGCGGCACGACCGGCTACCTGGGCTACGGCGTCTTCCGCGGCGACAACCGGACGTTCTCCGTGACGCTCGCCGTGGGCACCGACGACGCGGAGCTGCGCGGGCTGATCGACGCGTCGCGCTTCGACGTGGCGGCGACGCTGCTGCCGGCGAGCCGCATCTGGATCGACCCCGCGATCTCGGAACCGATCGCGCCGATGCACGTCATGGCGGGGACGATCAACCGCGTCCGCGACATGGTGATCGATGGACGCCCGGTCGTGCTTGGGTACATCGCCGTGGGCGATGCGCTGATCTGCACGAACCCGCTCTACGGCCGCGGCTGCTCGCTCGGCGGCGTGAACGCCCGCCTGCTGGCGCAGGCGCTGCGCGACCACGGCGGTGACGCCGAGGCGCTGGCGCTGCGGCTCCACGATGACGTGCAGCGCGAGATCGTCCCGTGGTACGCGTCGAGCGTGGCGCAGGACGAGGCCGCCAGGCAGGCGCGGAAGGCGGACCCGTCGGCCAGCATCACGGGCATCACGTCGATCCTCACGGAAGGGCTGATCCCGCTGACGCGGGTCGATGCCATGGTGGGGCGGGCCTTCTTCCGGATGATGAACCTGCTGGCGCCGCCCGACTCGCTGTTCACCAACGCCGAGGTGATGCAGCGAGTGATGGCGTACTGGCTGGCGCGCGGCACCCGCCCGCCCGAACCCCTGCTGGGCCCGCCACGGGCCGAGATGGTGGCCGCGCTGGTCGCTGCGGGCGGTGTCGCCGCGGGCTGATCTGCGGAGTGGTGCCGAAGGGTGGGATTCGAACTCACACGCCAATTGCTCGAGAACGGTTCTTGAGTTCAGCCAGCTTCGTCCCAGCAAGTCGACATAGCTGACGTTAGGCTTCGATTCGTACCTGATTTCGGCGCCCGCGTTGCGTTAGGTGCCATCGCTCTTCGATTGTTCACAACAAGAGCGTGAGCAGAATGTGAACAAGATTCGGACGTACCCGACCAACGACTTCAGACGCGTCCTAGACCCTCTCCGCTCTGACGATCAGCCGCTGGTCGTACTGGCGCGTGCTCCGGTTGAACTGGCCGGTGCAGGTGATGAGCGTGAGGGAGTCGGTCGGAGTAGGGGCGACGATCTGGTCGATGGGCGCCGTCGCCGCGTCGAACGTGTTGATGGCTGTGACGGCGTATGCCAGCGTGACGCTGTCCGCGAAGCGCACGTCGATGCGATCGCCGGGCTGCAGGTCCTTGAGCCGCCAGAAGACGGCCGGCCCCACGTTCACGTAGTCGACGTGCCCCGAGAAGACGGCGTTGCTTCCCTCCCCGGGCCGGGCGCTGAAGTCGTACCAGGCGACGTCGTAGGCGTTGTCAGGCGACTGCATCACTCTATTCTCGTCGAGTCCCTTGACGACGACCGGAGCGTCAATGTTCACGGACGAGATCACCAGACGCTCCAGTGGTGTGGTGCTCGCCTGTGCCGGGGGTGTAGCTGCCGTTGAAGGGGTCGCGGCATTGAGCACGGACCCGAACCCCGTGACGGTGCCCGAGCCGCTGCGCCCGCCGGGACCGCCGATGGCGCCCGTTGCCATCAGTGCGAACAGGACCGACGCTACGACGATCATTGCCGCCCCGACGGCGATGAGCAGCACCGAAATGCTCTTGCGGGACGGCACCAACCCCGCCGACATGTGTTTGCTACTGGCCACGGCGACTGCCCTCCGAATGACGCCACGGCAAACAGCATGGAGACGCGAACGAGAGGATGCCCGCTGCGAAGGCGACCAGGATGGTGACGTTGTCGCCGTCCACGTCTCTCTCGTTTCTATGGCACCACCGTCGGCCTGGCGGCTATTGCGCCCGTTCGTGCCCGCCTCGGCCCGGCGCCAAGCGCGCCTATGCTCCGGCGTACTTCTTGGGATCGCGATCGAAATCCTTCTTGCAGCCGGGCGCGCAGAAGTAATAGGTCTTGCCGTTGTACTCGCTCTTCGCGGCTGCGCTCGCTGGATCGACATCCATGCCGCAGACCACATCTTTCACACTTGGCACGAGTGACCTCCTTCTACCGCGTGAGGACCGGCGGCGGTTAGCCGTGGGTGCGGCAATTGTGCTCCCGGTTGCGAATCGTAAACCCATGCTGCCACTCGTCGCGCACGAAATCGATCTCTGCCAGGTGCGCTTCCTCGACCGTGACCGGGTCGAGGACGAAGGGCACACCCTCCACGTCAACACGCAGGTCGTCGGGCTCGGCGTGATCCTGCAACGACATGGTGAAGTGGGCCTTGCCGCAGTGGCAGCGGTGGTCGATGAACAGGCGCACGCGGGCCTCCGGCCGCTCCAGGCTGTCGAAGTGCTCCTTCAACTGCGATGCCGCCTCTGGTGTGATCGCGATGGTCATGCTGTACCTCCCTCAGGCTTGCGTCCGCATCCGCGGGCGCTCTTACTGTCCGGCGGTGAGCGCCTGCACCTTCTGGACGACTTCGTCTGTCGGTGCCCGCATGCTGGCGTAGTCCTGCCACCAGCGGATCTCGCCGTCCTTATCGATGAACACAAACGTGTGATTCGGCTTGTCGGCGTGCATCCCGAAGCCGAGCGTGTTGTATTGCCGTGACACGGCGCGGTTCGTGTCGCTGAGCACCGGCATCTTCAGGCCCCAGCGGCTGACCTCGTTCTTGATGAGACTGGTCGGGTCCACCATGATGTCCAGGAACTCGGTGTTGGCCGCCTGAAGGTCCGCGCTCCGTTTCTGGATGTCCTGCGCCTGCTGCCAGCACGGCGCGCACCCGTATCCCTCGTTGAAGAACAGCAGCACGTTGCGCTGGCCCTTGTAGGACGAGAGGGTCACCGGCTGCCCGTTCACCGACGGCAGCGTGAAGTCGGGCGCGGCGCCGCTGAGCGGCGTGGCGCCGGAGGTGTCGTGCGCCCCACCCCGGGAGAGCAGGACGAGCATGCCGGCCACCGCGACGAAGGCAACGCCCACGGCCGTGTACATCGCCATCTTCGAGAGGTAGCGTGGACGCCGCCGCGGGCGCCGGACGAATTTCGCACTGCTGAGCTTGGCGCCGTGCGCGCTCGAACTGTTAGCCATGGTGCACCTCCTCGAGTGTTGTGGGAGCCAGTGGTGTTTCGCCGCGCCCCTCTGGCGGCGGCGGGACGTGTGGAATCTCTCGCAGTCGAGCGGCGCGCCGTGCGGCCGTGCCGGTGTGTGCGACAGCCTTCGCAAGGCTGCCGACTCCGCGAACCGCTGTCGGGAACGCCTTGCTCAGGAGATAGCCCGTACCGGCGAGGAGCAGCGCCGCGAAGACCAGGTCGGGCACGCCGCCCACGGCCGAGACCATGCGGTCGGCGAACCGCGTTAGCGCCGCGCTGAACTGCACCTGCGCATCGGACGCGGCGGTCGCCTCACCGGTGAACGCCAGGACGATGATCAGCGCGCCCATCGCCAGGAACATCAAACCCGCGAGCAGGTTCGTGGAGTGAAGCGCGTGTTCGACCGGCCCGACCCGCAGCGTCAGGCGGCGGCCGCGGACGATCGCGTGGTTGGCGAGCTGCAGCCGGTCCCAGAAGTACGCCAGCACCAGCAGCGGCGCGACCATGCCGAGGATGTACGCGCCGCCAATCATCAGCGCCTGCGGCAGCGACGACGACACCGCCGAGAGCGTCAGGACGCCGGCGAGCACGGGGGCGCAGCAGGAGCTCGCGGCGCCGGAGAACACGCCCAGGCCGAAGACGGACGGGACGTTGTAGTTGCCGGTCGGCGCCGGCCGCATCGGCAGCGTGAGGTTGCGCCCTGCCAGCGACCAGAAGCCGAGGAAGACGAGGAAGGCGCCGCCGACGATGAAGACCTCGGTGTGGAACGCGCCGAGGAGGTCCGCCAGGGCGGCGACGCCCAGCACCATCGGCAGCAGCACGACGGCGATGCCGGCGGCGAAGACGAACGTCATCGCCAGCACTGCGCGCTGGGCGCGGTACACGCTCGCGAGGTAAGCGGGGAGCAGGTAGGTCACGCAGCACGGCGCGGCCAGCGCCAGCACGCCGCCGACGAAGGCAACGAGCACCGACGACGTGGCGACGAGCGGTCCCACCCGTCAGCTCCTGCTGGGCAGGAGCCCCAGCGCCGCTTCAAGGGCCGGCCACGAGGCATCTCCCTCGGCCACGACCGCGCCATCGATGATGAGTGTTGGGAGCGTCCAGACGCGGTGACTGGCGGCAAGCGCTACGCCTTCATCCGTGAGGAGGTCGACCTCCTCCACGATCAGGTCAGGGTGTCGCGCCCGGATCTCGTCGAGCCGCAGCTTGACGCGCTCGCAGGGCCGGCAGCCCAGGGCTGAGATCACTTGTACCAATGGCATCGCGCCTCCTCTTCCGGGACGGTGAGGGCGCCGTCCTGGCGGCCGGCTCCGCCCGGACGGCCGCGCGGGGTGCTCACCGCGACATCTGCCATACCGATCATCGCTGATTGGGGCGCTGCGTCTGCGGGGCACGTCGGGGTTTCTCGTGCGGGGCTTTGCCCCACGCGGCCAAGCTGCCGGGAACGGATACAATCGGGACAGGAGAGGCGTGTGCGCTACCTGCACGGACTGTCGCTGTTCTACCGGCTCGTCGCGGTGAGTACGGTCGCCGCCGCGGGGATGGCGCTGTTCGCGTTCTGGGTGACGACGGAGCACATCGCCGCCCGGCAGAGCGGGCCGCACTGGGAGGTGGCGATCCTGCTGGTCGCGGCCGGGCTGGCCATCACGCTCGGCATCGTGTTCGCGCTGACGCGCATCGTCCTGCGGCCGATTGAGGAACTCCAGGACAGCATCGTCGCCTTCGGGGAGGGCGACACTTCGGCGCGCGCCCGCCGCTATCCGTTCACCGACACGCAGCTCACGCAGTTGATCCTGGCCTTCAATCAGATGGCGGACTCGCTTGTCGAGAAGCAGACGAAGCTCACCGAGATGTCGTCGCGGGTCATCGCCGCGCAGGAAGAAGAGATGCGCAGGCTGTCCCGGGAGATCCACGACGACGCGGGCCAAAGCCTGACGACCGTTCTCCTCGGGCTGAAGCGCCTGGAGACGCTCCCCTCTGTTGAAGAGGTACGCGCCAGCCTGCCCGCGGTCCGCCAGCACGTCAGCTCGGCGCTTGACGGCCTGCGCCGGCTGGCCAGGACGCTCCGTCCGTCGGTGCTCGACGACCTCGGGCTTGCCGCTGCGATTCGCTCGTCGGTGGGCGAATTCGAGAAGATGACGCCCATTAACGTCGAGCTGGACGTCGATGCGCTGGAGGCACGCATGCCCGGCGACACCGAGATCGTGCTCTATCGCGTGTTTCAGGAGGCGATGATCAACATCACGAAACACGCGCACGCCACGACGGCCCGCGTCCGCGCGAGCCGCAACGGGCGCCTGGTGCGACTGACGGTCGAGGACGACGGCACGGGCTTCGACGCGTCTTCGGCGGCGCTCGAGGAGCGCGGCGTCGGGCTGTTCAGCATGGCCGAGCGCCTCGCGCTTGTCGACGGTGCCCTGCACGTGCACAGCGCGCCGGGGAAGGGGACTACGATCGTGGCGGAGGTGCCCCTCGATGACGCCGCCTGAACCGATCACGGTTGTGCTCGCAGACGATCACGCCGTCCTGCGCCAGGGCCTCCGAGCGCTGCTCGACGCTGAACCCGACATCGATGTCGTGGGCGAAGCCGGAAACGGCGACGAGGCGATTGAACTGGTTGAGAAGCTGCGGCCTGCGGTCGTCGTGATGGACCTCTCGATGCCCGGCAAGGACGGCCTCACCGCTACCAAGGCGATCGTCGCCGGCACGCCGGACACCCGCGTCCTCGTGCTGACGATGCACGACGACGAGCAGTACCTGTACCGGGTGCTGGAAGCGGGCGGGAGCGGCTACGTCGTCAAGAGCAGCGCCGACACCGACCTGCTGGCGGCGATCCGCAGCGTCGCGCGCGGCGGCGTCTTCGTCTACGCGCCCGCGGCGGCGCACATTCTCAAAGACTACGTGGAGACCGCTGGGTTGCCGAAGCCATCGAAGAAGGGCGGGCTCAGTGAGCGTGAGGTCGAAGTCCTGCAGCTCACAGCGGAGGGCTTCACGAACCAGGAGATAGCCGACAAGCTCTTCCTGAGCCGGAAGACGGTGGACAGCTACCGCGGCCGCATCATGGACAAATTGCAGCTGCAGCACCGGTCGGAACTCGTCCGGTACGCGCTGCGCAAGGGGCTGCTGCGCGAGTAGCTCGCCCGCGATCTCCGTGCCCGTGACGGGCATTGCCCCGCATCATTCACCCAGTCTGCCCCGCTGACAGGCCGCGCGCCTCATTCGAGAATGAGGGTGAAAAGCTCACCGTCGATGTCGGGCACGTCATGAAAGGAAGCGATGACGACCCGACGCGCGGCGTGCTGCCGGCCTGACGGGCGGAGGTTATGGCGATGACTGTTCATGCAGAGGCGACGCTGCCGGTGGGCGGCATGAGCTGCGCATCGTGCGTCGCGAAGATCGAGAAGGCACTCAGGAACACGCCCGGCGTCACCGCGGCGCGCGTCAACCTCGCAGCCGCGCGCGCGTCTGTCGAATATGACGGCTCACGTCTCGGCTTGCCTCAGCTGGCTGACGTCATCCAGGGGCTGGGATATCGGGTCGCCTGGGATAGCGTCGACCTGCTCGTCCTCGGCGTCTCAGGCCAGGACAGCGTTGAGCGGGCGTTGCGCGCGATGGGCGGTGTCGTGGAAGTGCGGGTCGACCCGGGCACCGACTCGGTGAGCGTCGACTTCGCCGGTGGCGTCGTGAGCGCGGCGGAGATCAAGAAAGCCATACGGGGGCTCGGCTACGAGGTGTCAGAGAAGGCAGACGGGGAGTCGGCGCTGGACCGCGAGCGCGAAGCGCGCCAGCACGAGATCCGCGGCCAGCTCATCAACCTGCTGGTGGCGACGCCGCTCGCCGCGCTGATCATGCTGGGGACGTTCCGCGACTACTGGTTCCTCGACGCGCTCCTCCCGGAGTGGCTCGGGAGCAAGTACTTCCTGTTCGCGCTGACGACGCCGGTGATCTTCGGCCCCGCGCGCCAGTTCTTCGTCAACTCCTGGAACGGGCTGCGGCGGGGCGTCACCGACATGAGCCTGCTCTACGCGACGGGGATCGGCGCCGCATATTTCATCGCCGTCGTGAACACGTTCTGGCCGGATGCCGGGTTTGGTGGCAAGGATGCCACCTTTTATGAGTCTGCCGCGCTGTTGACGTGGTTCATCGTCCTGGGCCGTTACCTGGAGGCGCTGACGCGCGGACGCACTTCGGAGGCGATCCGGCGTCTGATGAAGCTGCAACCGAAAGTCGCGCGTGTCGTCCGCGGGGGAACGGACGTAGAGATCCCGGCGGACGAGGTCGAGGTGGGCGACACCTGCGTCGTGCGTCCGGGCGAGTCCGTCTTCGTCGACGGTATCGTCGTCGACGGCTACTCGGCCGTAGACGAGTCGATGGTGACTGGCGAGAGCCTGCCCGTTGAGAAGCAGCTCGGTGACACGGTGATCGGCGGCACGATGAACAAGACCGGAGCCTTCCGCTTCCGCGCGACCCAGGTCGGCAAGGAGACCGCGCTGGCCCAGATCATCAAGCTGGTCGAGGACGCGCAGGCGAAGCGCGCGCCGATCCAGAAGCTCGCCGACGCGGTCGCCGGTCACTTCATCCTGGGCGTCCACCTGCTGAGCCTCGCCGTGTTCCTGTTCTGGTTCTTCGTGGGGTTCAACCTCTGGTTCGATCCGAACAGCCGGTTGCTCATGAGCCCCTACCGCCTGACGGAGATCGGCGTCTTCGGATTTGCGCTGCTCCTCTCCGTGACAGTGCTGATCATCTCGTGCCCCTGCGCGGTCGGGCTGGCGACGCCGGCCGCGATCATGGGCGGCTCGGGCATCGGCGCGGAGCACGGGATCCTCTTCAAGGGCGCCGACGCGATCGAGGCGGCGAGCAGGCTGCAGGTGGTGATCCTGGACAAGACAGGGACGCTCACGGCCGGCAAGCCGAGCGTCACCGATGTCGTCGCGCCGGGGAGCGACCCGGACGAGGTCCTGCGCCTGGCCGCGATCGTCGAGAAGAACTCCGAACATCCGCTCGGCGAGGCGATCGTCCAGGGCGCCCTCGGGCGCGGGCTGGCCATCGACGAAGCGGAGTCGTTCGAATCTATCCCCGGCCAGGGGGTAGAGGCGCGCCACGCCGGCACGGATCTGCTCCTCGGCACGCGCCGGCTGATGGCCGCCCGCGGCGTCTCTATCGCCCATCTGCTGGCGGACGCCGAGCGGCTTGAGAACGATGGCAAGACCGCCATGTTCGTCGCCGCCGACGGCCAGGCGCTCGGGATCGTCGCCGTGGCGGACACGCTGAAAGAGACGTCGGCCCGCGCCGTAAAGGAACTGCATCGCCTCGGGTTGCGCGTGGCGATGATCACGGGAGACAACCGCCGCACAGCAGAGGCGATCGCGCGCCAGGTCGGCATCGAGGAGGTGCTCGCCGAGGTGCTGCCGCAGGATAAGGCGGCGGAGGTAAAGAAGCTCCAGCAGCTCGGCCTGCGCGTGGCGATGGTCGGTGACGGCGTCAACGATGCCCCGGCTCTCGCCCAGGCGGACGTCGGCATCGCCATGGGCGCGGGGACGGACGTGGCGAAGGAGACGGGGCACATCATCCTCGTAAAGGACGACCTCCTCGACGTCGTAGCGACGGTCCAGATTGCGCGCTTCACGATGCGGCGTGTGCGGCAGAACCTGGGCTGGGCGTTCGGCTACAACACGTTCTCGATTCCGATCGGGGCCGGCCTGCTCTATCCGTTCTTTGCGCAGGTCGTGAGCCCGGAACTGGCGGCGTTCCTGATGGCGATCAGCTCGCTCTCCGTCACGCTCAACTCGATGGCGATGCGCGACTACGTGCCGCCGATCAGGCGCGGCGGGCAGCCGCAGCAGGTGAGGCGCCAGGCTGCCGCGGCGCCAGCGCTCACGCACGCAGCCGGTGGGGGCGCATGATTCAGGGGGAGGCGTGGCGATGACTTCGTCAACCGAGGACGCTCCGGTAGGACTCGTCAGCAGCGTCATCTACACGAGCATCGCGGCCGCCGCCGCGGGGCTGTTCCTGGTGGCGACGTTCTCCTCGGACGAATACGGCAGCGTCGCGCGGTTCGGCGGCGCTGCGTGGGTGTTCCTGCTCTCAATGATCATCCTAATGCCGACCGTGACGCCGATCGTCAGACGACTGCTCACCGGAGCATCGAAGTGAAGCGGAAGTGGAGGTGAGGAAACATGGAAGGACTACTTGGACTGCTGCCATTCGCGGTAGTCGCGCTGCTGTGCCCCCTGATGATGATCTTCATGATGCGCGGGATGCACGGCGGCCACGACGAACATGCAGAGCGCGCCGAGCAGAGTCGCGCTCCCAGTGCGGATGATGAGCGGGCAGCTGCAAGGCTGCAGGCGATGGAGGAGGAGATGACGGAACTGCGGCGAGAGATCGCCGCGGCGAAAGGTGTGGAAGAGCCAGCCATCAGTCGAAACGGTGGGCGCGCGTAGCGCGTGGCACAGGATCAGCAGCAACATCCGGACGACAAGAAGGAGCAGGTGAAGGTGCCGAAGAAGTGGATCGCGGGAATGGTGTTGGCAGCTGTGCTCATCGGGGCAGGCGTCGTGAGCGCGGCATGCGGTGGTGGTGAGAACTCGGCGCCGACGGGCAACGTCTCGCACGGCATGGACCCGGGCATGGACATGAGCACGCCGGCGGGCGGGCAGCGAGCGGACGTGGTGGTGGACCTCGCCGTACGCAACCTGCGCTATGAGCCGGCAACAATTGAGGTGCCCGCTGGCAAGACCGTGCAGATCAATCTGCGCAACATGGACGGCACCGAGCACGACATGACCGTCGACGGGCTGCGCGTCGTCATGATGGGCGACCTCCGGATGGCCGGTCACCATGCCGGTGCGTCGGCAGACATGCTGGCAATGCACATGGGTGCGAACGGTAATGCCAGCGTCACCTTCCGCGCCGACGAGAAGGGCCTGTATCGCTTCTACTGCACGCTTCCCGGCCACAAGGACGCCGGCATGATCGGGGAGATGAAGGTGATCTAGATGGGTGCGATCGTTCTCGACCGCCCGTTGGCCGCACCGGCCATCGTGGAGCTGGTGGGCCTCGTCCCGGCGCCGCTCCACCCGGATGTCAGGCGTGCGGTCGAAGGTCTTCGGTTCAACCTGGAGTTGTTGGATGACGCCCGTCTCGTGGCGGCACGCATTGAGAGCGGTTGCCCCGAGATCGTGCTGGTCGACGCGGACGTCCTTGGGTGCCCCGAGGCGCTGTGCCGGCTCTCGCGGTCGGTGCGCCGGGACGTGAAGTTCGTCGTGCTCAGCTGCTTCTGGTCGGAGCGGGAGGAGATGCTGCGTGCGTGCGCCGACGCGATCGTCCACAAGCCAGTCCGCGACGGCGAATGGCGGGACCTGTTCGGCCGCCTCAACGTCATCGATACCACGATATCCGCCGCCCGCCAACGAACGCCGCACCTCGCGGCATAGAAAGGACAAGACCATGACCGCCATACCGCACAGCGACCAGGCAACGCGCACCGTGCACGACCGGTACAACAGGGTCGCGCGGTTCTACGACTTCGAACAGTCGATCGGGATGGGCCTCCTCTTTCGCAGCCTGCGCCGCGAGCTCTGGGCGTCGGCACCCCAGACTGGCCGTGTCCTCGAGATCGGCGTCGGGACCGGGCTCAACGTCCAGCACTATCCGCCCGGAGCGGAGATGACGGCCATCGACATCTCCGAGAAGATGCTCAGCCGCGCGTCGAAGCGGGCAGAGAAGCTGGGCCGGGCGCTGGACCTCCGCATCATGGACGCGCAGGAACTCGAATTCGGCGACGGCGCGTTCGACGCTGTGGTGGCGACCTGCGTGTTCTGTTCCGTCCCCGATCCGATCAGGGGGTTGCGCGAAGCGTGGCGTGTGCTGAGGCCCGGCGGCCGCCTGCTGCTGCTCGACCACGTGCGCAGCGACAACCCGGTGGCTGGCAAGGTCATGGACTGGCTGAATCCGCTCGTCGTGCGCATGGAGGGTGCGAACATCAACCGCCGCACCGAGGACAACGTGCGGGCGGCGGGGATCGATCAGTTCGATGCGTCGCGCCACTGGTTCGGCATCGTCCGCACGATCGAAGCGCAGAAGCCATGACCAGCCAATGAGCGCGCTGTCCATCCGAATCGGCATCGATCCCAACATCGCCCACTTCGGCGGCATCATGCTCACCTGGCACGGGCTCTTCGTTGCTATCGCGGTCTCTGCAGGCATCTGGGTGTCCGCGAACATCGCGCGCCGCTACGATTTTATCGACGACGACATCTACTCCATCGCCATCGCAGGCGTGGTCGCGGGCATCATCGGCGCGCGCGCCCTTTACCTGGCCGAGAACTTCGACCGCGTCGACTGGCCTCTCGGCGCGCCGCGGATCAATGAGGGCGGCATCTCTGTCTGGGGCGGCATCATCGGGGGCCTGCTGGGCGGTCTGCTGTACGGTGGCTGGTACCGCAAGTTGCCGCTGTGGCGGGGGCTTGACGCCGGCGCCTTCGGGCTGATCCTGGGGCAGGGGATCGCGGCCCAACCGATCAGCGCTTGGCGCGCGCGGAGAGGTACTGTTCCGGCGCTGAGACGAAGGCCCGCAGGCAGGGCTCGGAGCAGAACGCTAACTCCCTGTGCGAAACGGAGAGTCGTGCGCTCACCTCTGCGGGCGCCAGCTCCATCCCGCACACCGGATCCGTTTCCTTTTCATTCGCCGGGGTGCCGGCAAGCCGGGCATCGAACAGCTCCAGTTCCGTCGACACTCCCTTGACGCGTCGTTTCCCCACGTGGACGAACTCGACGTCCGGCGGGTCCCCCGCTTCGTTGCGGACCGCTGCCGTGACCAGGACCTGATGAGGGCCGGCCTCGGACGCCAGCCGCGACGCGAGGTTGACGGTTGCCCCGACGTAGTCCCCTTCGCGATAGAGCACGGAGCCCCAGTGCACGCCCGAGCGCACGGCGGAGAACTGCGGTTCTTGCGCCGCGCGTCGGCCGATCTCGAGCGCGGCCACAATGGCGAGGCGCGGTTTTGGAAACACCAGCATGAAGGCGTCACCGATCTGCTTCACGACCCGCCCGTCCAGCATGTGCGTGGCACTGCGGACCAGCTCGGAGAATCGTCGGAGGATGTCGGCAGCCACCTCGTCTCCCATCGCCTCGGCGAGCGGCGTGAAGCTCGCCAGGTCGACGAACGCGACAGCCACTTCCATCTGCCCCTCGGATCTGGGCGTGTCGCCATGCTCTTCCTCGGCCAGGTGGAGCAGCACGTCCTGGCGGATCGCCTGCATGAAGCCCTTGCGGTGGAAGTAGCGCAGCGCGGGCTCCAGGTGCGGTTGGAGCCCGTCCATCGCGGCGAGCCGCTGCTCCGTGAGCGCCGTGCCGGTGAGGCCGCCGGCTCGGAGCCGTTCGTCCACGTAGAAGTGGAACAGGCGGGACTCCGCTTCGGCAACACGCGCCAGCGAGTCCGCATAGACACGGAGCCCCTGGAACAGCGCATCTTCCGGGAGTCCCGCCTCCAGCATCGCCTTGCAGCTCCCGAAGAAGGTCACGTCCTGGGCGTCGAGCATGTCCGGCGGTTCGTGCATGCCGCAGACGCGCCACAGGCGATGCGCCAGCTCCATCTCGATCCCCGCCTCAGCGGCCGCTTCGTCGAGCGAGTAGACCGGCTCGAAGCCGGGCGGGTAGAGCGTTTCCAGGTAGCGGCGAAGGAAACTGCCCTGCTCCTCCTCGATCCTGCGGAGCGCGTCGACGCTGATGCCGCGGCGAACACAGAGTTGGATGAGCCGCACGATCTCAACGTCTTCAATCGCGAACGCGCCGTCACGCTTCGCGCCGATGAGTCCGAGGACACGCCACTCGCGCAGGTGCTCCGCCGACTCGCGCGTGCGCCCCGAAAGCTCTTCCATCGAGAGCAAGCGTCTGGTCGCGCGTCGGTCAACCGGGAGATCCATGTCTATCCCATCCTCGGGCGATCGCTCACTCGACAGGTGACACCGCCTCGCGTTTCGTCCCGCGCGCGATGTACGCGGTGCCCCAGAGCTGGTCTTCGATCACCAGATGCCCCAGCAGGTGATCGAGGTGCACCCATGGACGATCGAAATTCGCAAAGCTGGTGACCGCGGTGCGCGAGTAGGCGGTGGTCAGCGGATTGAGCAGCAGCCCGCGCGCGCCGGTCGTGCGTTTCACGCCGGCTGCCACGAACCGCCCGCCGGGCCGCAGCGCCGCGAGGGCTTTCTCAAGGGCGATAGGGGAGTTCATGATGTCGTGCGTGTAGAAGCACAGCACGGCGTCGACCGACGCCGGCTCGAGCTCAACGGCCTCCACGCTGGCCTCGATGAGCGTCACATTCGTCCATTCGCGTTCCGCGATCCGTGCACGGGCGCGGCTCAGCATGTCCGGGCTGACGTCGACGCCGATCACCCGTCCCTCGGCCCCGAGCGCCCGCTCGATGAGATCGAAACTGAGCCCCGTGCCGCACCCGAAGTCGAGCGCGCAATCACCGGGACGGAGTTCGAGGGCCGCGGTCGCGCGCGCGCGTACGTAGCGCAGCGGGCGGTCGACCAGGTTGTAGAAGACGGCGTTGCGCCGGTACTTTCGGCGGACGGCTTCGATGTCGATCGGCGTTGCGGCGATCGGCGGGGCATCGGTCGTGTTTCGGGTGTCGCCGGCCATGGCAGACCTCCTGTGCTGAAGCGGCGCGCGTTAAGCCCGCGCCTCCGCGACCCTGCTCGCCACGACGAACTTCTCGGGCGACCGCTCGAACTCCCAGCTGCAGCCCTTCGAGCAGAAATAGAACGCCCGCCCGTCGTGCGTGAGCGTCACTGCATGCTCCGCCTCGACCGTCATCCCGCAGACAGGATCCGTGACCATCGAGACGATCCCTTTGAACTGGCCGTCCTCCAGCCAGAGCACGCGGTCGGCGATGTCCTTGATCCGCTCGTCGTGCGACACGATGACGACGCTGCGGCCCTTCTCCTTGGCGATCCGGCGCAGCAGGCGCATCGTCTCGTGGCCGGCCTTCGAGTCCAGGTTGGCGGTCGGCTCGTCGGCCAGGAGGAGGGATGGCTCGTTGATCAGCGCGCGGGCGATGGCGACGCGTTGCTTCTCGCCGCCGGAGAGCTTCTCCGGGGAGAAGCGAAGGCGGTGTCCAAGGCCGAGTTCGCTCAGCAGCGTCGCTGCTTTCTCACGCGCGGCCCTGTGGCCGACGCCGGTCAGTTCGGCGGCAAAGGCGACGTTGTCCTGAACGCTGAGAGCCGACAGCAGGTTGAAGTCCTGGAAGATGAACCCGAAGTGCTGCAGACGGATGTCGGGCAGGCGGCCTTCGGAGAGCGCGCTCAACTCCAGGCCGTCGAGCGCGATGGTGCCTTCTGTCGCCTTCAACAAAGCTCCAAGCATGAGCAGGAGCGTCGTCTTGCCGGAGCCAGACGGGCCCATGATGAGCACGACCTCGCCCGGCTCCACCTCGAGGGAGACGTCTCGGACGGCGATTACCTCGGTTTCGTCGGCGCCGAATCGCTTGGTGACATGGCTGACGTGCAGTCCGTTAGCACTCATGATCGACTCCCTCTCAGAACCGCCACGGGCTCGAGGCTTCTGCTCGAAGGGCCGCAGTTGGGAGTTCGAGCGGTCGCCCGAGAAGTTCGTCGAGGTCAGCAGGCTCGCGGAGACGCGAGCGTGACCGGGCTGCAACAGCGCAGGAGGCTACCTATGGCCGGCGAATCCAGAAACATCGTTGACACCCCGCCGATCGACGCTCCACCGATGGACATCGAAGGCGTCCGGCGCAAGTACCGGCGCAACGCCGTCTTCTATAACGTGGTCGACCGTCCGCTGCGCCGCGCGCGCGCGCGCGCGATCGCGGCACTGGACCTCCGTCCCGGTGATTGCGCGCTCGACTTTGGCTGCGGCACTGGACTCAGCTTCGACCTCCTGGAGCGCGCCGTGGGGACCAGCGGGAGAGTGATCGGCGTCGACGTCAGCCCGGACATGCTGAGCCGCGCCCGTGCACGGATCGCAGAACGCGGATGGACGAACGTGACGCTCATCGAGGCCAGCGTGGAGGTCGTTGAGCTCGAGCCGGAGTCGGTCGACGCCGTGCTGTGTTTCTACACGCACGACATCATGAACTCCCCTATCGCCCTCGAGAAAGCCCTCGCGGCGCTGCGGCCCGGCAGGCGGTTCGTCGCCGCCGGCGTGAAGCGGACGACCGGCGCGCGGGGGCTGCTGCT
>Ga0315281_10003759_pt1 | contig 22180 bp, 19 predicted proteins | sample YL17G07_0_MG_FD_204540 | JGI IMG/M metagenome (GOLD analysis project Ga0315281, IMG submission 204540) | Sediment microbial communities from Yellowstone Lake, YNP, Wyoming, USA - YL17G07_0 | ecosystem: Environmental > Aquatic > Freshwater > Lake > Sediment | place: USA: Wyoming | collected... | reverse complement strand
AATCGGCCAGCCGCGGCAACCTGTTCACGCGCGCGGCGGCGACCTATCCGCGCCTTGCCGACGGGCGCATCGCCGCCACCTTCCAGATCGTCTATCTCACCGCCTGGGCGCCCCATTCGAGCCAACAGCGCCCCTTGCGGCCCGGCAGCGCCGAGCATCGCCTGGCCCAGGCGTTGGGTTCGACCGAGCACAAAACCAGCGGCACGGCGCCCTGATGTAAACGCCTACGTCCCGGTCAGCACTCGTCGCAATGATCCAAACCGCATGCGGTACTGCATAGGGGTAAGGCCCGTCTTGCGCCGGAACAGACGGCCAAAGAAACTCGTGTCCTCATAGCCGACTTCGTTGGCGATGGCTTCCACCGATAAGTCTGTCGTTTCCAGCATCTGCTTAGCCTCTTCGAGCCGCAGCGCATGAACATAGTCGAGGGGCGTCATACCGGCCGCCCTGGTGAAGCGGCGAATGAAGGAACGCTCCGGCAGACCGGAAATCGCGACCATGGCGCCGACCGGGGCATGCGTCTGGTAGTTCATCGCCAGCCATTCCTGACTTCTGTTGATCACCGCATCGGTCGTCTGCCTGAGGCTCATCAGCGAGGCAAATGGCTGCTGTCCCATGTCGTGCCACTGCAGCATGTAGACCTTTGCGACTTCAAGCGCCTCCTTCAGGCCGACAAACCGCGCGATGAGATAGAGAGCGAGATCCTGCCAGCTCGATCCGCCGCCAGCCATGACGATGCGCTGCGCCTCTCCGCTCAGCACGAGCGACAGATCCACTCTCACTTTCACGCCCGGATAATTATTGGTGAGGGTGGAAACATAGCCCCAGTGAATGGTGGCTTCGCAATTAATGAGCAGTCCAGCCTCGCCGAGCAGCACCGCGCCGGAACAGGCGCTGGCCAGCATGGCGCCGTCCTCATGGCACTGCTTCAGCCATCGTGCTTCAGCATCATACTTTCCGGCAACGCTCTCCCCCGGATTAACGAAGAAGTCGGGAATACAGACGATGTCAGGCGGGGGGCAATCGGAGAAATCATGGTCTGGCTTCACCCAAATGCCGTTGGCGGCCTGAAAACCCTGCCTCTGCCGAGCAACGATGTAAGGGCGCATGCGCTGTTCGCCCGCCACACCCGTGACGATGAACGGCCAATCGCGGCCGGGGGAAGAAAACAGATCGAACATGCCATAGAGCGCCGAAGCGGTGACTGCCGGCACCGCGAGAAGGGCAACATTTATGCGACCGTCTTGTCCCGTCATGGCAGAAATGACCGCCTTTCAGCATTTTCGACTTTAGTGACAAAGCCCCGCCGGGGCTAGGCTGTTCTTCAGCAATGGAGGTACAGACATGGCACATGAAGCACTCCGCGGCGCCCTCCGCGGCGAACTACTCGAACCCGGAAACCCCGCCTACGACGCCACTCGGGTGGTCTGGAACGGGATGATTGATCGGCGGCCTGCCTTGATTGTACGCTGCCGCAATGCCGCCGATGTCATCGCCTCGGTAAACTACGCCCGCGCACATCGCCTTGTTATCGCCGTCCGCAGCGGCGGTCACAATGTTGCCGGCTATGCCGTCTGCGATGACGGGTTGATGATCGACATGTCGCCCATGAATTCGGTGTGGGTCGCGCCGGACCTTGGGTCCGCTGGCGTGGCAGGTGGCGCCACCTGGGCCGACGTCGATGCGGCGACGACACCCTTCGGCCGCGCCGCGCCCGGCGGGCTCATCTCGGCAACGGGCGTTGCCGGCCTCACCTTGTCGGGCGGCATTGGCTGGCTACGCGGCACGCGCGGTCTCAGCTGCGACAATATTATATCTGCCGATGTCGTTACCGCCGATGGCCGCCTGATCCAAGCCAGTGCAAGCGAAAACACCGACCTCCTGTGGGCGCTGAAAGGCGGCGGCGGCAATTTCGGCATTGTGGTTAATTTCGAGTTCCGTCTCCACCCGATTGCGGCGGAGACGATGTTCTGCGCTCCCATTTATGACGAGAAACAGGCGAACGACATCATCCCAAAATGGCGGGATTTTCTAGCCTCGGCACCGGATGAAGTGAGCGGCCTAGCCGAATTTTCCACCATCCCCAACGATCCCGCGTATCCGGAACACACCTGGGGAACGCGGGTGGTGGCACTCGCCACTGTCTATGACGGTCCCGCTGAAGACGGTGAGCGTATCACCCAGCCCTTGCGCGATTTCGGCAAACCTCTGCTGGATTTCAGCGGGCGCATGCCTTACCGGACGCTACAGACCCTCTATGATGGACTGTTCCCCAAGGGGCGCGACCGCTGCTACTGGAAATCTACTTACCTCTCGGGACTGGATGACGGCTTCATCCGCGCTATCACCGCCGGGCTGGCCAAGCGGCCATCCGAAATGACCTTTGCCTCGATCTGGAAATTTGGCGGCGCAGTTCAGCGCCTTGCCGCCGATGCGACGGCCTTTGGCGACCGCTCGATGCCCTTCATGCTGAGCCTCGATGCAATCTGGTCCAACCCCACCGACGACACCGCCAACATCGGTTGGGTCCGCGATCTCTGGCAGGGTATGCAGAAACATTCGACAGGACGCATGTACCTCAATTTTCCCGGCCTTGGCGAAGGGGAGAACCTCGTTCGCGACGCTTTCGGTGCCAAGACCTACGCGCGGTTGCAAGGCATCAAGCGAAAATACGACCCGGACAACATCTTCCGCATGAACCAGAATATTCTGCCGCAATGAGGCCCGGCTTACGGCTTACGGCTTGGGGAGCCTATGGCTGATCGGCGGCCGGCCCAGGCGATGTTGACCCAATACGCCTCAAAGCCAGTCGCGAAGCAGCGGCACTAGCGGCAGGTCGGCGGGCGGCATCGGATAGTCACCCATGCCCGCCGGCCTGACCCAGGCCAGTTCCTGGCCTTCGAGCGGCGTCGGCGTGCCGCGCCAGACGCGGCAGACGTAAAGCGGCATCAGCAAATGAAAATCAGCATAGCGGTGCGAGGCGAAGGCGAGCGGCGCCAGGCAACTCTGGGCAACATCGAGGCCCAGTTCCTCTTCCAGTTCGCGAATAAGCGCCACCTCCGGGCTCTCGCCCTGGTGCAGCTTGCCGCCGGGAAACTCCCACAGGCCCGCCATCGCCTTGCCGGCCGGCCGGCGCGTCAACAACACCCGACCGTCGGCGTCGATGAGCGCGACCGCCACCACCAGCACGATCGGCAGCGGCGGCTCAGCTACGGTAACTAGCATTGATGTCGATGTAGCCATGCGTCAGGTCGCAGGTCCACACCCGCGCCTTGCCGCGACCGATAGCCACGTCCACGGCGATATCGATTTCACGCCCGCGCATATGCGCCACTACCGGCGCCTCGTCATAGCCGGTTCGCCGTTCGCCCTTGGCGGCGATGACGACGCCGCCGATCGACACCGTCATGCGGTCGCGGTCGGCGCGCTCGCCGGCCTTGCCCACGGCCATGACGATGCGGCCCCAATTGGCGTCGGCCCCGGCAATGGCGGTCTTGACCAGCGGCGAATTGGCGATGGAACGGGCGATGGTCCGGGCGGCGCGGTCGGAGGCGGCGCCCGTCACGTCGATGGTGACGAACTTCTGCGCCCCCTCGCCGTCGCGCACCACCTGGCACGCCAGATCGACGAGCAGATCATCGAGCTTGAGCTTGAAGTCCTTTAGCCGCCGGTCACCGGCGGCGCGCACGGCCGGATGGCGCGCCTGTCCGGTGGCGCACAGCAGCAATGTGTCGCTGGTCGAGGTGTCGCCATCGACGGTGATGGCGTTGAAGGAGCAGTCGGCGGCACGGGCGAGGAGCCGCTGCAACACGGCCGCTGGAATCTTGGCGTCGGTGGCGACGAAGGCCAGCATGGTCGCCATGTCGGGCGCGATCATGCCCGAGCCCTTGGCGATACCGTTGATGGTCACGTCGACGCCGCCGATGCTGGCCGTGCGCGTCGCCAGCTTCGGGAAGGTGTCGGTGGTCAGGATGGCGGCGGCGGCCTGGTCCCAGGCAGTGGCCGCCAGGCGCTTGACCAGGGCCGGGACGTGCTCGCGGATGCGTTGGTCCGGCAACGGCTCGCCGATGACCCCGGTCGAGGCGACGAATACCTCGCCCGGCCGGCAGCCCGTCGCCTTGGCCGCCGCCTTGACGCAGCGATCCACCGCCGCCAAACCGCCCCGGCCCGTGAAGGCATTGGCGTTGCCCGCATTGACCAGAAGCGCGCGCGCGCGTCCGCCCTTGAGATTGGCCCGACAACGCTCGACCGGCGCCGAGGCCGACAGGGATCGGGTCAGAACGCCGGCCACCGTCGTGCCCGACGCGAATTCCATCAGGCACAAATCGGACCGCCCGCGATAGCGGATGCCTGTTTCAGCCGCCGCCAAGCGCACGCCGGCAATGGCGGGCAAGACCGGCGGGCGTTTCGGCGCAAGGGGCGAGCGTGGCGGCATGGGCCGGTCCTTAGTCTATGAGCCGGGTCCGGCTCGCTGGGTTTATGAGCCGGTTACGGCTCGCTGAGGGCGGCCTCGGGCACCGACTCGGGCACTGGTACCGGCGCTGGTTCCACCGGAGCCGGGGCATCGGTGGCCGGTGGCTCCTCGGTCACCGGCGACAGCATGGGCGTGCCGTCGCGATTGAACTTTTCTATCGTCGCCGTTTGCCGCAAGTCGGCCAGCAGGGCCGAGACCAACTCCTGCGACAACTGCTCCTCGATCTTCGCCCGCGCCTCCTCGAAGCTCGGCCTCGGCCTCTCGCGACGGTCCTCGACCAGAATGACATGCCAGCCGAAACGGGTCTTCACCGGCTGCTTGGTGTATTCGCCCCGATCGAGCGCGAAAGCCGCTTCCGAGAACTCCGGCACCATTTGGTCGGTGGTGAAATAGCCAAGATCGCCGGCCTTGGCCGCCGAGGCCGTGTCGATGGTCTGCTGGCCAGCGAGATCGGCGAAGCTGGCGCCGGCATCGAGCTGGGCGATGATGTCCTTCGCCGCCGCCTCGCTGTCGAGCAGGATGTGGCGCGCCCGCACCTCAAGTTGCGGCGGCGTTTCCTTGATGAAGCGTTCGTAACGGGCCCTGACGGTTTCCTCGCTGATCTTGCCGGCAAGATAGCGGTTGATCAAAGCCTCGCGGATGACCTGCTCTTGGTATTTGGCGACTTGGGCCCGCACGACCGGATCGGCATCCAGGCTTTGGCGCCGGCCTTCGGATACCAGCAGGTTCAGATCGATGAGCCGCTCCAGAAGGGGAGGGAACAAGGCGTCCACCTGCTGGCGATACGCCTCGGGCAAGCCCTCGGCCGAGGCAACGACGTCGGAGTGGCGCAGTTCCATGCCGTTCACCTTGGCCACAATCCAGTCATCGCCGGCGGCTGGCGTAGCGGCGGTTTGCGCCAGGGCGGCCGTCATGGCGGCAAGGAGAAAAACCGTGGCGAGGAGGCGGGCGATAGCTGATGACATGAACAACCCCATGAATTCGGGCCAGCTATGATGCAGGCAGGCCGGGGCCCTGGCAAGCCATCGCCGCGAGACGACCGCGCCAGGGGGGCGCCGGTCGTTGACAGGGCTTAGCGAGCGCCCTATCTGTCTTGCGGCCCGACGAGGGCTGCCCTACCCCCTTTGACCCAACCATCCGCGATCGAGAACGGCATGTTGTCTGCCATCGCCAAGCGGTTATTCGGCTCCGCCAATGACCGCTACATCAAGGGCCTCGACAAGACCGTCGAGGCCGTCAACGCCCTTGAGACCGATCTCACCGGGCTGTCCGATGACGATCTGCGCCAGCGCACGGCGGCGCTGCGCACCCGCGCCGGCAACGGCGAATCGCTCGACGACCTGCTGCCGGAAGCCTTCGCCGTGGTGCGCGAAGGCGCCAAGCGCACGCTTGGCCAACGGCATTTCGACGTCCAGCTCATGGGCGGCATCGTGCTGCACCGGGGCCAAATCGCCGAAATGAAGACCGGCGAAGGCAAGACGCTGGTCGCGACCCTGCCGGTCTATCTCAACGCCCTTACCGGCAAGGGCGTCCATGTCATCACCGTGAACGACTATCTGGCGCGGCGCGATTCCGAATGGATGGGACAGGTCTATCGCTTCCTCGGCCTTAGCGTCGGCTGTATCGTGCATGGACTGCGCGACCCCGAGCGGCGCCAGGCCTATGCCGCCGATGTCACCTACGGCACCAACAACGAGTTCGGCTTCGACTACCTGCGCGACAACATGAAGTTCCGGCTCGAGGAGATGGTGCAGCGCGAGTTCAACTACGCCATCGTCGACGAGGTCGATAGCATCCTGGTCGACGAAGCGCGCACGCCGCTGATCATTTCCGGCCAGGCCGAGGACTCCTCGGAGCTCTATCGCCGGGTCAACGCGCTGATCCCGCGCCTGGTCGAGGGCGATTTCGAGAAGGACGAAAAGGCCCGCCAGGTGACGCTGACCGAGATCGGCGCCGACCACATCGAGGAATTGCTGGCCGAGGTCGGCCTGCTGACGGTGAAGCCCCTCTATGACGTCCACAATGTCGCCTTGGTGCATCACGTCAACCAAGCGTTGCGCGCGCACAAGCTGTTCGCCCGCGACACCGAGTATCTCGTCAAGGACGATAAGGTCATCATCATCGACGAATTCACCGGCCGCATGATGGAAGGGCGGCGCTATTCCGAGGGGCTGCACCAGGCGATCGAGGCCAAGGAAGGCGTTACGGTCCAGAACGAGAGCCAGACGCTCGCCTCGATCACCTTCCAGAACTATTTTCGCATGTATCCGAAGCTGGCCGGCATGACCGGCACGGCCATGACCGAGGCAGGCGAGTTCTTCGACATCTACAAGCTCGAAGTCGTCGAGATGCCGACGCACCAGCTGATGATCCGCCGGGATCAAAACGACGAGGTTTACCGCACGGCGAACGAGAAATATGCCGCCGTCGTGGCGTTGATCGAGGAAGCCAGCGCCCGCCGGCAGCCGGTTCTGGTCGGCACCGCCAGCATCGAGAAGTCGGAACTCCTCAGCGAGATGTTGAAAAAGAAACAGCTTCCGCACGAGGTGCTGAACGCCCGCTACCACGAGCAGGAAGCCTTTATCATTTCCCAGGCCGGCGCGCCCGGCGCCGTCACCATCGCCACCAACATGGCCGGTCGCGGTACCGACATCCAGTTGGGCGGCAATCTCGACATGCGCCTCAAGCGCGATATCCCCGCCGAGACAGCGCCGGCTGAACGCGAAGTGGAAACGCAGCGCATTACCGCCGACGTCGCGGCCTTAAGGGGAATCGCGCTTAAGGCCGGCGGGCTGTTTGTCATCGGCACCGAACGGCACGAGAGCCGGCGCATCGACAACCAGCTACGCGGCCGTTCCGGCCGCCAGGGGGATCCCGGCGCCTCGTGCTTCTTCCTCTCGCTCGAAGACGATCTCATGCGCATCTTTGGCTCGGAGCGCATGGACAGCATGTTGCAGCGCCTGGGCCTGAAGGATGGCGAGGCCATCGTCCACCCGTGGGTCAACAAGGCGCTTGAGAAGGCGCAGCAACGGGTCGAGGCGCGCAATTTCGAGATCCGCAAGAACCTGCTCAAATACGACAACGTCATGAACTCCCAGCGCAAGGTCATCTACGAACAGCGTCGGGAGCTGATGCGCACGGGCGACGTATCGCAAACCATCGTCGGCATGCGCCACGAAATCGTCGCCGAGACGGTGGCCCGCTTCATCCCCTCCAACGCCTATGCCGAGCAATGGGATACGAAGGGCTTGCATGAAGAATGCCGCCGGCTGTTCGGCCTCGACCTGCCGATCGTCGGCTGGGCAAAGGAAGAAGGCATTGCCGAGGAGGCGATGCGCGAGCGCATCACCGAGGCCGCCGACCAGCATATGCGGAGCAAGGAAGCCTCGTTCGGCCCCGAGATCATGCGCATGGCCGAGAAGAGCCTGCTGCTACAGCTCCTCGATCAAGCCTGGAAGGAGCATCTCCTCAACCTCGACCATTTGCGCCATGGCGTCGGCTTGCGCGCCTATGCCCAGCGCGACCCGTTCACCGAGTACTCGCGCGAAGCCTTCGAGATGTTCGAGACCATGCTCACCCAATTGCGGGCGACCATCACCGGCGTCTTGAGCCATATCGAGATCCGGGCAACAAAGCCGGGTGAGGCCGCCGTGCCGCCGCCGCCCCAGCCGCGGCAAGTGCAGGAGTCGCACCCGGCGCCGGCGCCCGTGATCGGCGACAGCCCAGAGAGTGGCGCGCCCGCGGCCCGGCCGGCGCCGTCGTTGCCTTACCGCGTGGCCCCGCCCAATCCGGCCGATCCCTCGACCTGGGCCCGCACCCCGCGCAACGCGCCCTGCCCCTGCGGCTCGGGCAAGAAATACAAGCACTGCCACGGCGCCCTGGCCTAGAGCGGCACTCCAGCCGACAACGAACGGCCCGGCAAGCGCTCAGCCGAGCCCCTTCTTGCCCATGTCCAGGAACTTGCGCCGGCGGGCAGCGCGCAGCGCCTCGCCGTCCATGCCCTCAAGACGGCCGAACGCCTTCTCGATGGCATCGCCCAGCGCACTCACGGCCTGCTGGGGGTGCCGGTGGGCGCCACCGAGGGGCTCTGGCACGACCTCGTCGATGATGCCGAGCTTCAGCAAATCCTGGGCGGTGAGTTTGAGGGCCTCCGCCGCCTCCTGCGCCTGATTGGAACTGCGCCAAAGGATCGAGGCGCAGCCCTCGGGCGAGATCACGGAATAGACGGAGTGTTCGAGCATCAGCACCTCGTTCGCCACCGCCAGCGCAATGGCGCCGCCCGATCCGCCCTCGCCGATGATGGCGGCGACCAGGGGCACGCGAACCTGCAAACACAGCTCGATCGAGCGGGCGATGGCCTGGGCCTGGCCGCGCGCCTCGGCATCGACGCCGGGATAGGCGCCGGGCGTATCCACCAGGGTGAGGAGGGGCAAGCGAAAGCGCTCGGCCGTCTGCATCAGGCGCTGGGCCTTGCGATAGCCCTCCGGCCGGGCCATGCCGAAGTTGTGACGCACGCGCGAGGCGGTGTCGGCGCCCTTTTCATGGCCGATGACGACAACGGAACGACCGCGAAACCGTCCAATGCCGCCCTGGATCGCGGCGTCGTCGGCAAAGGCGCGGTCGCCGGCCAGCGGCGTGAAATCGTCGAGCAGCCGGGCCACGTAATCGGAAAAATGCGGTCGGTCGGGATGGCGCGCCACCTGGGTCTTCTGCCAGGCGCTGAGCTTGGCGTAGATCTGGTGCAGCTGCCGGTCGGTCTTGGCTTGCAGGCGCGCAACCTCCTCGGCCAGGTTAACGTCGCCCTTGTCGGTAAGATGGCGCAGTTCCTCGATCTTGCCTTCGAACTCGGCGATGGGCTTTTCGAAATCGAGAAAAGTGGGCATTGGCTCTCCGCTGAACCGGTCCCGAACGACCGGGCGCCGCCCTTGGCGCGGCGGCCGATTCCAGTTACCCGATCAATAGATTAGTGAGCGCGTCGGCGCAACCCGAACCTGGGCAAGCCCTTGGATTTGCCCCGGTTTCCAAGTCGCGACCGGGCCTTTTCCGGACCCCCGCCGGAGGCCTTCGAGGACGCCAGGCTCAATCTTTCGCCACCGCCTTGGCGCGGCGGCGGGCGAGCGGATGGCGCTCACGCACCAGCGTCTTCAGGCGCGCGCCGGCGACATGGGTATAAATCTGCGTGGTCGAGATGTCGGCATGGCCCAGCATGCGCTGCACGGCGCGCAGATCGGCGCCGCCGTCGAGCAAGTGGCTGGCGAAGGCGTGGCGCAGGACATGCGGCGACAAGCGCACCGGATCGAGCCCGGCCGCCAGCGCCAACTCCTTCAGCAACTGGCCCAGGCGACGGCGCGTCAAATGCCCCTCCGCCCCACGCGAGGGAAAAAGCCAGGGCGATTCGGCGCTCCGGCCGCGCTTGCGGCCACGCGGCCCGCGATGGTCGGACGGCGGGCTTGTGCGCTGGCGCAGATAGGCATCGAGGGCATCGCGCGCCGGTTCGCCCAGCGGAACCATGCGCTCTTTGCCACCCTTGCCGCGCACGACCAGAACGCCAAGATCGCGGCGCAGCGCCGTCAGCTTCAGACCCACCAGTTCGGAGGCGCGCAAACCGGCGCCATAGAGCAGCTCGACGAACGCCACCAGCCGCAGCCCAGAGGCGCCCGGCACGGCCCGCGCCGCCGTCATCAGACGCAGCGCCTCATTGGCGTCGACCGTCCTTGGCAGCGAGCGGCCAAGCCGGGGGCTGTCGATGACCGCCGTCGGGTCATCCGTCCGTAGCCCCTCGCTCACGGTGAAGCGAAAGAACTGCCGCAACGCCGAGAGCTGGCGCGCCGCCGTGCGCGAGGTCAGCCCGGCGCGCTTGAGGCGGACCAGGTAGGCGCGTACGGCCTCGGCATCGGCCGCTTCGGGCGTCAGGCCGCGCGGGCGCAGGAACTCGGCGAAGGCGACAAGATCGCGCCGGTAGGCCGCCACCGTGTTGGCGGCGGCGGCGCGCTCGGCTTGCAGCATGTCGAGGAAGGCCTCGACGCCGGGTGGAACAGGCGTGCGGTCCGCGCGTCGCTCGGGGGAGCGCCGCGTCGTCACGTCGCGTCGGCGACGGCCGCTTCGTAGGCGAGCGCGCGCGCCTCGTTGCCAAGGCCGACGGCGATCAGGCTTGAGAGCACCCGACCCAGCAGCACCGGCGGCGTCGTCGCCGGTCCGCCCTCGCCCAGCGCCACCAGCGCCAGCAACACCGTCTCGCCCACGCGGCCTTGCCTGGCGGCAAGATCGAGGCCGAACCACAGCCCGGCATCGGGCAGCATCGTCGGTTCCGCCGTCGCCGAGGCCAGTAATTCCGGCAGCACCGCACCGCCACCATCGGCGCTAAACGCCTCCAGGATGGCGAGATAGCGAGCGGCACGATCGCTCGAACCGGCGCCCGCGCCCGCCCCCGCCTCTGGCATGATCATGGCGTCGAGCATGATGGGTTCCGTGCCGCCGGCGACATGCGCGAACAGCCACAAGCTCGGCAGCGCCAACACCGCTTGGGGGTCGCTCGAACGCTGGGCCACATCGAGCCAGGCCGAGGCCGTCTCATAGCTGCCCAGGAGATAGAGCGCCGGCCCGGCCTCGGCAACGAACCAGGCCAGCGTATCGGCCGGCACCACCTGCATCAGGAGCGCGGCGTAAAGAGACACCGTCGCCACATAATCGTCGCGCTGGCGCGCCTGCGCGAGTGCCTTGGCCAGCAGCCGCGCTCGCAACACCGGATCGAGCGCGCGGGTGGTGGCTTGATAAAGAACCGCGCGCGCATGAGGCCCGTCATCCGGGGCCGTCTTCGCCGCCTCGATCTCGCCCGGAGCGGCGGTTTCCTCGGCATAGAGCCGCTGCATGGTTTCGGTCGGCAGCGCCCCCATCCGCAAGGCCCGCTCCGCCGCGGCCAAGCGAACCGCCGGCGCCTCCACTTGGCGCGTGGCGAGTGCGGCCAGAACAGCGGGCGCCGCCCGTTCGATCGCCGCCGGCGGCAGCGGCAATGCCAGTGCATCGAGCATGGCCAGATGCAGCGGCCCCACCGTCTGGGCAGCGTCTATTTTTACCGGAGCGTCGTGGATCAATGCTTCCGCCAGGGCGTCAAAAAGGGGGTCTTGATCCTGGCCCTGCTCGCGCAGCATATCGAGACCGAGCGAGGCTTCGGCCACCTGACCGGCCCGGGCCCGGCAGAACACCAGCGCGCGCTGCAAGCCCGGATCGGCCGCAAAACGCTCGGCCAATACCGAGGCCAAATCGCATCCGGCGCTGGCGTCCCCTTGCAGCCAGACAGCATCGAGCCGTTGCCGGGCGAGGGTCGCATCCACCATCTTGTCGTCAAACCGGCCAATGAGCCGCGCCACGTCGGCGTTTTGGCCCAGAGCGGCGAGCCGCTCGACGCGCAGGGCCGGTAGGTTGGCCAGCGCTGGTCCCTGGGGCGGTTCCGCCTCGGTCAGCAAGAGGCGCCGGACCAGATCGCGCACCGTGGGCGAGGTAGAGGGCAGCGGCAGCGCCGGCAACAGCCGTTCGACCAGGGCGCGCGGCGTGCCACGCCACATCCCCGGGGCAAAGCCGCCGTCCGCCTCGGTGAGAATACCCGTCCAATCCGGGCCGACCGCCGGCAGCGTATCGACGGCGATGCCCTGGCGCGGAGCGGCCGGATCGTATGTGCCGGGGGCCTGGAGCGCCCCCTCCTCGCCGACATCGCCGAGGCCGCCCACTGCCGGCGTCGTTTCGCCGGGTGCGGGCGCTATCGCCGGCGGTATCAGGGTCACTGGCTGGCCCGCTTCCTGCGCCGCCGCCGGCATGAACGCCAGCAGCGTCAAGCCGGACAGCAAGGCGAGGCAGCGGTATCTACTGGCCGAGGGCTTCATTCGGAATTGTCTTTTCCATGGTCGCCGTCGGCGGCGGCATATCGAGGGTAGCGAGATAGAAGGCGCCCCCCGCGCCGGCCGCCGCCAGAACCACAATCGCAATAAGGAATATCCTCATGGTAAGTTCCGTCCCACGCTGGCCTCATACGAACAATCGGCGGGCCTGCACCCGCCAGGAGAAATCAACTATCGGCGGGCCTGCGCCCGCCAGGAGAAATCAACTATCGGCGGGCCTGCGCCCGCCAGGAGAAATCAACTATCGGCGGGCCTGCGCCCGCCAGGAGAAATCAACTATCGGCGGGCCTGCGCCCGCCAGGAGAAATAAACAATTGGCGGGCCTGCGCCCGCCAGGGGCAGTAGGCAATTGGCGGGCTTGCACCCGCCAGGGGCAAATATGCTACACCTTCGCTCATGGCAAGCATGAGCCACTTTATCGGCGAGCGCCAAGCTATTCAATCCCACGCTCCCTGCCGGACAGACCGCGCCAGCGAAGCGCGGGCGTAAGGCGCACGTCCGAGCCGATCATGTCAACCAAGTTACCCCGATCCACCAAGACCATCGCCCTGGTCGGCCTCATGGGCGCTGGCAAGAGCTGCATCGGCCGGCGGCTGGCGGCCGTGCTGGGTGTGCCCTTCACGGACGCCGACCGCGCCATCGAGGAGGCCGCCGGCTGCTCCATTCCCGATTTCTTCGAGCGCCACGGCGAAGCGGCCTTTCGCGACGGCGAGCGCCGAGTCATCCTGCGCCTGCTGGATGGGCCGATTCAGGTGCTCGCCACCGGCGGCGGCGCCTTCATGGATCCGGTCACGCGCGAGACCCTGCACAAGAACGCCGTCACCGTTTGGCTGCGCGCCGATCTTGATCTGCTGTTGCGGCGCGTGTCCCGCCGCAATGACCGACCGCTGCTCCAGGTGGACGATCCGCGAGCCAAGCTTGAAGAGCTGATGGCCGAGCGCCACCCGGTCTATGCCGAGGCCGACATCGTCGTCGATAGCGCCGATGGACCGCCCGAGGTCACTCTGGAGCGGGTCTTGACCGCCCTCGCCGCCTTTCTCGAACGCAGCCCTGAGCCGGTGGCGCCATGAGCGCGCCCACACGCATCGTCGTGGCGCTGGGGCCGCATGGTTACGACATCCTCGTGGGCGGCGGCCTGATCGCCGACGCCGGCCGCCATATCCGGCCGCTGCTGCGCCAGCCGCGCCTTGCCGTGTTGACCGACGCGACCGTCGCCAAGCTGTGGCTGGATCCTTTCACCCGCTCGCTCGACGCCGCCGGCATCGCCTGGTCGGCGGTCACGATCGAGCCCGGCGAGGCCAGCAAGGACTTTCGCCATCTCGAGGACGTGGTCGAGGCCATGCTCGCCTGGGGCATCGAGCGTGGCGGCACGGTGGCGGCGCTGGGTGGCGGCGTGGTCGGCGACCTGGCCGGTTTCGCGGCCAGCGTCCTGCTGCGCGGCGTCGATTTTATCCAGGTGCCGACGACGCTGCTGGCGCAAGTGGATAGCTCCGTCGGCGGCAAGACCGGGATCAACACCCGGACCGGCAAGAACCTGGTCGGCGCCTTTCATCAGCCGCGCCTGGTGCTGGCCGATACGGCCGTGCTCGCCACCCTGCCGCGCCGCGAACTCCTCGCCGGCTATGCCGAGGTAGCCAAGTGCGGCCTCATCGGCGACCTCGGCTTCTTTGCCTGGCTGGAGGAAAACGGCGGCGCGCTTGTGGCCGGCGACGAAGCCAAGCGCCGCCACGCCATTGCTGCCAGCTGTGCCGCCAAGGCCGCCGTCGTCGCCGCCGACGAGCGCGAGGCCGGGCCGCGGGCGCTGCTCAATCTGGGCCACACCTTCGCTCACGCCCTCGAGGCCGAGTGCGGTTACGGCGGCGATCTGCTGCATGGCGAGGCGGTTTCCATCGGCTTGGTGCTGGCGTTCGAGCTGTCTTCGCGGCTGGGTTTGTGTCCCGCCGCCGAGACCAAGCGTGTTCGACATCATTTGGAATCCGTCGGCTTGCCGACGACGCTTGAGGTGCTGCGTGGTCGGCCAACCTCGGCCGATCGTTTGATTGAGCATATGCGGCACGACAAGAAGGTCAGCAATGGGCGCATCGCCTTCGTGCTGGCGCGCGGCATCGGCCAGGCCTTCCTCAGCCGGGACGTGGAGCTTGGGCCGGTGCACGAACTGCTGACCGAGGCGCTGGCCAAGGCCGGGGCCGCCTCAATCGGCGACCAGGCGCGGTTGGCCTGAGAGCAATGCCATGATCTTCACGCTGGTCATCATATTTCTGCTGCTCGTCTGTTCGGCCGTTTTTTCCTGCGCCGAAACGGCGATCACCGCCGCCTCGCGGCCGCGCATGCACGCCTTGCGGCAAAAAGGCAACCGCCGGGCCATGCGCGTGACGGAATTACAGAGCCAGATCGGACGCGTCATCAACGCCGTTCTGGTCGGCAACACGCTCGTCAACATCGTCGCCTCGGCCCTGGCCACCGGCGCCATGATCGCGGCTTTCGGCGAGAACGGCGTCGCTTTCGCGGCCGTCGGCATGACCGTGCTGGTCGTTCTGGTCGGCGAGGTGCTGCCCAAGACCTATGCCATCAATAACGCCGACCGCACGGCGCTGGCCCTGGCGCCCCTGCTGCGCGCGGTGGTGACGGTCCTGATCCCCGTTACCGCCGTCATGCAGGTGATCGTCGGCGCCATTTTGCGCCTGGTCGGTCTCGCCGGCCGCGGCGACAAGGGCGCCGAGCATGCCGAGCAGGAATTGCGCGGGGCCATCGACCTGCATACCGGCGCGGTCAAGGAAGTGCGCAAGGCCGGCCAGATGCTGCACAGCATCCTCGATCTGCGTGGGGTGACGGTCGGCGACATCATCATCCATCGGCGCAATGTCGTGGCCGTGGATGTCGGCCAGTCGCCGACGAACATCGTCGCCGAAGTTCTCGCCAGCCCCTATACCCGCGTGCCGCTCTGGCGCGACAATCCCGACAACGTCATCGGCGTCCTGCACGTCAAATCCTTGCTCCGCGCCATACAGGTGGGCGAGAACCCCGCCGACAAGCTCGATATCGCCGGCCTGGCGACGCCGCCCTGGTTCATCCCCGACACCACCAGCCTGCTGGCGCAGCTGCATGCCTTTCGCGAGCGGCGCGAGCATCTGGCCCTGGTCGTGGACGAGTACGGCGCCCTCCTTGGCATCGTCACGATCGAGGACATTCTCGAGGAAATCGTCGGCGACATCGTCGATGAGTTGGACATTAGCGTCGCCGGCGTCCGGCCCGAGCCCGATGGCGCTTATCTGGTGGACGGCACGGTGACGATCCGCGACCTCAACCGCGAGTTCGGCTGGAGCCTGCCCGACGAGAACGCCTCGACGGTCGCCGGCCTGGTGCTGCACGAGGCCCGCTGCATTCCGGACCAGGGCCGGGTGTTCGTCTTTCACGGCATGCGTTTCGAGATACTGGAACGCCACCGCAACCAATTGAAGCGCCTGCGTCTAAAGCCGCTGACGCCCAAGGAATCAGCGGCGTCGCCCGAAACCGATTCGCCCGCCGCAACCGATTGACGGCTCGCCGCCGCGCTGGCTAGCGTTGCCGCGTTTTCCAGCTCCCCCAGGTCGAGGTCCACCATGCCGCTATCACCGCCCGTCGAACGCGAGCACCTGCACACGCGCCGCTACGAGTTTCACGGCTACCGTCGCGCCGATGGGTTGTGGGACATCGAAGGCCAAATGACCGACGCCAAGACCTACGACGTCCCCAACCGCTTTCGCGGGCCCATCGCCGCCGGAACGCCGATCCACGACATGCGCATCCGCCTGACCCTGGACGACGATTTTACCATCCGCGACATCGAGATGGAGACCGAGGCCGGTCCCTATCGCATATGTCCTGCCATCGTCTCGCGCTTTGCCGCCATGAAGGGCCAGCGCATCGCCCCGGGCTGGCATGCGCGTATCAAGAAGATGTTCGGCGGCGTCAATGGCTGCATCCATCAGGCTGAAATGCTGGGCGCCATGGGCACCGTCGCCGTCCAGACGCTGTTTCCCATGCGCGAGCAGCGCCAGGCCCCGACCGGCAAACCCGCGTTCCTCGATACCTGTCACGCCTTGGCCAGCGACGGCGACGTGGTAAGAGAGTTCTGGCCACGGTTCTACACCGGGTCGTGAGCACTCGCCGGTAGCGGATAGGTCGGCGCACTCGTTCCGGTTCGCGCCCCGACGCCGGCTCGCTCCGCTCCGTGCCCGGCCTGGCGATGGCCGTCCTCGGTGGCGGCGGCGCGGAAATAGCCGAGGACAAAGACACGGATGGCGGCCGTCAGCGCGGACTCCCGGCGCCTGGCCGCGATACCCGTGCATAGGGCGTGAATATTAGCCCCCTCGCGCCGGGCAATTTCCTCAAGCGATTCCCACATCGGCGGCTCAAGGCGCACGCTGGTCCGCCGCCGCCCGATGAAGAGGTTACGGCTTACCAATGTCGTTGTCTTGCGCTCCACCATACCCGTGCCCCACGACAGCGCCGACGTCAAACCGGGGGTCGGCGAGCAGCCCGCCGACCTCGGCCCGCCCTTAATACAACCATTCCTAGGAATTGTTAAGTGTTATTCTCTTAACCGTTGTGCACGGCCGGGGCCTCGTCGGGCGCCAGCGCCCGAACGGACAGGGCATGGACCGGCCCGGCCAGTTCCGCCGCCAGAACCGTGTAAACCCGCCGCTGGCGGGCCACCCGAGGTTCGCCCTCGAACTGCTGGGAGACGATTTCGACCCGGAAATGGCTTTCGCCCCCCGGGCGCGCCCCGGCATGGCCGATATGCAGGTGGGATTCGTCCACCACCCTCAGGCGTTCCGGCGCGAAGGCCTTGGCAAGCTTGTCGTGGATATCCTCGGCTACCGTCATCGTTTCCTCCGCCATGATCCTGGCCTGCCCACCGTGCCAGAGCCGCCGCCCCCGCGCCAGTGCGGGGCGCGGGGGCGGCGGAAATGGCCTCCAGGGCCAGGCCGCCAGGACCAGGGCTGTAGCGCGCCCGGCGCGCTTGCCACGGCCGGGGCGCGGGCTCATATTGATCCGGCCATGCTCAAGCGCCACATCATGTCCGCCGGCGCTGCGAACGCCGGAGCGGCGGGGCAGCCTGCGTGCGCCCATCCAACCTGCCGCGAGGCCGGCCTTTTTCGGGCGCCCAAGGCGCGCAACCGCCTGAGCGATTACTATTGGTTCTGCCTCGGCCATGTGCGCGAGTACAACCGCGCCTGGGACTACTACAAGGACCGCAGTGCCGCCGAGATCGAGGTCGCCATCCGCGAGGCGACGGTTTGGGAGCGCCCCTCCTGGCCACTCGGTGCCTGGCATGTAAAACAGCCAAGCCCCAAACGGGCCCGGTTTCACGATCCCTTCGGCTTTGGTTTTAATGGGACCGGCGGTGCCCGCGACCGGACAGAGGCGGCGGAACCAAGCATCGGCAGTGCCGAGCGACAGGCGCTGGCCATCTTCGAACTCGACACCTCGGTCACGCTGGCCGAGATCAAGAGCTGCTACAAGCGCCTGGTCAAACGATTGCACCCGGACGCCAATGGCGGCGACAAGACGGCGGAAGAACGCCTGAAAATTGTGAATGCCGCCTACACAACCTTGAAACACTGGGCCACTGCGTGAGCCCGGCGGCGACCCTTCTGGACCCCATTAGGAACCCAAAATCGTGACCAACGAGATCGACAACCGCGCTAGCCTGCCCGACATCGCCATTTCGGTGCGGCAGACCTTCGGCCTGGACAGCGACATGCAGGTGCCCGCGTTCAGCCAGCCGAGCGAACACGTGCCGAACCTGGACGAGGCCTACCGCTTCGACCACGACACCACCATCGCCATTCTGGCCGGCTTCGCTTACAACCGCCGGGTTCTGATCCAGGGCTATCACGGCACCGGCAAGTCCACGCACATCGAGCAGGTGGCGGCGCGGCTCAACTGGCCCTGCATCCGGGTCAACCTCGACAGCCATATCAGCCGCATCGATCTGCTGGGCAAGGACGCCATCGTCATTCGCGACGGCAAGCAGGTGACGGAGTTCCGCGAGGGCCTGCTACCCTGGGCCTTGCAGCATCCGACCGCGCTGGTCTTTGATGAATACGACGCCGGCCGGCCGGACGTTATGTTCGTCATCCAGCGCGTGCTGGAGGTCGAAGGCAAGTTGACCCTCCTCGACCAGAACCGGGTGATCCGCCCGCATCCGGCCTTCCGCCTGTTCGCCACCGCCAACACGGTCGGCCTTGGCGACACGACCGGCCTCTATCACGGCACGCAACAGATCAACCAGGGCCAGATGGACCGCTGGAACATCGTCGCCACGCTCAACTATCTGCCGCATGACGAGGAAGTGAACATCGTGCTGGCCAAGGCCCCCGATTACGACAACGAGGACGGCCGGCGCACGGTCGGCGCCATGGTGGCGCTGGCCGGCTTGACGCGCAGCGGCTTCGTCGCCGGCGATATCTCGACCGTCATGTCGCCGCGCACGGTCATGACCTGGGCCCAGAATGCCCGCATTTTCAGCGACGTCGGCTTCGCCTTCCGGGTCACGTTCCTGAACAAATGCGACGAGGTCGAGCGCGCGACGGTGGCCGAATATTATCAACGCGCCATGGGCACCGAGCTGTCGCTGGGATCGGATCGCAAAGCGAAGCTGGTCTAGCGGATCGCCCCCGGCCATGACCGGACACGACAACAACAAGATCGAGGAGTTCCGCCGCGTCACCGCGGCGGCGATGCGGGCTATTTCCGGCCGGGCCGAGCTCAACGCCAGTTTTGTGCCCGGCCAGCACGGCCTCAGCGGTAACGAGGCCAAGCTGCCGCTGCCCTCGCGCGAGTTGCCGCCCGAGGAGGTGGGCGTGGTGCGCGGCATCGCCGATTCGCTCGCCCTCAGGCTGCGCTACCATAACGATCGCGTTCACGCCCGCGAGACGCCGAAGGGCGACATCGCGCGGGCCGCCTTCGACGCGGTCGAACAGGCCCGGGTCGAGGCCATCGGTGCCCAGCGCATGGTCGGCGTCGCCGACAACCTGGCCACGGCCCTTGACGATTATTGTCGTCAGCGCGGCTATGGCCGCATTGTCGAACGCGAGGACGTGCCGCTGGCCGAAGTGCTGCGCCTATTGGCCCGCGAGGAACTGACCGGCGCCCCGCCGCCCCCGCATGCGCGCCAGCTGCTGGATTTGTGGCGGCCGTTGCTCGACGACAAGGTGCGGACGGATCTTGCCGCGCTGCGCGACGTCGTCGGCGACCAGCGCGCCTTTGCCAAGGTCGTGCGCCGGCTGCTGACAGATCTCGACATCGATCTCGGCACCGAGGAACCGGGCGCCAGCGACGAGGACGACGAGGCCGAGGGCGATCAAGGCTCGGACGAGGACCAGAAGAGCGAAAGCCAGGGCGGCGAGAAGACGCCGGCCGAGGCGATGGCCTCGATGCAGGGCGAGCGCGGCGAAACGGCCGACGGCGAAGCCGAGGGCGATAGCGAGGGCGAGGACGCCGACGGCGAGATGCAGGCCGAGGGCGGCGAGGAACGACCGGGCTTGCCCGGCCGGCAACCGCAGCCGGGACGCAACCGCGACGGCCAGCCCGCCTACCGTCCCTTTACCACCGAGTTCGACGAGGTGGTGGATGCGGTTGAGTTGTGCGACGAGGCCGAGTTGCAGCGCCTGCGCCAACTTCTTGACCAACAGCTTCTGCACTTGCAGCCGGTGGTCGGCAAACTCGCCAACCGCCTGCAGCGGCGCCTGATGGCGCAACAGACGCGAGCCTGGGAGTTCGACATCGAGGAAGGCATGCTCGACTCGGCGCGCCTGGCCCGCATCATTGCCGACCCGGTGTTGCCGCTCTCCTACAAGCGTGAGAAAGACACCGATTTCCGCGATACCGTGGTCTCGCTGCTGATCGACAATTCCGGCTCCATGCGCGGCCGGCCGATCACGGTGGCCGCCATGAGCGCCGACCTCCTGGCCCGGACGCTGGAGCGCTGCGGTGTCAAGGTCGAGGTCTTGGGCTTCACCACCCGCATGTGGAAGGGCGGCCTGTCGCGCGAGCGCTGGATTGCCGCCGGCAAGCCGGCCAATCCCGGCCGCCTCAACGACCTTCGTCATATCGTCTACAAGCCGGCCGATGTGCCCTGGCGGCGGGCGCGGCGCAGTCTGGGCCTGATGCTGCGCGAGGGCATCTTGAAGGAGAACATCGACGGTGAAGCGCTGTTGTGGGCGCATAGCCGATTGCTGAGCCGCTCCGAGCAGCGCCGCATCCTGATGGTCATTTCCGACGGCGCGCCGGTTGACGATTCGACCCTCTCGATCAATCCCGGCAACTACCTGGAGCGCCACCTGCGCGAGGTCATCGACTGGATCGAAACGGCCTCGTCGGTGCAGCTCGTCGCCATCGGCATCGGTCACGACGTCACCCGCTATTACCGCCGCGCCGTAACCATCGTCGATGCCGAACAACTGGGCGGCACCATGTTGGAGAAGCTGGCCGAGCTGTTCGACGAGAACGACGAGCCGCGGCGGGGGCCGCAGCGCCGGGCCGCCGGCGGCCGCCGACACTGACGGCTTTCCCCGCCAGTAGCCCGTGGCGGCCGAGCGCGGCCGTGGTCCTGATCGCGCTGCTGGCCGGCGCGGCGCGGGCCGAGCCCATCACCATCGAGACGCGGGCGGTGCCACTCAATTCCCGCCAAGCCGGTCTCAACCACGTCGGCCAACTCGAGTTCCTCGCCGGCTTCGAGATCGAGAGCCCGGCACCGGATTGGGGCGGGTTCTCGGGCCTGTTGGTCTCGGCCGATGGCGAGCGCCTGCTGGCGGTCTCCGATTACGGACGCTGGTTCAGGGCGCGGCTTGACCATGCCGCCGACGGCCGGTTGATTACTATCGAGGCAGCGGCGCTCGACCCGGTGCTGGACGAGAACGGCCGGCCGTCGACAGCCAAGATCCTGGCCGATGCCGAGGCGCTGGCCTTGGACGGTGGCGGCGTCCGGGTCGCCTTCGAACAACGCCACCGGATCGAGCGCTTTGCCGGTCCCTCGCCGACCACGGCCGCCGCGCAGCCGGTCGCGGGGCCGAGCGGCCTCGACACACTGCCAGCCAACAAGGGCATCGAGGTCATGACCCGACTTGGCGGCGGTGATTACCTGCTGCTGAGCGAGGGCGGCCGCGACGCCAACGACGACCTTCGCGGTTGGGTCGGGCATGAGGGCGCCTGGAGCGAGTTGACCCTCGTCACCACGGGCGACTTCGCGCCGGTGGACGCGACGCTGCTGCCCGGTAGCGACGTGCTGCTACTGGAGCGACGGTTTTCGGCGCTGGCGGGACCGGGGGCACGGCTCTCGATCATCGCGGCCGACAGCATCCGGCCCGGCGCGCGCCTGGCGGGCAAGGAAATTGCCCGGCTGGAACTGCCCATGACGGTGGACAACTTCGAGGCCATCGCCGCCCGGCCGAGCGCGCGGGGTGTTCTGGTCTATCTCATGTCCGACGACAACCGCAGCCTGCTGCAACGCACGCTGTTGTTGCAGTTCCGCCTGAAGCAATAGAGGGGTTCAAGCCCGGCGGCGGCGGCGGCGCGGTTGTTCGAGCCAGGCCCGGCGCGCGGCCACCAGATCGAGCCAGCGCAGCGTGACCGTGCGACAGAAAGCGGCGCCGGCCTCGAAATGCTGGTCCACGTCGCGCACCAGTTGCGCCGCCATCTCGCCGGCCCGGTCGCCGAAATGGCGCTCGACCGACGACCAGCAATCGGTGGCGAAGGCGCGGGCATCCTTGTCCGTCACCTCGAGATGGAACTGGAAGCCATAGGTGGTGGCGCCGAGGCGCACCGCCTG
>Ga0315281_10003758_pt1 | contig 22185 bp, 25 predicted proteins | sample YL17G07_0_MG_FD_204540 | JGI IMG/M metagenome (GOLD analysis project Ga0315281, IMG submission 204540) | Sediment microbial communities from Yellowstone Lake, YNP, Wyoming, USA - YL17G07_0 | ecosystem: Environmental > Aquatic > Freshwater > Lake > Sediment | place: USA: Wyoming | collected... | reverse complement strand
CGGGGGCGCCCCGGTGACCCAGGCGTACGCCGACGAGATCGGCGCCGACGGCTACGGCGCCAACGCCGCCGCGGCGGTCGACAAGGCCAAGGCGCTGGTGCAGGGATGACCCTGGCGGCTGAGCCGGGGCGCATGGCGCCCCGCGTCGGCCTGCTCGACGACAACGCCCGCGTCTACCTGCACGAGCGGACGCTCGAGTTGCTGGCGACCGTCGGCGTGCGGTTCGCGAGCGAGCGCGCCCGCGCGCTGCTGCGCGACGCGGGCGCGACGGTCGACGACGAGAGCGCGCTCGTCAAGCTGCCCGCGGAGCTGGTCGAGCGTGCCATCGCGACCGCCGGGCGCCCCGTCCTGCTGGCGTCGCGCGACGGCGCGCACGATGCCCTGCTCGACGGCAGCGACACCTACGTCGGCCATGACGGCATGGGGGCGATGACGCTCGACCATCGCACCGGTGAGCGACGTCGTTCGACCGATCAGGACCTGCGTGAGGCGATGATCGTCGCCGACGCGCTGGACGACATCGGCTTCTGCTGGTACGTGGCGACCCCGAACGACGCCGACCCCGCCGTGCAGTCGCTCCAGGGCATCGCCACGATGCTCATGGGGTCGAGCAAGCACGTCCAGGGTGACCTCAGCCATCCGCGCCTCGTGCCTTACGCGCTCGAGGTCGGCGCCGCCGCCAGTCCCGGCGGCGTCTGGGACCCGAAGCGCCCCGTGTTCTCGATCGTCTACTGCCCCGTGTCGCCGCTGCAGCACGACGCCGACGCGCTCGACGCGGCGATGCTCCTCGCCGAACAGGGCGTGCCGGTCGTCGTGTACAGCCTCGCGCTGGCGGGGGCGACCGCGCCGGTGACGCTCGCCGGCACCATCGTCCAGACCAACGCCGAGATCCTCAGCGGCCTTGTCGCCCTGCAGCTCGCGGCGCCGGGCAGCCCGTTCGTCTACGTCGGCAACTCGGCGATCATGGACATGAGGAGCTGCACCTACGGCGCCTGCGGGCCCGAGGCTGTGCTGTTCAACCTCGCTCTCACCGAGCTGGGCCACTCCTACGGGTTCCCGGTGCTCTCCGGCGGCTTCTCCAGCGACGCCAAGGAGCTGTGCATGCAATCCGGCTACGAGGGCGGCTCGATGGCGATGGTGAGCATGATCGCGCGCCCCGAGCTGCTCGTCGGCGTCGGCATGCTCGACTCCGCGCAGTTCCTCTTCCTGCCCAAGATGGTCCTCGACGCCGAGATCGTGCGCCAGTGCCGCCGCGTGGCGCGCGGCATCGACCTCGACGACCGGCACGTCATGCTCGACGTGTCGGCCCGGATCGGCCCGGGCGGTCACTTCCTCGGCGCCAAGGAGACCAAGGTCTTCTTTCGCGAGGGCGAGCACCAGCTGCCCGAGGCGTTCGTGCGCGGCTCGTACGAGACGTGGCGCACGAGCGGCGTCCCGGAGGTCGAGCGCGCGGCGGCGATCGTCGACGAGATCCTCGCGACGCACAAGGTCGCGCCGCTGCCGGACGGCGGCGAGGGGCGCATGCGCGCCGCCGTCCAGGCCGCGGTCGACGCCTTGTCCGCGGGCTGAGGGTCAGCTCATGCGCGCGACGGTCGCGATCACGACGCCGCCGATCGTCACCGCGGCCGCGAACGCGAGCCGCTTCGAGAACCGCTCTTTGAGCAGGACCACGCCGCCGACGATCGAGAAGACGGGCGACGTCGAGATGATCAGCACCGTGAGGACCGAACCGATCGCGTCGATGATCAGGTAGAAGAGCACCGAGAAGATCGCCTCGAGCACGCCGGCGACGAGCAACAGCAGGACCACTCGCCGCCGCTCCTCCGTCGACAGCGGCCGCACCAGGATCCGGCTGTGGCGCGCCAGCATGATGCCGCCCAGGAGCAGGGCGCCCAGCGCCTGGCTCCCGACCATCATGCCGGCGCTGGCGCCGCCGTTGGCGTTCTCGGCGAGCTCGATGATGACCGGCGAAAGGCCCCACCCCGCGGCGGTCGCCACCGAGAGGACGACGACGCGCAGGGCGCCGCCGCCGGCCCGCGTGCGCGCGCCGGTGGGCGCCGCCGAGACGGGCATCGTCCCCGCCTCCAGCAAGTCGCCGGGCTCGTCGCCCATCCAGCGCGCGATGAGCACGACGCCGGTGTTGGCGACCAGGAGCCCCGCGACCGTCCCCGGCCCCAGGCTCGTGGCCAGCAGGAGCGGCGCGAACAGCGCCGTCCAGATCGGGTCGGTGCTCGTGATCGGGGCGACCACCGAGGCGCGGCCGGCGCGCAGCGCGTAGTAGTAGGTGTTGAAGGCGACGAGCCACGTGATCACCGCCGACACGGCGATGTACCCGGCCGCCGCCGGCGTGAGGCCGAAGCCGAGCTCCCACCATCCGAAGAGCGTCAGCGGCACCGTCATGATGAGCTGCCCGACGATGGAGACGAGGCGCACGAGGAAGTTGAGCGGCAGGGGGTTGACGTAGGCCAGGATCCGCTTGTTGGCGACCACGACGAGCGCCCAGCACACGGCCTCGAAAAAGCCGACGAGCACCCAGATCAGGACCGTGGTCGAGATGCGCCCTCCCTTCGCCGCCCGCTAGTCTATCCCGCCGTCGCGCCTGCACCCGGAGGCTGCCGCCGAGGCGGCGGCGCCCGCGGGCCTGCGCCGGCGACGAGATATAATCCGCGCAGCGCCAGAGCGTCACCGTCTGCCATGGGAGGATCATGAAGACGTCAATCGGAAGGACCTACCTCGAGATCGTCCCCGGGGACATCACCGAGCTTCCCGTCGACGCCATCGTGAACGCGGCGAACACCGACCTCCGGATGGGCGCGGGCGTGGCCGGTGCGATCAGGCGGGTCTTCGGCGAGGGCGTCGAACGGGAGGCCGTCGCGATGGGCCCCATCGAGATCGGCGAGGCGGTCGCGACCACGACCGCCGACCACCCCTCGGTGCAGTGGGTCATCCACGCGGCGGTCATGGGTCCCGACCTGCGCACCGACGCGAACGCCATCGCCAAGGCGACGCGCAGCGCGCTCGACACGGCAGACCGCTGTAACGCGCGGTCCGTGGCGCTGCCCGCCTTCGGCACCGGGGTCGGCGGCTTCCCGCTGTACCAGTGCGCCAGCATCATGCTCGCCGAGGTCGTACGCTACCTCAAGGAACATCCCAAGACGGGGCTCAGGCGCGTCGTCTTCTCGACGTACAGCGACGCGGCCAAGGCAGCCTTCAAGAACGCCATGGCCGGCGTCAGCCGCTACTGAGCCGGCGCGCCGGGCTTCTTCGCCTGGTCGCTCGTGCTAACCGGCCGCCCGGTCCTCGTCGAGCGGTTCGTTCTCACTGGTAGGCCTTGGCGCTGCTTCACCGCGGCGGTACCCGAGCTTGATGAGGAAGGGTCCGGCGATCGTCGTCACCAGCACCATCCCGATGACTGCGGCGTAGATGTCGTCCGACATCACGCCGGTACCCAGAGCGATGCCGGCGACCACGATGCCCACCTCGCCGCGGGGGATCATCCCCACGCCAACCTCGCGCGCCACCCTGCCTCCCTCGGCGCGCGCGCCGAGCAGGGAGCCGATGTACTTCGTACCGATGGCGACGGTGCCCAGCGCCACGATCTCCAGCAGCACAGTCGTGTCGGTCAGAGAGCTCAAGTCGAGGTAGGTGCCCATGAGCACGAAGAAGAAGGGGACGAAGAACCACGCCAGCGGCTCGAACCGTTCCTCGACGGCGGTGTGCTGGCGCATCTCGGCGACGATGAGACCCGCCAGGAAGGCGCCGACGATCGCCGCCAGGCCGATCGTGTCGGCGAGCAGCGACAGGCCGAGCGTGAGGATGACCCCGATCTCGAAGAGGACCGTCGCCGAGATGCGGGCAAGCGCGGTAGACGCGCGGGCGACGATCCGCGGGCCCAGCCAGAGGATGCCGGCGACGTAGACGACGGTCTCCAGGGCGAGCAGGCTCAGCTCGAGCACGTTCGCCTCACCCAGCGCCAGGGCGCCGACGATGCCGAGGGCGAAGAGCCCGAGGATGTCGTCGAGCACCGCGGCGCCGAGGATGATGCGGACTGACTTGCGCTTGTGCAGCCCCAGGTCCTGCAGCACGCGGATCGTGATGCCGACGGAGGTCGCCATGAGCGCGACGGCGACGAAGAGGTTCTCGTCGCGGGAGAAGCCGAAGACCCAGCCGACTCCGAGGCCTGCGGCGAACGGGAGCACGGCTCCCAGGACGGCGACCTTCGCGGCGGTGACCTTCACCTCGTAGAGCTCGCGCACGTGCGTCTCGACCCCGGCCATGAAGAGGAGCATGATCACGCCGAGCTCGCTGAGGGCGTCGAGGAACTCGGTCTCGTGCACGAGACCGAGGAGCTGCGGGCCGAGGATCGCGCCGGCGAGCAGCTCGCCGATCACGGCCGGCTGCCCGAAGTGTCCGAACAGGCGTCCGAGCAGGCGGGCGACGGTGAAGGCGAGGAAGATCTGGAGGAGGATGTCGGAAATCGCGGCACTCCCTGGGTTGCCGGCGGGCTAGAGTATAGTGCAGGCCTCGACGCCGTTTCGCGCATGACTGCGACTGAAGACCAGACGCTGACCGCCGTCGCCGGCCTCGCCGTCGGTCACTGGACCGACCTCGAGGCGGCGACCGGCTGCACGGTCGTGCTGTGCGGGCAGGAGGGGGCGGTCGCGGGTGTCGACGTGCGCGGCTCGGCGCCCGGCACGCGCGAGACCGACCTGCTGGCGCCGCTCAACCTGATCGACCGCGTCCACGCTGTGCTGCTCACCGGCGGGAGCGCCTTTGGGCTCGACGCGGCCACCGGCGTGATGCGCTGGCTGGAGGAGCGACACCTGGGCTGCGACATGGGCGTCTGTCGCGTACCGCTGGTGTGCGCCGCCGTACTCTTTGACCTGGGCGTCGGGCGCGCCGACGTGCGTCCCGACGCGGCCGCCGGGTACGCGGCCTGTGCGGCCGCCTCGGCGGCGGCCGTCCCCCGGGGGAGCGTCGGCGCCGGGACCGGCGCCACCGTCGGCAAGGTACTCGGCCCTGAGCGGGCCACCAAGGGCGGCCTCGGCTCGGCGGCCTTGCGCCTGGGCGGCGGCGTCGTGGTCGCGGCCCTGGCGGCGGTCAACGCCGGCGGTGACGTGATCGACCCGGCGCGCAACGCCGTCGTGGCGGGGGCGCGCGGCGACGACGGACGGTTCGTCCGCGCCGCGTGTCTGCTCCACGAACACGACGCCGCCCTCCGCGCCCCGGGCGAGCACACCACGCTGGCCGTGGTCGCCACCGACGCGGCTCTCACCAAGGTCCAGGCGACGAAAATGGCGCAGATGGCCCACGACGGCCTGGCGCGCACGATCGACCCGGTGCATACGATGTACGACGGCGACACGATCTTCGCGCTGGCCACCGGCTCGTCGGGGCAGCCTCTGGACGTGAGCCTCGCGGGCACGGTCGCCGCGCACGTACTGGCGGAGGCGGTCCTCGACGGCGTCCTGTCGGCCGGCAGCCTCGCCGGCGTGCCGGCGGCGCGCGACCCAGGGGGCGCACCGTGAGCGAAGACACGATCCTGTACCTGACCCGTGACGACGTGGCGGGGCTGGGGATCGGCATGGACGAGGTCGTCACCGCCGTCGACGACGCCCTGCGCGAGAAGGGGCTTGGCCACGCCGTGACCCCGCCGAAGCTCTCGCTGCACGGTGAGGGAGGGGCGTTCTCGCAGGTCATGGCCGCGGCGCTTCCCGCCGTCGGCGGACTCGGGGTCAAGTGGGTGTCGATCGTGCCGGCCAACGCGGCTGCGGGTCTTCCGACGGTGAGCGGCCTGATCGTCGTCAACGATCCGGTCGACGGGCTGCCCGAGGCGGTCATGGACGCGGCCCTCGTGACTGCGTGGCGCACCGGCGCCAGCGCGGGCGTCGCGGCGCGCTACCTGGCCCGCGCCGACACCGGCTGCGTCGGGGTGGTCGGCTGCGGCGTCCAGGCGCGCGCCGCCGTCGACGCGCTGGCCGTGGTGCTGCCCGAACTGCGCGCCGTGCGCTGCTTCGACGTCGTCGAGCAGGCCGCGGCGCGCTTCGTCGACGACCTCCAGGCGCGACACGCCGGTCTCGAGTTCGACGTCTGCCGGGGGGCGGACGACACGCCCCGCGGCGCGGGGGTGGTCGTGAGTGCGGTCACCATGCGCGACGGTGCGAAGCCCGTGCTCGACGCCGGGCTGCTCGAGGAGGGCGCCCTGGCCGTGGCGCTCGACTACGACGCCGCGTGGAGCGCCGCCGCCATGGCGGAGTGCGTGCGGTTCTTCTGCGACGACACGGCGCAGGTGCTGGCGACCAGGGCCGCCGGTCCCCGCCTGCAGGGCATCCCGGGCACCATCGCCGGCGACCTCGGCGAGCTCGCCGCGGGTCTCGTGCCGGGGAGGCAGGACGACGCCGAGCGTCTCTTCTGCATGAACCTCGGCGTTGCCGTGGAGGACGTGATCACGGCCCGCCTCGTCCTGGCGCGGGCGCGCGAGCGGGGCGTGGGCGCGAGGCTGCCGCGGTGACGCGGAGCGGACGCGCGCGGTCAGTCCGACCGGGCGGCGAGGCCGCGCTCGCGCGCGGCGCGCAGAAGCCCGTAGCAGCCGGTGAGCATCATGTCGCCGTGGGGCGCGGCGAACTCCAAGGGTAGGCTCGCGCCGCGCAGCATCTCACGGCGTGGCCCAGTGACCAGGAGCGTGCCCGCGGCGGCGACCCCGCCGGCGAACGGGTCCGGCGCGAGGACGGCGCCGTGGCCGCCGTCCTCGCGGACCGCCGCGCTCGTCAGCTCGCCGCCGAGGAAGCGCCGGAGCCGGTCCGCCAGGCCTGGACCGTCGAGCGCGCTCGTGTGGTGCTCGAAGACACCGGCCAGACGGCCGTCGCGGGCGACCGCGCAGATCACGTGCCCGTTCCCGACGTTGACGAGAACGCCGTCGTCGCTCGCGTCCGGCAGGGCGCCGAACAGCGCGGCAGGGCCGGTATCGGCGGCGAGGACGGGGACGCCGACCCCGAGCTCGTCGGCGAGGTCGGCGGCGGCGCGCAGGCGGGTGAGCTCGGCCGGGATGGCCGAGCGCTCGTGGAAGAGCTCGGCCAGCCGGCGCCGCTCGACGACCGCCTGCTCCCAGAGGCCGAAGCGGAAGACGCGGTTCGAGCCGTGGGGGCTGAAGCCATGGTCCTGCACGGCCACGCAGACCGCGTCGAAGCGGGGCTCGACGCCAAGACGACGAAGAGCCTCGCGCAGCCCCTCGACGTCGAGGTCGCCACTGCGCACGACGCGGGCGCGTCCATCGCCACGACCCGGCTCGTCCGGCGCCCTCCTCGCCGCGTCCGCCGCCTCCGCGTCGCTCACCACCTCGACCCCGCGCTCGCGCGTGCGGTCGAGGTCGTCGGCGAACGTCAGGGCGGCCGACGCGCCGGCCACGAAGCGCAGGCCGGCGGCAAGGTGGCGCTTCATCGCCGAGCCGCTCGCTCCTCCGCCCATGAGCGGGCCGGTGAATACCACCGTGGCGCCATCGGCGGTGGCTGCGGCGATCTCGCGGGCGACCACCTGCGTGCGCGACGGGACCACCAGTCTCGCCGCGTTCTCGAGCGGCTCGCCGGAGAGGGTCAGCAGGATGTCGGCGGTGCCCGTTCCGACGTCGACGGCGAGGATCCTGGCGCCGTCCCCCTCGCCCAGCGGTCTCGCGCCACAGGCGCCGGCGCCGTGCCGGCGCTCGCCGTCCCTCACGCTCACCGCCCGCCGTCTCTCAAGCCGCGCCCCCGGCGCGCGCTCGCGCCGGCGGGCTGAAGCGCAGCTTCCAGACGTTCTTCATCGCCTCGACGACGATGTCGTTGGTCATCTTCGACTCGCCGACCTTGCGGTCGACGAAGACGATGGGGAGTTCGACGACGCGAAAGCCGAGCTGGTGGGCGCGGTATGTCATCTCGATCTGGAAGCCGTAGCCCTTGGTGTCGATCGCGTCGAGGTCGATGGTCTCGAGGACCCGGCGGCGGAAGCACTTGAAGCCGCCGGTGAGGTCGTGGTACGGCAGGCCGAGGATGACCTGGGCGTAGAGACAGCCGCCGCGGCTGATGACCTTGCGCAGCAGGCTCCAGTTCTCGACGCCGCCTCCTTTGACATAGCGGGAGCCCAGCACCAGGTCGGAGCCCTGGTCGATCAGGCGCAGGAAGTGGGGCAGGTAGCTCGCGTCGTGCGACAGGTCGGCGTCCATCTCGAAGACGCGCTCGGCTCCCATGCCCAAGGCCTGGCGAAAGCCGGCGATGTAGGCCTTGCCGAGGCCTTCCTTGCCGGCCCGGTGCAGGACCGAGACGTCGGGGACCTCGTTCGCCAGCTCGTCGGCGATGAGGCCGGTCCCGTCGGGCGAGTCGTCGTCGACGATCAGCGTGTGAAGCTGCACGCCGTGCCCGTCGGCGACCTCACGGATGCGGGCCACCGCGTGGCGCAGGTTCTCGGCTTCGTTGTAGGTGGGGAGGACGAGGATGTTCACGCCGCCGAGTATACCGCCGCCACGCCGGGCGCCGGCGCCACGGGCGCGGCCGTCCCGCGCCGCCGCCTGGCGCGGCTGCCCAGGGCGGTCGCCCGTTCTGCCGTCCCGGTTGTCCCCTACGATGTCTCGGGCCGACGCGACCGAGGGCCCGTCGGACCGTGATGTGGAGGTCCGGCGAGCCGTGGGCGGGAGAAAGGGGCATGTTCCGAGGCGCACCCTGAGGCCGCTCTTGAGACCGACTCCACCTCGGCCTGAGACGACGCCTCAGCGACCCGGTCCAGTGGACAAGAGTAAGTCTCGACCTCAACCTTAGACGTGATCCTTCCCATATCTCTCAAGGAGCGCTTGCACCGGCCGCGAAAAGGTCTATATTGAGGTCCCCACCGGCCGTGAACACAATATCTTGTGGTGAAGTGACGGGTCTTGGGCCGGTGGGTCTCGTAGCTTGGGGGGATCACCGAGGACGTGTGATGCGCTGTCCGTACTGCGCCAGTGAAGAGAGCAAGGTCGTCGATTCGCGCGACTCCGAGGCCGGCGACGCCATCCGCCGCCGGCGTGAATGCCTGTCCTGCGAGCGCCGCTATACGACGTACGAGCGCGTCGACGAAGTGCCGCTCGTGGTGGTCAAGCGGAGCGGCGCGGACGAGCTGTTCGCGCGCGGCAAGCTGCTGAACGGCCTGCTGCGCGCCTGCGAGAAGCGCGGCATCGCGCTCGAGCGCATGGAGCGCGTGGTCGACGACATCGAGAACGAGCTGCGCCGGCAGCCGGGCGCCCGGGTCACGACCCAGGAGATCGGTGAGCGGACGCTGCGCCACCTCAAGCGGCTCGACCGGGTGGCCTACATCCGCTTCGCGTCGGTGTACCGCCAGTTCGACGACATCGACGAGTTCCAGCGCGAGCTGGCTCGCCTCGAAGAGGCGAGCGCCGACCCGCTGCCCGGCGAGGAACCGCTGCCGGGCATCGACGACGGGGACGGGCAGCCGGCCGGCGCCCGCCCTCGCGAGAACGACGCGTTAACGACAGGACCGCGCCGCGCGGTCGTGACCGGGGCGACAGAAGGGCGTGTGTGACATGGACAAGGCAGTGATCGAGCTCTCGGCCAATGCGCTGAGGGTGCTCCAGCGTCGCTATCTCAAGAAGGGTGAGAACGGCGAGGTGCTGGAGACCCCCGAAGAGCTGTTCCGTCGTGTCGCCAAGGCCGTCGCCCAAGCCGAACGCCTCTACAACCCCGCCGCCCCGGTCGAGGAGTGGGAGGACACGTTCTACGGGCTCATGACCGACCTCGAGTTCCTGCCCAACAGCCCCACGCTCATGAACGCCGGCCGCGAGCTCGGCCAGCTGTCGGCCTGCTTCGTCCTGCCCGTCGGCGACTCCATGGACTCCATCTTCGAGGCGGTCAAGAACACCGCCCTCATCCACAAGAGCGGCGGCGGCACCGGCTTCTCGTTCTCACGCGTGCGCCCCAAGAACGACCTCGTGCTGAGCACGAAGGGCGTGTCGTCGGGCCCGCTCTCGTTCATGAGCGTGTTCGACGCCGCCACCGAGACGATCAAGCAGGGCGGCACGCGCCGCGGCGCCAACATGGGCATCATGCGCGTCGACCACCCGGACATCCTCGACTTCATCACCGCGAAACAGGACGACGCCAAGCTCAACAACTTCAACATCTCGGTGGCCGTCACCGACGCGTTCATGCGCGCCGTCGACGAGGACGGCGACTACCCCTTGGTGAACCCGCGCTCCGGCGAGACCGTCAAGACGCTCAAGGCGCGCAAGGTCTTCAAGACGATGGTCACGCTGGCGTGGAAGAACGGCGATCCCGGCATCGTCTTCATCGACCGCATCAACGAGGACAACCCCACGCCTCACCTGGGCGAGATCGAGAGCACCAACCCGTGCGGCGAACAGCCGCTGCTGCCCTACGAGTCGTGCAACCTGGGCTCGATCAACCTCGCCAAGGTGGCGACCGAAGGGCACGTCGACTACGGTCAGCTGGGGCGTATCGTGCGTACCGCCGTCCGCTTCCTCGACGACGTCATCGACGTCAACCGCTACCCGCTGCCGCAGATCGAGGAGATGACCAAGGGCAACCGCAAGATCGGCCTCGGCGTCATGGGCCTCGCCGACATGCTCCTGCAGCTGGGCGTGCCCTACGACTCGGACGAGGCCTGCCGGATCGCCGGCGAGATCATGAGCTTCGTCCACGACGAGGCGCGCGCCGCGTCCGTAGAGCTGGCCGCCGAGCGCGGCGTGTTCCCCAACTTCGAGGGCTCGGTCTACGACCGGCCGGACGGCGCCCGCGTGCGCAACGCGACCACCACCACCATCGCGCCCACGGGCACGATCAGCATCATCGCCGGCTGCTCGAGCGGCATCGAGCCGCTGTTCGCCGTCTCGTACGTGCGCGCCAACGTGCTCGACGACGAGAGCATGGTCGAGGTGCACCCCTCATTTGAGCAGGTCGCGCGAGCGCGTGGTTTCCACAGCGACGAGCTCCTCAAGAAGATCGCCGAGAAAGGCACGGTGCGCGGCACCGACGGCGTGCCGGACGACGTGCAGGCGGTGTTCGCCACCGCGCACGACATCACCCCCGAGTGGCACATCAAGCTCCAGGCCGCCTTCCAGAAGCACACCGACAACGCCGTGTCGAAGACCGTCAACTTCCCCAACGCGGCCAACATCGACGACGTCGAGAAGGTGTACCTGCTTGCCTTCAAGAGCGGCTGCAAGGGCGTGACGATCTATCGCGACGGCAGCCGCGAGGAGCAGGTGCTCAACGTCGGCCAGGCGGTCAAGAAGAAGGACCCCGGCGCGGGTATCGCGACCACGAGGCCGTCGCGCCCGCAGCTGCTCACCGGCGAGACGCAGCGCATGGAGACGGGCTGCGGCAAGCTGTTCGTGATCATGAACGACGACGAGTACGGTCCCCGCGAGGTCTTCGCCAACATGGGCAAGGCCGGCGGCTGCGCCTCGTCCAACACCGAGGCGCTGGGCCGGCTCATCTCGCTGGCCCTCAAGAAGGGCGCCTCCTCGGGCGAGATCGTCGAGCAGCTCAAGGGCATCCGCTGCCACGTGCCGTACGGTATGGGCCCCAACGCGACCCTGAGCTGCGCCGACGCCATCGGCAAGGCCCTCGAACGTCGCTACGTGAGCGGCGCCGCCGCGGCCGGCGTTCCCGAGCCGCAGCTCTCGCTGGTCGAGGTCGCCCAGGGGGCCTGCCCTGATTGCGGCGGCTCGATCGAGCACGAGGGCGGCTGCGCGGTGTGCCGGCTGTGTGGCTATTCCAAGTGTGGGTAGTACCTTCGGCGCTACCCACCACGCATGCGCTGCGCTGTGGGAAAGTGGCTGACCCGCCTACGACGGTCAGCCACCACGCATGGACCAAGTCGTGGGAAAGTGGCTGACCCGTCTGCCGCTACGGGCCGTGCAGCTTCCGCGCGCCGGCGTTGACGCCTGACTCCCTGCGCCGGGTAGAGTAGGGCCGAAGGAGCCGGGCGGCCCTGCGCCACCCGTGGCGGACGATGGGAGGACACCGTGACCGAGGTACCCAAGCCCGAAGCAGTCGACGCCGGCGGCGTGACCATCTCCGACACCGTGGTCACCAAGATCGTGCACGAGGCGCTGAAGGGCATCGAGGGGATCGCCGCCCTCGGCGGGGGGTCCGGCGGGGTACTCTCGAGTCTCATGGGCGACAAGGGCTCGTCGGGCGTCTGCGTCGACGTGCGTGACGAGAGCGTCGACATCGATGTCTCGATAGCCGTTCTGTATGGCGCCAATGTCCCCACCGTCGCCGAGAAGTGCCGCGCGGCCGTCAAGGACCAGGTCGAGAGCATCACCGGCTTGAGGGTGAGGGCCGTCAACATCCTCGTGACCGACGTCCAGTTCCCGGAGGAGACTCCTGCCTGACGGCGCCGACACCGCTGCGCCGGCGGCGTCCCACCGCCGGCCGCGCCGTGAGGTGGGTGCCGCCGCCCGGATCGCCGCGTTCGTCCTGCTGCTCGGCGGCGGTCTCACACTCCTGCTGTTCGCCATGCGGCTGGTGGCGGCGGCGTTCGGCTGCGGCTTCACGCCCTTCGCCTACCTCGGGTTGCCGGAGGACCCCGGCTGGCAGGTCGTGATGTTCGCGACCCTCGTGGCGGCGTGCATCGCTCTGCTCGCCCTCGTCCTGGGCGACGGCCGCAGCGGGCTCTGGCTCGCTGGCGCCGGGGGCGGGGTGCTGATCGCCGCGGACGCGGTCGAGCGCCTGCTGCGCGACGCGACGCTGGCGCACGACGAGGTCGTTTGCGCAGACGTGGCGGCCCGCATGCATCGCGGCCGTCCGGCGGCGACCCTCGAGGTCGACCTGCGGCCGCTGGTCCACGGCGACGCGGTCACCGCGGAGCTGACGTCTGCCGCGCGCGAGCTGCTTGCGCGCGTCACGGGCATCATCGACGTGGAGGTCCGCGTGCGCTCGCGCGTGCTCGCCGTCAAGCAGCTTGCGGGTCGTCTGCCGTGAGCCCGCTGGCACGCATCCTTGCCGTCGTGGCGGCTCTGGCCGGCATCGTCGTCGGTCTGGCGGGCCTCGTGCGCGCCGCCGCCCTCGCCGCCGACGACCGTGTCGTCTGGGGAATGCCGCAGTGGTGGGACGACCTCGTCGACGGGTCGACCTCGTGGGTCGTAGCCCTCGCCGCCGCCGCGGTCACCGTCGCCGCGGTCGCGTACCTCATCGTGGCGCTGCGTCAGCTCGCGCCGCCGCGCGCGCCGGCGACGTTCGAGGTCGGCGACGCGCGTGTCAAAGTCGCGGCGCTCGAGCGGCTCGTCGCCACGCGCCTGGCCGCGGACATCTCCAGGCTGGCGCCGCTACGTGTGCGCGTGACGTGGGCGGGAGAAGGCTGGGACGTGTCGGCCCTCGTGGACGCGCCCGCGAACGATCTCGCCGGCCTGAGGGATCTGGCCGTGCGTGTGGCCGGCGCCGAACTGTCGCGCGCCACGGGCGGCGCCCTCGCCGGCCTCGATCTCGAGGTGCGACGGTTCGTCGGGCCCGCGGCGTAGCGGTCTCGTGACCCCGGACGAAGAAAAGGCCTGGGAATCACCAGGCCTTTGTGAGAAGTGGGTCCGAGGGTTTGGACCTCAGGCTTCTCCGCTGTGATGTGTATCACGACCAGTGTGCCCCGACAAGTACAGGAATGAACCGTTGACCGCCGAATGGAGCCCGCGCCGGCGGCCCGAGCTCGTCGCTTGCGACCTCGACGGCACGCTGCTGGGGCCGGAGCTGGTCTTCGCCGAGGCGACGAAGGCCGGCATCACCGCGCTACGGGCGGCCGGCGTCAAAGTCGTCATCTGCACCGGCCGCATGTTCCAGAGCGCCCGCCCCAGGGCCGCGGAGCTGGGTCTGCGCGACGGGCCGATCGTGTGCTACGGAGGCGCCCTCGTCGCGGACCTCGAGACGGGCGAGTGGCTCCGTCACCAGCCGATCGATGGGGAGACGGCGGCCGCGCTGGTGCGTTTCGCACGACAGCGCGGCCTCCACGTCAACGCCTACGTCGACGACGAGCTTCACGTCGAGGTGGACGACCGCTGGACGGCGTGGACGACCGGCTACGCCAAGGTGGGCGTGACCTTGGTCGACGACCTGCTGTCGATAGTCGAGCGGGGTCCTACCAAGCTCGTCATCGCCGCCGACCCCGATGATGCCGCGCGCCTCGTCCCCGAGATCGCGCGGCGGTTCGCCGGGAGGCTCCGCGCGGCGACCTCGCTGCCGCACTTCATCGAGATCAACGCCGCCGCCGTGAGCAAGGCCGGCACGCTCGAGTGGCTGCGCGCCGGGCGCCTTCACGTGGCGTCCGAGCGCACGGTCGCCTGCGGCGACGGACTGAACGACGTGGACATGCTCGAGTGGGCCGCGCTCGGCGTGGCGATCGCCGAAGGCGCCGAAGGCGCGCGCCGGGTAGCCGGGGTCGTCGTGTCGCGGGCGGACATCGGCGGCTTGTTCGAGCGTCTGGCCGCCGCGTCGGACTGAGGAGTCGCCAGAAAGCCGAAGGCGGCGCCTGGAGGGAGGGCGCCGCCTTCGAGGGGCCATGGTGGTCACGGTGGACTCGCGCCCACCGTGACGGGTCCCCCTGACGGGACACGCGTCGTAGTTTAGACTACGACAACGCACGAAAATGATACGGCAGCGCCAGGGTCCGGTCAAGACCCTCGCGCCACCGTATCCATGAAGAAATGTTGCGTCAGCCAGCGCCGGCCGTCGTCATGGGGCCTCTTTGGTCATCCTCAGGCTGAAGCTGAGCGGGATGTCGTCGCGACCACCCTTGACACGCTGCCAGCCGTCTTCGCAACGCTCGAGAAAGGGCATCTCCAGACCAGTGAAGGGGAACTCGTGCAGGTAGTCGAGGCGCAGCCCTCGCTGCAGCAAGGGCGTGAGGATCTGCGCGAAGCCGTGCTGCCACTCGTAGGTGACGGTGTTGTCGATGTGCGCCTGCGGGTCGGCGTACGTACCGGGCTCGTCGAAGCGCAGTGGCTCGCGGCCCTGGAAGTACGGGTAGGTCAGGCGCAGTTCGCCGGCGTGCTCGGCGTCGTCGATGAGAAAGACGACAGGGTGAAACTCCGCCAAGTAGAAGATGCCGCCCGGGCGCACGAAGCGCGCCACGACGTCGGCCCAGCGCTCGAGGTCGTCGAGCCAGATCAGCACCCCCCACGAGCTGAAGACGACGTCGAACTGCTGGTCGAGGACGCCGGGGAGGTCGTAGAGGTTGGACTGGATGAAGGTGGCGCGCCGGCTCAGGCCGATCTCGCCGGCCAGCCGGCGCGCCGCCTCGACGGCCTTGCCCGAGAAGTCGACGCCGGTGACGGTGGCGCCGCGGCGCGCCCAGCTGAGGGTGTCGAGGCCGAAATGGCATTGCAGGTGGAGGAGGGTCGTTCCCTCGCGGATCAGCGGCGAGAGTTCATCACGCTCGATCGCGGTCAGCGAGTCGGCGCCCCGCCTGAAGCCGTCGACGTCGTACAGCTCGGTACCCTGATGCACGCCGACGGCCTCGTCCCACCACGCCAGGTTGGTCTTGAGGTACTCCTCCAGCATCGTCAGCCGCCGCCGGCGTCGTTGTCGAAGGGAGTGGGCTCGACGGTGCTCGTCCGTGCCGCCGGCTTGCGCGCCATGACCGAGTAGCTGAAGGGCAGGTCGGCCCTGCGGCCGCCGCGACCGTCGGGCAGCCAGTGCCAGCGTTGCTCGTCGGCCTCCATCCAATCGAAGAAGGGCGCGACGGAGAAGGGGAACTCGTGCAGATAGTCCAGACGCAGGCCGGCGTCCGCGAGGGCGGTGAGGATCTCTCCCATGCCGTGCGCCCAGCCGTAGCAGACGCGGTTCTCGACGTGTGCCTCGCGGTCGGCGTACGAGCCGTCGTAGTCGGTGCGTTCGGGCGCCTCCGGCGCCGGCAGATAGCGGTAGGCGAGCCTCACGTTGTGATCCTCGGTCTCGTCGAGGGCGTAGGCGATGGGGTGGATCTCGGCCATGTAGAAGATCCCGCCGGGACGCAGACGCATGGCGATGATCGCGGCCCAACGGTCGAGGTCGGGGATCCATTCGATCGCTCCCCAGCTCACGAAGACGACATCGAAGCGCTGGTCGCCGAGGTGCGCGTCGACCTCGTACACGTCGGAGGCGATGAAGGTGGCGCGCCCGGAGAGGCCGACCTCGTCGGCCAGGCGACGCGCCAGTCCTGTCGCCTCGTCGCTCAGGTCGACGCCCGTCACCACGGCGCCGCGACGCGCCCAACTGAGTGTGTCGAGCCCGAAGTGGCACTGCAGGTGGAGGAGCGTCGTCCCCTCGCCGACGTGCGGCCCGAGCTCCTCGAGCTCGAGCGGCCACAGCGAGGTCGCGCCGGCCTTGAAGCCCTCGACGTCGTAGAACGCCGACGTCTCGTGGATGCGCGTCCACTCGTCCCAGTGGGCCACGTTGGCGCGGCGGATCTCGTCGGGGATCGGGCTCTCGCCGCCAGCCTCGGGCGCCTCGCCCGTGCCGCGCGAGGGAGCAGGCCGTTCGTCGCTCACGGCTCGAGCCTTTCGAGGCTCCAGTCGCCGGCCTCGGTCAGGCGCAGGGCGAACTTGCCCGGGCACATGCGGCACTTCGCCACGGCGCCCTCCTTCGGCTCGGGCCCGAAGTCGATCTCCCAGCCACAGAGCGGGCAGAAGAAGACGACCGAAGTCGAAGGATCCTCGACGCGCTGGATGAGCTGTCGCAGGCCACGCCGGTGTCCCGACTCGGCGCGGGTGAGCTCGGCGAACAGCGCCTTGAGCGCAGGGTCGTCAGCCTCGGCGGCCATGTGGCCGTAGCGCTTGACCGCCTCCTCCTCGAACACGCGATCGTCCCGCAGGTGGGTGAGGTCACGTACGTAGCCGCGCGCGCTCACGCGTCGCCGCCTTCGCCCGGCTCCTCCGGCGGCGGCTGCACGCCGCGTTCGCGCAACTTCGCGAGCAGCAGCTCGCGGTGCTCGGCCTCGTTGCGGCGCAGCGACTCCCAGTAGGAGACGAGGCGCGGGTCGGACGTCGCGGCGCCGTGCGCGACGTAGCGTCGCACGGCCTCGCGCTCGAGTTGCAACGCCTCGAGCAGAAGAGCGGTGTCGCCGTCTGCACTCATGAGGTCAGACTCTATAGCACACCGTGCGAATAAGGCCTATCGTCTCGCCATGCTCGCCGGCCGTCGTCGCGTCGCCGACAGAGAACACCTCGGTCGTCTTCTCGGCGTTCAGGAAGTCGGCGACCTGAGCGTCGAGTTCGTTCAGCTCGCGGACCGTCGCGAAGATCTTGATGGGGGTCATGAACGTCTTGACCTTGACCATGGTGTTCCTTTCGTGCGCGGGATCCGGGGAGGCGGCGCGCCGTGAATGCCGCCGCGTGCCTCCTGTGTTCCGCGAGCGCGGGCGTTCGTAACCCGTCGCGGCGTGCTTGCGAGGCGTCGCCGCTCGCGCACGGCCGAGGGCATTGGCCGTCGCGTGCGGATGGAGTAGAGTGCAACCGTGGCCACAACTGCCGACAGCCACGCGGCCCGCCTCGATCGCCTCGGCGACGTCTTCGGCGACGGCACGCGGCGCAGCATCTACCGGCACGTCCTCGACGCCGACCAGCCGCTCTCGGCGGCCGAGGTGGCCGCCGTCTTCGGCCTGCACCGCACCGTCGCCCGCGCCCATCTCGAACGCATGGTCGAGGTCGGCCTGGTGCAGGTCGGGCTGCGGCGCCGTCCCGCCGGAGGCCGGCCGGCGAAGGTCTACAGCCCCGGCGACGAACGACTCGAGCTGCTCGTGCCGGCCCGCCGCTACGAGCCGTTGGCGCGTCTCCTGCTGCGCCTCGTCGCCGAGACGACGCCCGAGCCGCGCGCGGTCGAGGCTGCGGTCGAGGCTGGGCGTGAGTACGGCGTCGAGGTGACGCGCGCCGTGGTCGGCGACATGGCCGGCGGGACGCCACGCCTCGCGCCGGCCGAGGCCGTCACCTGGCTCTCCGAGGTCGGCTATCGCACTCGTCTCGTCGACGGCGGCAACGGGACCGTGACGCTCGACGTGACCAACTGCGTCTACAAGGAAGTGGCGCTCGAGTATCCCGACGTCGTGTGCGCCTTCGACCGCGGCATGTTCTGCGGCATGCTCGGAGCCTCGCCCAAGTACCACGTTCAGACGCACTCGCTGGTCGCCGGCGACGGCTTCTGCCGGCACCAGTTCCGCCTTTAGCCCTGCCTCACCACCCCGGCAACGGCTGCGTTTCTGCGAGCGCGCGGAATGTCGTGACGTCCATGTTGACCTCGAGGATCCCCTTGTAGACGCCGTCGGTGTGACGGAGGGCCGTGTAGCGCGTGTATTTGAAGCGTCCGTTCTCCTCGCCCCAGCCCTCGGCCAAGTCCCGCGCGCCGGCTTTGAACGCGCGCAGGATCGTCTCGAGCGTCTCCAGGCTTCCCTCCGGGTGGCAATCGCGGACGTCACGGCCGATGAAGCTCGCGTCGCACGTCTCGTAGGTCTCGCCCGACCAGAAGAGCAGGACGTCGTTCTCGTCGGCGAAGCTGACGTCGCAGGGGAGGGACTTGAGGACGAGACGCGCCTGTTCGGGGGAGAGCGAGCCGCGCTGCCAGAGCATGTCGGGTCCTTTCGCGAGGGGATGACGTCGCGCCCATCGTACCGGAGCGCGTGACGGGATGGCGCGGGCGGCAGGAGAGCGCCGGCGACGCGGGGAATGAAGCGGCATGCTCGAGGCTGCCCTCTGGGGAATGGTCGCCGGCGCGGCGCTGCTGATCGGGGCCGTCGTCGGCCTACGGTTTCGCCCGCGCCAGTGGGTCATCGCCCTGGTGATGGCCTTCGGCGTCGGGGCCCTCATCAGCGCTGTGGCCTACGAGCTCACGGCCGAGGCCTACACGCGTGGAGGGGGAGACGCCGTCGTTGTGGGACTGACGCTGGGCGCGGGCCTCTTCTTCGCCGGCGACCTGGCGATCGACCGCCGCGGCGGACAGCATCGCAAGCGCTCCGCCGGCCAACAGTCGGACGTGGGCGCGGCGATCCTGCTCGGCGCCGTCCTCGACGGGATCCCCGAGTCGATCGTGATCGGTATCAGCCTGCTCGAGGGCGGCGCGGTCGGCCTGGCCTTCGTGGTCGCCGTGTTCGTCTCGAACCTGCCCGAGGGCTTGTCGGGCGCCACCGGCATGCGCAGGGCAGGGCACACCCCGCGGGCCATCCTGACGCAGTGGACCGTCGTCTGCATCGCGTCGGCCGCCGCCGCGGCGCTGGGCTACGGCGTCGCCGGCGATCTGCCTGACAACGCCGTCGGCATCGTGCAGGCCTTCGCCGCCGGAGGCATCCTCACGATGCTCGCCGACACCATGATGCCCGAGGCGTTCGACGAGGCCGGTCACCGCCCGTGGGTCGGGCTGGTGACCGTCCTCGGGTTCGCCCTCGGGTCCTGGCTGCAGATCGTCGCCTGAAGACGGCGCCGCCGTCAGGCGAACGCCGTCCGAATGTCGTCGTCACCAGTCGACGAGCCTCCGCTGTCCCTCGAGCGCGCGGATGTGCGTCGCGTCCTGCACCATCTCGATGGTGCCACGGTAGGCGCCGCTCGCATCGCGCAGGGCAAAGTAGCGGATGTGCAGGAACTTGCCCGCCATCTCGATCCAGAACTCCGCCACGTGCTTCTCGCCGGCGCGGAAGGCGTCGACGATCTCCTGCACCTTGTGCAGGCTCGCCGGCGGATGGCAGTTCTGTACCTTGCGCCCGATCACGCCCGGTGAGCGCGGGAAGATGCGCTCGCCCTCGCTGTAGAAGCGCACCTCGTCGTTCTCGTCGACGAAGCTGATGTCGACGGGCAGCGCGGTGAGCATCAGACCGAGCTGCTCGGCCGTGAGTGCACCGGTGGTGAGCGGGATCGCGCCGGACGGGCCGGAAAGCGCGTCCGGGCCGGACGCGGCGGCCGCGGCGCCGGCCGCCCCCGCCGGCCAGTTCGGCACGTCGCCGAGCAGCGCGTAGCCGATCTCGTTCTCGCCGGCGCGGATCTCGCGCCACTCCTCCTCGCTCAGCGTGTCGATCGCCATGGGGTAGAGGACCTTCTCCTCCTTGGTCACCATGTCGTCGGCGATCTTCGCTACCGCTTGGGCGCTGCTCACGGCGAGCGCGGGCTCGTCTTCGGCGAGCGCCGCGCGAGCCTGCTTCATCAGCGCGCGGACGTCGTCGTGGAGCGCCCACATGACCTTGCTCGGCCCTTCGACGCCGTGCTTCTCGAGGAAGGGGAAGAGCTGGTTCTCCTTGCGCAGATAGTGCTTGTCGATCTCGAGGAGGCGGTCGAGCACGCCGGCGAGGGCCGGCTTGAGGCGCTCCCACTCCTCGCGCACCGGCGGTTCGCCGATCTTCTCGGCGACCTTGCGCAACGACGCGGTGACCTGAAGGAGCGCCTGGTTCTCGCGCTGGAACGTGTCGATCGGGTGGCCGGCCGGCGCCTTCACCGGCTCGTGGCCCTCGAGGGCGTCGGCGAAGACCTGCACGTGCACGTCGCAGAGGCGCTTGACCTCGGTGTCGGGCACGCCGCCCTCGATGAGCTTCTGCTCCATCGCGGCGATCTCCGTCGCCTCGACGTCGGCGATGAGCTCCTCGAAGCGCGGCTTGACCTCTTCCACCGACTTACCGGCGTGGAGCTCCTTGACGATCGCGTGGAGCTCCTCGAGGCGGGCCGGGTCGATGGTGTCGACACCCGGCGCGTTGGCGATCTCGGGCTTGGTGCCCGTCTTCGCCTGGATCTCGGCGGCGATGTCGTTCATGAGCTGGTCGAGCGGGATGTCGGCCATCTCGGACGCCTTCTGCAGCGTGGCCATACGACCCATCGTGCGACGGAGGACCGGATTGGTCAGCTTCTCGAACTCGGGGCTGTAGCCGGCGAGGAAGTCGAGCAGGAAGGGATGCTCCTTGAGCAGCGTGTGTACCGTCGTCTTGGGCGTGATCGTCATACCCTACTCCATTGGTCGGGATTGAACGCTGACGGCATGGTACCCCGGTGTGGGGCGGGGCGACCTTGACTTGACTCAAGGCACCGGGTGGCCCCGTACCGATGCGCCGGCGTCGGCAGCCGCGACATCACCAGTACGCGGTGACCGGCGGCGCGTCGAGGGCCGCCCGCAGGGCGCGCCGTCCGGCGCGCGCCACGGGCGGCCCGTGCGTCACCAGTACGCACTCGACCTCGAGCTCCCCGAGCGGCTCGAGTGTGGGCACGAAGCGGCCGCGGTACCAGTCTTCCTTGCCCTCGCTGAAGTTCCAGACTCTCAGGCTGCCATCCGGCAGGCCGACGACCGCGTCGCCGAAGGCGAGCGCTTTGAGGGCAGGGAAGAAGAGGGGCGTCTCCAGGCGCTTGGGGTTGCCGATCGTGAAGGCGTGGGCGACACCGTCGGCGATCTCGACGCCGGTCCCCGCCACGCCGCGAGGGATCTCGATGAGCGGCGTGTCCCAGGAGAAGCGATCCCTGACCGCCGAGTTGCCCCAGAGGCGCGTTGGAGCCTCGCCCCAGTAGCGCTCGAAGAGCGGCTCCACGCTGCGCGTGTGGTAGGGGATGGTGACCAGGACCTCGAGGCGCCGGGCGGCGCCGACCAGAGCATCGAGGTCGGCGAGCAGCGGCGCCCGTCGCGCGCCCTCCTCCGGAAGCAGCGGGTCGACCAGCGCCAGCGCGTCGCCGATTACGAGCGCGTAGCTGACCACCTCTTCGGCGCTCGTCCGGTACTCCGGGTGCGGACAGGTCCAGCGATGGATGCCGGGGACGATCTGCTCGGTCGCGCTCATGCGCCTTCTCCTCTCACCTCGCGTGTCCCCATTCTGCCCGCCCGGCGCTCGCGCCATGTGTGCGCGGACGATATGGTGACGCTCGACCTGTCGCAGTCGACACTCAAGGAAGCGGCGTGGAGCTGACGATCATCAGCGCGACCATCGGCATCGCCATCGCGCTCGCCTGCGCCTGGTACTGCCGCCAGCTCGCGTCCGAGAAGGGCCGCAACGTCTTGCTGTGGACGCTGCTCGGCCTGCTCCTCACGGTCATCGCCGTGCCCGTTCTCGTGCTGTTGCCCAGCGGGCACTCGAGAGTCGTTGAGGTCGGTCGGCCGGACGCGGAGACCTGATGAGGTGGGCGGCGCCTACCGCCGCCGCCCGCCCTTCCGCTTCTTGACCGCGTCGCGCAGCACCCACTCGACCTGCGCGTTGACGCTGCGCAGCTCGTCGGCGGCCCACTTCTCGAGC